>Ga0138256_10009275_pt1 | contig 10326 bp, 4 predicted proteins | sample KNB2016incub_MG_FD_105486 | JGI IMG/M metagenome (GOLD analysis project Ga0138256, IMG submission 105486) | Active sludge microbial communities from wastewater in Klosterneuburg, Austria - KNB2014incub_MG | ecosystem: Engineered > WWTP > Activated sludge > Unclassified | place: Austria... | reverse complement strand
GCCGCGTGCGGGCCTTGTGCGCCTCGTCCAGGATCACCAGGCCGAAGCGCAGGCCCAGCAGGTGCTCCTTCTCGGCAGAATGTCGCATCATCAGCCCGGTCGAGACGATGCCAATGCGCAGCGGGCAGCGCGCGATGTGCTCGCGGCCGGCGGGCGAAATGGCCCGTTCTTGGTCATCGAGCCAGACCTTGCGCACCGTGTCCCAACGTGCGCACGGGATGCCCAGCTTGTCCAGCATCTCGGTCTGCCACTGCTCGCACAGCGTGGCCGGGGCAAAGATCACCACCGGCCGCCGGGCTTGCTGCTCGCGGTCGGCCAGCAGGCACAGCGTCAGCGCCGCGGTGCCGAGTGACAGCGTCTTGCCCAGGCCCACCTCGTCGGCCAGCAGCAGGCGCACCACCTTGTGCATCTGGTGGTGGCGCAGGCACTCGGTCACGAAGCCCTGCTGCCATGGCTGCAGCGCCAGGCCCTCGCGGTACAGCGGCGACTCGATCAGCGCGGCCGGCGCCACGTCGTCTTCGTCGTCGATCTCGTCGAACACCACCTCGCGGCGGTGGCCACGCCGGTGCACCTCGCGGATCACCGCTTCGGGCAGGGGGCGTGCGGCGTTCCACAGGAAGTCGAACTCGCTTTCGATCCAGGCCACACCCTCGGGCGACTCGTCTTCCCACAGGATCTCGTAGTGGCGCTGCCAGCCGCTGCGGGTTTCGTTCATCGAGCCGATGAAGCCCAGCTTGCGCCCATCGGCCAGCTCGATGACGCCGGCCTTGCCGTGCACGAAGCCGCACACGCTGTCGGGCGCCACCCGCACTGCCTGGCCGTGCCGCTGCAGGAAGGCGTCCAGCCGGCGGTAGCGGTCGCGGTTCAGCAGCGCCTCGGCTTCGATGGCCTTCTCGTTCCAGCGGCCCATCATGCGGGCCTCGCGCAGCTGAGCCACCTTCAGGTCGTCGGGGTGGATGTCGACGTTGCAGACGATGCGGACGTGCGGAATGCCCTCCAGCAGCTCGTGCGCCACCTCGAACAGCGAGCTGGTGAAGTAGCCCGCGATGCGCCGGTAGCTGCGCGCGCCCTTCAGGTGCTCCAGCAGAAAGCTGGAGTCCAGCCGGTGCGTGCGTGACGAGAAACGCCGGATGGACATGGCGTTGTCGTCCTCAGATCCCGAAGCGCTGGTTCTTCAGCCGCGCGCCCAGCACCTCGGCCGCCGTGCGCACATCCGCCTCGGGCGCCTTGCGCTCCACGAAGGCCAGCAGGTCCACCAGCAGTGGGCGGGCCTCCAGGAAGTCGGGCATCTCGGCCTGCAGCTGGCTGATGATGGTCTGCGGCTCCAGGTCGGCGCGCATCTGCTGCAGCGCGATGACCAGCCGGCCCAGGCGCGTGGCGCCCAGCTCGGTGCTGTCGGTCAGGTCACGCGAGGCGAACTCGGTCACCTGCTTCAGCCGGGCCTCGTTGGGTGCCATGCTGGCCATCACGCGGGCGTAGTCCTGCACGCGGAAGGCCTTGGCGAAGTTCTGGTAGTTGTCCAGCTTGCGGGCGCCCGTGGTCTCCATGTCCATCATGCGCAGCACGAAGCGCTCGATGCCGGACAGCTTTCCCCAGGTGTCTGCCGCCAGGCCCTCGGGCACCAGCAGGTTGCTGGCCGCTTCGGCAGCCTGCTGCACGATCTCGTCCACCACCGTGACCTCGCCCTTCACACGCGGGCGCAGCGCGAAGCTGGTGACGTCTTCGCCGCCGATGTGGGTGTAGCCGGTCAGCACCTTCAGCGCCGCGGCGTAGCCGGCCATCTGCAGGTCGGAGTCGTTGAATACAGGCTCGCCGTGGTGGGCCTTCACCGCGGTGTTCAGGTGCATCATGGTCCGGATCTGCCGGTCCACCTCCTGCCGCACGGCGGGCAGCAGGCGCTGCTTGAAGGCGGGCCGGTCACCGGCCGGGCGCTTGCGCAGCATCAGCGTCACCGTGCCCTGCACATAGCCGCCCTTCTTCAGTTCGGACGTGGTCTCGGTGGCGATGTACCAGGCCGCCACCACCTGCAGCCCCGCGGCCCAGAAGATGCTGATGATGTCGCTCCAGACACCGGTGTCCTGGTGCGTGAACATCACGCACTGCATGCCGTTGTCGGGCATGTGCGTCGCCATAGCTGTGTAGGCCACCACCATGTTGCGGCGGAAGTCTTCGCCGGCCCCCTGGATGGCCAGGGCGCGTCGGGAGTCCCAAACCCAGGAGTCGAATGGGGCTGGTGGATTGCGACGCAGCCAGGCGATGAAGAACTCAGTGATCTCGTGGTAGTTGACTGCGTCGGCGTAGGGCGGGTCAGTGATCCAGAGATCGGTGCTGGCCGTCACCTGTGAGGCTTGGTGTGTTGCCACCTCGGCACGTCCTGGGACGACGCAGTGGCGGTACTTCACGGAGTCGCCAGGCCGAGTCTGTTGGAAGCCCCGAACGCCGTAGTTGAAAAACGGGTTCAGCGCTTGGTTGTAGAAGGCGTTCTCGACGCCGTCTGCCGACGGTGCTCGACCCGGGCGCCCTGGTGATCCGAGGCGCCAGTGCGATAGCTTGGACGACTTGTCCGCCATGAACATGCGATCGAACTGCAGGGCAGCTGCAAGCTCACTGGGTTGCGCCCTCACGGCCGCCGCTACGAGGGCCGAGTAGTACAGCTGCCTCGGCATGTAGAGGTGTTGCCAATGTGTCCAACCCCGTTCTCGCATGAGGCGCGTGGTCTCATCGCCAGGCTCGATGGCCATGTCCGGCACGAAGCCTTCACGTTGCCACTGGTCTAGATTGGCGCCGACGATCTCCTCGACCTTGCGCTCCCGCTCCAGGTCAGCCTCGGTTGGCTCTGCGAAGTAGGTCTCCTGTCGACCAGCATCCACGGTGTCGTGCGTGACCCACTGAATGGCGAAGAGTCGCTCTTGCAGGATGTCGTCGGCCCGGGGTTTGAAGTCGGAGCGCTCCCACTGGCGAAGCAGGTTGCCCGTGGTGCCATCTGCCAAGCGGTAGTCCCCCCGCAGCGTCTTCACCGGCGTGCGATAGGTCTGGCCGTTGAGCTCATAGACCAGGTGGCTGGACTGGACCGTGCCTTCGGACGCAGCCGCCAGCTCTTCCGGCGCGACGCCACTGACGATGCGGATGTGGAAGCGCTTGTTGGCGTGATCGGGTTCAAGCCGCGCGATCGTGCTGCGGATCTTGGACACCACCCAGGTGGTGGACATCGGCACCATCCAGCCCGTCTCGGGGCATCGCGTCTCCAGGCAGTGCAGCAGCGCCTTGATGCCGTTGCCCTCGGCATCGTGTTCGATGCCCTGGGCCTTGATCTCACGCTCCACCGCTTCCGCCACCGCCTGCTGGGCGCGCTTGATGCGGCGCTGTTGTTCCGGCGTGGCGCCGATGATGTTGAACGTGCCCCAGGTCAGCATGCAGGCCAGAGGGTTCAGGTCCGACGCGTAGACGTCGCAGCCCAGCCGCGCGGCCTCGAAGGGGATGGAGCCGCCGCCGCTGAACGTGTCGCCCACCCGTGGCCGGCGCCCGTACCGCAGCGTGCCGAGCTGTTCGATCAGCTGGTCGAAGGAGTTCGCCTGAATGCCGAGGTGCGCGTAGTGGCGGTTGACCACGGGCCAGACGGGCTCATAGAGCCAATCGGCATCGACTTCTTCCGGCCGTTTGCACAGCGCGGCCTTTTCTTCGTAGCTGCCGAAGGTGGCGATGGCAGGGCGGTACAGCTCCAGCTTCTCGGCCAGCCCGATGTCTCGGCGCCATCCGGAGGTGGTGAAGTAGCGTTCGGGCTCGTTGATCGGGATGAGCTCTTGCAGCGTCTCGACGTTGAAGGTGTTGTTGGCCAGGGCACGCCGGGCCAGGCTCTCTTCGTCAAAGGCCATCAGCCGTTCGAAGACATCGAGGTCCTGCTCGGCATCGTCGGTGGCCGGCAGCAGCGCGCCCAGGACGACGGCGCGCACCAGGATCAGCGGCTTGCGGCCTTTCCAGAACGACCCGAGGGCCGTCAGCGTCTGGCTCGCCTGGGCCTTGCGCTCCTTCTGAGCCTCGAACGACACCTTCTGGGCGGGAAAGACGGACTCGATCAAGGCGGGCGCGTCGCGCAGCGCGCCGGCGTTGAGGGTGGGGCGTTGGGTCATGGGGCGGCTTCAGGCACGGTAGGCCTGGTCCGGGTCATTGGGTTTGTCGGGCCGGGTCATGGTGATCCGGCCGGCGCGCAGCAGGGGGCGCAGGTAGTTCTGGCGTACGGTCTCGGCGTTGCGGCCGAGCAGGGCCGCGACCTCCTCGGCCCGCCAGGGGCGCAGTTCGCAGAGCGCCACCACCAAGTCTTGCACCTCCTGCGGCGGGCGGCGCTGGCCGATGGCGCCCACCCGGGCGGCCAAGCCGCCGGGCAGCTCGTTCAGCAGGGCCTGGCGGCGCGGGTCAGCCAGCGGGTCTTCCCGAGGTTCGGGCTGGCGAGGGTTACTGTCCTGGGATCCGAGGTTGCTAGACAAGGCGCCGGGGTTACTAGATAAGCCGAGGGGGTTACTAGACAAGCCGGCCCCGCCAGCGCCTTGGGCAGTAAGTTCGCCGGCGCTCGGGGCGGCGCCGTCCTTACCGCCATCCTGGTCATTGCGGCCCAGCATCCGGGCGGTGGGCTGGTACCAGGTGGCCGATCCGCGGTCCTTCTGGGTGAAGAGGCCGGCGTCGCGCAGCCGGCGCAGCGCCTTGCTGGCGGCCAGGGTGTCCACCTTGTTGATTTCGCGGTAGGTCTGGTTGTCCATGGCCCCGGCCTCGCGGGCCACCACCAGCGCCCGCGCCTCGGCCTCGGAGAGCTGAAGCTCCTTGAACCGCGCCAGCCAGGCCAGGTCGTCCGGCCCCAGGAAGTGGTGGAAGAAGAGGCGCAGCGTGAACTGGTCCTGCCCGCGGTCAGACTCGAAGAGCGGCGGCGCCAGGCCGGCGCGTTCGCACATCTCGCGCATCACCCGCACGCCGCTGCCCTTGGTCTCGGCAAAGCGGGTGTCGTACAGCGCGGCGGCCACCTTGGGGTTGCGCGGCACCGAGCCGGGCTCGCCCAGGTGGTCGGGTGACTTGAGCGAGAAGCCCGGGTTGCGGATCTCCAGCCGGTTGCTGTACCGAATGATCTGCACCGGCGCCTGCAGCCGGTAGCTGCGGTGCATCAGCGCGTTGACGACAGCTTCGCGGATCACGCGCTGGGGGACGAGTGGGCTGTCCTGCCGCTGCAGCTCGCCCTCGGCCAGGCCGAAGGCTTTGGGCAAGTCGTCCAGGATGGCGGCCTGCGCGCGGCGGATCAGGCGGAACAAGGGGTCGCGCAACTCGACGGTGTCGAAGCGGCGGTCCGGGTCGGGCACCCAGTCGCGGCCAGGCACGCGGATGTAGTCCACGCGCGTCATCGGGAGGCACCGGCGCAGCGCGACGGGTTTGCCCAGCAGCACCAGGCCCGCCACGGTGGGCTGCCAGGCACCCTGCGCATTGCGGCGCACGGCGCCCAAGGCCTGTAGCAGCTCTTCGTCAGACCAGCGCAGCTCTTCGGCGTCGGGGTTGGCCTCGCGGCGGGCGACGCGGTAGTCGGCGATGGCTTCGGGGGACAGGTCGTCGAGCGTGGTGTCGGGCACCAGGCCGGAGTCGAAGCTCTCCACTTGGCGGGCCTGGTACAGCGCGATCAGGTCGTCTTCGGTGCAGCGCTGGTCGGTGCTGCCGATGCGGCGGAAGGCGCCGCGCGGCAGGCCCTGGGCCTTCAGGTAAACGGGCTTGTCCTGCGGCGCCGCCTCAGGGACGAAGACCACCAACACCACTTTGCCTTCGAGCTGCTCGGTGCGCACTTCCAGCCGCACGGGCTGGTTGAACATGCTCGCCGCCTGGGTGGCGAGGTCGGCACCCACGCGCTCAGGCTGCTCCACGCCCTCTACCGAGTAGCCGGGGAAGAGCGCCATTTCCTCGCGCACCACGCCCAGCAGCAGCCAGCCACCGCCCATGCCGGGTTCGTTGGCGAAGGCGCACACGGTCTCCATGACCGACTTGCCCACGTCGGAGCCGGCCTTGGCCTCGATGCGCTCGGTTTCGTCGAGCAGCTGCAGGCGTTCAAGCAGCTCCTGAGCGGTCATGCCGTGCCGTCGCTGAACAGGTCAAGCGTCGGCCGCTCGCCCGCGACGCCGCTGTCGCGTGCAACCAGGCCGCGGCGCGCACGCGGCGACAGCAACTCGCTTTGCGCCACGTCGCCCAGCGCGTGGCGCAGGGCCAGCCGCCAGCCCTTGTCGCCATCGCCAATGCCGCCCGTACTCATCGCTGTCATGCCGAACAGCCACCAGCGCTCCTCGGGGCGCAGCGCGAGCCAGTTGCGCACGGCGACGGGGACCTTCTCCATCTCCATGTGCTCGACAGCCCAGACCAGCACGCACAGCTCCTTGCCCAGCAGCCGATCCACCAGGTTGTCGCCGGCCTTCCACGCGCTGGGCTTGAGGTTGTGCGTACTGAGCCGCGCATTGAAGGCGCGTTGCACTTCGGCGCGGATGGCCGTCCAGCGAGCGCGGTCGAGCACGGCACGGTCGATCACCGAGTGCTCGTCGCTCAGGGCCTGCAGGCCGAGGTACTCGCTCACCTGCACGGGGGCGGTGTTGCTGCGCGGAACGATCACCTTGAAGTGGTGCGGGTCCGACGTGGCAGGCACACCGAAGCCCAGGGTCGGGCGCGCGTCCGCCGCCGCAACTCTGGCCGTGGCCGATGCGGGCGCCGCGGCGTTGGCGTTGAGTGCCGCGGCTGCGCGGGGGGGCCTGGGCTTGGTCATGGGTTCAGGCCTCCTGGACCACGTCGCCGGGCTTCAGCTCCAGGCCCACCAGCTTGGCGAACTCCTTGGCTGCGAAACCGGTGTCGAAGTGGGCGCCGTCGCTGATGTTCACGACTACCGGCGCCTGGTCTTCGGCCAGCAGCTGACGCAGGCTGTTGATCACGCCCTCGATCACGCTGGCAGTGACCTCGCGCTCCTGGAAGCGCACGGTCACGGTCTTCTCGCCTTCACCGATCTCGATGCGCACGCCTTTGAACAGCGTGCCGGGTTGGTCGCGGAAGCGGTTGATGACACCGAACACGCGGTCGGTGGTGTCCAGGCCGATGCGCTTGGGCTGCAGCTTGACGGGCTGGGTGTCGTTGATCTGGACGGTCTTGTCGCCGCTGGCCGGAATCTGGAAGTCGGCCGTCTTGTTGGCCTCACCGGCGCGGGCGTAGACGAGCAGTCGGGCCGCGGCGGCGCCGATCTCGAACGGCCCCTCATAGGGCAAGCCGTCGCGCGGGTTGGAGCCGTCCAGGGTGTAGGTCAGCGTGGCCTTGGGTGTGCACGCCAGCGTGACGCGGCGCTTGTCGGCGGCGGGCTCCACCTGGTGGCGGATCTTCAGCTCGGCTGTCCAGCGAACGGGCGTGCCAGTTTCGTAGTGGCCGGTGGTGTCGCGGGCTAGGAAGTACAGCGTGCCTTCCGTCGTGGTGAAGCCGTCGAGATCCTCGATGGACTGCCCGTTCACCAGCCCCTCGGGGCGGGTGGCGTAGACCACCACCGGGCTTTCGCCCGCGTGGCGCGGCGTGAGGCTCAGGATGGTGGCGCCCGTGTCCGGCTGGCTGCCGACGACCGAAACGTTGACCGTGGTCTTGTCCTTCGGGAACGGGCCCTTCTCGATGTACCCGTCTTCACCCAGGCGCCATCGGCCTTGCTTCAGGGCCTCGGCCTTCAGCGTGTCCATGCCACCCGAGCCAGGCATCCAGGGCCAATCGGGGTTGCTCTTGGCGCGCGCGACCACGTCTTTCCATGGCGTGCGCCGGTTGTCCTTGCCCGAGGGCCACAGAACCTCTTCCGCCATGGCGAAGTACTCGCCGAAGCTGTCAGTCAGGTTGGCGGCCAGCTTGTAGTTCGCGCGCGGGCTGGCCAGCAGCGTCTCGATCTGCGCCTCGGCGGACTGCTCGCCCTTGCCGAGCTTGAGACCGTTGTCGATAGTGACGTTGGCCAGGAAGTGCCGGCCGTCGATGGGGTCGGTGCTCGGGAAGTAGACCCGGTTGTAGGCGGCAGAGAGCGCCTTGGCGAACCTGTCTTCGGCCTCTTCGAGCCGGTCACGCGCTTCCTCGAACAGGGTATCGCCCGCCTTCAGGCGCTTGTGGATCTGCTCGATGGCGTAGAGCTCGCGCAGGCGGTCTTCCACGGCATCGGCCAGGTGGCTGTCCTGCCCCGTCAGCACCAGCAGGTTGTTCTTCTCCTGCTGGTAGTCGAAGAAGTTCTGCAGCTCGCTGGGCGGCACCTTGCCGTCCGGCTTGATGACGATGAGGGTGCGCGGGCCGCTCAGGCGGATCTCGTCGAGGCGAGGCAGCACCTGCACGTCCTGGTACGCCTGGCGCCTGTCCGGCTGCAGGATGCCGGTGAGCCGGTTGATCAGCGCCTGGTCGATCTTGGGCTGCGGAACCTCCTTGGCGTTGCGCTCGATCTGCCGCGAGAGGTTCTCGGTCTCCTTGACGAAGAGGCGCTGGTCTTCGCGGTGCAGGTACCAGGCTTGCTCGCGCAGCCGCTGCAGCGCTTGCAGGAACTCGTCAGGCTTGCGGCCGGGCGCGGCGAGGAACTCGATGACCTCGCTCTCCGACAGGCCGATGCGCCCGCCCACCGCGCGCGACAGCGACGACGCCAGCAGCAGCGTCATCACCTGGCGCGATGCATCGGTATCGAGCTCGGCATCGATGGTCTCGGCGATGGCGTTGCCTTTGTCGGCGATGTCCCGCGTGACGGCCGGCAGCAACTTGGGGGCGATGCGCTCGATCTCGTCGCGCACCTGGTCATCGTTGAGGGCCAGGTGCTGGGTGCCGATGAGGTGGACGTCGTCGTCCTCACGCAGCGCCACGCTCTTGAGCAGCCGCGCAGTGAACTGCATCAGGCCGCGGGTCTGCCGGAAGCCCTCGTTCTCCTTGAACAGGGCCACGAGGTGCTTGAAGGACGGATGGAAAGGGTAGGTCTCCCGCACCTGCTCGGCGATCTGCTCGATGCTGGCTGCGACGATGTAGCCCGCGTCCTCGGCCTTCTTGACCTGCTGTGCGTACTCTTCGGCCACGTCGGCGATGACGCGCTCATCGGGCATCTTGTCGATGAGACGGGTCTTCAGGATCTCGTAGATCTCGTTGCCGGCCAGCTGGACCGGCGTGATCGTCATCGCCTGGCGGCGCGTTTCCTGCTGCAGGTTCGAGATCGCGTCGGCCAGCGCCTTGGTCTGCGCCTGGTAGCTGCCGGAGAGGTTGGCAACGACGATGCAGCAGTTGGGCAGCTCCAGCGCCGCGCTCATCAGCGTGGCCAGCGAGAACACCACCATGTTGGCCAGCGTTCCCTGGCCGAAGACCTGGGTGCTGGCGTTGTCCAGGTAGGGCGGCAGTTCGTCGAGCAGGATGAGAGTCGGCTTGTCGCCGATGATCTCTTTCCACTTGGCCTGGTCGACGGACTTCGGGCCGTTGGCCCAGTAGGGCTTGATCGCCTCGGGCTCGCCCAGCTGCGTTGCGATGTCGCCCCAGATGTAGTTGTCAGGCGTGTTGCGGCCGTTGAAGGCGGCGATGCGCGCCTGGCTGAAGTCGATGCGATCCTTCAGGTCGGCAGGCAGCACCTCGTGCCGCAGGTGCGGGTGGCGCGCCAGCAGACCCAGCGCGATCATCATGTGCGTCTTGCCGCCGCCCATGGCCTGGGTCAGCTCGAAGACCGCCTGGTCCGACTTGCCGGACAGCCGCAGCAGGCCTTCGCGGAACAGCTGCGCCATGCCGTGGGTGACGAAGTTGCGCGAGAAGAACTCACGCCCGTCGCCGGCGTCGCGAATGAGATCGGCCAGGTTCTCGATGCCCTGGCTCATCCGGTAGTCGTGGATGGCCGCGTTGAAGCGGCATGCCTGCTTGACGGTCTTGATCACGAATGCGTTCCTGAGCGCGAATGCTCGTCAGCGATGACCGCCGCGGCAACCCTGATCTTCACTTCAGAGCGCTTGCGTACGGTGTCGCAAATGTACTTCACAGCCGGATCTGTACAGCGCGACGCCCCGCGCGGGCCTACTGGACGATTGCTTGCACGGGGCGCTGCGTGCCTGCTCGCGCCCGACCTCTGCGCGCGCGCGACCGATCAGCCGTTCGGCAGGTTCCCGGCCCGCGGATCCCGCTTCGCCAGTCGTGCCAGCAGATAGTCGACTTCGGCCCGCGCCGTGGCGCCGAGTCGCGCACCCGGCTTGCGTTGGGCTTCCGACGACAGCACACCGCGACGCCACATCACGTACTTGCGCACCGCCAGACCGGCGCCCGGTTGCTGCTCGTAGCGGATCAGCGGCAGGTGCGCGTCGAACAGGT
>Ga0138256_10009274_pt1 | contig 10326 bp, 6 predicted proteins | sample KNB2016incub_MG_FD_105486 | JGI IMG/M metagenome (GOLD analysis project Ga0138256, IMG submission 105486) | Active sludge microbial communities from wastewater in Klosterneuburg, Austria - KNB2014incub_MG | ecosystem: Engineered > WWTP > Activated sludge > Unclassified | place: Austria... | reverse complement strand
CAGCAGCACCGGGCGCTCGTTCGTGGTACCGTACAAGAATTCCCCGGTGCCCACCCGGACGGGCATCCGTTCCGGGTCGTGCTTCCAGGCGTTCCAAGGCCGCGGCTCGTCCTCAGGAGGCCATGCGCGCACACCGCCGCTGTCCTTGCCCTGCACCATGGGGAATGCCTGCATGTACACAAGACGCGGGAGCGCGGCTTGCGCGCTGCTTTCGGCCCGCCAAGACGCAGCCAGCGAGTCCTGCTCCCGGCCAGTAGCGGACAGGCAGCACGGGAGTACCAACACCCCAAGCAAAGCGGACCTCAAGGCGCACACGCGTGTAGCAGGCGCAGCCGCGAGCGGCCCGTACACCTGCTTGTTGATGGAAAACGCCGCCACCACGTCATGCCCCGGGGCGCATAGCCAAACTTGCCTACCGATATACCTATCGCTGGGCCGCTGGGCCGCTGGGCCGCTGGGCCGCTGCGGTATGCGGCTACCCCGGCGCTGGGAGACCGCTCCCGGCGTCATGCTCCACAAGCTATGTGAACGCATGACCATTGCGAGGGCCAAAGTTGGCCATGGCCCATGGAATTGTACCGGCGTTTTATCAACCGTGTATCAACCGGATATGAACAGGGGACAAAGAGCGGTCTGCTGCGTTCGATGACCGATCCGCACTGCGGGCCCGGGGATGAAAGAACAATATCTATCCAACAACAGGCAGTTTATCGAACCGCCCGCCCAGCACCGCCCCGGGCTCGGTGCCCAACCAGTCCTTCAGCAGGGTGGCGTAGATGCGCCGGAAGTCGATCGTGAACTGGAGGTCGCCGTTGCCATCGAGGTCGGTGAGGGATGGCAGCGCGTTGAACGCGCCGGGCTTCTTGAGTCCTTCACCGATGAGCAATACGGGCCCTGCGGTCCCATGGTCGGTGCCGTTGCTGGCGTTCTCTTTCGCGCGCCTGCCGAACTCGCTGAAGACCATCACCAGCACCTCCTTGCCCAGCCCCGCCGCGCGCAGGTCGTCCACGAAGGCGGCGATGCCCGCACCCACCTCGGTCCAGAGCTTCTGGTGCTTCACAGCCTGGTTCACGTGCGTATCGAAGCCGCCCGCACTGGTGTAGTACACGCTGGTCTCCATGCCGCTCTGGATGAAGGCGCTCACGTGGCGCAGTTGCGTGGCGAAGGCCGTCTTCGGGAAAACGACCGAGGTGGTGCGTGGCTTCAGTCGCTCCTGGATGTGACCGGCGCTCTGGTAGGTTTCAGCCATGGTGCGGTAGAGGTAGCCGAGCTGTTGGTGTTCCGCCGCGTGCCCACCTGAAGCCAGCTTGGCGAACCAGGGTTCCCGCGCAGCCTGGAGGAAGCGGGCCGGATCGTTCATGGCGAGGGCCTTAACGCGTTCGCCCTTGTTGGCCAACGAGAGCGTGCCGCCGAACTCCACCACATCATGCGGCGAGGTGTGGCGGGCGTCCAGGTATCGTCCCAGCCAGCCGGTATCGAGGAAGGTGTCGCTGCCGCTGGCCGTGTGCCAGATGTCCATGCTGCGGAAGTGCGAGCGGTCGGGGTCCGGATAGCCCACGCCGTTGATCACGCACAGGCGGCCATCATCGAAGAGCGGGCGCAGCGCGGACATGCCGGGGTTGAGTCCCACGCCGTCGGTGATGGGCAGGGCCAGGTCCCGCGCGATGGCCAGCTTGGGCCGCAACCGGTAGTAATCGTCGCTGCGCAGGGGAACGATCGTGTTCAGGCCGTCGTTGCCGCCGGTAAGCTGCACTACCACGAGCTTGCGGCCGTTGAGCATGAGCACGCCGCCCATGCCGTGCAGGAAGCGCGGTACCAGCAAGCTGGTGGTCACCAGCCCGGTGCTGCGGAGGAAGTCGCGGCGGCGCATCAGCAGAGCTGGTATTCGGGTGAGGAAAGGATCTCGAGCACGCGCTCCATGAGCGGGCCGCGGCCGATGCCTGCGCGCAGCACGAGGCTGGGTTCCACCTGGAGCAGCAGATCGAAAAGATCCTCGTTTGTGATGGCGGGGTCCAATTGCGCCAGGAAGGCGGCCTTGTCCGGCGCGGTGCGGAACAGGCGCCCCTGGGCATCGCGAAGGGGCGCATCGGGCGCGGCCATCTTGTCCAGGTCGCCGGTGCTGGCGCCGGGTTCCTCCCAGTCCAGCTGGCCCATGTTCAGCAGGGCCGAGGGCAGCTTCAGGCGCAGCATGAGCGCGTTGCTGTCCACCCAGCCCTCGCCCTCCTTCCAACCGGAGACGTTGGGCGGATCGAGCAGCACCTGCCCCAGCATGCGTTGCAGGAACATCGGGTCCTCCTCGCGCTCGAAACGCAAGGCGAAGTGCTTGTCCAAGCCGCAGAGCAGCTCGGCTGGCGACTTGATGCGGCGGCCGTGCATGGCGGCATCCCTGAAGTGCTCGCTGGTGAGGACGAAGCGCATCAGGTCCGCGATATCGTACCCGCTCGTGAAGAAGCGGTCGGCCATACGCGCGGCAAAGTCCTCGTCCACCTCGGGGCACACGAACCAGCGGTACATCTTCCGGGTGATGAATTCAGCCGTTCGCCGGTCCGCCAGCAGCATGTCCAGGATGTCGTCGCCAGCGAAGTTCCCCGTGCGCCCCCGGAAGGTCTTCGCCCCGAAGTCGTGCTGGTGCTCATGAAAGACGAACCCGGCCGTGCCCAGTTCGAAGCCCCAGCCGGTGAAGGCCCGCGCGGCCTCGTGAACGTCCTGCTCGGTGTAGTGCCCGCGCCCCAGGGTGAACAGCTCCATCACCTCGCGGGCGAAATTCTCGTTGGGCGCGTCCTTGCGGTTCATTTGATTGTTCAGATACGCGAGCATGGCCGGGGCGCGGCTTACCGCCTTGAGCAAGGTGCCGAGATCGCCCAACGCGTGCTCGCGCAAGGTGTTCAGGTACTGTTCGGTACAATTGGACCAGTAGGTCCAGGCCACGAAATGGCCGTGCCAGAAGAGGGCCATTTTCTCGCGCAAGCAACCTTCGGTGGTGGCGAGCCGCTGGCGCCACAGCGCGTTCAATCGCCGCTGGGCTTCGCGACCGGCGCGCCGGTACCGGAACTGCTCCGTGGGCTTCATGGCCCGGTACCGGTCGCCGGAGACCACCGTGTGCGCGGTGGTGATGGGCGTGTAGGCCGCGCTGGACGCGAACAGGTCAGCCACCAACTCGTCGTACGGCCTGCGCGCGAGTGCGCGGGCCTCATCGGGCGCAAGCCCCATGCCCCCCCGCCAGTAGAGGTGGTGAACGGTGCGAACGGGCGTTACGGGCATGGTGTGGCCGCGGGAGTGGCCAAAGATCGTTCCACCCCGGACCGCTGCCGGATGAAACGCGGATGACGACCGCCCCGTATGAGCGCCCACTCTTCACCCCCTCATGGACCGCCGCACCACTCCACTGCCCGTTCTCGTGCTCCTGCTGGTACCCCTGCTGCACCCCGGCTGCGGCCATTCGCTGCTGGGCGGTACACGGATCACCGAAGGCGTGATCGAATATGCCCTGAGCTTCCCGGACTACGGGCCGGAGGGGCTGATGGCGGGCATGTTGCCCGAGCGCACGACCCTTTCCTTCGACGAGGAGCACCAGGTGGCCGACCTGAGCGCCGGCATGGGCGTATTCCGCACGAGCATCGTGGTGAACACGGCCAGGCGCGTGCTGGACTACCACATGAGCGTGATGGGCAAGAAGATGGTGAGCGAACTGCGGTCGCGCGACCTTTCGCTCTTCAACAAGGGATCGCAAGCTCTTACCATCCTGTACACCGATGCCACCGACACCGTGGCCGGTTTGCCCTGCCGTAAGGCCGTGGCCATTTTCGACGGCATCGGGCAACCCGAGATGGACCTCTGGTACACGAACGCCATCAGGTTGGAAAAGCCCAATTGGTACGGGCCGTACGACGAGGTACCGGGTGTGCTGCTGCGCTACGAGATGATGCAGTACGGCATGCGCATGCGCCTGGATGCCATTTCCGTACGGCCAGGGCCGGTGGACCCGGCGGTCTTCGTGCCCAAGTCCGGCTTCGACCGCGTTCCCCCTGAAGTCCTGCACAAGGAACTCTCAGACGTGCTGGGCGCCTTCCAGAACTGAGGTTCCCGCGCGGCCAAGGCACTTCCCTCCGGTCCTTTCCCACCGCTTTTTCCGCCCCGCACAGCGGCCTGTTCATAATCACGGCCCGGCCCGGCACGTTCTGGAAGGTACTGCCCGGAATTTCGCTGGGCATCCCGTTCCCCCCCGAGGGACGGACAATCCCGACCGAGCCTTGGCCAAGAAAAATACCCTCCGCGAGCCGGAGATCGACGACACCGCGAGCGAAGAGGCCACCGAACGCCCGGCCCGCGCTACACCGCGCCCGCGTGCCAAGAAGAAAGTGGCCGTGGAAAACCGCTGGTCCAAGTTGCGCGCACTGCTGGCCGATGAACGCACGCACAAGGCGGGCGGCCTACTGCTCGTCCTCACCGCGCTGTACCTGCTGACGGCCTTCACCAGCTATCTCGTCACCTGGCGCATCGACCAGGACCTGATGGCGCGGCCCTGGGGTGAGATCTTCAGCCCGGACACGCGGGTGGAGAACTGGCTGGGCAAGCTGGGCGCGCTCACGAGCCACCAGTTCATCTACAAGTGGTTCGGTATCGCCGCGTTCGTCATGGTGCTCTGGGCCTTCCTCGGCGGGGTGCGCACCGTGCTGGGCACCTGGCTGTTGCCGCGCAACCGCACCTTCCGCTGGTCGCTCATGGCGCTGTTCTGGGTACCCACCCTGCTGGGCTTCTTCTTCGCCCGCAGCGAGTACATGTTCCTGGGCGGCGGCATCGGCCACGCCATCAACGCGCACCTCGGCGGCTGGCTCGGCCGCTTCGGTGCAGGTGCGCTCATCCTCTTCAGCGCCGCGGCCTTCGCCGTGTACACCTTCAACCCCTCGTTCGCCGCCCTGAACAGCCTGCTGGCCCGCGCGCAGAAGGACCCGGACGACAGCGTACCCGAAGCCGAGGATCCTGAAGGTTGGGTAACGCCCAACAAATTGCGCGAAAAGGTGGCCGCCGCCGGACGCGCCGCTGCGGTCACGGAGGAGGAAACGCCCGCCGCCGGCCCGGCCTTCGAGGTGGAAGCACCCGTGGATGCCGAGCCCATGGAAGCAGAGGCCAGCGCGGCCATCGACCTCGACGTGGCAACGGACGAAGAAGAGGAAGCGGAGGACGAGGCCAACGGCGAACTGGAGTTGGAGATGATCGGGGAAGTGGCCGATGAGGCCCCTGTGGACCCCATCCTGCCCGATGTGCCCATGAACGTGGACGGCATGACCGTGCAGGCGCCCGCGGACGACGAAACGCTCACCGAGGAGCAGATCCAGGCCAAGCTGCAGGAATTCGGCGAGTACGACCCCACCCTGGAACTGGGCAGCTACGAGCCGCCCCCGCTGGACCTGCTCGTTGACCACGGCACGGGTGAGATCACCGTGACCAAGGAGGAATTGGAGGCAAACAAGGACCGCATCGTTCAGACCCTCTCGCACTACAACATCGGCATCGAGAAGATCAAGGCCACCATCGGGCCCACGGTCACCTTGTACGAGATCGTGCCGCAGGCCGGCGTGCGCATCAGCAAGATCAAGAACCTGGAGGACGACATCGCGCTCAGCCTGGCCGCGCTCGGCATCCGCATCATCGCGCCCATCCCGGGCAAGGGCACCATCGGCATCGAAGTGCCCAACAGCAAACCGCAAGTGGTAGGCATGCGCGCCGTGGTGGCCAGCGAGAAGTTCCAGAACAGCGGTGCCGACCTCCCCATCGTGCTGGGCAAGACGATCAGCAACGAGACCTTCGTGACGGACCTGGCCAAGATGCCCCACCTGCTGATGGCCGGCGCCACCGGTCAAGGGAAATCGGTAGGATTGAACGCCATCCTCGTTTCGCTTCTCTATAAGAAGCACCCCAGCCAGATCAAGTTCGTGCTCGTGGACCCCAAGCGGGTGGAACTCACGCTCTACGCGCACATCGAGCGCCACTTCCTGGCCAAGCTGCCGGGAGCCGAGGAGGCCATCATCAGCGACGTGAAGAAGGTGGTGCCCACGCTCAACAGCCTGTGCATCGAGATGGACGAGCGCTACGAACTGCTGAAGGACGCGCAGTGCCGCAACATCAAGGAGTACAACGCCAAGTTCATCCAGCGCCGCCTGAACCCCGAGAAGGGCCATCGCTACCTGCCGTACGTGGTGCTGGTGGTGGACGAGTTCGCGGACCTGATCATGACGGCGGGCCGCGAGGTGGAGACCCCCATCGCCCGCTTGGCCCAATTGGCGCGCGCCATCGGTATCCACCTCATCATCGCCACGCAGCGCCCCAGCGTGAACATCATCACCGGCACCATCAAGGCCAACTTCCCGGCGCGTATCGCCTTCCGGGTGAGCAGCAAGGTGGACAGCCGCACGATCCTGGACGCGGGCGGCGCCGACCAACTGATCGGCCGGGGTGACATGCTGCTGAGCACCGGCAACGACCTCATCCGCATCCAGTGCGCCTTCGTGGACACGCCCGAGGTGGAAAAGATCACCGAATTCATCGGCGGCCAACGCGGTTACCCCGACGCCATGCTCCTGCCCGAGCCGCCCATGGCCGAAGGCGAGGGTGGTGAGGACATGGACGACGGCGAGCGCGACAGCATGTTCGAGGAGGCCGCGCGCTTGGTGGTGCAAACGCAGCAGGGCAGCACATCGCTGATCCAACGCAAGCTGAAGCTGGGGTACAACCGGGCGGGCCGCATCGTGGACCAATTGGAGGCTGCCGGGATCCTCGGCGCCTTCGAGGGAAGCAAAGCGAGACGTGTGCTCATCCCCAACGAAGCCGCGCTGCATGTGCACCTGAACACGGGGGTGGCCGCAGGGCCCGGCATGGGCGGGTTCTGAGGGAAGACCGCCGCTGTACTACTGCTCCGGTACGATCACCCCAACACTTGGTCGTACCTGATCGACCGGGTGCGCATCGTCTTCGGCGCGGGGCCTCCCCTCCCCCATGACGATCTCACTTCTTCTTGCGCTCCATCATCTTGATGCGCACGCCCTGCTTGGCCAAACGGTCCACGGCCATGGCCGCCTGCGTGTGCGCCGGTTCGATGGTGAGGCAGATCTGGTAGTTGGCGGCCGCGCTGTCCGGCTGTTGTGTGCGCTCCATGGCCACACCGCGGCTGTACCAGGCGTCCGCATAGTTCGTGTTGAGGTCGATGGCCTTGGAAAAGTCGGCCTTCGCCCCGTTGGGGTCGCCGATGTGCTCCAGTTTGATGTAGCCGATATTGTACCAGGGCAACGGGTTCATGGCGTCGAGTTCCTTGATGCGCTCGTAGCAGACCATGGCCACACTGTCATGCCCGTTGTTCTGCGCCCAAAGGCCCTTGCCGTACCAGGCCTCCACCGAGGACGGCCGCAGCTCGATGGCCGTGTTGTAATACTGCTCCGCGAGGGGATCACGGCGGGCTGCGCTCAATTGGCCCAGCAGCATGTACGAGGGATAGTCCTGCGGGTCCTGCTCCACGGCCGTGCGGAAACTGCTGACCGCACGCGCGGTGTCCTTCGTTTCCATGTGGATGAACCCCTTCAGGAAATAGCCGCGCGCAGCATTGGGATCGGTGCGCAGCGCCTCGTTCACCAGCGCCATGGCCTTGTTGTATTCACGCAGCACCATGTACACCTCGCCCAGGCGCAGCTTGGCCTCGGTGTTTGTCGGCGCAAGGTCCACCGCGCGTTGGAAGGCGTCGCGGGCCTCCCCGAGCTGGATCCGCCGGTAGTGCAGATCGCCCAAGCGGATGCGGTGGTCAGCGTTGAGACTGTCCAGGCCCACCGCCCGCTCCATGTCGGCCACGGCCCGGCCGAGGCTGTCGCGGCGTTCATGCAAACGGGAGCGCTCCACGTACAGCACGGCGTTGCCGGGGCCGGCCACGATGCGTTGATCCAGCGCCGCGAGGGCTGTGGCCAAACTGTCAGCCGGGCTCGCAGGCGCCGCCGTATCCCCTCCTGCCCCTTCGGTACCGTTCGGCGCGGGGCGGTCCACGCAGGCCCACAAGCACAGGGCCCCGAGCGCAGCACCCATCAATCCCGCCCACCGTACGCTTTTCGCCCCCCCCAACAGCATCGATCGTTCCATGAACACCGGATCCCCGCTCTGGTGAACGGGGATCCGAATGTAAAACCTCGCCGGTGCATGGGAAGGCGGGCACCGGCATTCCACCCTACAGAGGCCACCACCGGCAGGATCCAGACCAGAACAGGTCACGTCAAAACCCGCTCCGGACGGTTCCGGCCAAGCATCGGCCTTGTTCCGTTCAGGCCTCGGCCGCGACCGGATGCTCCACGGTGGTCGCCTTGATCCTCTGCTCGAGTTCTTCGCAGAGTTCGGTGTTGTCCTCCAGCAACTGGCGCACCGCATCACGGCCCTGGCCCAGTTTGTTGTCCTCGTAAGCGAACCAGCTGCCGCTCTTCTTGATGATGCCCAGTTCCACGCCCATGTCGATGATCTCGCCGGTCTTGCTGATGCCCTTGCCGAACATGATGTCGAATTCGGCCTTGCGGAAGGGCGGCGCCACCTTGTTCTTCACGATCTTCACCTTGGTGCGGTTGCCCACGGGGTTCTCGCCGTCCTTGATCTGGTTGGAGCGGCGGATGTCGATGCGCACGCTGGCGTAGAATTTCAGCGCGTTGCCGCCGGTGGTGGTCTCGGGGTTGCCGAACATCACGCCGATCTTCTCGCGCAGCTGGTTGATGAAGATGCAGCAGCAGCCCGTCTTGCTGATGGTGCCGGTGAGCTTGCGCAGGGCCTTGCTCATCAGGCGGGCCTGCATGCCAGGGGCGTTGTCCCCCATCTCGCCCTCGATCTCGGCACGGGGCGTAAGGGCCGCCACGCTGTCCACCACCAGCAGGTCGATGGCGCCGGAGCGGATCAGGTTGTCCGCGATCTCCAGGGCCTGTTCACCGTTGTCCGGCTGGCTGATCAGCAGGTTCTCCGTGTCCACACCGAGGCTTTCGGCATAGAAGCGGTCGAAGGCATGCTCGGCATCAACGATGGCGGCGATGCCCCCTTTCTTCTGCACTTCGGCGATCGCATGGATGGCCAAGGTGGTCTTACCGCTGCTTTCCGGCCCGTAGATCTCCACCACGCGGCCTTTGGGGTAACCACCCACGCCCAGCGCGAGGTCCAGCCCGATGGATCCGGAGGGGATCACCTCTACCTGCTCCACCGCGTTGTCCCCCAATTTCATGATGGCGCCTTTCCCGAAGGTCTTCTCCATCTTGTCCATGGTGAGTTGCAGCGCCTTCAGCTTCTCCTTGTTGATCTCGGTTGCCATCGTTGTCCGGTTTTCGTTGTTCGTTCGTCGTGGTTCGTTGTGCGAGCCGCCCACCGTTTTTCTGTTTGACGGATTTTCTGGCAGACTTGCGACGGACAATTAAGCGCCACGGATCCGCTTTTTCCAAATTTCCCGTCACAGAAGTTTTCAACAGCCCCCTTTGGCCCCCATGAACAGACCGCCGTGCATGATCGCGCACAAAGGCAACGCGCACGCGCACGCGTGGGGGCGCACCTTGGCCCCGTGGAATGGAACCAGGCCCTCGCGGACTTCCGCATCCACCTGAAGCTGGAGCGCTCGTTGAGCGACCGTACGGTGGAAGCGTACATGCGCGACATCGGCAAGCTGCGTGATTTCGCCGAGACGCACACGCCGGTCATCCGGCCGGAGCGCATCGCGCTGGACGACCTGCAGGCCTTCACGACGCACGTGGCCAAGCGCGGCCTCAACGCCACCAGCCAGGCGCGGATGATCAGCGCGGTGCGCGGGTTCTACCGTATGCTGAGGATCGAGAAGGCGGTCGCCACCGACCCCACCGACCTGCTGGAGAGCCCGCGCACTGGCCGCCCCCTGCCCGTGTTCCTGAGCACGGAGGAGATCGATGCCATGGTGCAGGCCATCGACATGAGCCGCCCACTGGCCCAGCGCGACCGTGCGATGATCGAAACGCTGTACGGCTGCGGCCTGCGCGTGAGCGAACTCTGCGGCCTGCGCCTCAGCCAGCTGCACTTCGCCGAGGGCTTCGTGCGCGTGATCGGCAAGGGCGACAAGGAGCGCTTAGTGCCCATCAGCCCCGAGGCCGTGCGTCGGATCGGTCTCTACCGCGACGAGGAGCGCACGCACCTGCCCGTGCAACGCGCCGCCGGGGACGTCCTCTTCCTCAACGCCCGGGGCAGCGGCCTTTCGCGGGTGAGCGTGTTCAACCTGGTGAAGAAGCTCGCGCGCGAGGCCGGGGTGCAGAAGACGATCAGCCCGCACACCTTCCGCCACTCCTTCGCCACGCATCTGGT
>Ga0138256_10009273_pt1 | contig 10326 bp, 10 predicted proteins | sample KNB2016incub_MG_FD_105486 | JGI IMG/M metagenome (GOLD analysis project Ga0138256, IMG submission 105486) | Active sludge microbial communities from wastewater in Klosterneuburg, Austria - KNB2014incub_MG | ecosystem: Engineered > WWTP > Activated sludge > Unclassified | place: Austria... | reverse complement strand
TGTCTACCTGGACCCGCCGTTCAACAGCAAGCGCGATTACAACCTGCTTTTCAAGACTCCGAAGGGTCTGAACAGCGATGCCCAAATCACCGCCTTCGAAGATTCCTGGCACTGGGGCATTCAAGCAGAGAGCGAGTACGCCGAAATCCTGCACCAGTCGAATACCGAAGTTGCGGGAATGATCGAAGCCCTCCGCCGTTTTCTGGGCGAGAGTGACATGCTGGCATATCTCGCGATGATGGCCAATCGGCTGATTGAGCTGCATCGCGTGTTGAAGCCAACGGGAAGCCTGTATCTTCACTGTGACCCGACGGCAAGCCACTATCTCAAAATCGTGTTGGATTCGGTGTTTGGCGCGCTAAACTTCCGGAGTGAAATCATATGGAAGCGCACAACGGCACATAGCAACGTCTATCGCGCTTACGGTGACATCACCGACACGATTCTGTTTTATTCGAAGACAAGCCAGTATGTCTGGAACCAGGTCTATCGGCAAGTCGATGCCGAGATTGCATTCCCCAATGTGGATTCAGAGGGACGGCGGTGGCGATCCGAAAACATGCGGAATCCAGGGATCAGGCCAAATCTGACGTACCCATTCACCGCAAGTAATGGCGTGACGTATCAGCCTCATTCAAATGGATGGACTGTCAGCATTGAAAAGATGCGGAAGCTTGATGAGGAAGGAAGACTGCACTTCCCAGCGAAGCCTGATGGCAGGATGCGACTCAAGCAGTTTGCCGATGAGTCACTCGGTGTGAAACTTCAAAACCTCTGGGACGACATTTCGCCAATCGGTTCACAGGCGGCAGAGCGTCTCGGCTATCCGACCCAGAAACCCCTCGCGCTGCTTGAGCGCATCATCAGGGCCAGTAGCAACGCCGGTGACGTCGTACTCGATCCGTTCTGTGGCTGCGGGACGGCCGTCCACGCGGCTGAGAAGCTTGGCCGTGAATGGATTGGGATTGACATTACCCACCTGGCGGTCAGCCTCATTGAACGCCGGATGAAGGACGCCTTCCCAGGTATCGACCTGGAGATCCATGGGACGCCCAAGGACCATGCAGGCGCGCGCAACCTGGCCGAACGTGACAAGTATCAATTCCAGTTTTGGGCGCTAAGCCTGGTCAACGCCCAGCCCTATAAGTCCGGCAAGAAGGGCGCTGATGGCGGGACCGATGGCCTGATCTACTTTCAGGATGACAAGGGCGCAGCCAAGAAAATCGTTGTGAGCGTGAAAGGCGGAGAGAGTGTGACCCGGACCATGATTGCCGACTTGAAAAACACCGTTGAGCGGGAGAAAGCCGCAATCGGCCTATTCGTCACCCTTGCGCCGCCAACCCAGCCCATGATTACCGAAGCCGCAACGGCCGGATTCTACGAATCGCCCCAACACGGCCAGTTTCAGAAGATCCAAATTCTGACAATCGAAGGGCTATTGTCCGGCCACGAACAGGCGCGCTACCCGGACCTTTCGCAAGGCGCGCACACCTTCAGGAAGGCGAAGCGCGAAGGCGACGCCGGCAAACAAGGCCAGTTGTTCGGCAAGTAAGGGCGCGCAATCATCCACATCCGACCTTCCTACCTTCGGGCGGCGGCCGCACACGATCTGCGCGCAGCTAGCCCCCCGGCACGGGTATCGCACGCCGAGCACCACACCCGCTCTCGCCCCAACTTTTCGGGCGCACCTGGTTCACTTGCCTACGATATCCGCGCATCCTGACCACCTGCCAGGGGGAGGGGTGGTCTTCCATTTCTTGTGCATAAAACAGTGGGGTAGCGCAACTAGCCCCCGTCTCACATCTGAGGCTCGCGCATAACTGGACGCAATTTGCTCGATAGGTGATCAATTCGTAACGACGACCGCACTATCTGAAATCGTCCTGCCTTGGTCGAGGCTCTGTTGTCTAGCGTCGCTGCCCACTCATGGGTCTATTTGATAAGCTCAAGAAACTCGCGCTTTGCCGCTTCAAAGGCTTTGGCTGCCGTGGCTAGTGATTCCAGCAATGCCGATGTCTTTGCGTCGCTAAATCGCATCGCACCATTTGACCTTGACTCCGCACGCGGACGCCCATTTGTGAAAGGAGAGGGCACCATGACTATGCGGCGGCTACGCAATTCCCATCCCTTAGCGGTTTCCTGCCAAAAGTGTATTGCGATGTCGGCGTTTGCTCGGGCATTCGCCGGCATCGCGTCTTGTCCGGTATCAACCATCAAACCAAGAACGGCGGACAAGGCTCCAACCTGTAGGCCGAACGACTCCAATGTCTCGTACTGTGCGGATGCGACCAGTTTGGAGCCCATCTCAATGAAACGCGCTGTTTGCTCTTTGAACATCGGCGAAACAACCTTTGGCGGCGCTGGCTCGACGCCAATGACCGGCACCGATGTTCCGAAGAATTTGGGCTCACCCAGAGGTGTCGGAATTGTCGCAGGCGCACCCGCACAAGCCGTTAGAACGAATAACCCCAGAAAAACTGCAAATGATGATCTCATGACGACCTCCCGCTAATTCACGACAATGTGCAGCCTTGCCCAAATGCGCGTTCCAAGCGGTGCATCATTGTGCTGGCAGTTTCCCACAGCCTAGCTGCAAGCTAATGTGCTGGCGCACGCGCCGCCAGAATCACGCGCCCAACTCGTCATCTGTCAGCCACTGTCTCGTAGCTGCAATAGGCGAGGGCGGCAAAACCCGAGTGACACGGCCGGCAGCTACCTGCTCGCTTTGATAGCGGACAGGACGGCGCGGGCTACGGTAAACGCCTCGGAAGGAGGGCTTGACTGCTCCAGCCACGCGCGGACGGCCGCCTCGTAGCGGTCGGGGCTTATGTCGTAGGTGTCCAGTTGGACGATCAGCCTTTTGGGCATCTGGTCGTCGATGATGACGCCAGGGCGGAATTTGCGGGACGCGGGCGACTTCGGTGGGTTGCGCGGGTCGTTCTGATATGTCATTTTCGGAAGTCCAAGGATGTGCACGGCATCGCGGCTGGGTCTAGGTCACTACGCGGGGCCCTACGCGACCTTTCAGCAAGCAGCTAGGACCAGGACTGGATGCCGGCCTCAATGCTACTGCCTAACTGCCTAAAAAGTGCGAGTCAGCTGGGCAGTTCTTTACCCTCCATTCGGCTACTTTAGGCTTTGAACCAGTGCTTTAAGCCGCATGTCTGCGTATGCTGAACTGCCAGCCAGTTCTGCGGTGGTTTGTCGGGGCTGGGGGGGCGGGAGGTTTCAGAAAGGTTTGTCGCTCAAAGGATCCATCCTGCCCGACGCCGGCGACGCGCTGGCCCGGCTCGTCTATGCAGCGTCGAATTGGCAAAAGGAAAGTCTAGAACATATGTGCGCTTTCGCACCGAGCGGTGGTACCATTTGTCGAATGAACAGCGCGCCGGTGTATCAGCACCAGCGCGCCCAATGTGACCGGGAGGCGGTCAACATGAACGACGATAACACAGAGGCGCCCGAGTTGCCCGTACTAACTGAATCGAAGCCGATTCCTGTCGACTTCGCGTTTCCCTTTGGCGAGAGGCTCAGAAGCGGCCTCCTTGTCAATCTCATACTCGCCGAGGCCCGAAGGCGCACATTTGATTCTCTGAGCAGAGCTCCCGACTGGAATGGAGAGTGGCGCAGCGCGGCCCGCCACGAATGGCACCTGTATCTAGACCACGCGAGATTCAACACGAAGGTTGTCGTCTCCTACGAGGGAAAAAGTCCGCGAGTCACAGTCTTGACGATGCTCACTCCGGCACCGGAACCCTTTGACGCGGCGTTGACACGCGCCGTTAATGGAATTGAGTCTGCAGTCCCTGAATTAGTCAACCCCTGCATAGAGACGTTCGGGCTGATACCGATCGAGGGCGGGTATGCCCGAACGAAAGGCAAGCCCGACGATCCCGATAACTTCTTGTACCCCATGCGTGACTTCATTCGAGGATACGCCGAGAAGTATGAGCTGCTTCAACAAATGGCGATTGGCGATCTAGTTGCTGAATTCGCCAGGACCTTTGCGGCTTGGGCCAAGGCAAACCTTGTTGCGAAGGCACTGGATCTAGCAGCGACGAATGCCTCAATGACTACGACCCAGGGCTATCGCGTGGTGCTACACGCCCCGTGTTCGTCTTTGATGTGCTGCAACCAGATCGTCCGCATAACTCAACAGAGCGGGTTTGTCGCTAGCCCGCCCGAATGGTTAAGCAGTACCTGCGAGCGCATGCATATTCGGTGGCAGCACGATTCAAGCGGGTATTCACGTCTAGTCTCAACCATCTTTGTTTTCCAGATTTCTGCTCATTCAGCACGAATCGAGGTAGATGTGCTGGGGGTTGATGCGCTTACGCCCCTCTTTGTGAGAACGATTGAGGAGATACGCGAAACGCTTGGTATCGTCGATTTTCGTGCGGAAATAGTCAATGAAGAGGTCCAGCTTGAGAGCCCACCGGTCGCCGATTTTGGCGAGGCACTTGGAACGGAAAGAGCGATCAGCCCGGAATCGGCCGAATCGTCGGCCGACGCGGCAAAGTCTGGGCGAAAGCGAAGGCGAACCAAGAGCATAGACCCACAGGTCGTGGTGGCCAGATTCAAGGCAGACAGAGCGGCTGGAAGGGTCGACTCAATGGAGGCATGGTCCCGCCGTGAGGGCATAGCATATAAGTCCTTGAATCGATACATGAAAGAGGTCGAGGGCGAGACGGGGTTACAGGATTGATCGGGCCGTTATCTGTCCGTAAGTGTCCGTATATGTCCACTATTGTCCGCTGTGTAGGCGCATTATCGCTACATGGCTCGAATACTTCCTAGACTCTCGCCCCGCGAGGCTCAAGCACTATTGACAGCGGCGCGTGCCGATCGGCGTGATCCGCGAGACCTTGCTGCTATCTTCATCGTTGAGAAGCTGGAGCGGCTCGGCTACTTGGAAACTGCCACCATCAAGGAGGGTGCCACATGCCCCGCCGTATAGGCGGCGCCGGGCCAGGCCGCAAGCGCATACCCATCGCGCCCTTCTGCTCACCGATAGTGGCGCGCAACCTTCGCTTACTGGCCCGACACGCAATGATGGGCGCGGGCCGGTGTTTCTCGCGGATTGTCTCGGACGTGATCTCCGCTGAACTGACCAAGCGCGGCGCCACCCGGGCGCACTTGGCGCCGGCCGGTGATGGGGTGGCAACGTGAGTAGCGGGCTAGCCCTTCGATTTCCGCTTCTTTGCCGTTTGCTTCTTGACAAACGCGATGACTTCGTTGCGCGAGGTGAACCGTTGCTTTCGCGTACGTTTGTCGCCTGGCAAGACATAAATCGGAAACGTGTCGTTGGCCATGAGTCCCAGGATCGTAGGCAACGAGCGCCCGCTAAGGTCCGCCGCATCTTGCGGCGTTATGAGATCGCGTTCGTCAATTTGCTCTTCGATCGCTTGGCGCTTAAGTCTCAGCATTGTGATGGGCACTCCGTAAGTGTAGTCACAAGGATAATGTTACAATGCACTGTCACAGTTAATAGTATACTCCGATCGAAGCACGAAATGGCGCGGGATGCGTCAACATCCCGCGCCGTGTTCACAGGAGAAGACCCGATGAACAGACAGCATACTAATCTAGAACGACGAAGAAGGAAGCCCATCGCAAGGCTTGTGCGCGCCGGTGGCCTGATTCGTGATCCACGGCGACTGCCGGGAGAAACACCGAAAGCGTGGGGGTAGGCGTGAGTAATCGCAAGAAACCGCCACGCGATAGCTCAGTACATGCGCGAATTCGCGTGATCGATGGCCGGACCATCGGCTGGTTTTGGGTCCCCAACCAGGTCATCGACGATTACGGCGCAAAAATCGACCCGATCGGAGTCGCGGTGTATTGCGTGCTTGCGCGCTTCGCAGATAACGCCACGCAAAGCTGCTATCCAAGCATTGCCAAGATTGCGAAGCTGTTGGGCATATCGGATAACACGGTCAAGGCCAAACTCGAAGTCCTCAGCGACGGCCGACGCGCCAGACCAGCAACGAAGACCAAGCCAGCAATACCGGCGGTGAAGGGATGCAATCTTGTCGATATCAAGCGCGGACGCCGAGAAGTGATGAACGGCAAGGTTCGCAATCAACCTAACCTTTACACGCTGCTGTCACCTGGGTCAGCTACTGACCCAGGTCAACCAGTGACCCACCTGCCTGGGTCAATCATTGATCCATGGGTGGGTCAACGGTTGCCTACTAACAAGACCCAATTTCAAGACCCACCACCAATCCCCGAAACTGGGCAGATCGACACCCAAGCTGGTGGTCGTGAGGTTGGAGAACGCGAACCCGAACACGTCGAGCAGGTGATCCGGGAACTTGTGAAGTATGGCGTGGCCCGAACGCAACACACCCTGCGGATAGCCGCCAAGATCGCCCGGCACGCCCCAAACCTGGACGTGACACAGGCGGTGATCGCTGCCAATGCGCAAGATGTGAGAGCCGGGAAGGCCAGGAACCCGACCGGCGCCATGTTGACCCGCCTCGATGGAATGACCCCTGACGATTGGAAGCAATCATCTGCCGCGCGCGTGGTGATCGCCCGCGAACGCGAGGAATAACGCCATGGACCCGACCAACCTATACCGCCCCAGCGACGAAAGCGAAACCCAGCTGATCGGCGCCCTACTGATTGAACCCGCGTATATCGCCCAGGCCACCGCCCTGGTGAAGCCATCCGACTTCTATCTTTGGGAACACACCCGCATTTTCGAGGCCATCACCCGCCTGGGCGAACTGGCCGACAACCTAACGGTGGAACAGACCCTGGCCAAGATGCCCGCGGCTGACGACAAATACGCCAACGCCGCGGCCGAGATCGCCGCCAGTCATGGGCAGTCCATCGATGTCTATCTAACCCTGATGCGCGCCGAGTCTCAATTGCGGGGATACGTCCCGAATTGGGAATACCACGCCCGGGAAGTCGCAGACCAGGCACTACGCCGCCGATTGTTGGCCTACGCCAACGACGTGGCCAGCATGGCGAACGACCAACAGCGACCCGCGGCCGAAATGGTCGGCGTGGCCATGGCCGAACTGGCCAAGGCCGCGGCCGACCAACACGGTGGTCGACGGACCATGCAAGAGATCGCCGCCGCCTATTGGGCCGAACGCGAAATCGAATGGGCGAACAAGGGCAAGCCGACCGGGATACCTTCGGGCCTGGTCGACCTGGACCGCATGACCAACGGATGGCGCCCGGGCCAGCTGGTGACGGTGGCGGGCCCGACAAGTAGCGGCAAGACCACCCTCATGCTGCAGATGGCCCTGCATGCAGCCCGCCAAGGTCGGCGCGTATTGGTGTTGACGCTGGAAATGGTTGAGGAAGAAATCATGCGAAAGCTAGTGGCTAACCAGGGCAGGCTTGACACGTCGCCCACAGCCACCCCGAACCCTGACGCCGAACTGATCGCCAACAATGCGGTGGCGCAGTTGCCCATCCGGGTGGCATACATCCCTGGCCCGACCGTGGCCGATGTTGTGGCCGAGTGCCACCGCGAACGCGCCAAGCATGGCCGCCTTGACCTGGTGATGGTCGACCACCTGCAGATCATGGCCACGCCCCAGGAACGAGGCCAAACACGCGCCGCCGCTCTGGGCGCGATAACGCGGGAACTAAAAGCCCAGGCCGGCAAGCTGGGCGCCGCCATTTTGATGGGCAGTCAGATCAACCGCGAGGGTGCCGCCGGCGCCAACGGGCCCGCGGCAGTGCCACAGTTGGCTATGTTGCGTGAGAGTGGAAACATTGAGGAAGATTCGACGATGGTATTGATGCTGCACAACCCCGAGGAAAAGACCGCGCCCGCCCTGCGGACCCTTTATGTCAGGAAGAACCGAAACGGGCCAACGGGAAAGGTCGACCTAATCGCCAAGTTGGCCGAAAGCCGATTCGGCCTGGCGGATGTTGACGAGGTGAAGCTATGACCACACCGATTGACTGGGCGACAACTGCCCAGATATGCGGGGGGGCGGCCGTGTGCCTGGTGGCCCTGGCCGCCCTGCTTGGCGCATTGACCGATCAGAGGAGGAAGTCATGAGCAACGCTCTGCGGAACGTCTTCCTGATCCTTGCCTCACTGGCGGGCCTGTGGATGGCGGCGCGCGGGATCGCAGCATCATCGTCGCCCGAATCCATCGCCACGCTGATCGTGGCCTCGATCATCCTTCCGGCCATTGGCGCAGGTGGGGTGGCGATTCTGATCTTGGCCACTTTGGATCGGACTCGACACCGCTACGAACCGCCACCGACGACCACGGCCGACTACAGCGTCCTGCCCTATCAGCCACCCCGCGCTGCACTACCGCCGCCGCGTGTGGTCCGCGTGCCTCGTTACATCGATAACGGCCGCCCGACACCGATCGGCGCGCCGCCCCCCATCGTGATCGAAACGACGGCCGGCGATGACGACGACGCGCCTGGTGAACGGCTGGCCTTGCCTCTGTCCTGGCTGATGCGATTTGCAGCCTGCCCGACGCCGACACGATCGGAGTGGACCGGCGATAAATCGAAGTATGCCGAGAGTGCGCGCGTCTTCCTGGCACATGGGCTATTGGACCGGTCGCCAAACAACGGGTACTTGTGGAAGTCCGAATACCCGCTAGCCGCTCGGCGCGAATGGCTGGCCCAATTCGAGGCGGTCGATGCGCGCTGACACACGCGGGCGCGCCGGCACGCGACGCCATCCCCTACTGCAAGCAGCCGGAACCACCGGGACGAGCCGTCAGGCCGTCGGACGTTGACCGCGGACGGCTGACGGACAAGCTGACAGCAGACAAGTTGACGAGCCCGCAAGGGCTGAAAGGCGGTGATTTATGAACACCAACAGAAGGAGTGGGACAAATGGACAATATCGGCCCGGCGCTGGCCAAGTGCTACGCGCTGATTTTGAGCGATGAGTGGACTGCGGGTAGTCCACTACGCCCGGGAGAGCGACGCGGGATCAGTGGCGGCGGGGGATCATCTGGCTCAGTGGGCACGCTCGGAGGCGGTCAGCGCCGATGCCGGCGAGATCGTCGTCGACCGGGTCATTGAGCAACAGAGCGGGGCGATGATCGAAAGCCGGAAGGTCTTTCTCGACCTTCTGGCCCGCGGCCGCCGGGGCGAGATCGACGCCATCCGGATTGATCGACTGGACCGCCTGGGGCGCGGAGACGCCCAGGCGGTCCTCCGCTATGAAGCGCGACGCGCAGGCGTGCGCTTGGTCTACAACACGCCCGGGCCGGACGCCGACACGACCGAAGGCGTGATCGCCGGCCTGGTCGATCAGCTCACCAGCGGGATGGAGCGTCTCAAGATCCGCGATCGTTTCATCCACGCCAAGCTTGCCCGGGCCCGCGCCGGGCGCGTTCTCGGCGTTGGCAAGCTCTTGTATGGCTGGAAGGCTGTCCCCGAATTGGACGCACGCGGCCGCCGGATCGGAACACGCGTTGAGATCGTCGAGGGCGAGATCGCCCTGGTCCGCGATATGGTCCGCGATGTGCTGGCTAGTATCAGTATCCGCGAATTGTGCGCCAAGATCGAGGCGGCCGGGATCCCAGGACCGCGCGGCGGCGCGCGCTGGCACCCGTCGACTATTCTGACGATCCTGCGTTCCACAATGCTCAAAGGCGAATGGCAGTTCATGCGCCGTGAGACGCGCCTGGTGGACACGCCAGCGGGCCAGCGCCGTCAATTCGTCCGGCGGCGTGATTCGAGCGAGATCATCAAGCTGCCCGTGCCAGGCATCTTGTCTGGCGCCGAGTGGGACCAGCTCCAGGCACGTATCGACGCCAACCGGATTGAGAAGTTCCACCGCAAAGCGGAGAGCAACTATTTACTAAATGGCCTAATCCGTTGTGCGCTTTGCGGCAGGGCATACTCGGCAGTCGCGTCGGTGCGCTACATCACACTGGCCGGCGAGCCGCGGACCTATAGCTACTACGGGTGCCGGGCAGTTTCTGAGGTGAAGGGACATCGATGCCACGCGGGCCGACGCAAGGCCGAGACGGTCGACTCGGCCGCGTGGCAGGTCGTCGAGGGCTGGCTGATAGACGATGTGTCGATCGCCGCAGGCGAGGCCAGCATGCCCCGGCCGGATCTGACAGGCTTCAACGCCCAAATCGAGCTAGCCCGGCGCGCCGAGGCGACGGCCGAGGGCAAGCTGCGGGGGGTGCTCCGCGAGAAGATCGGCAAAGACGACAATGACCCCGCGCTGTCAATGCTGGCTGAGTTGGAGGCCGAACATGTGCGAGGTCTGCGTCTCGCCCGCGCGCGGCGCGCCCGGGCGGAGGCGGATAGGGCAGCCGCCGAGCGTGCGGCCAGTCAACAGGCCGAAATCCGCGACCTGAAGACC
>Ga0138256_10009272_pt1 | contig 10326 bp, 6 predicted proteins | sample KNB2016incub_MG_FD_105486 | JGI IMG/M metagenome (GOLD analysis project Ga0138256, IMG submission 105486) | Active sludge microbial communities from wastewater in Klosterneuburg, Austria - KNB2014incub_MG | ecosystem: Engineered > WWTP > Activated sludge > Unclassified | place: Austria... | reverse complement strand
AGGTCGACCTGGTGGTCCTCGCGCGTTACATGCAGATCCTGTCGCCCAAGCTGTGCGGCGCGCTGGCCGGCCGCGCGATCAACATCCACCACAGCTTCCTGCCCAGCTTCAAGGGCGCGCAGCCGTACCACCAGGCGCATGCGCGCGGGGTCAAGCTGATCGGCGCAACCGCTCATTACGTGACGCCGGACCTCGACGAAGGCCCGATCATCGAGCAGGACGTCGCGCGGGTGGACCACGCGATGACGCCGCGCGACCTGGTTCGGGTGGGCAGCGACATCGAGTCGCAGGTGCTGGCGCGCGCGGTACGCCACCACATCGAACACCGTATCCTGCCGAACGGGCATCGAACGATCGTGTTCCGCTGAGACCGCCACGCGGTGCAGCTTGCGGCTAGGATGGCCGAACGTCCCGCTGGAACCTCGCCATGCGCTTCCGTGCCGCGCTTTCGCTACCCCTGCTGGTCTCGGCGCTGTTCACCGGCAATGCGAGTGCACAGCCCGCGCAGCGGCCCGAGGTCATTGCCGCCGCGGAGGCGATGAAGCAGAAGGTGGTCGCGTGGCGACGCGACTTCCACGAGCATCCGGAGCTGTCGCTCCATGAAGAACGCACCGCCGGCAAAGTGACCGAGCACCTGCGCGCCCTGGGATTGAAGCCGGTGACGCTGGGTGGGCATGGCGTCATGGCCATCATCCAGGGCGGCAAGCCCGGCCCGAAGATCGCACTGCGTGCCGACATGGACGCGCTGCCGGTCACCGAGAAGACCGGCCTGCCATTCGCCTCGAAGGCGACCGCGACGTTCCGTGGCGAGACTGTCGGCGTCATGCATGCGTGCGGCCATGATGCGCACACCGGCATCCTGATGGGCGTCGCGGAAGCGCTGGTGGCGATGCAGGAAGACCTGCCAGGACAGGTGATGCTGATCTTCCAGCCCGCCGAAGAAGGCGAGGGCGGCGCAGCGGCGATGCTGGAGGGCGGGCTGTTCGAGGACTTCAAGCCGGACGCGGTATTCGGGCTGCATGTGTTCGCCACGGTGCAGGCCGGGCAGATCGCCGTGCGCGTTGGCCCGTTGATGGCGGCATCGGACCGCTTCAATATCAGGGTCATCGGCCGGCAAACCCACGGTTCGGCGCCCTGGGGAGGCATCGATCCGATCGTCGCGGCGGCCGACCTCATCGGCAGCGCGCAGACGATCGTGTCCCGCCGCACCAACATCGCCAGGCTGCCGGCGGTGGTCACCTTCGGCGCGATCAAGGGAGGCATCCGCTACAACATCATCCCCGACGAGGTGGAGCTGGTCGGCACCATCCGCACCTTCGATGCCGGCGTGCGCGAGAAGATCTTCGCCGACCTGCGCAACGTCTCGGAGCATGTCGCCGCCGCCCACGGCGCCACCGTGGAAGCGAAGGTGCCGGACAGCGATGGCAATCCCGTCACCATCAACGACCCTGCGCTGACCGCGCGCATGCTGCCCAGCCTGCAGGCGGTGGTCGGCAAGGACAACGTGTACGAGCCCCCGCTGCAGATGGGTGCGGAGGATTTCTCGCTGTACGCCCAGCGAGTCCCGGGAATGTTCTTCTTCGTCGGCTCCACCGCCAAGGGCACCGACATGTCGACCGTCGCCAACAATCATTCGCCGCAGTTCCTGCTCGACGAATCTTCGCTCGACGTCGGTTTCCGTGCGCTGATGCAGGTGGCGCTGGACTACCTGCACCAGCCCGGGAACTGAGCGGGGTCGCGCGGCCTCAACCGCGCTTCAATCCCTTCAACGCGTCCGCCATCGCGCTATTGAACGGCGCAGCTTGCGCTTGCTGGCGCGGCGGTGGCGAAGGTGCGCGACCACGGTCGTTGCCGCGGTTGCCGTCGCGTCGTGCATCGCGTTCGCCAGGCGGTGGACGAGAGGTGGCCTGGCCGGGTTCGTCGCCCATGCGCCGGGTCAGTGCGATGCGCTTGCGCGCCACGTCGACCTCGAGCACTTTCACCTTGACGATGTCGCCGGCTTTCACCACCTCGCGCGGATCCTTGACGTAGGTGTCGGACAGCGCGGAGATGTGGACCAGGCCGTCCTGGTGCACGCCGATGTCGACGAAGGCGCCGAACGCGGCGACGTTGCTGACCACGCCTTCCAGCACCATGCCAGGCCGAAGGTCCCTGATGTCCTCGATGCCGTCGGCGAAGGTCGCGGCCTTGAACTCCGGGCGCGGATCGCGACCGGGCTTCTCCAACTCTTTCAGGATGTCGCGCACGGTCGGCAGGCCGAAGCTGTCGTCGGTGAACTGCTCGGCCTTGAGCGAACGCAGGAACGCGGTGTCGCCGATGACCTGCTTGACCTGCTTGCCGCCGCCTGCGGCGAGGATGCGTTCGACCACCGGATAGGCTTCCGGATGCACCGACGAGGCATCCAGCGGCTGGGTGCCATCGACGATGCGCAGGAACCCGGCGCATTGCTCGAAGGTCTTGTCGCCCAGCCGCGGCACTTTCAGCAGCGCCTTGCGCGAGGCGAACGCGCCATGCTCGTCGCGATACACCACGATGTTTTCGGCGACCGTGGCGGAAAGGCCGGAGACGCGCGCCAGCAGCGCACCGGAGGCGGTGTTGACGTCCACGCCGACCGCGTTCACGCAGTCCTCGACGCGCGCGTCCAGCGCACGCGCCAGCCGGTACTGATCGACGTCGTGCTGGTACTGGCCAACACCAATGGCCTTCGGCTCGATCTTCACCAACTCCGCCAGCGGATCCTGCAGGCGGCGCGCGATCGACACCGCGCCGCGGATCGAGACATCGAGGTTGGGGAATTCCTTCGCCGCCAGTTCGGACGCCGAATACACCGAGGCGCCGGCCTCGCTGACCACGATCTTCTGCGCCTTCAACTCTGGCACCAGCTTGAGCAGGTCGCCGGCGAGCTTGTCGGTTTCGCGCGACGCGGTGCCGTTGCCGATCGCGATGAGTTGCACGCCATGCGCCACGCACAGCTTCTTCAGCGCAGCGAGCGACTGGTCCCACTGCTTGCGCGGTTCGTGCGGATAGATGGTGTCGGTGGCGACCAGCTTGCCGGTGGCATCCACCACCGCGACCTTGACCCCTGTGCGCAGGCCGGGATCCAGCCCCAGCACCGCCTTCGGACCCGCGGGCGCGGCCAGCAGCAGGTCCTGCAGGTTGTCGCCGAACACGGTGATCGCCTCCATCTCGGCCTTTTCGCGCGCCTTGTTGAACAGGTCGAGCATCAGGTGCATGTGGATGCGCGCGCGCCACGCCAGTCGGCAGGCGTTGCGCAGCCAGGCATCGGCGGCGCGGCCGCGCTCGGCGATGCCGGCATGCAACGCGATGCGACCCTCCGCAGACAGATTGCCGGCTTCGGCATCCGCGCCGGGATCGAGGTCGAGCTGCAGGAATTCCTCGCGACGCCCGCGGAACAGCGCAAGCAGGCGATGCGAGGGAATCTTCGCCAGCGACTCGCTGTGGTCGAAGTAGTCGCGGAATTTCTCGCCGGCGGCTTCCTTGCCGTCGACCACCTTCGCGCGGATCAGGCCGTTGCCTTCGAGCCAGCTGCGCAGTTCGCCGAGCAATGTCGCGTCCTCGGACCAGCGTTCGATCAGGATCGCGCGAGCGCCCTCGAGCGCGGCCTTGGCGTCGGCCACGCCCTTGTCGGCATCGATGAACGATGCAGCCAATTCTTCCGGCACCCGCGACGGGTCAGCAAGCAGGCCGTCCGCCAGCGGCTCCAGCCCTGCCTCGCGGGCGATCTGCGCGCGCGTGCGACGCTTCTGCTTGTATGGCAGGTACAGGTCTTCCAGCCGCGACTTGCTGTCGGCTGCGTCGATCTCCGCACGCAAGTCGTCGGTCAGCTTGCCCTGTTCGCCGATGCTCGAGAGGATCGCGGCTCGCCGGTCCTCCATCTCGCGCAGGTACGACAGCCGCGTTTCGAGATTGCGCAGCTGGGTGTCGTCCAGCCCGCCGGTGACTTCCTTGCGGTAGCGCGCGATGAACGGCACGGTCGCGCCCTCGTCGAGCAGGGCGACGGCGGCATGCACCTGCACGTCCTGCGCGCCGATTTCGGTGGCGATGGTCTGGGCGATCTTGCGCGCGAGCGCTGGGGACTGCTGGGACATTCGGTGGTGGCTGCTTGCGGGAACGGAAGCAGCAATTGTCGCCGCCGCGTGCGGCCTGCGTAAGCTTGACAGTGGCGTCCGGATCGGGGCGACAACGCTAGCCACGTGCTTCTGTAGCCCGGATAAGCGCAGCGCATCCGGGGAATACATGGCATTGGCACTCAATCCCCGGATGCGGCCTGCGGCCTTATCCGGGCTACAGGTATTGCGAGCGCAGGGATCGCGAACTCTTGTAGCCCGGATAAGCGCAGCGCATCCGGGGAATACGCGACCGTCAGTCGCTAACGCGCGCCTGCCGCATCATCACATGCAGCCCCAGCGCCACGCCCAGCACCGCCATGCCGGCGATGTAGTGCATCGGCGCGGCCGGATCGTCCTTGATCGCCAGGCTGAGCAGGATCGGCGTGAGCCCGCCGGCGACCGCATATGCAACGTTGTAGGAAAACGACAGTCCGGAGAAGCGCACTTGCGCAGGGAAGCCGCCGACCGCGATCGCCGGTACCAGCGCGGTCACGCCCACGCCGAACCCGGCGATCACGTACAGCGCGGGCGAATATGCGCCGGCCACCGCGCCGGAATAGAACGTCCAGAACGCGAGGCCCAGCAGCACGCTCCACAGCACCAGCACGCGGCCCGCGCCGAAGCGGTCCGCCATCCAGCCTGCGACCAGGTTGGCGATGACCGTGGCGCAGATCGCCAGGGTGTTGCCGGACAATGCATCGGCGCGACTGACTCCCAGGCCTTGCAGCAGGGTCGGCATCATCAGCAGGGTCACGACCACGGCGGCGGTCAGCAGCCAGGTCAGCAGCATCGCCAACACGACCGCGCCGGGATGGTCGCGGACCACGGTCTTCAATGGCAGCTCGGCAGCCAGTGACTTGCGTTCCCGCATTTCGGCAAAGACCGGGGTCTCGTGCAGCTTGCGGCGAAGGAACATCGCCAGCAGGCCGAACACACCGCCGGCGATGAACGGCAGGCGCCATGCCCATGCCAGCACTTCGGCTTCATCGAACGCGGCATGGATCGCGCGCGCCACCAGCGAGCCCAGCAGGATGCCGGAGCACAGCCCGGCCGACAGTGCACCGCAGGCCAGCGCGCGATGCCGGGGCGAAACGTGTTCGCTGACGAAGACCCACGCGCCCGGTGCCTCGCCGCCGATCGCCGCGCCCTGCATGATCCGCAGCAGCAGCAACAGGATCGGCGCGAGCACGCCGACCGTCGCATACGTCGGCAGCAGGCCCATCAGCAGGGTCGGGATCGCCATCATCAGGATGCTCAGCATGAACATCCGCTTGCGCCCGGACAGGTCGCCGAAATGCGCCATCACGATGCCGCCCAGCGGCCGCGCCAGGTAACCCGCGGCGAAGATGCCGAAGGTCTGCACTAGCTTCAGCCACTCGGGCATGTCGGCCGGGAAGAACAGCGCGCCCATCGTGGTTGCGAAGAACACGAAGATCACGAAGTCGTAGAACTCCAGCGCACCGCCGAGCGCGGCGAGCGAAAGGGTCCTGGCTTGCTGGCGGGTGAGTCCGGGCGAGGCGGCGAGGTCGGTCGTCATCCGGCTAGCGTATGCGAAGGGCTGCGATGCGCGAAGCCGGTGGCCTCCGCCGGTCCTTCACTCGAGCCAGTCGCGCAACCGTGCATGCACCTGCGGATGGGCCAGCAGCCCGATATGGCCGGTGCGATGGACCAGCAGGCGCTGCTGCTCGGGAATGCCAAGACCGAGGGCCGGATCCTCGTGTTCGCCGAAGGCGCTGGCGACCGGCACCAGCCCGTCCCCGCGCACGTCGCGGCGCGCTCCGTCGGCACGTTGCGCTTGGGTGGATGCCGCGACCGCAAAAGCACGCACATGCGCCGGCAAGGGGGGATGCCGGGCATGCAGGCTGCCGTGGCGCAGGTCCTGGATGCCTGCGCTGCGCAGGCCGCCCAAGGCGACGAACGGTGCGCTGTGGGAATTGGTCCCCAGCAGCTTCTGCAGCAGGTCCCCCGCGCGTTCAAGTGGCGCGCCGTGGTGGGGCGTGCCCAGGCAGGCGAGCGTATCGAGACGCGCCAGCCACGGGCTTGCATCAGCCTGTGCGGTCGCGATCGCCGCGCGCGAGACGAGCCCGCCCATGCTGTGCGCAACGATGGCGATGCGTTCGACCGGCACCGGCCAGGTCTCCGCCAAACCTTGCAGCAAGGCGGAGAATTCGCGGCCGTTGGCGGCGATCGATACGCCGCTGTTGTAGTGCAGGTGGATCACCTCGAAGCCCAGCTCTTCGGCAAGCCTGTCGCCATGATGGTGACCGCCCTGCTGCCATTGCAGGTCGTTCATGCACAGGCCGTGCACCATCACCAGGAGGCGGGGGGCCGCGAGCGGATGGCTGGCGGCCAATGCCTCGCGATCGAGGACCAGCGACCGACCCGCGATCCGCAACCGCGCGGTGAGCGCCAGTGGATTGCCGGTGGCGTGCAGGTGGTCGCCAAGGACGCCATTCAGCGCGGCCAGGAACGCCTCGCGTGGAGGGATCCTGTCGGCCTCGGCGCTCGCGGCCGGCAGCAAGCGCAGCACTTGTTCGATGCCGTTGCCGGCGAGGCGAGTGATACCGCGAACCCCGCCATACGCCAGGCCCGGAATGCCGCCCGTGACCGGCTTCGGCGACAGCCCGACGATCCGTCGTGGCCAGCCGAGGATGCTGGCATGCACCGCTTCGACCAGGTCGGTGGTGCCGGTGATCGCCTCCACCAGCAGGCGGTTTGCGCCCAGCAGGTCGCTGCCGCCCACCAGGAGCGGGCTTCGGCGAGCGGCGGGGCGCACGGGAGACGTCATCCACGGAGCCTAGCGCCGGTCAGCCGAGTGATTGTTCGAACCATGTCCTGCGGTTGCTGGCGGTGCCGGGGGATCCACGCAACATCCGCGACGCCGGATACGCGCTCCTCGCCCGGTCTGCGCACCGGGGGCGTGCAACACTCCGCGTTCGACGGACAACGGGGCGTGGCGATGCGGATCGGGATCGTGGTGCGGATGACGGGGCTGGCGCTCGCGCTGGCCATGGTGGGCGGGGCGATGGCGCAGACGGCGCCGATGACCCCGGACATCACCGGCAGGAAGTTCAAGGCGCGGGAGACCCAGCGCGACTTCATCAAACGGGTCGAGATGGTGCCGATGCGCGACGGCACCCGGCTCTACACGGTGATCGTGGTTCCGAAGGGCGCGAAGGACGCCCCGATCCTGTTCACCCGCACGCCCTATAACGCCGCCAAGCGTGCCGATCGCGTGCCCAATGCCACCCGCATGCTGGACGCGATGCCGCAGGGCGACGGTGTGTTCGTGGAGGACGGTTACATCCGCGTGTTCCAGGACGTGCGCGGAAAATATGGTTCCGAAGGCGAGTACGTGATGACCCGCCCGCCACGCGGCCCGCTCAATGGCAGCGGCATCGACCATGCGACCGACGCCTGGGACAGCATCGACTGGCTGGTCAAGCACGTGCCGGAAAGCAATGGCCGGGTCGGCATGCTGGGTTCTTCCTACGAGGGCTTCACCGTGGTGATGGCGCTGCTGGAGCCGCATCCTGCGTTGAAGGTCGCCGCACCGGAGAGCCCGATGATCGACGGCTGGATGGGCGACGACTGGTTCCAGCACGGTGCGTACCGGCAGAACAGCCTTGGGTATTACACCGGGCAGATGACCGCGCGCGGCGAGGGCGCCAGTATCCCGCGTGCCACCAGCGACGACTACACCACGTATCTCCGCGGAGGCGCGTTGGGCGACATGGCGCGTGCCGCCGGACTGGAACAAATCCCGGCCTGGCGCAAGGTGATCGAGCACCCCGCCTACGACAGCTATTGGCAGCAGCAGGCGCTGGATAAATTGCTGGCAAAGCTGCCGGCGATCACTGTGCCGACGATGTGGGAACAGGGGTTGTGGGACCAGGAAGACATCTACGGCGCGCACCGCGCGTGGGCAGCGCAGGAGCCCAAGGACTCCGATAACACCCGCAACCACCTGGTGATCGGCCCGTGGCGGCACAGTGGCGCCAATTACGATGGCAGCAGCCTGGGCGACCTGAGGTTCGAGGGCGATACCGCGCTGCAATGGCGGCGCGACGTGCTCAAGCCGTTCTTCGACCAGTACCTCAAGCCGGGCGCGCCGGTGGCGAACACCCCACCTGTATGGATCTACGACGCCGGCAGCCAGCGCTGGAATACCTACGCGCAGTGGCCGCAGAGCTGCGCGCAGGGCTGCCCGAACGCCGCCGTTCCGCTGTACCTGCATGCCGATGAAACCCTGGGCGGGAACCTGCCCGTCGCCGGCGGTGCCGAGTACGCCGAATACGTGTCCGACCCGGCCAAGCCGGTCCCGTTCGTGCCGCGCCCGGTGAACATGGAGGATCGCCCGACCTGGACCACGTGGCTGGTCAGGGACCAGCGCTTCGTCGATGGTCGTACCGACGTGCTCAGTTACACCAGCGCACCGTTGAGCTCGTCGATGGCGCTGGCCGGCATTCCGGTGGCTCATCTGTTCGCATCGACATCGGGCACCGACAGCGACTGGGTGGTCAAGCTGATCGACGTGTATCCCGATCAGTACCCCGACGATCCGAAGATGGCCGGCTACCAGTTGCCCATCGCCATCACGATCTTCAGGGGCCGCTATCGCGAGGATTTTGCCGCACCGAAGCCGCTGCAGCCGGGGGTGGCGCAGGCCTACACCTTCGACCTGCCGAACGTGAACCACGTGCTCAAGCCCGGCCACCGCTTGATGGTGCAGGTGCAATCCAGCCTGTTCCCGCTGTACGACCGCAACCCGCAGACTTACGTCGACAATATCTTCTTCGCCAGGCCGGGCGATTACCGCAAGGCCGTCCAGCGCATCGTCGCCACGCCGCAACAGGCGAGTTACATCAGCCTGCCGGTGTCCTCGGGGACCTTGCCCTGATCAGCCGAACAGGTCGTCCATCGCGGGGCTGCCGTCCGGCTCCGAAAAGCCGGACAGGCCTACGCCCACCAGCCGGTAGCGCGTGCGCTGTGGCAGGTCCACGCGATCACGCAGCGCGCAGCCGATGTCGGCGAAGGCGTCCTCGCTGGTCGGCGGCGCGTTGCCGGTGAGGCTGCGTGTCATGGTGCGGAAGTCGCTGGTCTTCAGCTTGAGCACCACGGTGCGGGCGACGCGGTCGGGATGGCGTTCGCGTTCGCGCAGGTAGCCGGCCCATGCCTTCGTTGCGAGCCGGCGGATGTGTTCCGCGAGCGCTTCCAGCGGCAGGTCCTCGGCGAAGGTGTCCTCCGCCGATATCTGCAGGGTGGGGCGCTCGGGCTGCACGGCGCGCTCATCGATGCCGAATGACAGCTCGTGCAGGCGGCGGCCCCAGCGACCGAAGCGGCGTTCCAGCGCCTCCGCTCCGTGCGCGCGCAGGTCGGTGCAGTTGGCGATGCCGAGCTCGGCGAGCTTGGCTTCCATCACCTTGCCCACGCCCGGCAGCTTGCCCACTGGCAACGGCGCGAGGAACGCATCGACCATCGCCGGCTTCAGCACGAACTGGCCGTCCGGCTTGTTCCAGTCGCTGGCGATCTTGGCCAGGAACTTGTTGGGTGCGATGCCGGCGGAGGCGGTGAGTTGCGTCTCCTCGCGGATCGCGTCTCGAATCGACAACGCGATCGCGGTGGCGCTACCGAGGTCCTGTTTCGGTGCGGTGACGTCGAGGTACGCCTCGTCCAGCGACAGCGGTTCGATCAGCTCGGTATGGCGTTCGAAGATCCCGCGCACCTGCTTCGAGACCGCCTTGTAGCGGACGAAATCCGGTGGCACGAACACCGCATCGGGACAGAGTCGCTCGGCACGCACCGCTGGCATCGCCGAACGCACGCCGAACAAGCGCGCTTCGTAACTCGCGGCGCACACCACCGAGCGCGCACCGCGCCAGGCCACCACCACCGGCTTGCCGCGCAACGCGGGATCGTCGCGCTGCTCGACCGACGCGTAGAACGCGTCCATGTCGACGTGGATGATCTTGCGTTGCGGCGCTTCGCTCACGCCGCGATTCTAGGGCGTGCGTGTCGCAGGATCAGCGCCAGAACGGAATGGAGTCGAAGCCGGGGTCTGAGTTGTCCTCGTCAGGCTTGCGGTCGCCACGTGGCGGGCGCGCGATGCGCAGGTCGTGGCGACCCGGCGCGAGGTTTCGCACGTCGATCATCGCCAACAGCGCGGGGCGGTCGGTCCGCGGGTCGCTGGCGATCT
>Ga0138256_10009270_pt1 | contig 10327 bp, 8 predicted proteins | sample KNB2016incub_MG_FD_105486 | JGI IMG/M metagenome (GOLD analysis project Ga0138256, IMG submission 105486) | Active sludge microbial communities from wastewater in Klosterneuburg, Austria - KNB2014incub_MG | ecosystem: Engineered > WWTP > Activated sludge > Unclassified | place: Austria... | reverse complement strand
GTCGAACGAATATCAGGGAAGACATAGAAGGCACCCTGCGGCATAAAACATTTGAGGCCCATATCGTTAAAGCCTTTCACAATCAGATCACGGCGCAGGCGGTATTCGTCGCGCATTTTGTCGCGGTCTGACAGCGCATATTTGAGCGCAGTTTCGGCGGCAATCTGGCCCAGCGTGGGAGCGCACAGCATCGAATACTGGTGTATCTTGGTCATTGCACGAATCAGGTTCTCGTCACCGCAGGCATAGCCGATGCGCCAGCCTGTCATGGCAAAGGCTTTAGAAAAACCACCCAACAGCAGCGTGCGTTCGCGCATGCCGGGCATCAGCGGAAACGGGATATGCTTTTCTTCGTAGTTGAGCTCGCCGTAGATTTCGTCTGAAATCACCAGCAGGTTATTCTTCTCGGCAACGGCCGCGATGCGTTTGAGTTCTGCTTCGCCGATCGACGCACCCGTGGGGTTTGATGGATAGTTGAGAAACAGCGCCTTGGATTTTGCGCCGCCGGCATGGACCACCTTTTCGATGTTGCTAGCCTGCAGCGCAAAATCGGTGGCTTCGGTGGCGAGTACCTTCTGTGGCACACCGCCGGCGAGGCGAATCATCGGGTCGTAAGAGACATAGCAGGGTTCAGGATAAATGACACCATCACCCGGATTTAACAGCGCGCGAAAGGCTAAATCCACCCCCTGCGATACACCGACAGTAATCAGGATTTCCTTTTCAGGATTATAGCTCAGGGCATATTCTTTTTCGAGGTATTTGCCGATTTCTTTGCGCAGCGAAAGAAAACCCGCATTGCCGGTGTAGTGGGTGTAACCGTCGCGCAGCGCCTGTATCGAGTGGTCGATGATGACTTGCGGCGAGACAAAATCGGGTTCGCCGACGCCGAGCGAAATACAATCTTTACGCGTCGCGACGATGTCAAAAAATTCTCGTATACCCGAAGGTTTGAGGGATTGTACAACCCCGGAAAGTGATGCGGACCAATCGATCATTTCATCAGCGCTTCAACCCCCGGAAGCTTCTTGCCCTCGAGGTATTCGAGGGTTGCGCCGCCACCGGTGGAGACATGCGTCATCTTGTCTTCGAGGCCAGATTGCGTTAGTGCGAAGATCGAATCGCCGCCGCCGACAATGGTTGAACCCTTAACTTTTGCCATCGCTTTTGCGATTGCAAAAGTACCCGCGGAGAACTTCTTCATTTCAAACACACCCATCGGGCCGTTCCACAGCACGGTTTTTGCGTTTTTAATCACCTTGGCGTAGTGGTCAGCGGTTTTGGGGCCGATATCCATACCCATAAAGCCATCGGGAATAGAGCGCTTCACGGTCTTAATTTTACCTTTTTCCCCGAATTCTGATGAAATCACATGGTCTTCTGGCAACAGCAGCTCGTGCTTGTTATACGCCGCTTTATCGACGATCTGGAATGCCTGGCTCAGATAGTCTTTTTCAACCATCGAGTTGCCCGTTTCAATCAGGCGGGATTTGAGGAAGGTGTAGGCCATGGCGCCACCGACCAGAATTGAATCTGCCTTGAGCACAAGGCTTTCGAGCACCGCCAGTTTGGATGAGACTTTTGAGCCTCCAATAATCGCGACAAATGGCCGCGCAGGATTCGTCATGATCTTTTCGAGTACGTCGATTTCTTTTTTGAGCAATAAGCCTGCAAAGCCGGGCAACAGTTTGGCGCAGTCATAGGTCGATGCATGCGCCCGGTGAGCCGCGCCAAACGCGTCGTTACAGTATATATCCGCGAGCTTGCACAGTTTCTTCGCAAGATCAGTGCGAACTTTATCTTCTTTCGCAGTCTCTTCTTCGTAGTAACGGATGTTTTCGAGCACGAGAATTTCGCCACGACCCAGTTTGCCGGCAAGTTCTTCTGGAATCGGGCCGACTGCCTCAGAGGCAAACTGTACTTTCACAGAGGGGAGCAGTTTAGCCAAATGCTCCGCGACCTGCTTCATCGACAGTCTGGGGTCGCCCTTTTTTTCCGGGCGGCCGAGATGTGAAACAATAACGAGCGCCGCACCGCGCGAGAGCAATAGCTCGATCGTCGGCAGACTCTTGACCATACGCGTGTCGTCGCTGATCGCTCCTGTGGCTTTATCCAGTGGCACGTTAAAATCGACGCGCAGCAGCACCTTTTTGCCGGCAACGTCAGTCTGCTCAATCGAGGGTAGTGGCATGGGCGAACATCCTAAAAGCTGAGTAAAGGGGTAAATCAATAAACCGGGGTAAATCATCGCCTTTATGGGCGAACCTCAGCAGTGGGGATAGATAACGTCGCACGAAAAAACGTCCTGCAGTGAGAAAAATCCGCGCTTTTCTGGTATTTAATATATAGATGATACATTTAGACAAAAGCCCGGTGCGGAACACCTCGGTGACATTGCGTAGTTGCACGCGCACGGCTTTGCGACAGGCCATGACTGTTTTGGCGGAGCGTGACATGCCGTTTTCTGAACAGCGCCTGATGCGTGAGTGTCTGCGCCTCGCCCTAAAGCTGTGGCGTGGCCGGAAGCAGATCGCCGCACGTAACCGGAGATATAACCGCTGCGCGGGGCCGTATGAAATTGTGCCGTTTTACACGACTGAGGCGCTGCGCAGTGTGTCATGGGCGCGGTGTCATCATGCGGGTATCTCCCTGTCGCGGCTGATGGATTTTGCGGTTGCCTGTTATCTGCCAAGGGTGCTGGAGTATTGGTTGCGGTTTGATTATGCGGACCGGGATCGTCGGGATGCGGCAATCTGGCGGGCAAAGTATGCTCTTCGGCGCAATACTGCGGACTTTGTTATTAGCTATAAGTCCGTTACGCGGATCAACGATGGTAACCAGCTGGATTTTGGCGAAAAAACAGAAATCCTACCCTGGCCACCACCAGACGATCCGGTTAATTGGTACAAAAATCCCTGAATCCCGCCGACGCTATAAAGAAGGATGGCTTCAGCGCAGGATAACGGCAGGTCACGCAAAGCGCGCAACCTGCATTTTGAGCAGGCGCTCGAAGCCGAAAAAAAGGGCGATCTTCGCCTGGCTCTGGAGAAATACAAAATGGCTCTGCAGATAGATCAGAATTTCTTCGACGCCTGGCTCAATGCCGGCGCCATCTACACCCGGCAGGGTAGGTCCGACAAGGCGATCACCTGCTATCAGCGCGCGCTGGTCTCCAAAAACGACGTGCGGGCGCACTATAACCTTGCGGTTGAGTTTTACAAGAAGGCGGATTTCAACTCGGCCGAGAAGGCTTTGAAGTCAGTGCTCAGGCTCGACTCCCGCTACCTGAATGCGCATCTACTGTTGGGCTATGTATTCGGCAAAACCGGCCGCAACGACAAGTCAGAGATCTCTATACGCAACGCGCTGAAGATCGACCCACAGAACACGCAGGCGCAGACTGCGCTTGCATTGCTCTATTTCCATACCGACCGCCCCGAACTCGCGCTCAGGCAGATCAATCTGCTGCTGACCAAATCACCCGAAGACAAGGTGCTGTTAGGGCTTGTTGCCAAAATTTCGCTGAAGGGCGGTGATCTCAGGCAGGCAGCCGCCGGATTTAAAAAGGTGGCGGCACGGGATCCCGAACTCAAAACTTTTTACTCCGCGCTCAGAGACCAGGTCGAGCCTGAAAAGAAAAAATCGATCCATAAAAAAAGAGAGACAATTGAGACCAAAGACCGCAAAACGGCCAAAGACATGCTTGATCTGTCTCTGCTGCAATTCTTCGACGGCGACCCAACCAAGGCGTTTGAAACGCTCGAAAAACTGAGCGCAGCCCTCGAAGCCAAGAAACTCAAAAAGGCATGATGGAGCCATGACCGGCTGATGCGCAATAGTTCCCTTTCGCTCAAACGCCGGCAATACCAGCGCAGCATCATTTCGCTGCTGAACATCGAAGACGCGATCACGCGGGTTCAGGAGCTGATAGATGATATTTTTCGTGACACCCGTTCCGTGGTGCTTTATTGGAACGATGGCGCCGGTGCATTTATTCCCGTCAAACCTGAAGATCGCGATGATAAGCTGAAATTCCGTATTTTCGATGATTTTATGCTGTGGTTGGGCGAACAGGATCGTATTTTCAGCAAGCACGACTTTCAGCACAGCAAAAAATTCGGCCCGGTGCGCGAAGCCGCTCTCGAATTTTTCACGACGACCCGGGCAGAGATTATCGTGCCGTTCAACCTGAATAAATCGGTATTGGCATTGTTATACCTGGTCGGGCGCGAGGGTGGCAAACACTACACCAAAAAAGAGCTGCGCTTTCTGCTCGAAATCCGCGATATCACCACGGTTTCGCTGTCAAATGCGGCGCTCTACGAACGCCTGCACGCGATGCTCTACCATCTCGAAGAAAAGGTGAAAGAGCGCACCAGCGAACTTTCGAATGCTCAGGCGCAGCTCATTCAGCAGGAAAAGATGGCCAGTCTCGGGGTGATGGTTGCCGGTATTGCGCACGAAATCAATACTCCCACCTCGATAGTCAGCGGTTCGACCGAAAATCTGAACAACAATCTGCAACTGATTATCAATGAGATTATTGGCGATCGCATCCCTCCCGAACCTATGCGCCGTTTGCTTGCAGAAACGCAACGCGTGCGCGAGCGGCCGGACGGCAAAATACTTTCGGCGGTCGAAAGGCTGCGCGCGAGCCGTGATTTGGTCACGAAATTTGGTAACAGTCTCTCAGCGGGCGAGGCCGCAGTGCGTGCGGATTTTCTGCTCGATTTAGGACTGACCGGCGATCAGGCTGTTATTACCCTCGCAGCAAGTGCAAACGAAGAGGAATTCAAGATCTTCCGTGCACTCCTGAATATCGATAAAAACCTCAAAAACATGCGATTTGCGCTCTCGGCTATCCTGAGCATCGTTAAGGCACTCAAACATTATTCGCATCGCGATCAAGCGGAAGCCGAGAACGTCGATGTGCGCGAGGGCATTGAAAACACTCTGATGGTCTTCCATAATCAACTCAAGCACGGCATTCAGGTTAACCGGCATTATGAGGATGTGCGCAAAATTACGTGTAATCCCGGTGAGCTCAACCAGATTTATAGCAACCTCATCGTCAATTCAGCACATGCAATGAACGGAAAAGGTTCGATCGATATATTTGTGCGCGAACGTTCGATCGACGGCGTGCTGGATCTGAAGAATGTACACGACGACGCCAAACTTGAGGCGATGCTATCTGATAAGCCCGAAAACAGACATGTTCTGATCACACTGCAGGATTCCGGTCCCGGCATTCCGCAGGAGTACCAGATGAAAATATTTGATCCGTTCTTCACAACAAAGGCTCCCGGAGAAGGCACGGGCCTTGGGCTGGGCATTATTCGCAATGTGGTGCTCAAGCACCACGGATATCTCGCCTTTTCAAGCGCGCCGGGCTGTACGCGATTTACCATAGCTCTTCCTGTGGAGCATATTGCTCCACAGGAAGAGAGGTCTCCGCGTGGGTCTTAGAAAAAGGGGCACCGGTCCTGGAAACTCTAGCCCGTGGCTTGAGGATCACTTCGCTTCTGCGGTGAAGACCTGCTTAATGCGCTCGAGGCCGACGCGCGCGACAAAATCACCGAAACGCTCTTTCGGCTGGCTTTCTTTGCTCCACAGTGCAAATGCCTTGTCGAGTTGCGCAGGCAGATCGTTCATCTGTATTTTGTGCAGCACCGCTTCGCCGACTTTGGTGCCGGCGTAGTTGCCGCCCAAGAAGAGCGCGTATTTGCCGCCATTCTGTTGCCCGACAATGCCGATCTCGGCAGAGTATGGCCGGCCGCAGCCGTTGGGGCAGCCGGTCATGCGCACGAGCGGGGCGCGGTCCATCAGGTTGTGTTTTTCAATGAGCGCGTTGATGTCGCGAATCACATGCGGGAAATTGCGTTCGGCCTCGGTGAGTGCGAGCGCGCAGGTGGGCAGCGACACGCAGGCGAGCGCGCGGCGGTAGAGCGCGTTTGGCCGGTTCGTGTTGATGCCATGAGCCTTGAAGATGTGCAGCAGCTCTTGCCTCTGCTTTTCATCCATGTCAAGAAAAAGAATGTCCTGATCGGGGGTGAGTTGCAGTGAAACGCCGGTGCGCGCCACAGCGAGCTGAATCGCTGTCTTGAGGCGGTAACCAGGAATGTCTTTGATTCTCCCGTTCATGATATAGAGGCCGAAGTTATATTTTCCATCGGGCTTGCGGATAAAGCCGTGGTATTCGGGTACTTTCCAGGCGGGCAGTGCACGCGCGGTATCGAACGCTATTTTTGCACGGCTCTCTACCTCATTGCGAAACCAGTTAACACCTCGGTCAGCCAGCACATACTTGAGGCGCGCGTGTTTGCGGTTGGTGCGGTCGCCGAAGTCGCGGTGCGCGGTGACGATCGCAGTCGCCACCGGCAACAAAACATCGACCGGAATCCAGCCCAAAAGGTCAGCCGCGCGCGGGAAAGTTTCGGGTTTGTTGTGCGTCATACCGCCGCCGCCGCCGACGAAGACAAAAAAGCCGTCGATCTTGCCGTTGGTGTGCGTCGCGGCAAAACCCATGTCGTTGGCGTAGAGGTCGATGCCGTTTTCACCAGCGAGGCAGACCGCGATCTTGAATTTGCGCGGCAGATAAGTTTTGCCGTAGATACGTTCCTGTTTTACAGGGTTTTGTTGGACATCGTCGAGCCAGATTTCGACATATGAAGTAGACTCGTACTTAAAGTAGTCAGACAGCACGCTGGAGAAATAGCTCAGTTGTGTATAGAGCGGATTTCCCGTGATGTTGAGCGCCTCAGTCACATTGCGCACCACGTCGCCACAGGCGCCCACCGAAGTTAATCCCACGCGGTGTATCTCCTGCATGACCGCTTTCAGATCTTCTTTGAGCAGGCCGTGCAGCTGCACAGACTGCCGTGTGGTGAGGCGCAGGCTGCCGCCACCAAAACGATCACCGAGATAATCCCATGCCAGGTATTGTTCTGCGGTAAGTCGGCCGCCGGGAATGCGGCCGCGCAGCATAAATGAATTCTTTTTTTCACCGCCGCCTTCAGTTTTGTCGCGGTGCTTCTGCTGGTAGAGACCGTGGAACTTGAGCAGCTGTTTGTCGTCTTCGGAAAAGCCGTCGTTCCCGTCTGTCAGGCTCTGTGCGATCGTGCCGCGCAGAAAGTCAGAAGTCTCTTTAATGCCTTCGACTTCGGATAGCGGAACAGATGGCCTCGTGCCATCCGCTATCCCAGAGGCATCCTGCCTTTCGGAAAGCTCTGTTTTTTCTGTACTCATTCATTCTCCCGGTCGGCAGCGGCAAAGTAACGCTCTTCGATCGCCCTGACGATGTCTGTTATGACGGATTTTTTTTCACTGACACTCTGTAAAGCGAGTGCCTTCTCGCGCAGCGCAAAGATCTTCTCCCATTCGGCGTCGAGTTCTTGCGGCATCAGCTTCTCGATGTGACGCCTGAGCACGGCGCTCATGCCGGCAAAGCGTCCCTGTGTCGATACCGACACCTGTATAGGTCCGCGGTTAATTGCGGCTGTGGTGTAGAAATCGCAACGTGCCTTGTCGTCTGCGCTGTTGATCAGAATCTTCTGCGCGCGACAGAGCTGGAAAATTTCCTCCGCAACGACGGTGTCGTTGATGGCGGTAAATACCATGAATGCTCCATCAATATCCGTGGGGGTAAAAAGGCGGCGTTGCAGAGTAATGCGTGCTAGCTGCGGCTTTAGAATTTCTGCTTCGAGCTCGGGCAAAAGCTCTGGTGTGATGACAGTGAGAGAGCAGGGGGTCTGTTTTAATTGCGAAAATTTTTCGAGTGCAGCCTTGCCGCCGCCGACGAGGATAATCCTGCGACCTTCGAGATCAAAGCTAAGGGGCAGAAGCATGGGCTTGCTATGTTACAGGAGGTAACTGGAGATGGCGGGCAGCCGGGCGTTTGCTTGCAAACGCCTTGGCTCCCTTTGCCATCTCTGCTGCTGCTTCACTGCTGCCGTATAGTTCAAGACCGATGGCCGCACCGATCAGGAAAATCCCCGGGCCCTGCGTCAGGCGGCTGAATTTAGCGGCGGCAAAATCTGCGACGGTGCCGTGCTGGGTTTTTGCTTCGGCGCAGCCGGCATTTTCGATGAGCGCGGCTGCCATGTTGTTCTTCAGGCCATGCTGCAGCAGCAACTGGCTGATTTCTGCCGTACGGCCGGCACCCATATAAAACACGAGCGTGCCCGGAAACTGAGCCATCTGCGGCGCGTTCAGGGGTAAATCCGCCGCATGGCCGTCGGTCACCCACACGTGGCGAGCACTCTGCCTGAGGGTCAGCGGGCGACCGAGTTCTGCCGCGGCAGACTGCATCGCGCTCACGCCGGGTAACAGTTTGTAAGGAATATTCAACGCACCGAGGGCAGAAATTTCGCTCGCGAGATGCGCAAATATCGCAGGGTCACCGCCCTTGAGGCGCACAACGTGGCGGTCGGCGAGCGCGTGCTGTATCATCGCGGCGACGATCATGGTCTGCGTGTACGCGTGACTGCCGCAGCGTTTGCCGACAAAAATAGTTTCGGCATGCTGCGGAAATTCCGCGATGAGCGAAGGGCGGATCAGCGCGTCATAAAGAATCACATCTGCGCTGTGGATTGCCCTGAGTGCGGCGACTGTGATGTGGTCGATCTCACCCGGCCCGGCACCGGCAATGGTGACGCAGCCGGTCATTCGACCCCTGACAGCATCAGCGCAGAAGCCGTCATATTGGTCTGCGAATCGACGAGCACCGCAGAACCGGTAGTCCAGTTATCGGTGTAGGCGTCGAACAGAATGGGGGCTGCGGTTTTGATCGTGACCTCGGCAATTTCGTTCAGCGCCACGGCACCCGTGTTTTCGCTGTTGAATTTGAGCGAGTGGATGTCGAGTTTGCCATTGATGCTCTTGACCATCGCTTTGACTTTGCGCGTGCCGCAGAGCAGGTAGTACGCATAGTTAAGTTTCAGGTTCTGCGTATCGAGATGCGTCAGGCGCGCCGTGAATTGTGTCACCTTCTGCGCGTTTTCTGCTGCGGGCACAAAAATGTCGCCGCGGCTGATATCAATATCGCGATCGAGTTCTACCACTGCTGAATCACCAGCAAATATTGTACCAGTCGGATTTCCCGAGTAATGCAGCTGTGTTATTTGCGCAGTTTCGCCCGACGGTTCAATGCGAATTTTATCGCCGGTCTTGAGCTCGCCCGAGCGCAAGACCCCGGCAAAACCGCGGAAATCATGCAGCTCGGTACTCTGCGGGCGCAGCACAAACTGCACCGTAAAGCGTGTGCCTTGGCTGGCCTTGCCGGTCACTTCGCTGGTCTCAAGTGTTTTCAGCAGTGGCTGGCCTGTGTACCACGGCATTGAAGTCGATGCGTTCACAATATTGTCGCCCTTGAGCGCCGAAATCGGAATCAGTGTGGTCTGCTTAAAAGACAGATCCTTAGCCATGACGCGGAAATCCTGCTCGATTTCGGCAAAACGTTCGGCGCTGAAGCCGACCAGATCCATTTTATTCACGCACACAATCAGGTGCGGCACGTGCAAAAGGTGTGAAATAAAACTATGCCTGCGCGTCTGCTCGAGAATGCCCTGCCGTGCATCGATCAGAATAATCGCGGTATCGGCGAGCGATGCGCCAGTGACCATGTTGCGTGTGTACTGCACATGGCCTGGGGTGTCGGCGATGATGAACTTTCTCACCGGCGTGGAGAAATATTTATATGCCACATCGATCGTGATGCCCTGTTCACGCTCGGCCTTCAGGCCATCTGTCAACAGTGCAAGGTTGAGCTCGCCGTCGCCGACGCGGTCTTTTGCCTCGATGTGGTCGAGGTGCTCGCGGAAGATGGATTTCGAATCATACAGCAACCGGCCGATCAGTGTCGACTTACCATCGTCGACCGAACCGCAGGTGAATACTCGCATCAAATCCATTTGTTACCTCGTGGTTCCTGAGCTTGTCGAAGGACACTAACCATCAGAAATACCCCGTCTTCTTGCGGTCTTCCATCGCCGCTTCTGAGCGCTTGTCGTCGAGGCGCGCACCGCGTTCTGCACTGCGTGTCGTCATCACTTCTTCGATGATTGCATCGATGTCGCTCGCTTCCGATTCCATCGCGGCGGTGCAGGTCATGTCGCCCACGGTGCGGAAGCGCACTTTCTTGCGGCTCAGCTGGTCGCCCGTTTCGACCGCAATAAATTCTGACATCGGAAAAATCTGGCCCATGTGCGGAATGACTTCGCGCTCATGCGAAAAATAGATTGAAGGTAGCGGAACATTCTCGCGCTTGAGGTAAAGCCAAACGTCGAGTTCTGTCCAGTTCGACAGCGGAAACACGCGCACGTTTTCG
>Ga0138256_10009268_pt1 | contig 10329 bp, 5 predicted proteins | sample KNB2016incub_MG_FD_105486 | JGI IMG/M metagenome (GOLD analysis project Ga0138256, IMG submission 105486) | Active sludge microbial communities from wastewater in Klosterneuburg, Austria - KNB2014incub_MG | ecosystem: Engineered > WWTP > Activated sludge > Unclassified | place: Austria... | reverse complement strand
GGGCGCGGACAAAAGATCGCTGCTCGCGGTGAATGTCGAAGCTGCGGAGGAAATCGCGCGGCAGATTCGTCTTCGCAATTTCGGCGGCATCATCGTCATCGATTTTTTGAAATTCCACGGCAAGAAAGAAGAAACCGAAGTGCTCAAAGCCCTTGAAAGGGCTGTGGGCCAGGATCCCTGCACGGTCCAGATTCACGGGAAAACAGCCCTCGGCCTCGTGGAACTGACCCGGAAACGCCGCACGCCCCCGCTGCAGGAGCGATTCGAAGGCGGTTTTGGGGCCTAACCCCTTGCATTTCCACTACCCATAACCTAAAACCTAACCCCGGAAGCCCAGGTAGCTCAGTGGTAGAGCAGTGGATTGAAAATCCACGTGTCGGCAGTTCAATCCTGCCCCTGGGCACCATCTTTTAAAGTTCAGGTAGGCGCAAAACCAGACACGCCCATCATATCAGCAAGCCCTCCCGAAGAAGTAAAACCTAACATACTGCCTATTTTTGCCATGAACGCCATGCCGGTTGGGTCAAGATGCATCCACGCATTCAGAACAACCTCCGCAGCCAACGCCGCAACGCTAAATACTGCGCTTAAACTGAATAGCTTGCTTGTATCAGCCATAATCACCCTCTACCTGTTAATGAGAATTATTCTCAGTTGACATCTTTGTTGCAAGTGATTATCAAAGTCAAGAGCGATTGAGAACAATTCTCAAATGGTATTAAAGATACAAAAGAGGGTTTGATGCGGGGGACATTTTCTAAAGCGGCAGCAACAACAGTGCTAGGCCTTGTGCTTATATTCTCCGGTGAATCGAAAGCACAAACGCCATTGCAGTCCAGTAAAATTCAACCCGTTAATCCGAATCTGCGATATGTCGATTCTGAAATATCGTACAACCTTGAACCTGGCAGAAGAACCATTACAATTGATTGCGATACAATCCCTGCATTCATGGATTTACAGACGCGTAAGCCAGCGCTCTTGGCGCGGATCGCCTTCGCCGCACAATTTGATATTTTACCGGATTACAAGCTTCTAAAAAAATTCAATACGATGAGCAAAGTCGAGCAGAACGAAGCGCTCGCGATCATGAATCATGAAACAGCGGGCGTTCTTAAATCCATGTTGAATATGGACGAAAAAACACAAGATGCTTTTTATAGAGCAAGAACGGAAATGAGTTTAGTCACGCCGGATCTAAAGCCCTTCAATAAATCACAGATAACGCATGCCATTGGGTTTCACGGCGTTGCCGAGGAAGATTTCAAGAAAAGCGCCCTTCTTTGCAAAGCCTATTACGGCCTTCAGTAAATTTTTGGATCTAAATAATGGCTGCGGCATCCCCCCGGATCATTCACAAGCTTGGACTGGCCGGAAATTTCATGGTCGATCAGTTTTTGCACGACGCTGCAAAAACACATGGCCTGCAGATTTATCACACGGGCGGCAACCATTATGAGCTGCGTCATCAAAACCCTGACTTTAATGTTAAAAACATTTGTCCTGCCGGGGCTGGTTACAAACACGGCCCCCTTACCCTTTCCCAATTAAAAACCACGCTTGAATTTTTGCACCAGCCTCTGCGCGTTTCTGCAGGGCGCGTAACGCACACAGAAAATTTAAGCCGTGCAGACCGCAAACAACTTTTGCAACAAAACCGTGAAATGCTGCATCAATTTTTACGCTTTGCAACGACGGGCTCGGTCCAGCTCACGACGGATCAAAAAATTATCCATACCGGCCCCGAATGCCATGCCGAAGCCGGTGAAAAAATGCAGGATTTCGATGCCTGGCGCGAGCAGATGGAATTGGGCAATCCGGATCGTGTCAAAACCGCCGTGCCGGGGACAGGGTTTGACGCCGAACGCGGATTTTATCTGCTCGTAGATGACACGCTGCGTCAGAATGCCCAAGGCAATACCGCCGAATTGAGGGACACATTCTGGTCACTCTTGTCAGACGCCAAAAAACAACCCGTTTCTATGACGGAAAAGACTGTTTATCTCACCGCCGCAGAACTTGAAACACTGGCGGGCAAAATTATCCATCACCCGCACATGAAATCCTTGCTGCGCAACGTCGAACAGGACGAAATGCAGCAGGCCGCAAAACACCGGATCGATCTGGATGAACAGCAGCGCCAGACCATTGCGCATGAACTGGATGCCGTTGCGGGACATAATACGCTGAAAAATGAACTTGAAAATATTTTGAAGTCCACAACGGCGCTATCGCCCCTCATTAATTCGGCTGCTGTTAAAAATGCATGGAATAAATTTCACTGGACTAAAGAAGGTAATTGCCCGTTCGTCAAAATTTCCAGGGAAATGCATGTGCTGGAAGAACGCCTGCGCATGGAACTGGAACGCCCGGACTTTACGCAGGAACGTCTCTCTGCCGTGCAAACAGAATTTGCATCACTGACCAGTTTCGTCAGGCTGGCAGCAAAAGAAATGGGCTTCGAAAATATGGAAGCCGCGATGCGCCAGGATCCGGGCAGCGTTTATGTCGCGGAAAAATTCCTCAGCCCCCATCACCAGAGAGGTTTGGCGCTGATCAGGCAGGGGATGGAGCAGGAAGCAGCATCGCCGTTAAAGGAACTTACTAACGGTCTATGGGCCTCCCTGAAAACAGTCGTTTCGGACGTATATAATTTTACGACAACCAACGATTCACGCTTGCGTGCTATAGCTCTGATGACAGCCATGTATATGGCCGCAATTCCTCTTTATAATAACCCGGCTTTCATGGAAAAAATGCCTGCCTTTATGGGCGGCGGCAAACCGACGGCTGCCGTGCAGCAACCAACTCAACAACCGTCACTCTCACCCGAATTGCAGCAGGCGATTGAAGAGCATCTCAAAAACAATCAGCAGGCACCGCTTCCAACCGCTCTTCGACATGAGGTCGAACAACACATGCAAAAGCAAACAGTGTCGGAAGAAATTGTGTCGGCCAGCTTTGAAGGTTTTAGCTTGGATGGCGAAGATCTGAAAACAACCGTTGCCGTTCCGAAAAGTGACCTTCAATCAAAAATCCTACCAGCCAACGATTCCACGCCGATGTTCTGCCACCCGCATATGGGGAAAACGACGGTTCTGCATTGTTACTTCAATGATAAAATTAAAAATTTCATGACGGGCACAGTTGACACGGTCGACCAGATAGCCGATCGCATTTTTATGGCAGCAAACATCATTCGCGAACCGCAATCGGCCTTCTCGCAATTTTCGCAAGGCGCGCGCGAAGTAATCGGCCCCACCGCCAATTTCTGGATGTATTTCAACCTGATTCAGCTGATGGCGCATATTCCTTTTTTCGCGATGATGGGCGCTCGCGGCGCGCGCCACGGCATTCATGACTAAGGCGGAACAAAAAAGCTGTTCGGCGAATTCGCCGATCCGTGCTGGACGCTGTTGAAATACCGCCCCCTCGTGGCTCCCGGGGCTTTGGGCACGGCTGCTGCCGCCGCCACAAACGATGCCGGTATCACGGCCATCATACTATCCACCCTCGCTGCGGGAGCAATTGGCAATAAACTCTGGCAGCGCTCTCCCGGCACAAAGGATGACTTGAAACTCCAGGCCAATGATATTGAGGCCCTTCAAACATTGCTGGAAGAACAATTAACGCAGCACCCCGGTGGAACCGCATTCAGCACGCGTATCGCCGGGGTCAAACACCAATTCACATTGAGCGCGCATAATCTACACTCGACTCTGAAAGAGCTTTCGCGGTTTGCACATGCAATTAATCACGCCTCAAACCAGATCGGCATTGATAACAAATATTATCAGGAATTTTTGAACGGAAGCATCGCCGCAGTTGCACAGGCATTCACGCAATTCAGCCACGACAATGACGCCAAGACCCTGCAAACAACGTTAAACGGATCGCTCGCAGATATTCTGGGGGCGCAAACAAGGCATACCGAAACAACGCCGATTTATAAAACGCTGTTTAATCAAAACGCCGATGCACACACACTTAACCTGCTCACACGTCATGGCAATACAAAACATGCTGCCATGAAACGCCAGGAACGCATGGCCCGTTATTTTGAACGCTTTGCCCGCCCCGAGCAAACCGGAATCTTCGCCAGACTGGAAGATCGTGCGAAATCGGGCATCGTTTTAGGCAGCAATGCATTGTGGCACAGCATTGTTCGCGCTTCGCGTGAGACACAAGCCGCCTATGAAAGTATTCCCAATAAAAAGCTTGTGATCGGAAGCGCGGCCACCGGAACAGCCGCCATTATCGGGATCGATCTATCCGGCCAGGCACAAGAACTTTTTAATCCGGATACCGCCCACTTGGTGGATATGGCTGCACGCTCACTGGGCTGGGGATATGGAATCAACGGCACCACTGGCACATTCGGCACTTACAACATATATGATGACACGATTTTGACAGATACTATGGGCGGCTTGACGGCTTTGACAGCCGGCGTGGGCGCTTACTATGGCCTGAAACCTTTAGCTGCCTATAGCCGCGAAAAAAGCAGGGAATTAAACAGTTTAATTCTTTAAAATTTATTCCGCACTCGCGAGCTTCAATTTTTCCGGCAGCGTTTCAATACCGCAGGTAAAACCGCCCTGAGCGATAATTTTACAGCGCTCCATCGCCTGCTTCATCGTATCGCCCGGGATAATAACGCGTAACGTGTGCTTGCCTGTTTTAGCTGCAGCCTCGCTGGCCGTCACAGGAACGAGTGGCACCGCCCCGCCGATGGCATCCGCATACTGCATCTTGAGCCTGTACCATGTCAGCCCCATCAACAGGCGCGAATTGAATGAACCGAGATTGATAAACACGGCCCCCGACTTCACGAGCGCAGCATTCGACGGCGCATGTTCGGGGATTTCCGCCAGTATTTTGGTCGCTATATCTTGCCCCGGCACGACATAAATATCATGACCGTAAATCATCGTGCCGTCATAACCGATCACGATTTTATCCGCGCTCTCAGGCCGCACGAACTTATCGGCCGCAGCATCGTCGCTATTGATGACCAGCGTGTATTCGCCGGGGGGGACTTTGCTGAAAAGATAATAACCGTCCGGCCCGGTCACAGATGAATCCCGAACCTTGCCGCTTTCGTCGTAAAGTCTGATCCGCACCCCGCGCAAAGGCTCAGTGCCCCCGCCGGATTTCATATATAGCGTTCCATCCATCTCGCCGGCGAGATGGACCGGAAACTCGATTTCGGAAACATGGCCTACGCGCGGTATAACAGATACGCTTTCGGAGCCCGGAATCCAGAAAGGATCGGCCAGCGAATTAGGGTCAAGCACAATATCCGTTTGCAGCAACTCCGGCATGCTAGGGAAAAAGGCATAACCTTCGGCATCGGTTTTCTGCCTGCCGCCGCTTTGCAGAGAGGCGACCATGGCATCGGGAATCGGCGTATCGCCTTCGTCGAATTCTCTATCGCCATTTTTGTCTAGAAACACAAAAGCCGTCAAACCGCCCATACTGGCCAAGGGGCGGCTAAGCATGCGTATCGTTTCCTTGTGTGGGTCGCGGGCCAAACCAAAATGCGTGTTCAGAGTCGCAGTCAGGTCCTTGTCCGTGTTGTACGTCACGCCCGGCGAAATCCGCGCGAATTTCGCATCCCAGTTGACTTGAGCAGACGCCTCGGTCAGCTTGGTGTTGATATCGCGGCTGACGCCCACCTGCAGATCGAGATTTTTGGTCAGGTCCCGGTTTAAGCTGGCCGCGATGCTTTGCAGGTCGCTGTCGGGCTGGAACTGATAGTTGGCGCCGAAGCGCAGCCGGTTTCGCCCCAATGTGCCGAAAAAGGCTGTCGCGCCATGCAGCGCGTTTTCCTCCGCCCGGCTGCTCATTTGATATTCGAACTGCTGGTTGAACCCGATCCGCCCCCAAGTCGTGTTGAAGCCTGCACCAACATCGCTGCTGTTCTCCCCTGCGGAATCGAGCGAGTATCCTAGATTGAGGTTGTAACGAGGTCTTTTTCCGATAAAGCCGGGCAAAGGACCTGTCAGGCCAAAACGGTTGCTGAAGATTTCGGCGATATCCCCCTCGGCCCTCGCCCCGTATTCCTCCGTCGCCCAGTTGGTTTCGTTACGCAGGCGGTGTCCTCTGAATTCCCGGCGTGCAACCAGTTCCGCCGCCATTTCAGAATTGGTATCAACAGCGCCACTGAGATTGAACAAAGTCTGCACAATACTGGTAGAAAGCCCCGCCTGCGCCGAACCTTTCTGCGCGCCGTTCACCTCTCCTGACTCCATTCCCAGGGCCAGCACGCTTTTGTCGCCGACTGGGGTCTCATAGACTCCGGCCACGTGAACGCCATTATTCTCTTCATCCTCGGGGCCGCGCGAATATGTATGGGCATTCTGGCGGGTCACAGAAACAGCATAGGCGCTGCCGTCTTCCGCAAGCCTGTCCGGATCGACAGGAACATAGAGCTCTTCCTCGCGGACCTCACCCTGAGGACCGTAGAGCACAACCTTGAAATTGTTATCGCTGCTGAACAGGTCGACGTCCTCGAACCTGTAGGTTCCGTCATCGCCGACTTTCTGAAAGCTCAATAGTTGATTGTCCCGATAAAGCTCGGCGTCCCAGTTGGGGAAGGCGATGCCGGTGATCGTTGTCGACGGACTGAAAAAATTACGGATCGGCAGGGCATTAGTCGCATAGATGCCCAGGCCAGTTTGCCCACTCTGATCCAGGAGGGGCATACTCACCGTATTGATGTCTCCCACTTCGTACAACCGCGCCCTGAGCGGACCGAGCAGTTCCGGCTCCATTGATTTGCGCTGGTAATTGACCCCCAGGCTGGACAACAGTTCCTTATCGTCCAGAAGAGCCTGGGTTCTGAGCGTGCCGCCGGCGAAATCACCCGCGGTAACAATCGAAGCATTGTTCGTGAACTGCGCGTCGCGACCGATTTGCCCATCTTTTTTATAGGTACTGCGCGTTGAAACATCGACAAAAGGTATATCGGCCACAGGCGGAGCCTCGGCCATCAAGGGCAGCTTGGCGGGGCCAAAGCCCTTGCCAGGAAGTTGCTGTTTTCTTCGCGTGATCCGCTCCAGAATCGGCAAGGGTACCGGTGTTTTGACGATGAGGGAGAGGCCGGCGATGTTCAGGTCGATGGTAAAGCCAAGCCAGGTTGCGATTTCCTCCGCCGGAACGAAAATATCGTTCTCTATCACCGAAACGTGCGAGGAAAACGCAAAGGCGCCGTTGTCGGTTTTTGCCGAGCGATTCGCGATATCGAGATCAAAAATTTTATTCTCACGAATATACCAGCCTGTCGCCTTTCCGGCAGCAGGATTAACCGTGATCGGCAGTTCCAGGGAGTTGGCAAAATCCCGAAGCGATAGGACGACCTTACCCTGCCGAACTATACCCAGCAGCGGATTGGTCAGAGTAACCCCGCCTTCCAGCACGACCTTGAAGAGCAATTCCTCGCCTTCGGCCATGCGGGCGATCATGTCCTCCTTCGTGGGGGCCGATTCTCCCATCGCCTGATCGGCGGTGACAAAACCTTTCGAAACCCTGCGCACAAAATCTTTCGCCAGCCCTATCAGAGCGGCCCTGGGGATGGTTTTTTCCTTAAGTTTTTCTCCTGCGTCACGCGCAGGAGAAATTTCCTGCGCATGGACAGAACAAAACACCGCGGAAACGGCGACAAACCAGAGTGTCAAAATCAAAGCGCGGCGCATGTATATCTTTGTGGATAAGAATAGGAAAAGACCGGAAATCCGGTCTTTCATGATACATCGCATTTGGCTCAAATAAAATGCCGGCCTGTTAAAAATGATTAAAAATCATCGCCGTGCAAGTCCGTGATGTTAAAGGAAGATTTTTCTGTGGGCGATAGTTAACATATTATTATAAAAGTATTTTTAACCATGATTTAAGGTTTTTAGTGTGATATATAGAGAGGGAAGCTGGATTTGGATTTCCGCGCACTTTCTGAGAAGAACTCGAACAAAAAGCGCGCTGGACTGGCTTATATCAGATAAAGGTAAAGGAGAAACCTTATGACACTGAGAAGTAAACTTCTTTCAAGCGCGGCTATTCTGGGGATGGCATCTTTGCCGGCCGTGGCTTTCGCAGCAGACAACGCCAACGTCAATGCATCTATTACGACAAGCGCAGGGATCACAGCAGCAAATGTTGCCAATATTGGCTTCGGCAACTGGCTGGTCGGTATCGCCTCCGGTGACACACCCACAATCACCCTCGGTCCGACGAGCGGCGGCTTTACAACCGGTGCGCTCGGCACCTCCCAGCTTATCAATCTGGACGGTGATACGGCCGGAACAATCGGACAAGTTACAGTGACCCTGCCGGCAGGCGCCGACGGCGTTGTTTTGCAGATGACGCGCAGTGCGATCACGAATTTTAGTGATGGCGGACTTGCCCTGACAGCCGTGAGCTACGATACGGACGATATCGCCCCTGCGGTCCTGGCTCAGGCTACGCCTGTTGACGTCACCGTGGAATCCGGCGGTGTAGCCGAGCCTGTTACCTTCGGCGCCACGATCACGGCCGATGCGACACCGGCAGACGCGACACATAGCGCGTCGTTTAACGTATCGTTCAGCTATTAAAAACACTCCATATAACGAATAGAAAAAAGCGCCCTTAAGGCGCTTTTTGTTTTATCCTGCTACGGCATGACGATGCCCTAAGGACATAATGCGACTATGGCCCAAAAGAACGTTTCAGCGATTGCCGGTCGAGAACATGACCTGTTCAATCAGGCCCTGCAATTTCACCGATCCGGCCAAATACCGGAAGCCGAAAAACTTTACAGACAGATATTGTCCCTCAACCCGCGCTATGCACGCGCGCTGCATATGCTGGGCATTATCGCCCTGGATTTCAAGCATCCGGATCATGCCGAAGACCTTGTCCGGAAGGCCCTGGCCGAAGAAAGCACGCCTGCTTTCCACCACACGCTCGGGAACATACTGAACGCGCGCGGCAGGCTCGACGAGGCGATCGCTCACTATAAGAAAGCGCTGGAGAAGGCGCCCGACACGCCGGATTTCCTGAACAATCTTGGTGCGACTCTCATCGCTCTTTGCCGTTATGACGAGGCGCTTCCCCTATTTCAGAAGATTCTTGAAAAAGATCCGAAGAGCTTCAACGCGCTCAGCAATATAGGCGCGGCCCTACAAAACAGGAAACAGTACGAGGAAGCGCTTGAATATTACGCTCAGGCGATCACTGTAAAACCTGATGCCTTCAATGTGCGTTACAATGTGGCGCAGATATTCAAATCCCTGGGTAGACAAGCCGAAGCCCTGGCCGGTTATGAACAGGTGCTCGAACTCAAGCCGGATCATACCAACGCGCTGCTGAACGCGGCGCATATCCTACGCGTGCAAAACAGATTTGACGAAGCGATGGATTATTTCTCGAAAATCCCCACCCTCGACGCCGATGAGGAAACCCGCGCGAACGCCCATGCGAATAGGGGCCAGATCCTGCATCGCAAGGGAAATTGTGAAGAAGCGATCCGGGAGTACAAGCGCGCGCTTGAGTTTCTGCCGGACGCGGCGGAAATCCTGAGCAATCTGGGGGTCAGCTACAACGCCGTCGGCCAATACGAGGAAGCACTGGAATGTTATGAGAAATCCCTCGTGCTGCAACCCGGCACAGACGAGACCTATAACAATATCAGCGGCACTCTCAAAAATCTGGGCCGGCTGGAAGAATCGATGGCCTGTTGCCGGAAAGCCATGGAACTCGCTCCTCATAAATCATGGATTTACAGCAATCTTCTGCTGGCGATGATTTATTCGGCTGAAGTGACGCCAGAGGATCTGCTTGCTGAAACACAGAAATTTGATGAAAAACACGCCAGGCCGGCCCTGCGCACAAGAGAACTCGTGCGCGACCCCGAGCCCGACCGCAAGCTGAATATTGGCTATGTCACAGCCGATTTCTGCAAACATCCTGTCAATTATTTCTTCGAGCCGCTGCTGAGCCTTCATGATCATGCGCAATTCGAAATCTACGCTTACGCAAACCTGGAGCGTGAGGATGAAATTACGGAGCGGCTCAGGAAAAAATTCGATCACTGGCACGATATCGCCTTCATGGATGACGACGCCGTGGCGGACCTGATCGAAAAGGACAGGATCGATATCCTGATGGATATTTCTGGCCATACGCGGGGCAATCGCTTGATGGTTTTCGCGCGCAAGCCCGCCCCCGTCCAGGTCACATGGCTTGCTTACCCGGCCACCACGGGCATGCAGGCGATGGATTACAGGATTACAGATTCTTATGCCGAGCCGCCCGGCATGACCGAGCAGTACAACGTGGAGAAGCTCTGGC
>Ga0138256_10009266_pt1 | contig 10329 bp, 9 predicted proteins | sample KNB2016incub_MG_FD_105486 | JGI IMG/M metagenome (GOLD analysis project Ga0138256, IMG submission 105486) | Active sludge microbial communities from wastewater in Klosterneuburg, Austria - KNB2014incub_MG | ecosystem: Engineered > WWTP > Activated sludge > Unclassified | place: Austria... | reverse complement strand
TGGGCGACCGGTTGGTCACGCTCAACCCGCGGCAGCTGCAGCGGGGCAACACGGTGGTGGAAACCGTTCGCCCGCGCATCTGAATCAGCGGAAGAGGTCGCGCTCGGTGTCGCGGATGATGGATTGCATGGTGCCGGTTTCATCAGGTTCCCAGGGGAGGCCACGGACGACGGCGCAAGGGACGCGTGAGAGGTTGCCTTTGACGAGTTCGGCGGCGCCGGCGACTTCATCAGCGGTGCAGAGCGCCTGGACGCGGAACTCGTGGCCGTGGGGGTCCACCTGCCCGATGTAGCTGGTGACGGGCTGCATCCCGGCGATGCCGATGGCGATGTCGGTCTGGGCTTCGCGCCAGGGGCGGCCGAACGTATCCGAGACGATGACGGCGACATCGAGGCCGCTGGCCTTGAGGCCCTGGCGGACGCGCCTGGCGCTTGCATCGGGGTCAATCGGCAGGAGGACCGCCAGGCCGTGACCGCCGGAGCTGGACTGGTCGATGCCGGCGTTGGCACAGATGAACCCGTGGCGGGTCTCGGTGATGAGAATGGGGCCGACCTGGCGGACAACCCGGCGCGACTCCTGCAGCACAAGTTCGACGATGGCGGGTTCCTTCTCCCACTTCTCGGCGTACTGGCGGGCGAACGGGGAGACCGGGACCTTCGAAAGCTCGACAACCCGCCCCTCGGCCTTGGAGACGATCTTCGAGGTGATGACGAGGATATCGCCCGAGGCAAGGGGCGAGCTGGCCTCTTGCGCGGCGGCGCGGATGGCGTCCGCGAGGTCGGTCCCTGCCGTGATTTCGGGGAGTCCTGGGATGCCGAAAATGGAGAGTCCGGGCATTGGGGGCCGCCTTCCTTGGTGCGAACTGGGGCCTGGCGGACTGGGCCGGGCCGTGAAGACAAGGATACGCGCGCGACCGGGCGGCTACAGCCCGGAGATGCGGATACTGGTCTGCGTCTTGTGCTTGCGGTTGAGATTGATGAGGAGCGAAGTGAGCATCTCGACATAGCGGCTCTGGGACGGCCCGCCAGCGTCGATACCGCGGCAGCCGGCAATGTCGTTGGCGAGCCCGATGACCACCTGTTTGGCTTCGGCATCGCGGCCGCAAACGAGCACGTCAGCCTCGATCGGGTGATCGAGGTGCTGGAGCTCTTCGGCGCTCATGTTCTGGAAGGCGGAGACGACGCGGGCATTCGGGAGCTGGGCAATGGCTTCCTGGAGCGCGCTGCTGCCCGGGACGTTGAGCGCGACCGCACCGATGCCCTGCTGGAATTCAAGCGGGGCCACCACGTCGCAGACGATCTTGCCATCCAGGGCTGAGCCGAGAGCTTCGAGGGTGGGCTGCTGGCCGCCATACGGGAAGGTGAGGAAGACCACATCGGCTGCCGGGACGACCTCTGCGTTGGAGCCACCGGAGACCGTCGCACCGGGGACCGCTTCGCGGACCTTATCTGCGCCTTCAACTCCGCGTTCGGTGGACCGGGAGCCAATGGCGACTTCGTGGCCGGCGCGGGCGAAGCGCATGGCAAGGCCGAGGCCTTCGGGACCGGTACCGCCAACGAACGCGAGCTTCATGGGGACTCCTTGAGGTGAATCGAGATGTGAGAAGCGTAGCGGCTCGGGGAGAAATGGGAGACAGCGGCCCGGATCCGGGCGGATTTCAGGGGTTACCCCTGTGGCAACCAACGTCAGGTGGCGTACGTTACCTATAGGGTGCTTGTGGCAGCCGGCCACGGCCCCATCTGCGTATAGGCCTGCTTACACGTCCGCGAAAGAGGGCTTGGGGGGTCTGCTATACTCAGAAGCACGGCGCGGCCTTTGCCCCGCGCACCCGGAGATCGCCTTTGTATTCCCGCTGGCTACGCAACAGTTTTCTCTATCTGATCCTCATTGTGGCCGTGGTCGCTATAGTCTTCGCATTCTTCCAGGGTGGGGATGACCACCAGAAGATCGGTTATGGCCAGGTCGTCGAAGACGCGAAGAGCGGCCTTGTCCAGGAGATCGAAATCGATGGGCGGAACCTGACCGTCACGTATGTTACGTCGAGTCCCGACGCCGAGCCGGACGTCAAGTCGGCAAAGATCGGGTCGAACTCGGAAATTGAGAAACTGCTCGCGGACGCAGGAGTGGCGCTGAGCCGTCCGGCGGGCACGGGCGCGGGCGTGGCCGCGGTGAACCTGGAGTACAAGGATAGCTCGGGGTTCGGGCCATGGCTCAGCCTGTTGCTGAACGTCCTGCCGTTCCTGTTGTTCGGCCTGTTCCTGCTGCTCATCATGCGGCAGGCGCAGGGCTCGAACTCGCAGGCGATGAGCTTCGGCAAGAGCCGGGCGCGGCTGTTCACCGGGAGCAAGGTGACGGTGACCTTCGCCGATGTGGCCGGTGTGGACGAATCGAAAGAGGAGCTCGCGGAAGTCGTGGAGTTCCTGAAGTATCCGGAGAAGTTCGCGGCACTTGGCGCGCGCATCCCGAAGGGCGTGCTCCTGGTGGGGCCTCCTGGTACGGGCAAGACGCTGCTTTCGCGGGCGGTTGCTGGCGAGGCGGGTGTACCCTTCTTCAGCATTTCAGGCTCGGAATTCGTCGAGATGTTCGTGGGTGTGGGCGCAAGCCGCGTACGCGACCTGTTCGAGCAGGCCAAGAAGAACGCCCCCTGCATTGTGTTCGTGGACGAAATCGACGCGGTCGGCCGCCAGCGCGGCGCGGGCCTCGGCGGCAGCCACGATGAGCGCGAGCAGACCCTCAACCAGATCCTTGTGGAGATGGACGGGTTCGACACCGGGACAAACGTGATTGTGATCGCGGCGACCAACCGCCCCGACATCCTCGACCCCGCGCTGCTGCGCCCGGGCCGGTTCGACCGCAAGGTTGTCCTGGACGCACCGGATGTGAAGGGCCGCGAGGCTATTCTGGGCGTGCACGCGAAAGGCAAGCCGATCGCCGACGACGTGAAGCTCTCGGTGCTTTCGAAGGCGACCGCGGGATTCAGCGGCGCCGACCTTGCGAACCTGGTGAACGAAGCGGCGATCCTCGCCGCCCGGCGCAACAAGAAGATCATCACCATGAAGGAGTTCGAGGAGGCGGTTGACCGCGTGATCCTCGGGCCGGAGCGCAAGAGCAAGGTAATGTCGGAGCTGGAGAAGAAGGTCACGGCGTACCACGAAGGCGGGCACGCCATCGTGGCGCACTTCCTGAAGCACCACGACCCGGTCCACAAGGTGACGATTGTCTCGCGCGGGATGAGCGGCGGGCACACGCGGTTCATCGGTGAGGACACGAGCTACCACACGCCGGCGATGTTCAAGGACCGGATGGCGAGCGCCCTGGGCGGGCTGGCAGCCGAGGAGATGATCTTCGGGGAGGCATCGACCGGCCCATCGAGCGACATCCAGCAGGTGACCCGCATTGCGCGGTCGATGGTGACCCGCTGGGGCATGAGCAAGAAGCTGGGGCCGCGGACGTTCGGCAAAGCGGAAGAGCTGGTGTTCCTGGGACGGGAGATCTCGGAAACGCGGGACTATAGCGAGAAGGTTGCGGAGAACATCGATGATGAAGTGCGGGAACTCATCGACGAGGCGCACCAGGCGGCGTCGCGCATCCTGGCGGAGCGGCGCCCGCTGCTCGACAAGCTCGCAGGCGTCTTGATGGATGTGGAGACGCTGGAGGGTGAGACGCTTCTGCGGCTGCTCAACAGCAACCCGGATGAGCCGTGGCCACCGGCGGGAAGCGACGCCGCGCCGCCGGAATCGCCTGTGACGCCGCCAGCCAGCGGTGAAGCACCTCCCCGGCCGGCATTTGAGCCAAAGCCGGCGCCCGGACTCGCCTGGGAAGGTGGAAACCAGACTCGCGCAGACGGCTGACACCACCCCGGTCCCGGGGACCTCGTTGACTGAGTCCGTGGACAGCGCCACACTGGAAAGCTGTCCACGGATTTCCTGGAGTTAAGATATGGAAGCGATCGTACGCGCCGATGGGCGCCAATTGCGCCTTGCCGAAGGGCAAGAATTTGAGATGAACCGCGTGGCGGGCGAGCCCGGTGACACGGTGGACCTGGAAGTCATGATGGTCCTTGACGGGCCGAATGTGACGATCGGGAATCCGCTGGTGGAGGGAGCCTCGGTCCGTGCGCGGATTACCCAGCACGGGCGCGCGCCGAAGCTGGTGTTCATGAAGTACAAGAACAAGGTGCGGTACCGGCGGAAGTTCGGACACCGCCAGCACGTTACTCGGCTCGTGGTCGAGTCGATCTCGAAGGGGTAAGGCAGCATGGCGCACAAAAAAGGCGTTTCAAGCTCAAAGAACGGCCGCGACAGCAATTCGCAACGCCTTGGCGTAAAGCACTACGACGGTGAGGTGGTGAAGCCGGGATCGATCATCCTGCGGCAGCGCGGCACCCGCTTCCACCCGGGCAACAACGTGGGTCTGGGGCGGGACTATACGATCTTCTCCCTGATCGACGGGCAGGTGAAGTTCGAGCCATTCGCCAAGGGACGGCGGAAGAAGATCAGCGTGTACGCGCAGGCTGAGAGTTAGGGGAGTAGCGATGAAGGCAGGAATTCACCCGAACTACCAGGAAGCGGTGATCCGCTGCTCGTGCGGGGCGGAGATCAAGACACGTTCGACCAAGACGGCGATGCACCTGGATGTCTGCAGCGAGTGCCACCCGTTCTACACGGGCGAGCAGCGCATTGTTGACACGGCCGGACGGGTGGAGCGCTTCAACCGGCGCTTCCAGCGCGGCGGCTAGCCAGCGAAGACGGCACAATACCGGGGCGCCTCGTGCGCCCCTTTTCTTTTTGGAGCAGCCATGACGGAGGCGACCCCGAACCAGCCGGCAAATGTGTACTTTGGCGGACAGGCCGTGATCGAGGGCGTGATGATCCGGGGCCCCGAGCATATGGCGGTGGCTGTGCGCCACCCGAAGGGCCACATTGTGACCCATTCCGAACGGCTGGCCGGGATCTACACCGGGCGTTCGCGGCGGATTCCGTTCCTGCGCGGGGTGGTGGTGCTGTGGGAGACGATGGCGCTGGGGATGCGGGCGCTCAACTACTCATCGCGGATTGCCTTCGAGGAAGAGGATGAGACGACCGGCGAGCCGGCGGAATTCCCGGAGAAGGTGCTCTGGGGGACGATGGCGCTCTCGATCCTGTTCGTGGTGGGGGTGTTCTTCGCGGGACCGATCCTGCTGGCGAACCTGCTCGAGGCGTTCGACGTCCACCGTTTCTGGATCGTGGCGGTAGAGGGCGTCCTGCGGCTGGTGCTCTTCGTGGGCTACATTGCCCTCATCGGGCTCATCCCGGATATCCGGCGGGTATTCGAGTACCACGGCGCCGAACACATGACCATCCACGCCTACGAGGCTGGCCGGCCGCTCACACCGGGCGAGGTGCGCCCGTTCCCGAAGGAGCACACGCGCTGCGGGACGAGCTTCCTGCTGGTGGTGGTGTTCGTCGCGCTTATCACCTTTTTCGTGTTCGACCTGCTGGTGGATAAGGGGCTGATCGTCCGGACTGGTTCGCGCATCGTGTTCATGCCGCTGGTGGCGGGGATCAGCTACGAGATCCTGCGGATTGGCGCGCGTTATGGAGAGAACTGGTTTGTCCATGCGATGTTCATGCCAAACATCGCCCTCCAGGCACTGACGACGAAGGTGCCGGACGACGGCCAGATCGAGGTTGCGATCGCCTCGTTCGAGGCGACACTGGAGGCAGCAGGCGTCTCGCCAGTGGCCCATTCGCGCGATGCCGAAGCGATCGCGGAGGCTCCACCGCTCGACTGACAGGGGCACGAAATCTTCACACTCCGGATCTATCCGAGCTAGAACATTTGTTCTACCATCGCAGATCCCATGGATGTTGCCTGCCTCCAGGTCCCCAACTTCCTTATCGCGCTGGCCCGGCGCGACCACCCGGAACTCACCGGGCGGGCGATCGTGGCCGGAGGCGCACCTGAGGAGCACGCCCAGGTCACGGCCTGTTCCGCCGAGGCCGCGGCGGCCGGGGTGACGATCGGGACGACGCTCCGGCGCGCGCTCGCACTCTGCCCGAAGGCGGTGTTTCTCCCCCTCCAGGAGTCCTTCGTCCACACGGAGGCCAGCCGCCTGGCTGATGTGGTGCTGGAGCGAAGCCCGCTGGTGGAGGCCGTGGCTCCCGGCCATATCCACTTCGAGATCCGCGGGCTCGCCCGGCTCGCGGGCATGGACGACGAGCACTACATCGCCGAGCTTCTCGAAACGGTTCAGGCGGAGACCGGGCTGGGGGCATGGCTGGGCGCCGCCAGCAGCATCTTCCCTGCTCACGCTGCCGCCACTGCCCTCCCGCTGGTCGGCGCCGGCGCCCCCCACCCCGGCCGGCCGGCTCCCGCTCCCAGGAGCGGCCGGGTACTCGTCCCCCCGGGGCAGGAGCGTGATTTCCTTGCCCAGCTTCCCGTGGAAGTCCTGCCGGTGGACCCGGTGATGCATGTGCGCCTGCGTCTCTTCGGGCTCGAACGCGTGGGGCAGGTTGCGGCGATCCCGCTTTCGGCGCTCCAGGCCCAGTTCGGCCCCGATGGCCGCCGCGCCTGGGACCTCGCCAACGGCCGCGACCGATCGAGCATTGTGGCCCGCCGCGAAGAAGCGCGGATCACCGAGGAGATGGACCTTCCCGCCCCCGCCGCGTCGATCGAGCCGCTCATGGTAGGCAGCGAGGCGTTGCTGAACCGCGCGCTCGCCCACCCCGATATCCGCGGGCAGACCGTGCGCCGCCTGGATTGGTGGCTCGGGCTGGAAAGTGGCGAACAGGTGAGCCGGAGGGTCGTCTTCCGCGAGCCGACGAGTGATGCCCGGCACATGCTCTTCGTGTTGCGGAGCAAGCTCGATCGGCTCGCGCTGGCTGCCGCAGCCGCCAGTGTGGGCGTCACCCTCTCGGGCATCTGCAGCGAGTACGCCCACCAGGCGAACCTCTGGCAGATCGGCCCCCGCCGCCAGCGTGAGCTCGAACAGGCGATCGCGCAGCTTTCCGCCCGCGTCGGTGGCCCCCAGGTTTACCGCATCGTGGAGGTGCAACCATGGTCGAGAATCCCCGAACGGCAGCTGGCGCTGGTGGCCTTCGGCTCCTGAACCAGCCGAAACCGGCCGCTGTCGAGGCCACTCCCACCGGCGAGCCTGCAGCCGCCGTCTGGCAGGGCCGCTACCAGCGCATCCGTGCGGTGGCCGATAGCTGGCGCATTGACGACGAATGGTGGCGAGACGAGATCGCCCGGCGCTATTTTGTTGTCGAACTCGAATCCGGGCGCCGGCTCACGCTCTACTGCGACCTGGTCACCGGGACCTGGTACGCCCAGTCCTACGAGGGCCCGCGGGAAAGCGGCACCATCCTGCGTGGCCGCGCCGGGTAATTGGCCGGCAACGTCACGACAACCCCGAGCTCTGCTGCAAGCCCTGGCTCAGCCAGCTCCTCGCCCTCCAGCGCGAGTTCCACCGCCTCGTCGAGTGTCGTCTCCCTGGTCACCACGCTGGCTGTGTGGACTCCGCCACGTACCCTGACTGCTCGCCTGGCCGGATGGTGGCCTGAATCGTCCGTTGCATGCGCCGAGAGCCGCAGAATGACCGCCGACTGAGCACTCTGCGTGTTCAACCCCGAAATCGTCGCCCGTGGCGGAGCCTTAGCCGAAGTCGTGCGATTCGGGCCGTTCGATGAAGCCCGGCAGCGGACACGGCCGGAAGTGCTCGGCGATGATGTTCGGGAACCCGCTCTGGTCGTTATCCACGCGCCCGCGCACGATGACGAACGGGGTGGCCCGCACCAGTTCGCGCTGGCGCTCCTGGAGTGCCGCATAGACCACCAGGTTGGCGAGGCCGAACTCGTCTTCCAGGAGCATGAACATGACGCCGCTGGCGGTGGCCGGGCGCTGACGGGTGACCACCATGCCGGCCATCTCCACGATCATCCCCTGCGGCAGCCGGTTGGGATTCCCTACCCCGCCCAGGTGGCGGCTGGTGATGAGGCCTTCGTGAAGCAGGGGCCGGACCAGCGCCATCGGGTGGCGGCCGGGACTCAACCCCATCTTCTCGTGGTCCCAGGCGAGTTCTTCCCACGCCGTGAGGGTGGGCAGCCGGGCCATATCCTGTCCTGTCGGAAGTGGCAGCGCCAGCTGGTCCTTGCGGGCGGTGGCCCGGGCGGGTACGGCCGCCTCCGTCAGCAGTCCGAGTTGCCAGAGCAGCTCCCGGCGCAGCAGACCGAACTCCTCGAGCGTGCCGGCCCGGATGAGCGCCTCGGCCTGCTCCCTGCTCAGGCGCGCGCGCACCAGCAGGTCGCGAAGCGAACGGTACGGCCCGTTCGCCCGGCGTTCGGCCACGATGCGCTCCGGCAGCGTGATATAGCCCTGCCCCCTCGGGTGCTGGCGGATGTCCTGCCAGCCACCGCCCAGGCCCTTCACCTGCTGGATGCCGAGGCGGATATCGCCCCCCTCGGGCCAGGCGCCCACCCGGCTGGCGTTGATCGATGGCGGCAGGGTCATGATCCCGTGGCGGGCCGCATCCTGCGTGAGCACCTCAACCGAGTAGAAGCCCATTGGTTGGGCGTTGAAGAGCGAGCAGTAGTAGGCCGCCGGGTAGTGGTAGCGCAGCCACGCCGACTCATAGGCGAGCAGCGCGAAGGCCACGGCGTGGCTCTTCGGGAACCCGAATGCGGCGAATGCGGCCATTTTGTCGAACGCCACCTTTGCCGCCTCATGGCCCACACCCATGCGCTCGGCCCCGGCATAGAACTCGGCGGCCAACGCCTGCATCGCCTCGCTCGAACGCTTGCGACTCATTGCGCGGCGCAGGCGGTCGGCCTGGCCCGGCGTGAACCCCGCCACCGCGCAGGAGATCTGTAGCACCTGGTCCTGGTAGAGCACGTGCCCGAGCGTTTCGCCCAGGCAGTGCTCGAGCAGCGGCGCGAGCTCCGGGTGGCCGTAGTCCACCTCGATGGCCTCGCCCCGCGCGAGGCGCTCGCGGTACTCCATGTAGGGCCGGAACGCGCCGGCCATGATCGGCCCGGGGCGGATGATCGCCACCTGGACCGCCAGGTCATCAAGGTTGCGGGGCTGTGTGCGCGGCAGCGTCTGCACCTGGGCCCGGCTCTCGATCTGGAACACGCCCATCGTGTCACCGTCACAGATCGAGGCGTAGATCTCCGGGCTATCGTGCGGGACCCGGCCGAGGTCCACGCGCACACCGTGTTCCTCCTCGATGATCCCGAGGCACTCATCAACCGCCGAGAGCATCCCCAGCGCGAGGAAATCGATCTTCACGAAGCGGGCATCATCGGCTGAATCCTTATCCCACTGGCACACAAAGCGGCCGTCCATCCGCGCCGGCTCGACCGGCACCACCGAGGAAAGCGGCTCGGCGGAGACGACCACGCCGCCGACGTGCTGACCGATATGCCGCGGGAAGCCAGCCACCTGCCCGGCCAGTTCCACCATGTCCCGCCAGATCGGCGCGTCCACCATCGAGCGCAGTTCGGGCACTTTTCGCATCTCCTCGGCGATCAGCGCCGCGCTCGAGTACGGCCCGCCGAGCTTGTTGAGCTTCGCGAGCACGGGCTCTGGCAGGCCCAACGCCTTGCCGATATCGAGCACCGCGCTGCGGAACCGGTAGGTCGGGAAGGCCGCGACGATCGCCGCGTGCTCTTCGCCGTAACGGTCGTAGATCCGCCGTAGCACCTCATCACGGACATCGCGCGGAAAGTCCAGGTCGATATCCGGGAGCGAGTGCAACTCTTCGTTCAGGAACCGTTCGAGGTAGAGGTTGTTGCGCACCGGGTCGATGTGCGAGAGGCCGATGAGATAACACACGATTGAGCTGACCGAGGACCCTCTCCCGCGGCCCACAGGGCGCTCATCAGGCTGGAGGCGCGCATCGCGGCCGCGTATCTCCACCGCGATCTCGTTCACGAGCTGGAGCAGGTCCCAGTAGACAAGGAAGAACCCGGCCAGGCCGTGCTTCGCGATGAGCGCGAGTTCGCGCTCGAGCCGGTCGCGCGCCTCGGCGCCAAACGGGTCGGTTGGCGGGTACTTGCGCCGGAAGGCGCGCTCGCAGACGCCACGCAGGAAGCTATCGGGTGTCGCGCCCTCGGGGACCGGGTAGTCTGGCAGGCGGTATGGCAGGTCGCGCGCCAGGTCGAACGCGCACCGTTCGGCGATCGCCAGCGTGTTCGAAAGCGCGCTCGGGTAGCGCTCGAAGCGGCGCGCCATCTCATCCGCGCTCTTCAGAAAGAACTCCGAGTTGGGCCGCCGTTCGCGGTGGGAACTATCGAGCGTGAGGCGGTGGCGCACGGCCACCAGCACATCGTTGAGGCGGTGCCGCGTGCG
>Ga0138256_10009265_pt1 | contig 10330 bp, 9 predicted proteins | sample KNB2016incub_MG_FD_105486 | JGI IMG/M metagenome (GOLD analysis project Ga0138256, IMG submission 105486) | Active sludge microbial communities from wastewater in Klosterneuburg, Austria - KNB2014incub_MG | ecosystem: Engineered > WWTP > Activated sludge > Unclassified | place: Austria... | reverse complement strand
TCGGCGGGGCGCCGATCGTCAGCCCATGGATGCGCGAGAGATACTCGCTCGCCCCCAGTTCGTCCGTGCAGTCGCCGAGCAGGATGATCGTGTCGCCGTCGTTCACGAACCCGGCCCGTGTGACGTGGCTGATGTCGTCGATCAGCCCCACCATCCCGATGGTCGGCGTCGGGTAGACCACCGAGACCGGGCTTTCGTTGTACAACGAGACGTTGCCCCCCGTGACCGGCGTGCCTAACGCGCGGCAGGCATCGCCCATCCCCCCGACGGCCTCCCGGAACTGGTGAAAGACCTCGGGACGCTTCGGGTTGCCGAAGTTGAGGCAGTTGGTGATCGCCATCGGGCGCGCGCCCGTGCAGGCCACGTTGCGCGCGGCCTCGGCGACCGCGATCTGTCCCCCCGTTCGGGGCTCGAGGTACACGTAGCGGCCGTTGCAATCCGTCTTGAGGGCCAAGGCCTTGTTCGTGCCCGGGAGCCGCACCACCGCGGCGTCGGCCGGACCCGGGCCGACGATCGTGCTCGCGCGCACGGTGGAATCGTACTGGCGAAAGACCCAGGCCTTGCTCGCGATCGTCGGGCTGGAGAGTAGCTGCGTCAGGGTCCAGAGCGGATCCGCCTCTTCCGGACGCGGCGGGACGGCGTGCGGGTCCCGCGCACGGAGCGCCTTCACCGTTTCGCCTTCACGTGCCTCGGGATGATAGACCGGGCACTCCGTGACGAGCTTTGATCCCGGAAACTCGGCCACCACGTGCGCCCCTTCGGTCACGCGATAGACCGGCTCGGCGATCACCTCGCCGATCACCTCGGCCGTGAGGTCCCACTTCTCGAGGATCGCCTTCACCTCCAGTTCGCGTCCCTTGTGGGCGACGACGAGCATGCGCTCCTGCGACTCGGAGAGCAGGATCTCGTACGGCGTCATCCCCGTCTCGCGGACCGGGACCTTGGAGGTATCGATCGTGACACCGACGTCACCGCGCGCCGCCATCTCGGCCGATGAGCTGGTGAGTCCGGCCGCGCCCATGTCCTGGATCGCGACGATGTGGCCGCTGCGGATCAGTTCGAGCGACGCCTCGAGCAGGAGTTTCTCGGTGAACGGGTCGCCGACCTGGACGCGCGGTCGCTTCGCCTCGCTCGCCTCGGTCAGGTCCTCGGAGGCGAACGACGCCCCGTGAATCCCGTCGCGCCCGGTCCGCGCCCCAACCGCAATGATCGGGTTGCCAACCCCCTCCGCCTTGGCGGTGATCAGCTCATCCTCGCGCATGAGCCCCACGCACATCGCGTTGACCAGCGGGTTGCCTTCGTAGGCCGGGTCGAAGACGACCTCTCCCGCCACGGTGGGGACGCCGACGCAGTTGCCGTAGTCGCCCACCCCCTTGACGACGCCGGCAAAGAGCCAGCGCACGCGGGCGGAGTCCAACGAACCGAAGCGGAGGGAGTTGAGCATCGCGATGGGGCGGGCGCCCATCGTGAAGACATCGCGCAGGATGCCGCCCACGCCGGTGGCGGCGCCCTGGTAGGGCTCCACGGCCGACGGATGGTTGTGCGACTCGATCTTGAAGGCGACCGCCAGCCCGTCGCCCACGGCGATCACCCCCGCATTCTCGCCAGGGCCCTGCAGGACGTACGGCGCCGTGGTCGGAAGCGTGCGCAGCACGGGCTTGGAGTGCTTGTAGGAGCAGTGCTCGTTCCAGAGGGCGCTCACCACCCCGAGTTCGGTGTAGGTCGGGACGCGCCCGAGCAGCCGGACGAGGCGTTCGTACTCGTCTGGCGTGAGCCCGTGCTCGGCGACGAGTTCGGGGGTGATGGCCGGGTCGCCGGCGCGCGGGGTCGCGCCCATCACCACTTGAGGCCGAACATGGAGCGGACGAAGCTGCGAATCTGGCTCTGGTCGACGTGCTCGAGCATTTCAACTTCGCCGGCGTCGAACCAGACGCCGTGGCACGTCGTGCAGCGGTCGATCTTGATCTGGTGGAAGTCCGTTTCGGTCAGGTCGTGCCCGCACTTGGGGCATTTCATGAAATGCGACTGGCGCTCCACCTTCGCGCGCTTCGCGTCGAGGTGCGCACGCTGCTGCTTGATCAGTTCCGCGTCCTTCTTGACGAAGTACTCGTCCTCGGTACGCGACGGCTTCATGTCATCCATGGTCCAATGCAGGAAAACGTTGTGGGTGTGTGGCGGAAGGGCACTACGCGGCGACGGCGGCGAGCATGCTCTCGAACAGGGCCAGTCCGTCGGTGCTGCCGAGCGCCGCGTCGACGGCCCGTTCGGGGTGGGGCATCATGCCGAGCACGTTGCCGCGCGCATTGACGATGCCGGCGATGTTGTCGAGGGAAGCGTTCGGGTTCGCCGCGTCGGTGGTCGCGCCCGTCGAGTCGACGTAGCGAAAGACGACCTGGCCGCGATCCTCGAGTGCGGACAATCCCTCGGCATCGATCGTGAAGCGGCCGTCGCCGTGCGCCACGGGAATGCGGAGGAGTTGACCGGCGTCATAGCGGTTGGTGAAGCGCGTGGTGGCGTTCTCCACGCGCAGCGTGACCATGTCACTCACGAACTGCAGCGACGCATTGCGCAGTAGTGCCCCGGGCAGGAGGTGCGCCTCGCAGGCGATCTGGAATCCGTTGCAGATGCCGAGTACCGGCGCGCCGCGCTCGGCGTGGGCAATCACCTCGCGCATGATGGGCGAGAACCTGGCGATGGCGCCGGCCCGCAGGTAGTCGCCATAGCTGAAGCCGCCAGGCAGGATGACCACGTCCACCCCTTGCAGGTCGTGGTCCTTGTGCCAGAGCCTGATGCCCGTGGCGCCAAGCGCCTCGGTGACGGCGACGTATGCGTCGTCATCACAGTTGGAGCCGGGAAAGGTGACGATGCCGAACTTCACGCGGGGGTTACTCCGGCGATCTCGTAGTCCTCCGTGACCGGATTGGCCAGGAGCTTGTCGCACATGGCGCGCACGCGCGTGTCGGCCTCGGCGGCGTCGGCGGCCTCGAGGTCCAGCACGAGGTGCCGGCCGACGCGCACGTCACCAACCGAGGGAAAGCCGAGCGCGTGCAGGGCGTCGGCCACGGCCTTGCCCTGCGGATCCAGGATGCCCTTGCGCGGCACGATATGAACAGCAACTCGAAAGCGGGTCATCCCCGTTAGTCCTCGGTGGAGTTTGGATTCGGTGGGGTGCGGGGCGGCGGTGGACGATCGCCGCGCGGTCGGCGCCGACGGCGTCGGCGGCGGGTGGAACTCGCCGTCGCCTCCTCACTGCTGTCGTCGCTGGTGCGCCCACGAGCCAGCCCGCGGTCGGAGGCGTCGTCGTCCTCGTCCGTGTCGTCGGTGAGCAATCCGCCGTAGTCGTCGCGGGCGAAGTACGCGTCGTCCGCTTCGTGCGCCTCACCGTTGCCCGGGAGGCGGTCGAGCAGGCCGATGAAGACCGTGGCCACGAGGCCGTACAGGACGTAGGCCATCGCCGCCGGAAAGAAGAACTGCTTGGGGAGAAAGATGACGCCCACGATCGTCCCCAGCACGAGCAGGCTCCCCAGCACCTGCCGCACGCTGCGATAGCCGATGGTCGGCATCGCGGCGTATTGCACGTTGCTGATCATCAGGAAGCTCAGGCCGAGCATGATGAACCGCAGCATCTGATGCCACGGCAGGTCGGCGATCATGGTCTGGGTATACAGGTCGGTCTGGCTGAACCAGTAGTAAGTCGCCAGGGTCCCACCCGCAGCCGGGGACGGGAGTCCCGTGAAGTGCGACTTGCGCCGTCCGGCCTGTTCCACGTTGAAGCGCGCCAGGCGAATGACGGCGCACATCGTGAACATGAAGCAGAAGATCCAGTCCCACCCCGCCTGGTTGAAGACGGCGAAGTAGATGATCATCGTGGGGGCGAAGCCGAACGAGATGGCATCGACCAGGGAGTCGAGTTCCTCGCCGAACTTGCTCCCGCTGTTGGTGGCCCTCGCCACGCGTCCGTCCAGTGCGTCGGCCACGCCACCGAAGACGATGTACGAGACGGCGCGCGAATAGTCGCCGCGCGACGCAGCGACGATCGCGAAGACCCCGAAGAACAGGTTCGCGAGCGTGAAGCCGTTCGGCAGGAGGACGACGGCGCGCCGCTGCGGACGGGACACGATCAGCCCCCGCCCAGGCGCGCAAGGCGCGTGGTACCGGCAACCGTCGTCTGACCAACCTGTACGTCGACGGCGACGGCGGTGGGCAGGAAGACGTCGACGCGTGAGCCGAAGCGGATGATCCCCATGCGCTCCCCTTGCTCGACGCTCTCGCCCTCCCGGCTGTACGTCACGATGCGGCGGGCGATGAGTCCGGCGATCTGCCGCACGAGGATGCGTGTGCCGCCATGGTCAAGGCCCACCGACATCTGCTCGTTCTCCAGGCTGGCCTTCTCGATCGCGGCGTTGAGGAACTTGCCGGGATTGTAGTGCACGTACTTCACCGTCCCATGCACCGGATAGCGGTTCACGTGGACGTTGAAGACGTTCATGAAGATCGAGATGCGCAGGGCGCGCCCGTGAATGAAGGCAGGTTCGTCGACCTCCGTGATCATCACGACGCGTCCGTCGGCCGGGGAAATGACGACGTCGTCGCCACGCTCGCCGACGCGCTCGGGATCGCGAAAGAAGTAGGCGACCCACAGCGCGATGAGCGTCAGGCAAAAGGCGAGCAGCCAGAGCGGCCACGAGCGCCGGCCCAGCGCCGCAACGTAGCCGGCGACCGCGAGCGCGGTCGCCAGGAGCATGAACGGATATCCTTCGCGGGCAAAGTTCACGTGAGCGTGGCGATGTCGAGGGAGGCGCCGGTAACGCGGCGATAGGCGTCGAGGTAGCGCGCGCTCGTGGCGGCGATGACCTCGTCGGGAAGGCGCGGCGGCGGCGCATCGCCGTTCCACCGACCGGCCAGGCGTTCGCCGTCGAGGTAGTCGCGCAACGGCTGCTTGTCGTAGCTGCTCTGGCCGCGGCCGGCGACGTACTGGTCGGCGGGCCAGAAGCGCGAACTGTCCGGTGTGAGCACTTCGTCGATGAGCAGGGTGTGTCCGTTCACCTGACCAAACTCGAACTTGGTATCCGCGATAATGATGCCTCGCGGCTCGGCCGTGCGGCAGGCGAAGTCGTAAATCGCCCGCGAGAGCCCCTCGAGTTCGCGGGCCGTCGCATCGCCGACGACCGATGCCATGGTGGCAGTGGTGATGTTCTCGTCGTGCCCTGACTCGGCCTTGGTCGCGGGGGAGAAGATCGCGGGGTGCAGGCGGTCGCTCTCGACCAGCCCCGGCGGGAGCGTCTCCCCGGCCAGCGTGCCGCTGTGGCGATACTCCTTCCATGCCGAGCCGGACAGGTAGCCGCGCATGATACACTCGACCGGGTACACCTCGGTGCGGCGCGATACCATGATACGTCCCCGCAGGACCTCGCGATGCGCACGGAGGGCGGGGAATTCGTCCAGCAGCGGGTCGATGGCGGTCCCCAGCATGTGGTGGGGGACGATCGGTTCGAGCTGTCGCAGCCACCAGGCCGTGAGTTGCGTCAGGACGATCCCCTTGAAGGGGACCGTTTCGTGCATGACGACGTCGAAGGCGCTGACCCGATCGGTCGCCACGAGCAGGAGTCGGTCAGGGCCCAGCTCGTAGACGTCGCGCACCTTTCCGCGGCGGTGCGCTGGGAGGGGGAGGGTCGTGGTGGCGATAGCGTCCGTCATACGCGCACCTCCTCACGCGCCGCGTGTGGTGCGGCGTCGGCGAGGATCGGGGCGACGACTTCGGCGAGGAAGTCGTCGACCTGCTGGGGGGCGCGGCCGACGAACCGGCTGGCGTCGAGCGTCGTGGTCAGGTCACCGAGCGGAACCCCGAACTCCGGGTCGAGCGCCAATCGTTGGAGCATGTCGTTGGCGTGTCCTTCGTCCTTCATGGCGCGGGCGGCGGCGATGGAATGGCGCCGGATGACCTCGTGGGCGTCCTGCCGGCTTGCGCCCGCGCGCACCGCGCGCACGATGAGCTCCTCGGTGGCCATGAACGGCAGCTCATCTCGTACCCGGGCCGCGATGCGGGCCGGGTGCACCTCGAGTCCGCCGACGACGTTGGTGAGCAGGACGAGAATGGCGTCGGTGGCCAGGAAGGCCTCAGGAATCACCAGCCGGCGGTTGGCCGAATCGTCGAGCGTGCGCTCGAAGTACTGCACGGCGTGGGTCTGGTTGGCATTCGGTTCGAGCGACGACACGAACCGGGCGAGCGAGTTGATGCGCTCGCAGCGCATGGGGTTGCGCTTGTAGGCCATCGCGGACGAGCCGATCTGCTCTTTCTCGAATGGCTCCTCGATTTCGCCGAAGGCCTGCAGCATGCGCAGGTCCGAGGCGAACTTCGCCGCGCTGGTGGCAATGCCGCCGACCACGGCGAGCACCTGTGCATCGATCTTGCGCGAATAGGTCTGCCCGCTGACCGGAATGGATGCCGAAAAGCCCATGGCGGCCGTCACACGCCGGTCGAGCTCGCGCACCTTGTCGTGGTCGCCATCGAAGATCTCGAGGAAGGACGCCTGGGTGCCGGTCGTCCCCTTGACCCCGCGAAACGGGAGCGTGGCGACCCGGTGGTCCAGCTCGGCCAGGTCGAGCACGAGGTCCTGCATCCAGAGCGTGGCGCGCTTGCCGACCGTGGTGAGCTGCGCCGGCTGCAGGTGGGTGTAGCCTAACGCCGGTTGGGCGCGCCACGTACGCGCGAAAGCCGCCAGCTCCTGCAGGGCATCCACAACCTTGGCGCGCAGCAGCGCCAATCCCTCGCGCATGAGCACGAGTTCCGCGTTGTCGGTGACGTAGCACGACGTCGCGCCGTAGTGGATGAATCCCTTCGCCGCAGGGGCCGCGTCGCCGAAGGCGTGGACATGCGCCATCACGTCGTGCCGAAACCGCTTCTCGTACGCGGCGGCGGCGGCAAAATCGATGTCGTCCAGGTGCCCGCGCATCTGGACCAGCGCCTCGTCGGGGATGGGTACGCCGAGGGCCCGCTCGGCCTCGGCGAGCGCCACCCACAGGCGTCGCCAGAGCCCGTGTCGCCGTTGCGGCGACCAGAGCGCGAGCATTCCCCGGGACGCGTAGCGCTGCGCCAGCGGTGTGGAGTACTGCCCGTGGTCCTGTCCGATGTCCTGCTGGTGCGCGGTCACTGAATCACGAAGTCCGTGGTGTAGAAGTAGCCTCGGCGTTCGAAGATGAGGCGCAGTCCGGTCCGTCCCCCGTAGTACTCGAACGCGCGGGAGACATCTGCCGCCTGATCGATGGTCGTGCGATTGATCTGCACGATCACGTCGCCTTCCTGCAACCCGATCTCGTTGCGAATGCGTTCGCTGGTGCTGACGACGAGGGCGCCCTTGCTGCTGCGGAGTGCGCGCTCGGCGCGAATCGGCGGCGTGAGCGTGACGAGTTCGAGTTCGCGCAGCACGGTCACGCGCGGGGCGCTGACCTCGGGCAGGTCGGCGACGGTGACGGCGATCGTCAGGTCGCGACCGCCGCGCCGCACCACGAGCGGCACCTGTTCGCCCACGCGCATGTCGAGGCGCTCGGCCTCCCAGTCGAACACGTTGCGCAGGATGCGTCCGCGTGCGCTGACGAGCTGGTCGCCAGGGCGAAGCCCAGCGCGCTCGGCCGGAGAGCCAGGGACGACCGCACGCAGCACCACCTCGGCGGTGACAATCTCACGCGGATTGCCGGTGGACGGTGTGCGCACCTGCTCGCCGATCCACGGGCGTCGCACGCTGCCGTGGTCCAGCAGGTCATCGACGATGCGACGCGCGCGGTTGATCGGAATGGCGAAGCCCAGCCCGACCGAGCCGCCGCTGGGCGCGTAGATCGACGTGTTGACACCGATCACCTCGCCGACCGCGTTGACCAGCGGCCCGCCCGAGTTGCCGGGATTGATCGAGGCATCGGTCTGGATCATCCCGAGGTAGGCGCCGCTTCCTTCACTGCGCCCGAGCAGGTTGCGCCCGGTGGCGCTGACCACGCCGGCCGTGACACTCGGCTCGGTATTGCCGAGCAGGAAGCCGAACGGATTTCCAATGGCGATTGCCCACTCGCCGATGAGCAGTCGTTCCGAGCTGCCTAACGTCGCGACGGGCAGGTCGCGCGCGTCGATCCGGATGACGGCCAGGTCGTTCGTTTCATCCTTGCCGACCAGCGTGGCCGTGTAGGTCGCGCCATCGCGCATCATCACCGAGATGCGGCTGGCGCCGCTGACCACGTGCGCGTTGGTCACGATGATGCCGTCGGGGCGGATGATGAAGCCCGATCCGAGCCCGGGTTGCACCTGCTGGCCCGAGCGGCCGCCGAAGAACTGCTCGAACACGTCGGCCGGGACCCGCTCGACCGTCTCGGTCTGCACGGTGACGACGGCGGGCGACACGCGCGCGACCGCGTCGGTGATGGCGGTGCGGCGCGAGGCGTCGATCTGCGCATTCTGCTGGACGACCTGGGCGGAGAGGGTCGCCGAAGCGGCCAGCGCCTGGTTGGCCTGCTGCGTGCCGCTATCGCACGCCGAGCCGATGGCGACTACGAGGGCCGTCACGGCATCGCGGATGTTCATGGGGCCGCGTCCTCGAGGTAGAGGTCGCGCGGATAGGTCACGCGATCAAGGAAGAGTGCGTGGGCCGGGGCAGGGGGGGAGATCGCACCGTTGTCGTCGGCGGCGAGCAGGGCCTCGAGGTCGCGCTCGGGGCGTCGCCCGGTGGCGATGGCGACGCTGGTCCCGACGACAAAGCGCACCATGTGGTGCAGGAACCGATTGGCCTCGATCACGAAGCGGAGGCCTCCGGGACGATCGCTCCAGGCGGCGTGCGTCACGATGCAGCGATGGTCATGGGGATCGATGGCTGAGCTGCGGGCGGCGAAGGCGACGAACCGATGGTTGCCCACGACGCGCCGCGCCACGTCGTCGAGCGATTGGCGGTCGACGGGTTGTCGCAGCACCCATTCGAGGCGCCGACGAAACGGGGAGTCGGCGTCGTCGTCCGTTCCAACGTAGTAGGCATACCGGCGGGACAGTGCGCTGAATCGTGCATGGAAATCGGGGCGCATGTCGTGCGCCGCCGCAACCCACACGTCGTCGGGGAGGAGCGCGTTGAGGGCGCGGCGCAGCGAAGCCGCGCTCCACTTCTCCGGCACCCGCACCCCGACTGCCTGTCCGCGGGCATGCACGCCAGCGTCGGTTCGACCGGCCCCGTGGGCCACGACTCGGTCTCCGCACAGCGTCGCGAGCACCCGCTCAAGTTCACCCTGCACGGTACGCGTTTCGGGCTGGACTTGCCAACCGGAAAACGCCCTTCCGTCATAGTGCAGCACGAGCTGCAGGGTGCGCACCGACATCGCGGCGAAACTTAGCCTGGCGCCCCTTCAAGTCAAGCAAAGCGATGCGGCTTGCGGTGCATCGCGTCAACTACTCAGGAGACGCCGCGTGTGCGCCGCGTGTGCGCCGCGTGTGCGCCGCGTGTGCGCCGCGTGTGCGCCGCGTGTGCGCCGCGTGTGCGCCGCGTGTGCGGGCCGCAGCGATTGACTTCGCCTGAGCGGTTGGCTCACTTTGCACCTCCGCGCGCCCCCAGCTCGAGGGGCACAGCGTACCCGTCCTGCATGTCGATACGAAGCCTTCCTTCGCTCGCGCACGCCCTTGGTGTGGCCCCGGACCTCGATGCGGCACTCGTCGCCCTGGGCGAGGCGCTCGCAGAGGCGGACCGTTCGGCACTCGTCTCACTGTTCCGCTACGACGGCCGTCGCGACATGCTCCGCGAACGGCTGACGCCGACCGGCGACCACGTGGTGCGCGGGTCGGTGGACACCACGATCGATCACCTTCCCCCCGCGGCCCGGACCATGGTCGCCGGCGGCGGGCAGTTCGTCGACCTCGGGGATCGCTCGGCGGAGTATGCGCGGCTCTTCGGGCTGGCGCTCTTTGCCGATGGCGGCATCCTCTCCCTGCGTGGCCTAACGATCGACGGCGACCTCTCGGGTGTGGTGGCGCTGTACGAACAGCGGCGCATGTTCGGGACGCGGACCAGCGAGCGCTTCGCCCCGGCGGTGGCGCTGTTCGAGCTCGCGTACGGACGCTTCGGCGAACGCGAAGCGCGCGACGAGGCGGTGCGGACGCTCGAGGATGTCACCCAGCGGGTGCACGGCGAGTACATCCGGAAGCTCGGCGCACTCGAGGGAGAACTCGGCCACGCGCGCGGCGCCGCCTCGCGCTCGAGCGACGCCGACACCGAGCGGCTCGTCCAGCTGGAGCGTGACATCGCTGCCGCGCACGAAGCAGAGCGACGTGCGACGTGGAAGTCCGCATCCGTCGAGCAGCAGCTCACCG
>Ga0138256_10009264_pt1 | contig 10330 bp, 7 predicted proteins | sample KNB2016incub_MG_FD_105486 | JGI IMG/M metagenome (GOLD analysis project Ga0138256, IMG submission 105486) | Active sludge microbial communities from wastewater in Klosterneuburg, Austria - KNB2014incub_MG | ecosystem: Engineered > WWTP > Activated sludge > Unclassified | place: Austria... | reverse complement strand
TACTGGGCCGAGTCGACGTTTGCGCCGGATCTGATCTACAACCATTCCTCGCCGACCGCCGATCCGTGGTTTGCGGTCTCGCTGCTGGGTCGTCCGGGCTTGCCCGTCAGCCATGCGCAGGCGCTGGGCGTCACCGCCGTGGCCGCTGATAGCGGTGAGTTTTCCGAGTTGTCGGTCGATCTGGCCGGCGTCACCAACTGGGACGGCGGCGAAGCCGATCATCATGTCCAGCTTCAGGTCAACGGTCAGACGGTGGCGGACGAGCGCTTCGATGGCGCGGTCGCGAACCGGTTCCTGGCGCGTATGCCGCTGTTTGCCGACGGCAATCTCGATGTCAGCGTGGTCGTGCCCGGCGATACCGGTTTCGCCTTCGACCTGAATCACCTCGATGCCATGCGCTTGCGTTACCCGCGCCAGGCGCACGCTGATGGCGAACGTCTGTGGATCGACGCATTGCAAAGCAGCACAGCGTTCTTCAGCGAAGGCGCCGGCGATGGATTCAGCGATGCCCATCTGGTTTCAGGCTTCGAAGGGCCAGACCAGGTAATCGGCTTCCGCGTCGACGGTCTGGCGGACGGCGAAGTCTTCGCCTATGTCGGGCGCGGTGACGATTGGGATTGGTTGCCACAGGTCGCCAGTGCCAGCGACGGTTCCGCTTTGGTGCCGTCGGACACCGGTTCGTCGTATTGGGTGTCGAACACCTCGGGCCTGCATGTGCCGCGAGTCGAGTCGCTGGCGGACGCCGCCGCGCTGATTTCCGGTCAGGCCGACTATTTGATCATCAGCCCGCCGGTGTTCCTCGATGAACTGCAATCACTCGTCAATTTGCAGCAGTCGCGTGGCTTGACGACGCGCGTCGTCAACTTGCAGACGATCTACGACCAGTACAACCATTCCGTGCCGGAAGCGGTGGCGATCCAACGCTATCTCGATGCCGCGGTGCCGGCGCTGGGCGTGCATTACGTGTTGCTGGTCGGTGGTGATACCTACGACTACAAGAATTTCCTGGGAACAGGTTCGATTTCGTTGCTGCCGACGCAGTACACGAAGGTCGGCGACATCATCACCTTCGCTCCGGTCGATGCACTGTATGCCGATGCCGATCGCGACGGCGCGCCGGAATTTGCGCTCGGTCGCTTGCCGGTGCGCTCGCTTGCGGAATTGCAGGCGTCGCTGGCCAAGCTGGCGGCGGTCAATGGCCCGGTCACGAACCGCAAGCTGATGATGGTCGCGCAATTGGCGGATGACGAGGCCGACTACGACAGCATCAGTGATGCGTTTGCCGCGCAGTTGACGGATCCCTGGACGACCACGCGTGCCTATGCCGACGTCATCGGCGTGCCGGCGACGCGCTCGTCGTTGCTGGGTGCGCTCAATTCGGACTACAACCTGTTGACCTTCGTCGGCCATTCGGCTTCGGTGCAATGGAGTTTCGATCCGATCCTGACCTCGGCCGACATCGCCAACACCACCGGATCGCCTGTCGATCTGGTCGTGCAGTGGGGCTGCTGGAACAGCTATTTCGTGTCGCCATCGGCCAATACCCTGGCGCACAAGTTCCTGAATACGGCCAGCCATGGCGCCAGTGCCGTGATCGGCGTGACCAGCCTCACCGAAGTGAGTTCGCATGAAGCGCTGGGTGCGTATCTCTATCCAGAACTGGTCGCCGGGACCCGCATCGGCGATGCCTTCCGGCTCGCGAAAATGCAATTGGCTGCGGCCGAAGGCAGCACTTACCTCGACATCCTTCTGACCGCGACCTTGCTCGGTGATCCGGCCCAGCCGGTTCGCTGATCGCGTTTGAAAACAAGCGGGCCGCGTCTGCGTGACGCGGCCCGTTTTGTTTGCGGAAGGGCGTGATTGCGTGCGCGGATCAGAGGTTTTGGTAGTTCGGCCCCGAGCCACCTTCCGGCGTCACCCAGTTGATGATCTGGTACGGGTCCTTGATGTCGCAGGTTTTGCAATGCACGCAGTTGGCGGCGTTGATCTGCAGCCGCTGGCCGGCGGCGTCCTCGACCATTTCGTAAACACCGACCGGACAGAACTTCGTGCACGGGTTGCCGAATTCTTCGGCGCATCGAGTGATGCAGATCTGCGGATCGCTGATCTGCAAATGCACCGGCTGGTCCTCGTCGTACTCGGTCGCGGCGAAGTAGACCGAGGCCAGGCGGTCGCGCGGCGGCAGTGACCGTTCGACCCACTGCCGATCAATCGTGCCGACCTCGTTCAAACGTTGCATTTGCGCATGATCGGCATGGTTGCGCAGCGTCCACGGCGAATAACCCGCCGTCACCGTTTCCCAACCGGCGTTGATCATGCCCAGCCACAGACCAGCGTGGAAACCCGGTTTGATGTTGCGGACCTTTTTGAGTTCGCTGACGATCGGCGAGGCGCGCAGTGCTGTGTCGAAGCCGGCGACGCTGTTGGTCCGTGCGATGTGTTCGGCGGCGAGAATGCCACCGCGCATGGCTTGATGGGTGCCCTTGATTTTCGGCAAGTTGAGCGTGCCGGCGTTGTCACCGATCAGGATGGCGCCTGGCATCTCGACTTGCGGTAGCGACTGGTAACCACCCGCCGCAATGGCGCGTGCGCCGCCCGACAGGATGGTGCCGCCTTCCAGCATCGGTTTGATCAGCGGATGGTGCTTGAGTTGCTGGAACAACTCGAACGGCATCAGCTTCGGGTCCTGGTAGTCGAGACCACAGACATAGCCGACGGCGATACGATCTTGGTCGAGGTGATAGATGAAACTGCCGCCATAAGTGGCGTTGTCTGCCGGCCAGCCAACGGTGTGGATGACGCGCCCCGGTGTTGCCCGGCCCGCCGGCACTTGCCACAGTTCCTTCATGCCGACCGAATAGGTTTGCGGGTCGCTGTATTGGTCGAGCGCGTAGCGTTTGATCAACTGCTTGCCGAGATGGCCGCGCGCGCCTTCGGCGAGCACGGTGATCGCGGCATGGATATCGACGCCCTGGGCGTAGCTCGGCTTGTGCGATCCATCCTTGGCCACACCCATGTCGCCGATGCGCACACCGCACACCGCGCCCTGGGCGTCGAACACCGGCTCGCTGGCTGCAAAGCCCGGAAAGATCTCGACCCCGAGTGCTTCCGCCTGCGCTGCCAGCCATGCGCAAAGCGCGCCCAGCGAAACGATGACGTTGCCATGATTGTTCATCTGTGGCGGCAGCGGCAATGTCCATTGCTTGTGCGGGCGCAGCAGATAAAACTCATCCGAGGCGACGTCGATGCAGATCGGCGGCGGTGACTTGCGCCAGTCCGGCAGCAACTGGTCGAGCGGTGCGGTTTCGATCACTGCGCCGGACAGAATGTGAGCGCCGACGGTCGAGGCTTTCTCGATCACGCAGACGTGGGTTTCGGGCTTGATCTGCTTGAGCCGGATCGCGAACGCCAGTCCGGCCGGGCCGGCGCCGACCACGCAAACATCGTATTGCATGATTTCGCGTTCGCTCATGGTTCGATCCCGTTGTGCAAAGGTCGACATTATCCCGGCGGAAGCGGTCGCGGGGCAATGAAGCCGACGGGTATGCTCGCGGCATGACCGCATTGCTCGGGGTCGTCGCACTGGCCGGTGCGGTGACCATCACGGAACCGGAAAAGGCCGCAGGTGTCCATTCACTGGGCGGGTTCGCACCGTTCGGTGCCGACCAGGTTCACGACGACGGCCATTGGCTATGGGTGGCGCGGTCGTTCGCGGGCACGGCAATTGCCTGTGGAAACGGCTGCACATTGGCGATCGACGGGCGTTTGCGCGAGGGCGGCGGTTTTCGCCGGCGCTTCGGTCTGGATGCCGATTGCAGCGACGCTTTCGCCCTGTTGCACGCCTACGCCAAAGTCGACCTGCAGCTATTCGATGGACTGGATGCAGATATTGCATTGCTGCTGATCGATCCCGGGCGACGCCGTGTGTTGCTGTATCGGGATCCATTGGGCGAACGTGGTCTGCGTTTCCAGCGCGACGGCGAACGACTTGTCGTATGCAGTCGTGGCAGTGCCATCGTGGCCCTGCGTGGACAGCGGCTCCAGCCCGATGGGACCGCCATGGCACACTTTTTCGCGTTGCGGGCGCCGCCCGATGACGTGGCCTGGATGCAGGGGGTTGAGGAACTGCCCGCCGGGGCGTTACTGGTCATCGACGACGGCCGTGAACGGCGCCGACGCTTTGCGCCACCCTTGCCGACGGTGTCGTTGCGGTTTCGCAGCGATGACGAGGCCGCCGAGGCGTGGCAGGCGACACTGGCGACGGCGGTGATGCGCGCCAGCGCCGACGTCGCCGTGCCGGCACTGATGCTCAGCGGCGGCATCGACTCGACTTTGCTGGCGGCGTTTCTCGATCGTCGTGGCGTCGCCGTCAGTTGGTCGGTGCCGACGTTGCCCGCCTGCGACGAATCGGCGTTGGCGATCGCGACCGCCGCACGCTTGCAGTTGCGCCATGTCTTGGCGCCGACCGGCGATCATTTGCCGTTGGATGATCTACCGCACTGGCCGATGGAAGACGAAGCGCCGTTGGCGAATCCCTATCGCCGACTCAATCAGGCACTGTTCGCGACGGCACGCGACGAGGGCGCGAAGGTGCTGCTGTCGGGAAATTTCGGCGACCATGTCTATGCCCGCGAGCGCGATTGGCCGGCTTCATTCGTGCATGAACGAGGCCTGCTCGCGTTTACCGCCGAGTGCGTGGTTCAGGCGTTCCGCGGACGCGTCGCGCCTTGGCAGGATGCCGGCCTGCGCGGCTTGCTACCGCGCTTCCGTGATGGCAAGGCCTGGCAACCGCCGTGGCTGACCGACCACGCCCGCGATCGTCTGTGCGCACGCGCCGAACGGCATGGTTCGGCCTTGCGACTGGACGAAGCCTTCGGGCGCGCGAGCGCGCAGGACGCCGAATTGGCGCGTCGCTTTGCCAATATGTGCGGTCTGGAGTTGCGCTTTCCTTACCGTGATCCGATCTTGCTGACGTTTGTGCTGGCCTTGCCAGCGCATTATTCGGAATCGCGACGCGGCGCCAAATGGCTGAGTCGGCGCGTATTGTCCGGGCGCGTGCCGGAAGCGGTTCGGCAACGCCCCAAGCTCGGCAGCTTGACGCCTTTGTTTCAGTTCGGCGTGTTGCATCGGCATCGTGCGGAGGTCGAGTCGATCCTCTGGGCAGACACTGCTGACTGGCCACGGTATGTGCGTCGAGAAGCCTTGCGGCGTGCCTTTGCGACGCCTGATTCCGATCAGTCCTTGTTGCCGATCTGGCTGGCACTGTCCTATGAACTTTGGTGTCGTGCTCAACGAGGTTTTGGACCCGCCGTGTTAGCATCCTCGCCGATGCCTGTTGAGCCTAGGAACGCCATGTCCCGCGACCTGAACCCCGTCGTACCCAGTGATCAGGATGATCGCGCCAGCCATGCCGCCCCGGCATTGCGTGAGTTGGGCGACGTGCGCGATCTGACGCTCGGGTCTTCTCCGGGTACCGGCGACTCCGGCGGTGCCGGCACGTTCAAAGCTCCTGGCCGGAGCGTGCCGCGCAAGTGATTGCGGCCGCACGCGCTGAACACCGCGTGGCCGTCGACGATCATCTCGAACTTGCGGTCAGCGGCCATTCGTTGGCGGCATACGAAGCCCGGATCGCCGGCACCGTCGTACGATCAACCCTACCCTTCGAAGGCTTTCGGCCCGGCGACGTTGCGATGCCGATCACGCTCGCGCCACGATCTGAGCCGTGGCGCGACGTCCAGAAGACTCAGGGTTTTCTGGCCGACGAACGGCGACTGATTCAGATGCGCAGCGCGGGTTCGTGGCATCGCTACGAGTTCGCGGGTCTCGGCGGGTTGTCGGTCGATCTCGAACGACGTCTGGCCATCGCCGATGCCGGGATCTCCGATTTGGCACTCACCGAATTGTTGCTGGGTCCCGGTTTGCTGTTGCCGCTGGCGGCGAGTGGCGTCATTGCACTCCATGCTTCGGCAGTTCGCCATGCCGGTCGTATCGTGCTGCTCTGCGGCGTATCCGGAAGCGGGAAATCCAGTTTTGCGCGATCGGCGGCGGTTGCGGGTGCGGAAGCGCTGGTTGACGATATCGCGCCTTGTCGCATCGCGCCGAGGCCGCTGCTACTGCCGCGCTTTCCACAATTGAAATGGCCCAATCCGCTGGCAGTCGCGGATTGTGCCGAGGCAATCAGCGCCATCGTGTTCATCGAGCGCGGTACGACGCCATTGCAGATTCAACCGTTGCCGCTCGCCGACGCTCGCTTGCGTCTGATCCGGCACACCGTGGCGGCACGACTGTTTCCCTCCGAGCTATTGGCCTGGCATCTCGATGCCGTGACGACTCTGGTTCAGCGCGTTCCGGTTGCTGCCTTGGCGTGGCCGGAATGTCCGATCGACCAGATTCCGGCGCAGGTCGCCGCGGCATTGGCTGAATGTTCGTCGTTTTGACGCTTGCAGCGACCACTGGCATCAGGGACAGTCGCGCCGATGAACACCACGACCACGTTTCGCCTTGCTCCCCAGTTGTTGGCCCAGTTCGATCTGGACGAAGCCGTGCTTCTCGATGAAGCGTTGGGCCGCTATTTTGCCGCCAATCCGGTGGCCAGTCTCATCCTGTGTGCCTGCCGCGACGGATTGAGCCGCGATCACATCAGCGCCCGCATCGTTCGCCAATTTCGTGTCGACAAGGTGCAGGCCGACGCCGATCTGGATCATTTTCTCGTGGATATGGTGGCGCGCGGATTTCTAATTCCGGCCATTGGTGCCGCTGCATGAATCAGGGCGAGTTTGACGTTCGTGTGCGCTTTGTCGCCGAGCTTGCGCGCCGCCTGCATCAGTACGGCACGTCGGCACCACGGTTGGAACGCGCGATCGACAACGTGAGTGCGCGTTTGGGGCTGGTTCCGACGAGTTTGTCGACGCCGACATCGATCACCTTGTCGTTTGCCGATCCCGCCGATGGCATCGACGCGTTGCCGCATCGGACGATGGTGCTGCGCGTGAATCCGGGCGATGTGAATCTTCGTCGTTTGTGTGAAGTCGATGCCATCGCCGAACGCGTGGTACGCGGCGAGCTGAATATCGATCGTGGTCTGGCCGAACTGCGTGCCGTGCGCTCGAGTTTGTCGGTACGCGCAGTGTGGCTGCAGGTGCTGAGTTTCGGAATTGCTGGCGGTACCGTCGCCGCCTTGATCCATGCCACCTGGGTGGATGTGATTGCGGCAGCGGCGATCGGGTTGTTCATCGGCTTGCTCGCGCTCGTCGCCGAACGACGGCCCAATTTTGCGCCGTCGTTCGAGGCAGTGGCTGCGTTTGTCGCGATGCTTGCCGCGTCGTTCATCGCGTCCAGTATCGTGCCACTGAACGTGCGCTCGGTATTGATTGCGTCGCTGATCGTGCTGATGCCGGGACTAACCTTGACGACCGCCGTTTCCGAGTTGTCCACCCAGCATCTGGTCGCCGGCACAGTGCGGCTGATGGGCGCAACAGCAGTGCTGTTGAAGTTGTCGCTGGGAACGGTCGCCGGTGTGCAGGTTGCCAAGGCCGCTGGCTGGATCGCGCTGCCGGGTGGCGAATTGCCGGTGCCGCCTTGGGCTGAATGGGTCGCGTTACTGGCGGCGAGCTATTCGTTCGCAGTGTTGTTTCAGGCCGCACGTCGCGATTATCTGCTGGTCATGGCGTCGGCGTGGTTGGGATATTTGGCGACCCGTTATGGCTCGATCTGGGCTGGGCCCGAGTTTGGCGTTTTCATCGGCGGGTTAGTGGTCGGCAGCGTGGCCAATATCTATGCGCGCCAATTCGAACGTCCAGGGGCGCTGGTACGCGTGCCCGGTATCATTTTGCTGGTCCCGGGTTCAGTGGGTTTTCGCAGTCTGTTCTTCGCATTTGAGCGCGATGTGTATCTGAGTCTCGATACTGCGTTTTCCCTGCTCGCAATTCTGATTGCACTGGTCGCAGGCTTGCTGTTCGGCAATCTGCTGGTGCCGCCGCGCCGATCGATTTGACAGTATTTGCAAAAAACGAACAGGGCCGGCATCGCCGACCCTGTTCAACAATCCGTGTTCAATCGCTCTGGTTCAATCAGCTGCAATTGGCCGATCAGGCGATCAATAGATCCTTTTCTTTCTTGCCGGCCGCCAACGCCTCGGTGAACCAGCGTGGGCGCTTGCCGCGTCCAGCCCAAGTTTGTGATGGATCAGCCGGATTACGGTACTTGGGTTTGACCTTGCTGCCCTTGGCTTTGCCGCGCCCGCGTTTGCTTCCGAAAACATCTTCGAAGGTGAATCCTTCGTCCGCCAGCAGTTTGTGAATGCGGTCGCGTACTTTCTGAACGCCTTCGACGGCGATTTCTTCCTTGCGTCGTTCGGCGCGAACGATCAGGTCATTCAATTGCGATTGCGAGAGTTTTTTTAGATCGATAGCCATGGTAATCCCCGGGTGAAGGCAGTAATCATGGCGAAAATCAGCAAAATCGCAAGTGTGATGTGGGTCACGTTCGTGTGAATGGCTGTTGCCGTGACCAAGATTCACCGACCGATTCTCAGCATCCACACGCCGGGCTGCCGCTGGGCTTTTGGCGAAAGCTTGACCGCGCGTACAATGTGCCTCACAAAGACCAATTACAGATCAGGAACCGGAATCGCCATGGGCCTACTCGACGACCTTGAACAGCAGGCACAACTGGAACGCGACAGCAAGGAAGAGGTGCTGAAGGCGAAGCGCGAGTTCTTCAAGGGCACCACGTTGCCGACGATGGAGAACCTCTACGACTACCTGACGCGCTTGACCAAGTCCTTGAATTTCTTGAAGGCGCCGCGCCATGGCCACTATCAGATTTCCGGATATGGCGAAGTCGTTACGCGCTGCGACAACGACATGAATGTGCAGGCGCAAGTGCCGATGTACGGCCGCACCTATACCGTCACCTGCACGGGCATCGTCGATGCTTCGCAGTCGCCTTCGATCATGGTCGAAGGCAACAGTCGCATTGCGTCGATGATCGAGTTGTTCCGTCGCTACGGGTTTGAAGCGATGGAGCGGGCCGAGAAGAACGAAAAAGGCGATCTGACCAAGGCCTACTTTCGGGCGTGGGGCAAAGTGCCGATGACAGCGACTTTTGTCGCCGAAATGCAGTCGGATCTGCTGAAGATGGAGTTCACCAACTTCGACTCTTTCGGCACGCGCAAGCAGACGTTGCGCATCTCGGAATTGAATGACGAGGTGTTCGATACGATCGGCAAATACATCGCGTTACAACAGAATTACATCCTGCGTGAGTCGATCTCGGATGAAAACCGTGAAGCCTGGCGCTCGAAGTTGCAACAAGAGCAGAGCCGGCGCGAATGGGAACAGAAGATCGCGGATGCACAGAAGGCGGAAGAAGATCGGTTGAAGAAGGCGCAGCAGGGAAGCCGCATCACCGGCAGCTTCAAGGCCATTACCGGCGAGTTCCCGAAGCCCACTACTGGGCAGCAGAAAGCGGTCACGCAGCCGATTCCGCCGGTTGGCGGCAAGCCGTCGGATTCACCGAGCGGCCTGTTTCAGAAAATCGGCAGCCTGTTCGGCAAGAAGGACAAGTAGCGTTCGCGATCAGCCCAGTTTCGCCAGCAATGCACTGTGATCAAGTTGTTCCGCTTCGGACGCGCGACGTGAACGATATTCGTAGGTGCCCGCCGCCAGACCGCGTTCACTGACGACCACGCGATGCGGAATCCCGATCAGTTCGATGTCGGCGAACATCGCGCCTGGGCGTAGTCCGCGATCGTCCAATAGGGTTTCGATGCCTGCGCTGTTGAGTTCGGCGTATAGCGCGTTTGCAGCTTCCGCGACCTTGGCATCGTTTTTCGGGTTAATCACGCAGACTGCGACGCGCCAAGGCGCGATCGGTTCCGGCCAGATCACGCCGTTGTCGTCGAAGTTCTGCTCGATCGCGGCGGCGACGATACGACTCACGCCGATGCCGTAGCAGCCCATGTAGCAGACGCGCGCCTTCTGTTGTTCGTCAGCGACGGTTGCACCCATCGCTTCAGCATATTTCTGGCCGAGTTGGAACACGTGGCCGACCTCGATGCCGCGGGCAATGCGGATTTCGCCGAGCCCGTCCGGCGACGGGTCACCCTCGACGACATTGCGGAGATCGGCGACCTCGGGTTCCGGTAGGTCGCGACCCCAGTTTACGTCGGCAAGATGGAAGCCCTTTTCGTTCGCACCGACCACGAAGTCGGACATCGCGGCGACGCTGCGATCGGCGATGACGCGGACCACCTTGCGTGCGGCGACCGGGCCGAGGAAACCAGGTTCCGATCCAAGGTGGTCGACGATTTCGGCTTCGGTCGCGAGGC
>Ga0138256_10009263_pt1 | contig 10331 bp, 7 predicted proteins | sample KNB2016incub_MG_FD_105486 | JGI IMG/M metagenome (GOLD analysis project Ga0138256, IMG submission 105486) | Active sludge microbial communities from wastewater in Klosterneuburg, Austria - KNB2014incub_MG | ecosystem: Engineered > WWTP > Activated sludge > Unclassified | place: Austria... | reverse complement strand
CGATGCGCTGGCGCTCTACCGGCGGGCGGCGCAAGAGAATCCGGCTTCGGCGGTGCCGGTGGCGAACGTCGCGGGCAGTCTCCTGAAGCTCGGCAAGCGCGACGAAGCCGAGCGCGAGTTCCGCCATGCCCTGGCGCTCGACCCGACCGAGGGCGACTCGGCGGCGAACCTGGCGCGGATTCTGTCTGAGAGCGGGCGGACCGCAGAGGCGCTGGCGCTCCTCGACCGGACCGTCGCCGCCGGCGGAACCTCGGAGCAACTCTTCGTCGAGCGCGGCACGATGCGCGCGACGGCGGGCCGGCTGGAGGAGGCGCTCGCCGATTTCCGCGAGGCGGCGCGCCGCGCCCCCACCGACCCGCGGCCGATCGAGAATGCCGCCCGCGCCGTCTATCAGCTCGGCCGGCTGCGCGAAGCGGCGGCGAGCTACGAAACCCTGGCGCGCCTGGTGCCCGGCCGCTCGGATGTCTGGAAGACGCTGGTGGCGCTCCACCTCGAGCTCGGCGCCGGCGCCGACGCCGAGCGCTGCGCGCGCGCGGCCCTGCGGGTGGAGAGCGATCCGGCCGAGCGCGCGCGGCTCGAGGAGCTGCTCGCCAGCCTCGCCGCCGCTCCCTGACTCGGGCTAGGCGCGCAGTTCGTTTTCGAGCAGCTGCCCGGCGATGATCAGGAAGTCGTGCTCGGTAACGATGCCGACCAGCCGGCCGTCCTTGAGCACCGGCAGGCAGCCGATGGCGTGCTTGCGCATCAGGGCGATGGCGTCGAGCGTCGAGGTCTCCGGCGTCACCGAGACGATCTCGGTGGACATCACCTCGCGCACCGCGATCGGGCCCTTGCCCAGCTCGGCGGTCCGTTCGGCGACCAGTCGCACGATGCTGCTGTGGGAGATGATGCCGATCAGCCGGTGCTCGTTGTCCTCCACCGGCACGTGACGGATCTTCTTCCACTTCATGAGGTTGGCCACCAGCTCGACGGCCTCGTCGGCATGCGTGGTGATGATGTCCGTGGTCATGAACTGCTCGATCTGGCCGAAGTGGTTCTCCCATCCGCCGGCGTGGGAGAGACGGGCGAGCGGCCACTGGTGTACCGGCAGGCCGGTCATCTGGTTCTCGATGATCGCGCCGGTGATGGCGCCCAGCCGCTCGCCGCGGTTGCCGGTCTGCCGCAGGGCGTTGAAGCTGTCGAGCTGCCACTGCGCGCCGGTCTTCTTGGTGCGCACGCGCTCCTCGACGATGCCGAGATAGCGATCGACATCCGCGGCGTCAATGCCCTTCAGCTTCAATCCGTCGCGGGCGACAGGCAGGAGCTCTTCGAGGATCAGCTCGTCGGCGGGGATGTGCTGATGCCCGGGCCAGCCGAACTGGGCTCGCAGCCCGAGGCGGGCGGCGGCGACGAAATTCTCGTTCGCGGTGTCGAACTCCATCACCTTGCGGATGTCCGGGTAGACCCGCGAAAGCCCCGACAGCAACCCGAACCAGAAGGCCGCGTTGGCGACCTCGTCGACGATGCTCGGCCCCGCCGGCAGGATCCGGTTTTCGATCCGCAGGTGGGGGTGTCCCTCGGAGATGCCGTAGCAGGGCCGCGTCCAGCGGTAGATGGTGCCATTGTGCAGGCGCAGCGCCTTGAGATTGGGCACCTCGTTGCGCCGCAGCATGGCGAGCGAGTCTTCGTCGATGTCGGCCGACAGCAGAACCTTGAAGCGCGCGATGTCCTCGCGGAAGATCTCGAGCACCGAGTCGTCGACCCAGCGGCGGCCGAAGGAGACCCGCGACGGCTGCTCGCGCAGGTGGAGGCCGGCGGCGCGGTGGTCGACCGACTGCTGGAAAAGTGCGATGCGGGTCTCGCGCCAGAGCCGCCGGCCGAAGAGCAGCGGCGAGTTGCACGACGCCGCGAGCACCGGTCCGGCGACCGCCTGGGTGAGGTTGTAGAGGGTGGCGAACTCCTCCGGCCCGACCTGGAAGTGCGCCTGGAAGCTGGTGTTGCAGGCCTCGACCATCACGTTTTCGTGCCGGATGATGAGCTCGTCGGCGCCCTTGATGTAGAACTCGTAGGCGCTCCCGCGCAGCCGGCGCATCGCCTCGTTGAGGGCGAAGTAACGCGGCTTCGGGGTCATGTTCTCGAGCGACAGGTCGGAGATGTCGAGCGTCTGCAGGATGCCGGTCATGATGACGTCTGCGCCCAGCTCGTGCGCCGCCTTGCGGCCCTTGGCGAGCAGGTCGACCAGCTGCTTTTCCATCTGCTTCAGGCAGTCGCCACCGAACAGCAGCGGGTCGGTGTTGAACTCGAGATTGAAGCGCGCGAGCTCGGTCGTGTAGTGCTCGTCGCCGATCTTGTCGATCATTTCCATCGCGATCGGCGCCGGATTGAAGCCCCGGTCGACGAGGAAGAGCTCCTGCTCGGCGCCGATCCGGCGCACGCCGGTCTCGATGGCACCGTGCTGAAGCATGAGATCGAGCGCCTGCAGGTCTCCCAGGAGCTTGCGGGTGAAAGCGCGCAGGGATTCCGAGTCCAGTTCCTTGACGTCGTGTTCGCCCATCGTCGAAGCCTTTCGCCGGGAATGCAGACTTCAGTCTAGCAGCGTCCCCGGGGCCTCAGAAGCGCTCGCTGGTCGAGACGAGGTACTGGACCTTCTCGATCGACGGGTCGCCGTCGAGCGGGAAGGCGATGTCGAGGCGGATGACGTTGGCGTGCGACGTTCGGGTCGAGGCGATGCGCAGACCGGCGCCGACGTCGCGCAGCCAGCCGAGGTCGCCGGCCTGGGTCGCGCCCGCGAACCAGGCTCTGCCGACATCGCCGAACAGGACCGCGCCGAGGCGGAAGAGGTGGAAGAACTCGCGCGCACCGTACCAACGCTGCTCGACCGTCAGCAGGGCCCGCCGGTCGCCCTCCTGGTAACGCAGCGGATAGCCGCGCAGACCGGTTTCACCGCCGATGAGAAGCTGGCGCTCGGCGTCGAGGCGGTGCGCGACGTCGGCGCTGGCCGCGATGTAGAGGGCCTGGTTGGCGAAATCGCGGAACAGATAGCGCAGACCCAGCGAGAGGAGCGCCGGGCCAGAGCCGCCCGATTCGAGGCGGCCGCCGAGCGCCGCGGAGGCGATGAGCAGCTGGCGGTCGCCGGGGCGAAAGCCGCGCGTGAAGACGGAGTCGTAGAGCACGGCATCGCGGTCCGAGCCGAAGCTCTCGGCGGCAATGCCGAGCCGGCCCGAGCCTTGCCAGCCGATCTCGAGGTCCTCCGGGCGGCCGACGCGGTCGAAGTCGTGCTCGACGACGAAGCGGTCCTGCAGCCAACTCCAGCCCAGCCAGGGATAGACCAGCTTGCGGTCGGGGGGCAATTCCGTCGGCGGCAAGTCCGGAAGCTGGGCGAACCCCACCTCGTCGTAAGTGATGCCGAAGCTCATCCGGTGGGTCTCGCCTTGCACGAGGCCGCGCGACATTCCGAACCAGGCCTCGCCCAGACGGCTCTTCTGCTCGAAGCTCGCGCGGATGTGGCCGAGCGCATAGAGATCGGTGGTCCGCCGGTTGTTCTGCAGCTCGAATCCCCCGGCGCGGCGGGTGGAGAGCGCGAAGAACGGCTGCTCGAGCCGCACCTGTTCCGTGGTGCCGTCGCTGCTGTCGGCGTAGGTGACCTTGCCGCGCAGCCGGCTGCCGAACAGATTGGGGTCCTCGTAGGAAAACAGCGTCGAGCTGCGATCGACGTCAGAGGTCCGCTCGATCTGGAGGTTCTTGCCCCAGCCGAGGAAGTTCGACTCCTCGACCTCGAACTTGAAATTGTTGACCCCGCCGCTGCGCCCGAAGCTCAAGCCGGGCTTGAGCGACCAGTTGTCGCGCGTGCGGACCTCGATGTCGACCAGGCCGTCGTGGTAGGCCACCGGCCGGACGCTGGCTTCGGCAAGGTAGCGCTGGGCGCGCAGCGCGCGCTCGGATTCGGCGATCGCACTGGCCGAGAACCGATCGCCTTCGGCAATCAGCAGCTGCCGGGCGAGGATCCTGGCGCGCGTGTCGCGGTGCAGGAGATTCGCCCAGCGGAAGAGCCTCTTGCCCTCGCCCGGTTTGTCGAGGTCGAAGACGTCGCCGACATGAATCGCGATCTTCCCGATGCGGGCGCCCTCGGCTTCGAGTTGCGCCGCTGGGGGCGCCGGCTCCTGCAGAGGTGCGCCGGGTAGGGGCGGCTCCTGCGCGCTGAGCGCTGCGGCGTGGGCGAGGATGAGCCCGAGAAGGGCCAGGCCGAGTGCGGTGACGCGTCGGGCGAGCAAGGGAGCTCTGCCGCCACGAGAGTCCGGCGGCGGCGCCGAGTCTGGCGCCGGCAGATGAACCTGGAATGACTGCGGGCCGGCGTGTCTTGGCAGCCGGGCAAACAAGAAGAAAGGGCCGCCGCGCCGAGCGCGACGGCCCTTTTGGGGCGAGCTTCAGTCCGATCGCCTCAGGCGGTGCGGCGGCGCAGGGCGACGAAGCCGGCCGCAGCCAGCAGGCCGGCGAGCGCCACGAAGCCGACGGAGCCGAGCGTCGGGACCTCGGCCGGCGGCGGGGGCGGCGGGCCGCCGCCCGGAACGCAGGTCGTCGCGGCGATCGAGACGTCGTCGACGAAGAAGTTGACGATCTGGCCGTTGGTGATGGAGTGGAAGGCGATCGAGTGGCTGCCGCCGTCGGCGTAGGCCGAGACATCGACCGACTGCTGCGTGTAGCCGACCACGTTGCACAGCGGCGAGGTCGCGTCGACGAGGTAGACCTGGGTGCCGTCGACGGTGATCTCCATGAAGTCGTCTGCGCCGGAACCGGCATCGCAGGTCGGCGCCTCGAACCAGAAGGTGAGGCTGGCGCTGCCGCCGGAAGGCATGGTGACGGACTGCGTCATCGAGCCCTCTTCGGCGCCGGCGATGCCGCCGAACCAGGTCCAGAAGGTGCCCGAATGCGGGCCGGTACCGCCGCCGACGCCGCAGCCGCCGGCGTCGCAGATCGGCGTGCCGAAGTTGGTCGAGGCCTCGGTCCAGAACGAGTTGGGAGTGCCGTCTTCGAACCCGCCGTCCTGGATCGCTTCCGTCAGGTTGTCGACCGTCGAACTGCTGATGGCGCCGCCGTCGGCCGTCAGCGTGGCGGTATTCGACACCGCACTGCAGGTCGTCAACGTGCTGTTCACGGTCAGCGTGCAGGTGGCGCTGGCCCCGTCGGCGAGGCCGCCGACGTTCCAGGTCCAGTTCTGACCCGCCGCGCCGCCGCCGCAATCGTCGCTGACATAGGTGACCTGCGCCGGCAGGGTGTCGCTCACCACGATACCGGTATCGGCGCCGGGTCCGTTGTTGGTGACCGTGAACTCATAGTCGAACCAGCCGTTGATCCCGACGCCTGCGGTCGTCTTGGTGACGACGACGGCCGGCCCGCCGGTGCCGAGAACGATCGTTCCCGGACCGCTGATCGTGTTGGTGAAGGCGCCGGTCTCGCCGTTCTCGAACGCCGTGGTGACCACGAAGTACTGCGTGCCGGCGGTAAGAGCGACGCCGATGATGTCGGAGGTTCCGATGCCGCCGCCGCCGTCATCGTTACCGATGACGCAGTTCGTGTTCGGGTTGTTCGGGTCGAAGGCGATCTGGTAGACGAACAGATAGCCGTCCCAGCCGCCGGTCTGAACGCTCGTGACGTCATAGGAGCCGGTGACGGTGACGCTGAACTGCTGAACCTGAAACTCCATCGGGCCCAGGCCCGTGGCGCCGGTGCAGTCGGCGAAAGGCCGGGTCCAGGTCGGCTCACCCGTGATGGTGCCGTTGTAGTTCACCGTGTCCTCCGGCGCGACGAGGCTCGGGCGGACGACGATTGCCCCCTGGCCCTTGAGGGCGCGTTCGTCGATCGGGGCATTGCGCTCTTTGGCAACTCCGCCAAACGTGGCAGTGGCACCGAAAGCGAGGGCGGCGAGAGCGAAAGTGGAGAGAACGCGGCTCTTCATGTGGACCCCTTTCAGGAAGCACTCAGACAGGATTGGGCAATGGTATCTCAACAGCGGCTCGGTGCAACCCCCGCAGCGAGCCGATTTGCCAGGCGGAGCGTTCAGCCGGCGACCGGCGTGGGCGCGGCGGTGAAGTTGGGATGGACCAAGGCGCCGTCCCGAGCCAGGAGGGTCCCCATGACTTCGGCGTCCGTCTCGGGGATCGCCAGTTGCTTGTCCTTGAAGACCATCATCAACAGGGTCAACAAGTTACGGGCGTAGACCAGGCTCGCGTCGGCGGGGACGGTGGCCGGGAGGTTCGACGGGCCGAGGATGAAGACGCCCTTGTGCTCGACCTCGCGGTCGACCTCGGTGAGCTCGCAGTTGCCCCCCTGGGCGGCGGCGATGTCGACGACCACCGCGCCGGGCTTCATCGCCTCGACCATGTCGCGGGTGAGCAGGATCGGAGCGCGCTTGCCCGGCACCTGGGCGGTCGTGATCACCACGTCGGCGACCGCGAGGCGAGTCTTGAGAATCGCCCGCTGCTGCTCGAGGAACTCCTTCGACACCTCTTTGGCGTAGCCGCCGGTACCTTCAGCGGTCGGCATCTGCGGCAGGTCGATGAAGCGCCCGCCGAGCGACTCGACCTGCTCCTTGACCGCCGGGCGAACGTCCGAGACCTCGACCGTCGCGCCCAGACGCTTGGCGGTCGCCAGCGCCATGAGGCCGGCGACGCCGGCGCCCAGGACGACGACCTTTGCCGGCTGGATGGTGCCGGCGGCGGTCATCAGCAGCGGGAAGATTTTGCCCAGCTTCTCCGCCCCGACGAGCACCGCCTTGTAGCCGGCGATCGAGGCTTGCGAAGACAGCACGTCGAGTGCCTGGCCGCGGGTGGTGCGCGGCACCAGCTCCATGGCGAAGACCGTCACCTTGCGGGCGACCAGGATCTGCACCAACTCGGTATTGCGGTACGGGTCGAGGTGCGAGAAAAGGTAGGTGCCGGCGCGTAGCTGCTCGGCTTCGCTCTTGTCGGGGGGCGCTACCTTGAAGACGATGTCGGCGGTCTGGTAGCCCTCGGCGGCGGAGGCGGCGAGGGTCGCTCCTGCCGTGCGGTAGGCCTCGTCGGTGAAGCCGGCACCCTTGCCGGCGCCGCTCTCGATGCGGACTTCCATGCCGGCGGCGACGAGCTTCTTGACGCTCTCGGGCGAAGCGGCAACGCGCCGTTCTGCGGCGCGGGTCTCTTTGGGAACGAACAGTCGGGTCATGACTCTCTCCAGGCGGAAGGATGCTGCCCGGTCAGGATACCGACCGGCTCAGAGATTTCGCAAGCGCAAACGGGTAGGGTCCAGGTGCTCCGGCCGGGCGAGGTCGAGCACGGTCTTGACCGGCGCGAAGGTCCAGGCTGGAACCTCCACGAACAGCGTGTTCCAGCCCGCCATCGCGCCGTTCCAGAGTCCCGGTCGCTCATAGACCCGGAGGCGCCGTCCACCCTCTGACTTGTCCGCCACCAGGCCCCGGGCCGGGTCGACGAAGCGCACGAGGTCCCAGGGGCGTCCAGCGGGATCGCGCAGCGCCACCACCAGGTCGACCGGATTGAAGTGCGTCGAGCCGCGGAAGAGCGCGACCTGCCCGGCGTCGCCGACGGCGACTTCGGCCGACTCGACGATCTGGAGGCTCGCTCGGCCGGTCGTGTCTTCGACCCAGAACGGTCCGCCGCCGGGCTCGCCGCTGTTGGCGACGACGCCGCAGACCCGCCACGGGCGGCTGTCCTGCTCGCTGAGGCCTCGTGTGGTCAAGACCTCGAGGAGCTTGCCGGCGAGGATCCCCTTCCACCGGGCGAGCTCGGCGTGGCGCTCTTCGGGCAGCAGGTTGTCGATGTTCTTGACGAAGACGATGTCGCCGCCCGTGGCCGCGAGGTTCGCCAGCAGGGCGCCGTGGCCGGAGGGACGCAGCAGCAGCCTGCCGTCGGCAGTGCGGGCGGGCCGGCCGGCCTCGTCGAGACCGAGCGCATGGGTCGCGGGGAGCTGTTCGGAAAAGGCGACGTCGAATCGTTCGCCGGCCCCGGTGAGATCGCGGCGCGCGCCTTCCAGCGCGTCGGCGAACTGGCGGCGAAAGTCGGCGGCGACGGTGAAATGAAAGCGGCTCGTGCCGCTTTCATCCTTCAGGTAGTGCCGTCCCTCGGCGATCTGCTCCGCGAACGCGGTACGTGGGAGATCGCCGGCCCAGTGGAAGGGTAGAAGCCCTTTCGGATAGCTGGCCAGCGGAGCAGCTTTGCCGGTCGTGGCGAGAAAAAGCTCGAACAAGGGGGTGAGGTCCGGATCCTCGGCGGCTCCGGCGAGCCGGGCGAGGACCCCGGAACGGCGTACTTCGAGCTCCTGGCCGAGAGCCATCGCGGGGAGCCTGGAGGCCAGATCGAGCACCTCTTTCGCGTCGGCGTCGCCGGCGTCGGCGGCCTCGCGGATGGCTTGGCGCTGGCCCTCGGGGAAGCGCTCGGCGATTGTCGCCAGGCTGCGGAACATGCGCGAGGCGGCGCCCGAAGCGGGGACGAACTTGAGGAACCGGCCCTGGCGCTGCGCCTCGGCGGCGCGCTCCAGGAGATCGGGCACCTCCCCTTCTCCAATCCTCTCAATGCCGTCGCCGACGGTCGCGGGGCGCAGCAGGCGGGTTGCGGGCGGGCCTCCGGCGGCTCTGCCGTCGCCGGCAAGGAGTGTCAGTTGGCGCTCGGCTTCGGCGAGCGGAATGCCGCATTCGGAGAGCTGGGCCCGGTCGGCGGCGTCCAGGCTCTCGCGGTCGCGCATCAGTCGTGGGTGGCGGCTCAGGCGGCGAAACGGGGGAGCCGGTCGGTGAGCTCGTCGAGGCGCCGCGCCGACTGATCTTTGGCGGAGAGCAGAGGAGCGTCGAGCGGCCAGGCGATACCGATCGCCGGGTCGTTCCAGGCGATCGACAGGTCGCCGGCCGGGTCGTAGAGCTCGGTGCACTTGTATTCGACCTGGGCGCGCGGCGAGACGACGCAGAAACCGTGGGCGAAATCGGGCGGCACCCAGAGCTGGCGGAAGTTCTCGGCCGAGAGCTCGACGCCGAACCAGTGCGCGAAGGTCGGCGAGCCGCGCCGGATGTCGACCGCGACGTCGAAGATCGTCCCCTCGGTGCAGCGCACGAGCTTGCCCTGGGAGTTGGGCAGCTGGACATGGAGGCCGCGCAGCGTGCGGTGTTGCGACAGTGAGTGGTTGTCCTGCACGAAGTCGAGGTCGAGGCCGCGGGCGGCGAACGTGCCGGCGTTCCAGACCTCGAGGAAGAAGCCGCGCTCGTCCTTCCAGACCTTCGGCTCGACGACGAGAACGCCGGGGAGCTCCGTTTCGACCAGCCTCAAAGCCCCATCTCCTTCTCGGCCGCGATGCGCCGCAGGTAGTCGGCGTACTCGGTCCGGCCGAGCTCGGCGGCGAGTCCAAGCACCTGGTCGGGGGTGAGATAGCCCATGCGCAGGCCGATCTCCTCGAGGCAGGCGACCTTGAGTCCCTGGCGCTGCTCGACTGCGCCGATGAACTCCGAAGCCTGCAGGAGCGACTCGTGCGTCCCGGTGTCGAGCCAGGCGATGCCGCGGCCGAGGATCTGCACCGAGAGCTCGCCCAGTGCCATGTAGGCGCGGTTCACGTCGGTGATCTCGAGCTCGCCGCGGGGTGACGGCGCGAGGCCGGCGGCGATATCGAGCACCCGATTGTCGTAGAAATAGAGTCCGGTCACCGCCAGCGACGACTTCGGCTGGGCGGGTTTCTCCTCGATCGAGATCGCCTTGCCGTCGGCGCCCAACTCGACCACGCCGTAGCGCTCGGGATCGCTCACCCGGTAGGCGAAAACCGTCGCGCCGCGCTCGCGCGCCGCCGCTGCCTGGAGGTCCTCCGGAAAGCCGTGGCCGTAGAAGACGTTGTCGCCCAGCGCGAGCGCGACGCGATCTCTGCCCACGAACTCGCGGCCGATGAGGAAGGCCTGCGCGAGGCCCCCCGGGTGCGGCTGCACGGCGTAGGTGATCCGCACGCCGAAGGCGCTGCCGTCTCCCAGAAGGCGTTCGAAGCTCGCCACGTCGTGCGGCGTCGTGATGAGCAGGATGTCGCGGATGCCGGCGAGCATGAGGCTCGACAGCGGGTAGTAGACCATCGGCTTGTCGTAGATCGGCAGGAGCTGCTTCGAGATCGCCCGGGTGACCGGGTACAGACGCGTGCCGGAGCCTCCGGCGAGAACGATGCCTTTCATCCCCGGGAGTATATCGGCGGCAGGCCGACCCGAAGGCCGCGCATCGTGCGCGGGCGCCGATAAGATCCTCCGATGACTCCCTGGCAGGCGGCGGTGCTCGCGTTGGTGCAGGCGGTGACGGAGTTTCTGCCGGTGTCGTCGTCGGGACATCTCATCCTGCTGCCTCGGCTGCTGG
>Ga0138256_10009260_pt1 | contig 10333 bp, 6 predicted proteins | sample KNB2016incub_MG_FD_105486 | JGI IMG/M metagenome (GOLD analysis project Ga0138256, IMG submission 105486) | Active sludge microbial communities from wastewater in Klosterneuburg, Austria - KNB2014incub_MG | ecosystem: Engineered > WWTP > Activated sludge > Unclassified | place: Austria... | reverse complement strand
TACCACCAATAGTAACTACAGTACTATCGAATGCAGCAAGTACACGATAGATATCATTGCCAAAAATTGTAACACCTCCGGGCTGTGGATAGGGTGTTAAGATTGCACTTTTCCCCCAAGCACTTAGAGGAGGCATTTGCTCCACCAAATGGTCGCGAGAGGAAATTGTATTGCGAATCTCTACCGGTAGGAGTGCTCGTTGATGGCCTGCAAAGACAGCTACCGGTTTATCTGAGCTAATCTTGCTTCCGGTTAGGTCAGGTCGAAGATTAAAAATTGATATTTTCGCTTGAACAAGATATGATTCACCGCGTTGTAGAATCACTGTATCGAGAGATTTGCCCCGCCTAACGGTCGAATCGGAGGGATTTATTATTATCTGTGTATTATCTTCGGTTGCTGTTACAGAAAATTCTGAAGGAGTACTTATTGGGTCGAGTTCTATATTGGAAAATTTGGTGAACCCATCACTTGGATAGCAGAGAGCCAAGTATTCAGTGCCGAGAGCATTCACCGGCAGAACTAAGAATGCATCGCTCGTTCGAGTTGCTTGGTTCAGTGCATACACCGTAACATCATCATTACTTTCTATACGGAAATGCTGACGCGCAATCCGCCCGGCTTGGTTCACTGCATCATTGGGATCTGTTGCCAAAACTCCATGTTTATTCCATCCGTCAAGCTCATATCCAAGCCATGGAATTGCAAAAGAATAAATTTGAGTAGGGTCAGAAATTTGAAATGGAAATACACTTGTATTACCATTTCTTTCAGTACAAGATATTGTGCCTGATGTTGGTACATCCGATGCTACAAATATAAAAAGCGAATCTTGCAAACGAATTGAATCTACAGCACTTCGAGCACCTTCATGGTAATTAGGTATGAAACTACAATAAAAATTACGTCCTTTATTGCTTTCAGGTATTTGCCCAAAAGCAGTAAGAACAGAAATACTTGCCACAAGTACAGCAACAACTATTAGTTGAATAAAAGAGTTAGTAGATGTATTCATAATTGTTCCCCACATAATTTGAAGGAATCCGTTTCGGTGTAAATTCTATTATATTTCTTTCGTTATTCACTGATACATCTTCTCGATTTCAGAAGAGTATTTTTGCTCAACATAAGTACGTTTTACACTAAGTTTAGGTGTAAGTTCACCGGTTTCCGCTGTAAATGGTTGCTCTAAAAGTGTGAATCGTCGAACCCGTTCATATTTAGCAACATCTTTTTGCAATATATTGATTTCATTATTTATAAGAGCAACAACATCAGGTTCTTTAGAAAGTTGCACGGTAGTCGTTGCTTGTAATCCTCGTTCCTTTGCCCATTGACTAACAATTTCATAATCAGGTGTAATCAATGCAGTACAATATTCACGATTATCACCTATAAGAAGACATTGGTCTATAAAACGACTCTGGCATATTAGGTTTTCAATCGGAGCCGGAGCGATGTTTTTACCACCACTCGAAACCAATAAATGTTTTTTACGGTCTGTAATTTTAAGATTACCTTTGTCGGTAAATACACCAATATCACCGGTATGCAACCACCCTTCAGAGTCAATCACTTCGTTTGTAGAAATTTTATCGTTCCAATATCCTCGCATTATATTTGCTCCACGAGCTAATATTTCTCCATCTTCAGCTATCTTAACCTCAATATTATCAAGTGGCTTACCAACTGTACCAATTTCAATTTCACCTTCACGATTAACACTAATAACAGGCGATGCTTCGGTAAGTCCGTACCCTTCTAAAATTGTAAATCCTGTCATCATAAAAAATTCGGCAGTCGTGCGATTAAGCGGAGCACCTCCTGAAACAAATATTCTAATTCTTCCGCCGAAACGAGCATATATTTTTGAGAACACTGCTTTACGAGCAATTTTATATTGAGCTGAAAGGAGTAATGATGGAGAACGTTTTTCCAATTTTCTATGGATATATTGTGTTCCAATATCAATAGCCCAACGAAATATCCTTTGTTTTGAGCCGGAAGATTTTTCAACTTGAGCCACAATTCGTGCTTGGATTTTCTCAAATAAACGAGGAACACTCGTCATTATCGTCGGTCGCACTTCGCCAATATTTTCCGGTACTTTTTCTATTGATTCAGCAAAAGCAACCAGCGAACCCGCAGCAAGCGGCAAATATAAACCACCAATTCGTTCATACGAATGGCTTAGCGGCAAATACGACAAAAATACATCGTTATCAGTTACAGAATAAGCAGTTAAACATGAACGAACATTTGAACAGATATTTTTGTTCGTTAGTATAACGCCCTTTGGTATTCCGGTCGTTCCGCTTGTATAAATAAGAGTAAGCACGTCTTCAGGTTCAATGCGTGCAGCATATTCTCGAAATAGTTGTCTGAGCTCTTCAGGGCTTTTACTTTCAGCAAGATTTCTAACATCATCCATCGTTTTTATGAGTGGATGAGTTCCTTTGTCTGCGGAGTTCATCACAATTATATGTCGGAGTGAAGGCAGGTTTTCTTGAATTTTCAGTATTTTACCAAGTTGAAAAGCATTTGAAACAATAATTGCTGTTGCTTCGCAATTATTATAAATTTGTTCTTCTTGGTTAGGGGTAAGAGTTGTAAAAATAGGCACATCTATCGCACCTATTCCTGTGATTGCAAGGTCGGCAATAATCCACTCCAAACGATTTTCTGAAACGATTCCAACTCTATCACCGCGTTTGATTCCCAATTCTAAAAGTCCAACCGCAAAACTTTCAACCATTGCAGCTACTTCTTCAAAAGTAATACCTTCGTATATTCCGTTGATTTTACGGGAATATGCGTATTTATCAGGTATAGAGGCGTAACGCTCGATTGCCTGAAGAAACATTTCGGGTACAGTAGTAAATTCCATAATAATTTAAGGAATTTGAAGAGTATAATTAACTATAATATTGATAAAGGAATCACCAACTTCTCCTGTAAATTACATCAAAAATCGGCCAAAGGCAAGAAATAGTTTTTACAACAAGAAAACCTTAGAGTAACAGTCCTTTTTTATTAAAGTCTGGCGGCTATTGCAAGCTCTCTGGAAAGGTCGCTTGTGAGTAATTTAATTTCAAATTGAGAAGCATTTCCGGCATCAGGTTTTGGCAGTTCACCATGTTTCCATTGAGTAAATAATGTAGCGATGGCATTTTCGATTTGAGCAACATCTCGTACTTCTGTTGTAATTGCAGACTTAGTTTCGAGTGCAGTCCGACGGATTGTTCCTTCGGGTGAGCAAACTATCATTGGTTTTAATGCGCCAATATATTCTGATAATTTACCCGGCATACGTTCGGCACTAATTGACTTCAACCACAAAGCGTCTGATTCTGTCATTGCCTGCAATGCTTCACTATGCGGAACATAACCGGTGCAACTCACAACTTCTTCAAGTTTATATTTTTTAATTAGTTTCGTATGATTTTGCTTCATCGTACCTACAAAACGTGCTTCTATTTCTGATTTTGCATTTGGATTTTTTTTGATGAAAGATGCTAATGCTTTCATGAAATATTTTGGTGTACATTCATCTTGAAATACCCCGCAATGTGTTATCACAAACTTAGAATTGTCGGTTTTAGAATTATTTCTATTTTTAAAATCTTGGTTATCAAATCCATTTGGCAAAATAATTACATCTTCATGTGTAAGCATTCTATACCGTTTTAATAGTAACTCTTTGGCATAACGAGTAGTAACAACTGCTTTAGCAGCTCGTGCCAAAATACGTGCTTCTAAGGATTCATTACGTGAAGAATGAAACGGAGAATCCGGATTATCTGCCCATGAATCACGGTAATCTACAATAAAAGGCAATCCATGTCGCTCGGCAATATCACTTGCAATTAAAAAATCCGAAAACGGAGGAGCAGTTGTAAGAATAATATTAACATGATTCTTGCGTATAATTTCATCGGCTGCCGCAAGTGCAGTTTTATGCCAGCGAATTGCAGTATCGGGTTTGAAAAATAATTGCTCCGTCCGATGAATAATATTTCTCCGAAAGAAACCGGGTAGTTTTTTTAATCCTTCACGCTTCGTTGAGAACAAATGCTTTTTGGGAGGAGTACGGTAGATTTCTATTGCTCGATTATCGAACTCTGTGAGCAAAGTTTCGTCATGAGCGTAGTATGTATGAGGCGTATTGGTCAGAACTATCGGCTTCCACCCATAATCCGCTAAGTATTTAACAAATTTAACGGTTCGGAGTACACCACTCAAACCCATCGGCGGGAAATAATAAGCAATTACTAATACTGTTCTATCAGTCATAAAAAAAGAAAATTGGCAGAGTTAAGCGCTACAGTAGCGGAAAATGGAGTACAAAAATACCAAAAGACAATGGATTGACAGGTATATTTTGTAAAAATTTTGAACTAAATATAGAGTGAATCTCTAATATCTATTCGTCATCAGGTAAAAACTGAAAAATATTATTGAAGAATAACTCTGTCCTTCAAACTATTCAGTGGAAGTGATTGATATTTGTTCCATTATATCGTCTATTCTTATTGCATTTTCTGCACGAAATTCTCCTATTGCTGTTCGACGAAGCGAAGCAAGATACCCCCCACACCCTAATTCTGCACCAATATCACGCGCCAACGAGCGAATGTAAGTACCTTTAGCACATTCAACGGTAATAGAAATAAATGGTAGCTTAATTTTAGTAATCGTTATAGAATAAATAGTGATACGACGTGGTGGAAGTTCAAGTTCGATTCCTTTTCTGGCAAGTTTATAGAGCGGTTGCCCATCTTTTTTGATAGCAGAAAACATCGGTGGAATTTGATCAATTTCACCAATGAATTTTGAACAAGAATCGGTAATTTTTTTATCTGTAATGTGTTCGTAGGATTTTCCGTTTTCTTCAGGGGCTTCTGAATCATCAGTTTTGGTTGTAGCACCGAGTTTTATTACAGCTTCGTATTGTTTGGGGGCATCTTGAAATTCACTAATACGCTTAGTCATTTTTCCAAAACAAAGGATAAGTAATCCGGTAGCAAGTGGGTCTAATGTGCCTGCATGTCCAACTTTTTTAATTCTGGTCAGTGAGCGCATTTTAGCTACTGCATCAAATGAAGTCCAATCAGTATCTTTATCTATCAGTGCTACTCCGCCTTCACTGGCAGAAAGTGATTTCCATAAATCAAAACTGTGGAGTGTCGTTCGGTCGAGGAACATATTAGTTGGCGATTGGTGTCGCTTCCGATTCATCGTCGGAATCAGCTGTTTTGGGGTTTCGTCCGGCTTCAGAGTCTTCGAGCTTAACTTTATCCATAAGTGATTGAATGGTATCCATTACATCAAGTGTATCGTCAAGAAAGAACCTCAAATCAGGTGCATGTCGTAAATTAATTTTCGCGGCAATCGCATGTCGAATTCTTCCTTTTTCATCTTTAATTCTTTCTAAGACTTTGGCAGATGACGCTTTTCCACCATAGACACTCAGATAGACCGTTGCAATTTTTAAATCATCGGAAACTCTCACCGAAGTTACCGTAATCAGTCCGGCAGACATTTCGGAAGCAATTCTACGGAGCGGGTCGGAAAGATATTCTCGAATAAGTCCGCCTATCTTTTGTGTGCGAAAAGACATAATTCAGAGTTAATTAAGAAGAAAATTTTGTTTAGAATCTATGATTATTTTCAATGAATGGTTATGATAATTTTCGTTTTACTTCTGTTAGTTTATAACTTTCAATAATATCACCAACTTCAATATCATTAAACCCAGCGAGTGCAATTCCGCATTCATAGCCCGAATCCACTTCTCGTACATCATCTTTTATACGTTTGAGCGAGTGAAGCGAACCTTTGAAAATAGGAAGACCTTCACGAAGGAGACGAACTTTATCATTTCTTGTGATTTTTCCGTTTTGTACGTAGCATCCGGCAATAACACCAATACGACTAATTTTGAATACTTGACGAACTTCTACAGTTGCTGTAATTTCCTCTTTAATATCCGGCTGAAGCAGACCTTCGAGTGCACGGTGAATTTCGTTGATACAGTCGTAGATAATATTATAAATACGAACGTCCACGCCTTCGCTTTCGGCTGCTTTTCGTGCCGCACCCGAGGGAGAAATATTAAAGCCGATAATAACTGCATTTGATGCAGAAGCAAGCATAACATCAGATTCAGAAATCGTACCAACTCCTTTGTGTAATATACTTACCTTAGCTTCATTAGTTGATAGTTTTAATAATGAATCACAAAGTGCCTCCACAGAACCACTCACATCACCTTTAATAATAAGTCGTAATTCTTGCGAACCTCCTGCTGAAATATCACGTGAAATATCATCAAGCGTAATATGCCGAACTTGTTTGAATTGCTGCTCACGTTTCAGAATTTGGCGTTGTTGTGCAATATCTCTTGTTTCACTTTCAGAGCTTCTCACTGTAAAAATATCTCCTGCATGAGGAAGTCCGTCGAAACCTGCAACTTGTACAGGAACTGATGGTTTTGCTTGTTCTACACGATTACCGCGCTCATCATATAAAGCACGAACTCGCCCTGCATACATTCCAGCAACAAAAGCGTCGCCAACTTTGAGAGTACCTTTTTGAACCATCACTGTCGCCAGGACCCCTTTACCTTTGTCGAGATGAGCTTCTACAACTGTTCCGAGAGCATTTCTATCGGGATTTGCTTTCAAATCAAGTAATTCTGCCTCTAAAATAATTTTTTCGAGAAGTGAATCTACATTCAAACCCGACCGAGCAGAAACCAAAGCACATTGATATTTACCACCCCAATCTTCTACAAGTACATTGCGGTCAGCAAGTTGCTGTTTAATTTTATCGGGATTTGCTTCCGAACGGTCAATTTTATTAATAGCAACAACAATCGGTACATTTGCTGCCTGTGCGTGACTGATTGCTTCGATTGTTTGAGGCATCACACTATCATCGGCAGCTACCACAAGTACAACAATATCAGTTACTTTAGCACCGCGTGCTCTCATAGCGGTAAATGCCTCGTGTCCGGGAGTATCAAGGAATGAAATAGATTTTCCGTTCGGTAAATCAACGTGATATGCACCGATATGCTGGGTAATTCCACCTGCTTCTCCGGCAACTACATTTGCATTACGAATAAAATCAAGAAGCGAAGTTTTGCCGTGATCAACATGCCCCATTATTGTAACAATTGGTGGGCGTTGCAGAAGCGATTCCGGTGCATCTGTTTCGTCTTCTAAAATTTGTGCATCCGCTTCGTCGAGAAATTCAATTTGATAACCATAATCATCGGCAATAACAGTAATCGTATCTTTGTCAAGGCGTTGGTTAATCGAAACCATAAGCCCTAACTTCATACATTTCAATATAATATCGGCAGAATTAACATTCATCAGGTTAGCGAGTTCACCTGTAGTCAAAAATTCTGTTACTCGAAGAATAGTTGATTCGCGCTCAATATCCTCGATACGCATGAGTTCTTTTTCTTCTCGTTCAAGTTTTTTACGTTGACGAAGTTTATTCCGTGAACTTGCTGCAGTATTTTCTTCCATACCTTGGCGAGTTTCGCGGATTGCGCGTGCTACTTCTTCCTCAGTAATTGCCTCACGAATAGATTTTTTACGTTTTTTCTTTTTGTCAACTACTTTTATTTCTTTAACCGGCCCTTTGAGTTTCGTAGTGGCAAGTGGCGCACCCGGGTCACGCGGTTTGATTGGCTTTTTGCTTGCTTTTGCTATTTCTTCTTCTTCGTATGCTTTTGTACGGAATACATTTGTATTAATTCGTTTTGCACCGGGTTCGGAGCTTTGTATTTTTGACGAAACAGTAGCACGTATGGGTGATGGAGGAGGTGTAAGATCTAATTTACCAACAATTGTCAGTCCGCGAAGTTGTGGCTTAACACCTGCTTCATATTCCACCTGAACGAATTTTTTGCGTTTTCTTTTACTCTGCTTTTCAGCAGATGTTTCTTCGATTGCTACCACTTCCTCATTTGGCTCGTTTGGTAACGGCTCATCGGTAGATTCTGTCGAATCAGAATCTGCAATATGTTCCGAAATTACAGTAGGAACAGCCATTTCTACTGCTTCTTCAATCTGCTCAATTATAGGTGCAAGCGGTTCCGGTATTACTTCGATAATAGTTGCCGGTAATTCATCTGGAATCGGTTCAACAACCTCCTCGTGTACTACTTCTGCGGCTACCGGCTCAATAATAGCTTCTTCAATAATTGGTTCGGGTTGAAGAGCGAGTATAACTTCCGAAACTTCTACTTCTGGAATTGTTTGTTCAACATGAACTTCGGCAGAAATAGGTTCATGCTCGATTGCCACCGATTCATGGCGAACAATATTATGTTTTTCTAATTTTTCCCGTTGCAGTTCTACAGCTTTTTGCTCTTTTTCAAATTTACCCAAAACAAGAGACACAATTTCTTCCGAAAGAGATGTAGTGGGTTTGTTCTCAATGGCAATTCCTTTTGTTAAAAGAAACTCCACGATAGCATCTTTACCAATATTGAGCTGTGAAGCCAGCTTAAATAACCGTGTACCTTTTTGTGCAGACATACTTCAATAGATAAATGAGGTGCAAAAATAATTTGCAATGAAAAAAACGTCGTCGAGAAATCTGTGGTATAGTTCGGAATTTTTCCAAACCTCCCATACTTATTCATTTGAAAGCGGTTGCAGCGGATCGCCGTCTTCGTTTTCGTCGTCGCTTTCATCCGTTAAATGTGAAAGCAAAATTTTCTTACGAATAATAGGATCTTCATCTTCGTCAAATTCTGTGAGCATGAGCCCGCGAAGTTCGAGCAGAAGCTCTTTTGTCATGCCTTCAATTGTTAATAATTCCATCACATCAGCATCCAAAAATTCACGAGCAGTATCAATACCAAGATTGATTACTTTGTCATACATCTCGCGTCCTAATTCCTCGCGGAATTCGATTAGCTCAATATCCTCGCCACCTTCTTTTATGAGTGTAATAGAATATCCTGTCAGTTTTGAAGCGAGACGAACATTTTGACCGTTTTTGCCGATAGCGAGCGATACTTGCTCATCAGGGACAGTTATAGTTGCCTGACGTGTATCGGGAGAAATCATAATACTGTTTACTTTAGCCGGGCTTAATGCTCTGGCTATAAACAACTTAGTATCAGGTGAAAATTCAATGACATCAATACTCTCATTATTAAGTTCCCGTACAATAGAATGAATACGAATACCTTTCATACCCACGCAAGCACCCACTGGATCTACCCTGTCATCGAATGATTGAACCGCTACTTTAGCTCTTTCGCCCGGGTCGCGAGCAATTGCCTTAATTTCAATAATACCATCATAAACCTCAGGAATTTCAATTTCAAATAATCTTGCTAAAAATTCATCCGCCGAACGTGAAAGAATAATATCAGGAGTTCCGCTTCCGGGCTGACGGCGTACTTCCTTAATAACTGTACGAATTGTTTGATTTTTCTTGTATTTTTCGTTGTGAATTTGTTCTTCGCGAGGAAGGCGCATTTCTACTTTGTTGTGCATTACCAAGAGTCCACTCGGACGCACTTGATAGACTTCACCTACTAAAATTTCGCCTACTTTGCCGTTATATTCGTTGAAAATATTATCTTTTTCGAGGTCACGAATGCGCTGATTAAGTGTTTGGGAGGCGAGAGTTATCATCCTTCTACCAAAATTATCGGCGATATTATCAAGTGTAATTTCCTCAATAAATTCATCACCAAGTTCGTATGGTTCTCTTGTTCTTTTTTGTACTTCTTCAATATCAATTTGGAGCGCATCATCCCAAGGGTCATCAACTATTTCACGAGTAAGGTAAATTTCGATGTCGCCTTTTTCCATATTTACAATAATATCAAAATTGGCTTCTTGTCCATATTTTTTACGAACTAAAAGTGAGAGTGTTTCTTCGAGAATTCCTTGGAGAAGGTCGCGGTCAATACTTTTTTCGCGAGCCATTTCTGCAAATGCTTCAATAAGAACCTTTTTATCAAATTTGGGTTTTACTTTACGACGTGCTGCCATTGCTTCGTTTGAGAATGTGAATAAACTATTGTTTGAGATAATAGATAATATTTGTACAACCGATAATTATCTTTATTAATTACGAGAATGAAACTACAATTTTTGCTTGAATAATATCTGAGAAAGAAATGGACTGTTCAGTTGCTGATTGTTCTGTTTCCTTTGTTTTTTTTTCTGTTTTCTTTGATAATACGATTACAGCATTATCAATTGAAATGAGTTTACCTTGAATTTTTGTTTTATCTTTGAACGTACATTCGAGTGTTCGACCAATATGTTTAGGATATTGCCAGAGATAG
>Ga0138256_10009259_pt1 | contig 10333 bp, 7 predicted proteins | sample KNB2016incub_MG_FD_105486 | JGI IMG/M metagenome (GOLD analysis project Ga0138256, IMG submission 105486) | Active sludge microbial communities from wastewater in Klosterneuburg, Austria - KNB2014incub_MG | ecosystem: Engineered > WWTP > Activated sludge > Unclassified | place: Austria... | reverse complement strand
ACAGCACCTCATTGGGGATTGATCCGGAAGCCTTTGAGCAAACGGACATACACGTACACGTGCCGGAAGGGGCGATACCGAAAGATGGTCCCAGTGCCGGAATAACTATGCTTACAGCCATTACGTCGGCACTTAAAAACAAACCCGTCAAACCGTTTTTGGCCATGACAGGAGAAATCACATTACGCGGTAAAGTCTTACCAGTCGGAGGTATAAAAGAAAAAGTTCTGGCCGCCAGAAGATCAGGAATTACAGAAATTATGTTGTGTGAAGACAACAGAAGACACGTAGAGCAAATCCCTGCAGAATATATCAAAGGAATTCACTTTACATATGTTACAAAAATGGATCAGGTTGTGGAAAACGCACTTGGATTTCTGGTATTCTGAAAGAAATAGGTCAGTCAAGACATTATCTTAAAAATTTGTGTGTTAAATCGAAGTTAAATAAGCAATTACGATTATTTTTACACTGATTTCTTCGTTTCCGATTATGAAAATTATATTTATTTTGTTGCCGGATTTAAAATTCAGAGAGTATGGTGTTCCGATTATTGGTTATTTTTTTTCTTTCATTTGCTGTTTCCGAAGGGTTGATTGCACAGAAAAATGACGATCCTGTTAAAGTGGTTGAGTTTTCCGGTATGGTTTTTTATGAAGATGAAAATGGGCATCCCGCTCCGTTGCCCTATACTAATGTGGCTGTGATGGGTACAAGCAGAGGGGCAGCTGCTGATTTTGACGGTTTTTTTTCCTTTGTTGCACTACCGGGAGAGACGATCGTTTTTTCCAGAATCGGTTTTAAAACGGTGGAAATAAAAATACCTGACACACTCAGATCTACTCAATACAAATGGATACAAATCATGACGGAAGATAATATCCTTCTTCCGGAAGCTATTATCATGCCCTGGCCCAGTAAAGAACATTTTAAGCAAGAATTTCTGGCCATTGATATATCTAATGAGCTAAGAGAAAATGCAGAAGCCAATCTGGCAGAAGAAAAAATGAAAGAAATAAGATATTCAGTACCGGTGGATGGCAGAGAAACTTCCAGTCTCGTGATAAAACAGCAGGCCACTGATTATGTATATACCGGACAAATGAAGCCACAAAATATTTTTAATCCTCTGGCGTGGAAAAAATTTATTGATGCCTGGCGCAGGGGAGACTTTAAAAAGAAAGACAAAAAGTAATTATAGAACAGATATTTTATTTTTATGCAATTCTTTTGCTGGTTTTGTACCTTTACGTCCGATAAGAATCTGAAGTATCCATGAAAATCATCGATTATTTTGAAAAATCGCAGGGTCAGACCTTGGTTTCTTTTGAAGTGTTGCCTCCTTTGAAAGGCGGTAGTATGTCTGATATTTTTAATACTCTGGATCCTTTGATGGAATTTAAACCCCCGTTTATTGATGTAACTTATCACAGAGAAGAGTTTGTCTACAACAAACGGCCTAGCGGATATTACGAAAAGTCAGCCATAAGAAAACGTCCGGGCACAGTAGGTATTTGTGCTTCCATCATGCATCGTTATGGAATAGATGCGATACCACACCTGATTTGCGGTGGATTCAGCGTAGAAGAAACAGAAAATGCATTGATAGACCTTCACTTTTTGGGAATTAATAATGTACTTGCCTTAAGAGGTGATGCAAGACAGTTTGAAGATAAGTTCATCCCTGAAGTAAATGGCCATAAATATGCGGTTGACCTTGTAAAACAAATCAATGATATGAATCAAGGGGTCTATCTGGACACCAATATTGAAAAAGCCACGCCCACTCAATTTTGCATTGGCGTTGCCGGATATCCTGAAAAACACTATGAAGCGCCAAATTTTGCCAGTGATATTGCTTATCTGAAACAAAAGATTGATGCGGGGGCCAGCTACATAGTAACACAGATGTTTTTTGATAATGTTGGTTTTTTAAAATTCAGAGATGCCTGTACAAAAGCAGGGATCACAGTACCTATTGTACCCGGTTTAAAACCCATTACTAATAAACATCAGCTTACTTCCATTCCAAGAAAATTCTTTATCAATTTTCCCGATGATCTGGTCAGAGAAATGATAAAGACAGACGACAAGGATATAAAACAACTTGGGATAGAGTGGTGCATAGCCCAATGTAAAGAATTAAAAGAAGCGGGTGTGCCTTGCCTCCATTTTTATACTATGGGAGATACGGATACAACGTATAAGATTGTGGAGAAGATATAAATGCGTAATTTTATTTCAAGATACTTAAGTATTCAAATATTTGGTTCTCTGTAATATTTTGTCCAATAATATTCAGCATAATTAATTCTTCATTAATAATAGTAAAACCAGAAATATTTGCAATTTTTGTAAAATCATGCCTACTTTCTTTATAGTCAATTTGATAGTAAAAGTCTTTATTTTTTATATGAATTTTCTTATATTTAATTTGTGATTCTCTAGTATTGAAGGAAACAAGAAAATCCTTTTTATCATCTGCAGAAGTCAAAGTAAAAAAACTTATAATTAAATCAGAGGCACCTTGAATATTTCTATTTTTAAAAGTTTTTTGAAAAATAAATAGAGACTCAATTTCTTTTAAGTTCAGGGAATCTATGTAACTGAAGTCTATAAAGTCTTTGATATTGGAATTTGTATAAGATGGTTCGATCAAGATTGAATCAAGAGATAAACTATCTATGTCAATTGATATATAGTGAAAGTTATTTTGCAAATTATTATGAATTGCATAATAAAATAAGCTATTTCTTAAAGTATGTTTTTTTTCGACAGAAACATCACTATCGTTTATATAAAAAGGAATTGCAAGATGTGCTCGGCATCCATTTTTATTCAAACCTGAAACTATTGATGTTTCAAAGTCAGAATAGAAGTTAAAATATTCATCTAATTTTAGAGTATCAATAAAGTTTAGTGCCGAATTGTTTGAACCAATTAAATTGTAATACTTGGATGATGGAATTTTTTTCATTATATTAAATCCAAAATTTAAATATTTGAATATAGAAGAATCAATTTCCAATGTCGAGGTTTTTTCATAATCTAAAAACTGGTTTTGCTTAATATCCAGCTTTTCTATACTAAGATGAATATGATATTCTATTAATTCCTTTTGTTCTTTGTTAAGGACTTGGTTGATCTGGGAAAAATAGCTTTTTAATAAAGGATGGTATACCTGATAAATTGAATCAAATAAAACTAATTGACAATCCAATGCATGTTTGTATGATATCGACCTAAAAATAATTGATTTGATCTGTTCATGTTCAAACTCATTCCAATACTTTTTAATTATCTGCATATCATCTTTGGAAATATGACCTTCAAGGTATTCTGTAAATTTTTGTTTTATAACCTGAAATTCTTCGTTTTCAACAATATACGATCCTAACTTTTTAAAATAAGATTGAAAAAAAACATCTTTGCCTGATTTTGATAATAGTTTAAAAAAACTGGTTTCAGAAGCATTTGATTTTTCTTGTGCGTTTAAGTAGTTCCCTAAAGAAGTAAGAATCAAGAAATAAAAGAATAATCCTTTTAAGAATGACATATTTGTAGATGTAAATTGAACTTTAATAAAAGTACAAACTTAATAATTTTAAGTCCAAATATGCATAGCTTCCAGTCTTGATATCTTCACCATAAGAGTTTTTTGCTGTTTCTTCAAAAGAACTGGTAAAGTCCGAAACATAAAATAAATCTTCGGCGAAACGCCTTTTACACAGAAGGTTTTCTTCTGAAAGTATCCGGCACACCTCATTTTTTACAACATCAGTTGAGTCAAGGATGGCAATACAACCTTTGTAGTAATCATTTATTTCATCTCTTATCAACGGCAACGTACAAAATAGTGGAAAAGATCTGAAAAAAGTGTCACTGTAAAGACAAAATTTATCTTTTAATGTCAACCAAGATCAATGTGTTCACTTTTAACACTTTGACCAAAAAACAAAGGAGCATGTTTGTTAAAATCAGCATCGTTACCAGTAGAACAAAAACGGACAGAGCCATCTTTTGAAATTTTTTCTTCCAAATTTTGGTGCCTGTCTAAGTAATCAACCAGACTTTCTGCAATGATATTATCCTGACTGATAAGTTTGACTGAATCAGGGATAAGCTCCTCCAAAATATCACTCAAAACGGGATAGTGTGTACACCCAAGTAATATTGTATCTATCTTAGGGGATTGGAAAAATAGAGAGTCTACATCTTTTTTAAAAAAATATCGTGCACCAGGTGTGTTATATTCGTTGTTTTCAATGAGGGGTACCCACATGGGGCATGCTTGTTGGAAAAGTTGAATTTTCGGCCAGAATTTTTTTATCTCAATAAGGTATGACTCAGAAGCGACAGTTCCACTTGTGGCAAGTAATCCGACATGTTGGCTGGATGTGTATTTTCCAATAATTTCTGAGGTGGGGCGGATGACACCTAAAACCCTATGTTCCGGATTGGTAATGTGTTTAAGATCCAATTGTTGAATATTCCTTAGTGCTTTAGCTGATGCTGTATTGCAAGCCAGAATCACTAAAGGACAACCATTGTCAAAAAACCACTTTACACATTGGAGGGTGTATTTATAAACTGTATCAAAACTTCGGGTACCATATGGGGCTCTGGCATTGTCTCCCAAGTAAATATAATCATATTGAGGGAGTTGTTTTATTATTTCTTTAAAAATAGTAAGCCCTCCATAACCACTATCAAATATGCCTATTGGAGACCGATTATTAAGAAACTGTGAACCCAATGTAAATAAAATTAATTAATGATATAAAAGATAAATGACGTTAAAAGCCACATTGTTTTTAACGCCATTACTTTAATCCGAATTATATTATACAGATTGGAAATATTTTTATAATTAATTCTTTTGCGTTTATACTCAAATTAAATAAATTGGTATATAAAATTTTATTAAACCAATTTATTTCAAGTAAAAAGAGATCCATGATTGATTACTATTGTTAATTAGCGAGCCCTAATTTTGCTTTTACAAGTTTGGTAGCATCAGCAGCCGGATCAGAATATAGTAAAATGCCCATACCAGAATCAAATATATACAGATATCCGTTTTCGGCAGCCACATCCTTAATGGCTTTGTTTACTTTATCCTGAATCGGTTTAAGTAACTCTTCACTTTTTTCTAAAATTTTTTGCTGACTTGACTCTTCAAGCTCCCCCAATTTTGCTTCTTCCAGTTTCAGGAGAGCAGCCTGTTTTTCTATTTCAACCGGAGCCAACTCACCACTGGTCTGTTTTTTTTGTAAACTCTGATATTTGGTCTGCAATTCCTTGACCATTTCTTCACCTTTTTTCTGAAACATGGATTTCATTACCTCTATATCGGAATTCGCTTGTTTAACCTCAGGTAGTGAAGAGAGAATCTCTCTGGAATTTATATATCCAAATTTCTGTCCGTGACTGGATACTATTATAGAGAACAATAAAATAATAAGAGAAAATAATCTTGTCATTGTATTAAAGTTGATTTTGAATTAGTTTTATAAAACTTGATTTTTACTTAATGTTTAATCTTTTCTTTAAATCGCTGGTTTTGTCATATTCCGGATTAGTAAATAGCAAACCTGTTGCACCTCCTTTGTCAAAAATAATATCAAAACCTCTGTCAGCGGCAAATGATTCTATAGCTCCGAATACTTTTTCCTGTATCGGGGCCACCATTTCCTGCCTTTTTTTGAAAAGTGCCCCTTCGGGACCAAATTTACCTTTTTGGAGTTCTCTGACTTCGGCCTCCTTTTTTATGATTTCGTCTTCTTTTTTTGTCTTATCATCTGAACTCAATAAGACCTGCTCTGCCTGAAATTTATTGTACATACTTTTTACTTTATCAAATTCCTGAGCAATTTCCTGTCTCCATTCGGCCGCAATTCTGTCAAGTTCGGTTTGTGCATTCTGGTATTCAGGCATGGATGAAAGCACTTCATTTATATCCACAACAGCAATTTTTTGTGCATAATTATGGGTTGCAAAGCCAAAAAACAAAGTACACCAAAGCAGGATTGTTTTTGTGTTCATTTCTATTAAATTAATATGGGTTTTTTAAAAAATTTGTCAAAATTACGATTTTCTTGCGATCTAACTATATACAAGACAAGCTGCGTGATTTAAAAGTTACTGAATGTAAAGCGTTAATTTTATGTTACTAATATATAAAATATAGATTTACAACACATTAATAATATTTTATGCCATCATATTTTGTCTTTTTTAACTATAGTTTAACGACAGATTATTTTATTTTGGTATGATAAAATAAAATTTCTACAGATAAAGTTTATTATACAAATTCGGCATTATATGTTTTTGATAAAAATAAAATAGTTTCAATTGAACAGAGTCGAATACATTTTATCTGCACGTTTTCATTCATGTTTTGTCAAAATGGTGAGTTGTGATTATTGGGTTTAATTTTACTAACTTTGCAGTTTGATTATAATTGATCTAATTAAATATGGATTTTATCATTGATGGCTCTGATCTGCAAATTAAAGATATATATGTTCTTGCCAAGGGCGATCAGAATCTGATCCTTAGTCAGGAATTAAGAACAACTATTCAACAGAACCGGCAATATCTTGAAACAAAAATTTCAGATCCTGATGCAGTCATTTATGGAATCAATACGGGATTCGGTTCATTATGCAATGTTAAAATATCGGACTCCAATCTTCAAAAACTACAGGAAAACCTGGTGCTTTCTCATGCATGCGGTATGGGTGAATATGTCCCTGAATTTGTTTGCAAACTAATGCTTTTATTAAAAATTCTGAATCTTTCAAAAGGATATTCAGGAGTAAGGCCCGAATTAGTAGAGAAACTCATACACTTATATAACGCAAAAATAACGCCTGTCATTTATAAGATGGGTTCACTCGGGGCTTCCGGTGATCTTGCTCCGTTGGCCCACCTTAGTTTACCTCTTTTGGGCACAGGGCAAGTATACATGGATGAGGAAGTTATAAGCAGTAAAAATGCACTTGAGAGCAGAGGAATTGAAGTTTTCACACTTCAATCAAAAGAGGGTCTTGCCCTGCTCAACGGCACTCAGTTCTCTTTGTCTTATGCCTCAATTATTGTAGCTGAAGCCAAAAGTATATTTCACCTTGCCAATAAAATTGCAGCTTTATCCATGGATGCGTTTGTTTGCGATTTAGATCCTTTTGATCATTTGTTGCATGACATCAGGCCTCATCAGGGACAATCGATCGTTGCTAAAGAAATATACAAATATTTATATCCAAGTGATATAAGAAAGCTGGACAAGCTGAGCGTGCAGGATCCATACTCTTTCAGATGTGTGCCACAGGTTCATGGTGCCAGTTATCAAGCGATAATGCACGCTGAAGATGTGATAAACATAGAAATAAACTCTGTAACAGACAACCCGAATATATTTCACCTTGAAGATAAAATACTTTCCGGAGGAAATTTTCATGCCCAACCACTGGCTTTGGTACTGGATTATCTGGCTATGGCCATCGCAGAGTTGGGGAGCATATCAGAACGAAGGGTTTATCAGCTTATCAACGGAGACCGCGGATTGCCTGATTTTCTGACCAAATATCCAGGACTGGATTCAGGGTTTATGATTGCCCAGTACACAGCGGCATCTATAGTGAGCCAAAATAAACAATACTGTACTCCGGCTTCTGTAGATTCTATTGTATCCAGCAAAGGTCAGGAAGATCATGTAAGTATGGCTGCCAACGCAGCTACAAAAGCATATCATATACTACAAAACCTTAAATCACTGATGGCTATTGAACTTTTGACTGCCTGCCAGGCGTTAGAATTCAGGCGACCCAACCATTCATCTGCTCCTTTGGAAGAAATGTTTATAAGTTTACGAAGAGTGGTTCCCATGTTGGAAGAAGACAGATTGATGCATGAAGATCTTAAAAAAGCAGAAGACCTGATTTATACATGGGTAGAAGCAGGAGTCGCCTGAAGATTCCAACTTGGATATCTTCTGAATTTTAATAGGTTGAAACTTCTTTAAGCTGTGTGGAGAAAAAACTGAATAATTTCTAAGGCTGGTTTAGTTTTTTCCAAAGGGTGAGTTTAAACACGATACTGAAAAGGTGTTTTTTTAAATTCATATACAAAAAATGTCTAAATTTGGTAATGTTGCGGAGTACAGCATTTTGATTTGTGTATTCCGATCCTTCAGAAATTTGTTTAACTTTGCTGGTGGTTTGATATGAATTTAACCGCACCAAAACCTTACCCAATGATAGAGGAACAAATATATAACCCTGTAAATAAAATCAGGATTGTCACTGCAGCATCCCTTTTTGACGGACATGATGCCGCCATAAATATCATGCGTCGAATTATGCAGAGATCAGGCGCAGAGATAATTCATCTGGGACATAATCGATCAGCACAGGAAATTGCAGATACAGCAATCCAGGAAGACGTACAAGGAATAGCCATCACATCTTATCAGGGAGGGCACAATGAGTTCTTTAAATATATTTATGATCTACTTAAAGAGAAAGGGTGCGGGCATATTAAAATCTTTGGCGGCGGCGGTGGTACCATACTTCCTTCAGAAATCAAAGAATTGCAGGAATATGGTATTTCCAGGATATATTCGCCGGATGATGGCCGCCATATGGGATTGCAGGGTATGATTAATGATGTACTGAGAAAATGTGATTTTCCTGTCGGAGATCAGCTAAAAGGTGAATTAAAGGCACTAAAAAACCAAAATCCCCACGATATTGCCAGGGTAATATCTTCTCTGGAGAATTTTCCTGAAAAGCATGAAAACCTGCTGAAGGATATATCTCCTAAAGTCAATAATATTCCGGTTCTCGGCATCACAGGTACAGGAGGATCCGGAAAATCAAGTATGGTAGATGAATTGGTAAGACGCTTTCTTCTTGATTTTAAAGACAAAAAAATTGCTATAGTTTCTGTGGATCCATCAAAACGAAAAACCGGTGGGGCACTGCTCGGAGACAGAATAAGGATGAATGCCATCAACAATGAGCGTGTGTATATGAGATCATTAGCAACGCGACAGTCCAACCTTGCATTATCCAAATACGTACAAGGTGCAGTCAATGTACTGAAAGCTTCCAGGTTTGATCTTATTATTCTTGAGACTTCCGGTATTGGTCAGTCGGATACAGAAATTGTAGATCATTCTGATGTATCAATGTATATAATGACACCGGAATATGGTGCTGCCAGTCAACTCGAAAAGATAGATATGCTGGATTTTGCTGACATTATTGCCATCAATAAATTTGATAAAAAAGGATCACTTGATGCATTACGGGATGTAAAGAAACAATATCAGCGAAATCACAATTTATGGGACATTAGCCAGGATTTAATACCGGTATTTGGGACGATTGCCTCACAATTTAATGATCCGGGCACCAATAAACTGTATAAAAAACTTATCGAAGTCATAGACCAAAAGACAGGAACAGACCTAAAATCGCAAATAGAATTACCCACAGGAGACAGCGAAAAAATATACATCATCCCTCCATCAAGAGTTAGGTATCTTTCTGAAATTGCTGAAAATAATCGGCAGTATGACAACAGGGTCAAAGAACAATCCAAAATTGCTTCTGATGCATTCAGTCTTCATAATGTTTCAGATCTTGTAGGTGATAAGCAATTATCAGAAGTACTGCAAGAAAAATTTAAAAAGGTATATGATGACCTGACAGGGGAAAACAAACGAATAATCGAAATTTGGGAGACAAAAAAGGAACATTACTCAGGTGATTTATTTACCTACAAAGTCAGAGACAAAGAAATAAAAATTATTCCTTTTACTACATCTTTATCACATCTAAGAATATCGAAAATCAGTCTGCCGAAATATAGAGACTGGGGAGATATCCTTAAGTGGAATCTTCAGGAAAACGTGCCCGGTGAGTTTCCATATACAGCTGGCGTTTTTCCATTCAAAAGAGAAGGAGAAGATCCTGCGCGTATGTTTGCAGGCGAAGGCGGACCAGAACGGACCAATAAAAGATTTCATTACGTATCCATAGGACTGCCGGCAAAGAGGTTGTCTACAGCATTTGATTCAGTGACTCTATACGGGGAAGACCCGCATAACCGACCCGATATATATGGTAAAATCGGCAATTCGGGAGTTAGTATCTGCTGCCTTGATGATGCAAAAATATTGTATTCAGGTTTTGATCTCTGCAATCCGTCAACTTCAGTCTCAATGACTATCAATGGTCCTGCAGCAACGATTTGTGCCTTTTTTATGAATGCCGCAATCGACCAGCAATGCGAAAAATATATCAGAGAAAATGGTTTTCTT
>Ga0138256_10009258_pt1 | contig 10334 bp, 9 predicted proteins | sample KNB2016incub_MG_FD_105486 | JGI IMG/M metagenome (GOLD analysis project Ga0138256, IMG submission 105486) | Active sludge microbial communities from wastewater in Klosterneuburg, Austria - KNB2014incub_MG | ecosystem: Engineered > WWTP > Activated sludge > Unclassified | place: Austria... | reverse complement strand
GGCAAACCAGGACCAATGAGCAATGAATTCATTTCCCTGTTTTTTGGGCTGATATAATAACCCAGAAAATCATTTATAAACTCCTGCGTCAGTGAACGTACATGCATATATGCCTTCATATTGATATCCGGGACAGAAAAACCTGCATCTTTTAGCATAGCATGAATGGTTAGCAGATCAGCATGACCTGTACCCCATGAAAGTGGTTCCATACCAACATCTATTATGTCTGCACCATTTCTGGCCGCCTCAAGTGAGGAGGCTACAGAAAAACCCGGCGTGGAGTGGCTATGGAATTGTATAATTATTTCAGGATATTTTTCCCGTATTCCTTTGACTATTTTACCTACAGAAGCAGGTCTGGCAACTCCTGCCATATCTTTTAGACATATTTCCTGGGCGCCAAGTGAGATAAACTGATCTGCCAGATGTATAAAATAATCAACCGTATGCAATGGGGATACGGTCATACTTAAGGCACCCTGAGCAATCATACCAGCATCCTTTGCGTACTCAAATGAAAGTGCGAGATTCTGTGGATAGTTTAGTCCGTCAAAAGATCTTGAAATATCTGTACCCTGAAGTTTTTTTACCTTAAACATCAATTTTCTGACATCTTTTGGCACAGGGTTCATCCGAAGACCATTTAGACCCCTTTCCAGCATTTGAGTCTGAATTCCTGCATTATTGAATGGTTTGGTCCATTGTCTTACAGACTCGTTTGGATTTTCACCAAAAAGCAGATTGATCTGTTCGAAGCCGCCACCGTTTGTTTCCACCCTGCTGAAACACCCCATTTCAATAATGGGTTCAGCCACTTGCATGAGTTGTTCAGCCCTTGGCATATACTTTCCTGAAGACTGCCACATATCCCTGTACATAAGTGCCAGCTTAATTTCTTTTCTCATCATTTCAGAATATTATTAAAGACATGTACTTCATTTCTTCTCAATTTTTTCTATCTTTCCTTTACCCTGTGTGAGTATATCGACAACAGCCATAATGACTGCTTCCTTACCGGAAGTAAGACTTTCGTTTCTAATTTTTGAAAAGGGAACTTCATGTACGTCCAGTTCCACACTATTGACGAGTCTAATTAGTACATTGCCACAGGAGATAACAAGAAAAAGTATAAAGAAAACAGTACTCATCCCGGCAATGAGGAGTAAAAATGCGTTGGATAAATTACTTTCCACAATGTAACTATTTAATGAACAGATTGTTACACTTATATTATTGGACAAAATATAACAATAAAGGTTACGAAAGTAAAATAAATTTTTAATTCTCTTTAACTTTGGGACTATTAAATTAAACTGTAAATCAGACAAAAGATATATAATTAAGTAATTCAGGGTGTTATGCAGCTAAAAGTTTTTAAATTTGGAGGGGCTTCAGTAAAGGGAGTTGAGGGATTTGTCAATGTCGGTGAAATACTTCAAAAGTTCAGGGATGAAAAAATTGTAATAGTCGTTTCGGCGATGGGGAAGACCACCAATGAATTGGAGGAGATTGTTAAGAGCCATTATGCACAGGATGGAAAAGCAAATGATTTATTACAAGAAATTAAAACATCCCATTTAAATCTGATAAAAGAGCTTTTTCCTGTATCTGATGAAGTTTTATTGGATATCAATGATACCTTCGTAGAAATAGAATGGGTACTCGATGAATCACCTCATGAAGATTATGACTATACTTATGATCAGATAGTATCCATAGGTGAATTGCTATCATCAAAAATTTTGGTACATTTCTTAAAACATCTCAATATTTTATGTGAATGGCTTGACATCAGGGATATCATTTTGACAGATAATACTTATAGAGATGCGCGCGTTCAATGGGATGTAACACTTATTAATGCCAAAAGTAAAATTGAACCATTGCTAAATAAAGTAAATCATGTTGTAACTCAGGGATTTATAGGAAGCACCAGTGAAAACTTTACTACCACACTTGGTCGCGAAGGCTCAGATTATACTGCGGCCATATTGTCTTTTTGTCTGGATGCAGAAAGCATGCACATCTGGAAAGATGTTCCGGGTGTTTTGACAGGGGATCCCCGGATATTCGATGAAGTTATCAAATTACCCAGGCTTTCGTACAAAGAAGCCATTGAGATGACGTATTATGGTGCCAAAGTGATACATCCAAAAACCATAAAACCTATACAAAATAAGCAGATTCCATTATTTGTCCGTCCGTTTCTCGATCCGGAAAGCGAAGGCACTGTCATCAGCGATGAGAAGGAACTTAGTTATCCGCCCGTTATTGTCATTGAACCGGACCAGGCACTTCTCCATATCTCCACCAATGACTTCTCTTTCGTCGCTGAACATCACCTGAGCATGATCTTTGCTTTACTGGCAAAATACAGATTAAAAGTGAATATGATGAGAAATACAGCGATCAGTTTTAGTGTGTGTGTAAATAATAATTCAGACAGAATAAGAAAATTTGAGAAAGAATTGGGCAACGAATTTAAAATGGTAACAGATAATGATCTTGAACTTGTTACTATCAGACATTTTAATGAAGACATACTCAAGGACATGAAAAAAAATAAGCTGATACTGTTTGAAGAGAAAATTCCTGATACTGTACAAATGGTGGTTCGAAACCTTCCTAAAATGAAAAGAAAGGAATTTCAATAAGTAATAAATGGTCCAACTGAGGAGAAATCACAGCAGCAATAACAAAGGTTTGGTAACTACATTCAGGCTTATAATATTTTTAATTATTGCAGTAATCGCTCTTGTAGGTAGTTTTATTTACTATAAGAAAACCTTTTTAAACTCTTCAACTTACATTCAGGAAATCGATTATTCAGACCGCACATTTCTTCCTTCTGCTACAGGTGAAATTGTTTTTCACAAATATTATACATTATCCTATGTTGAAAAATATGAACTGGCGGAATGGACTGCATATATGTTAAACAAAGATTTGTTAAATAAGCCCAATGTTGATAGATTTCAAAATTTTATCCCTGATTATAACGTTTCTACCCGATCATCTTTTTACAGTGATTATGCTAACTCTGGTTATATCAGGGGTCATCTTGTACCTGCAGGGGATATGGCTTTTGATACTGTTGCTATGCGTGAATCTTTCTATATGAGTAATATCACCCCTCAACACAGGGCTTTCAACAATGGTATCTGGAAAGAACTGGAAGAAAATATCAGGGACTGGACATACAAGTCAGAAACACTGTATATCATTACAGGTCCTGTCCTGACAAATCCAATCACAACCATAGGCATAGAAAATAGGGTCACCGTTCCTTCTGCTTTTTATAAAGTTATAATGGATTATAGCAGTCCGGAGAAAAAAGGTATCGCTTTTATAATACCTAATGAGCTTTCGGTTCGTAGGTTGGAAGAATATATGTGCACAATTGATGATGTGGAAAGAGCAACTGGTTTGGATTTTTTTAATGAAATGATAAATGATGTAGAGGAAGAAAAACTAGAATCAATAGCCGATAAAAATCTATGGAAGGTATCAGAAAAAAGATATCAGCTGCGGTTGAATAAATGGAATTATGAATAGACTAATTTGATTTTCCAATTATAATGGTTATTACTTTTCAAATCAATACTTCTTAAAAAACTTAAAAAAAATGCTTTCACACTTTATATTGGTGTGAAAGCGCCATTGTAGTTACCTAGTTTATATGCTTCTATATTATCATAGTATGAATTTATGTCTTATCAGAATCTATATCCAACACTAATATTAATTCCTGTATGCTTAAGACTCACATCATTATCGCTGCTCAAATCAGTTAATCCTAAAATATACCTCGCATCTAAGAATATCTTCGAGTTTAAATTAACCCCTGCACCAAGTTGTAAACCGAAGTCTGGATTTTTGATTTCACCTTCTCCATCACCATATTCCAGTTCTTCTTCTTCACAATCACCATTTTCACAAGCTTTAATTTTTGCCTTTCCTATACCAAAACCCAAATAAGGTCCGCCCTGAACGAAGAAATTGGTAGCATCCATATCACCAAAACCAATTTTCACCATAACAGGCAACTGTAAATAATTAAGGCTTAATGTAGCTTCCGCCTCTTGATCAAATTTACTTCCATGTTGCATAAAATTTAATTCCGGTTGTATGGTAAAGTTATCACCGGATTTTAATATGTAGAAAACACCAACTCCAAAACCTAGTTTAGTTTCGGGACTAAAATCATCATCCACTGGATCTATAGATAAGTTGGAGAGATTAACACCTGCCCGGATACCGACCTGCCCACTTAAGTTAAAAGCAAAAAACACCAGTAAAACGGCCGAAAAAAAGTTAATTAAGTTCTTCATAATAATTGAATTTTGTAAATAATTTTAACATTAACAGGTGATAATGCATTGACAGATCAAATATATAACTAATCCAATTATTTTAATTTAAAAAAGGTCAAAATCAGAATGCTGATTTTGACCTTTTTCAAATTTTTTAAATCAGTCTATCTGGCAAATGCGGTAGCTCTTTTTTCTCTGATCACTGTCACTTTCACCTGACCCGGATATTGCATCTCATCCTGAATCTTTTGTGAGATAATAAATGCTAAATCATCCGCATACTGGTCAGTGACTTTTTCTGACTCCACGATAACTCTAAGTTCTCTTCCCGCCTGAAGGGCGTACGCCTTCTGGACTCCTTCATATGACAATGCTAACTCTTCAAGTTCACCGATTCTTTTAAGATAACTTTCCAGTATTTCTCTTCTTGCTCCCGGCCTGGCACCTGAGATCGCATCACATGCCTGTACGATCGGTGAAATGATATTATTCATTTCTATTTCATCATGGTGGGCTCCTACTGCATTGATGATAACGGGATGTTCTTTATGTTTTTCACATATTTCCATTCCTAACAGAGCATGTGACAATTCAGAATCTTCCTCAGCGACTTTTCCTATGTCGTGAAGCAATCCCGCTCGTTTTGCCATTTTGATCTGTTTTGGATTAAGTCCCAGTTCAGCAGCCATTGTGGCACACAGGTTGGCAGTTTCTATGGAGTGTTTGAGCAGATTTTGACCATATGATGATCTGAAACGCAATCTTCCCACCATTTTGACCAGGTAAGGAGCCAGACCATGGATGTCCAGATCAATGATGGTTCGCTCACCTATCTCAACAATTTGTTCGTCAAGTTGCTTTTTAACTTTAGCTACCGTTTCTTCAATTTTGGCAGGATGGATTCTGCCGTCTGCTACCAGTTTTTTCAAGGCTAATCTGCAGAGTTCTCTTCTGATAGGGTCAAAACTGGAGATAACAATGGCTTCCGGTGTATCATCTACTACAATTTCTGCCCCGGTGGCAGCTTCAAGTGCACGTATATTTCGACCTTCTCTACCTATGATCTGTCCTTTTATTTCGTCAGATTCGAGGTTAAATACAGATACAGAATTTTCAATAGTGATTTCAGCACACATCCTTTGAATGGTTTGAATCACAATTTTTTTAGCTTCTTTGTTGGCATTGGTGTGCGCATTTGCAATGGCTTCTTTTTCAATCACCATCGCGTCATTTTGTGATTTTGCTCTAACGGCATCCAACAACTGATCTTTTGCCTGACTTTCAGAAAGTTTGGAAATGGTTTCCAGCTCTCTTATAAATCTTTCACTGGCAGTATCGAGTTCTTCTTTCTTTTTTGCTACAATCTTCATCTGCACATCCAGATTTTCTCTGATGGCAATGATCTCTTGTTCCCGACTTTCGATGGTTTCCATTTCTGTCAGGATAGCATCCTGTTTAATCTTAAGTTCTTTTTCTAGGGAGATAGCAGTAAGTTCCCTTTCTTTTATTTCAACTTTCTGCTCTGCCTTCCACGTTTCAAATTCTGATTTCAGTTTAGAAAAATTATCTCGAGCTTCCTGAATTTTTCTTTGTTTGACAGTTTCATTGGTTTGCTCTGCTCTTGCCACAATTTTTTCAGCCTTATTTTCAGCCTCATCTATTTTTCTTTTGGCTGTAAGTTCAGCTTCCTTGAGTGTTATATCTGCCTTATCATTGGCTTCTTTAACTTTGTTTTTGTATAGGGTTTGGGTCAGAAAATAACCAAAGCCACCTCCTCCCAAAAGACCTACAATTATCCATACTATCGGACTCATATTGATCTACTTATTAAATGATGAAAAAATACCCTTAAGGGAATCCCAATAAAGCGGATAAATTAAAACCGGAATAGGTCAGATTTTCAATGTAGCAACGGTGAATCAAGAACAGCTTTTATTTTATTAATTTTTTCAGCGATAACCTCATCGTCATCTGAATTTGCTGCCTTTTTTAGATCAAATGTATAGGTGAGTAATGTCATGATTACACAATCCAGTTTATCTCTTCCTGGATAAGTGCTTTGAAATTCAGTTACTTTACCATTTATCTCCTTTTCTAATTCCCTGACAATCAGGTCCTCATCAGGAGTAATTTTTACAGGAAATGTTCGCCCTGCAATCATTAATTTAATTGTTTTCAGATCATCTTCCTGCATTATTCTTTAGCTTGTATGATTTGAATACATTGATCTATATCTTCGATAAATTCATCAAGCTGCAATTTAATACTGGCATTTTTAGACTTTTGTTCTTCTTTTAATGCTTCGATACTAATTGCTGATGTTTTATCTTCTAGTGATAACATTGAAATATTTTCCACTTCCGCCCGTTCATCCAGCTCTTTTTTTAATTTTATAATTTCTTGTATATATTTGTCAGCTTCTACTTTTAGATCGCTGATTTGAACTTCCAATTGTGCATTGTTTTTTTTCAAACGCTGATATCCGGCTTTCATTTCCGTAACACTTTTCAGTATCACATCCAGATTTTGTATCAGATTTTCCATCAAAGATAATATTTATTTATTACATGTTATTATTTTCTTATCAGGGCTCCGGTTTTGGTCTCAAGGTGGTGTATCAATTTTTCCATTACATGATCAATATCCTTATCCTGAAGCGTCTTTTCATTATTTTCAAAAATGAAAGATACTGCGTAAGATTTTTTATTTTTACTTAATTGTTGTTCATTTTCATAAACATCAAATAATGAAATCTGTTTTAGGATCTTTTTGTCTGTTTGTCTGGCTATATCTTCTATCTCTGAAAATTTTACTTTTTTATCTAAGATAATAGCTAAATCTCTTTTTACCGAAGGAAACCTACTTACCTCTGTTACCTGTATTTTCTCTTTACCAATCAGTTTAAGCAATGATTCAAAGTAAATTTCGGCATAAAATAATTGGGGTTTAATGCCCATACGCTGACAGAAGACCCTTTTTACCTCACCAAACTCAGCAATGATCATCGTTCCTTTATATATTTTAAGTCCGTAAGAAAACCGGGAACCTACTTCAATTTCCGATGTCTGATAGTTATTTATTCCAACACGATGAAGAATAGATAATACCGCCCTTTTTATGTCATAAAATGATTTTTCAGTTTTGTTATTTAACAACCAGCTTTCTTCATTTCGTTTGCCGGCCATAAATACAGTGATTTTTTCTTCTTCTGAGAAAGTATTTTTTGATTTTCGATATGATTTCCCAAATTCGAAAAGAGAGAGATTGGTTTGTTGCCTGTTAAGATTATAAGCTATGGAAAGAAGGCCACTTATCAACATGTCTGGTCGCATGATGTCCAGGTGGATGTTGGATGTATTATTAATATAGACAAATTCACGCTGATCAACAATATCCAAATCCTTATAATGTTTTGACTCTATAAGAGATAGACCCATCATTTCATTAAATCCAAGAGATGCCAAATACTCTGAAATCAGTTCCTTTGTCTTATGTTTATCAGGTTTGTGAGTATAAGAAACGGTACTTTGTATTTTATCTGGCAGTGGGACCCTGTTAAAACCATAAATTCTGACAATTTCTTCGATCAAATCTACCTCCCTGGTAACATCTACTTTGTTAGACGGCACTTTGACTAATATACTTTCGTCATCAAAGGGTTTAACTTCCATTTCCATTGCCTGAAGAATTGTATATATATCATCTTCACTAAGTTCTGTACCGATCAGCGCATTGACATTTTTATAATAAAGTTGAATTTCGACTGGCCTTACTTCTTTTACATACACATCAATAAGTTCATTACTGATGGAACCATTAGCCAACTCTCTTATCAAAGAAGCTGCTCTTTTAATGGCTATTTCAGTTATATTGGGATCAGAACCTTTCTCAAACACTTTGGCAGCATCTGTGCGCAGATTGTGTCGGGTACTTGTTTTTCTGATACTTTTGGGATTAAAACAAGCAGATTCAAGAAAAATATTTTTGGTTTGATCAGTTACTCCGCTTCCCGCTCCCCCGTAAACACCTGCCATACAAAGACCGGTAGAATTTCCATCGCATATCATCAGGTCTTCGGCACTTAATTTCCTGGTGACGCCGTCCAGGGTAATAAATGAAGTCCCTTCCTCTAATGTTTTTATAATTACCTTTTTACCTTCAATCTTGTCAGCGTCAAAAGCATGCAACGGCTGACCCAATTCATTCAATACAAAATTGGTAATATCCACGATGTTGTTTATGGGTTTAACCCCAATTGACTTTAGTAATTTTTTAAGCCATTCAGGTGATTCTTTTATCACTACATTGGTAACAGTCAAACCGGTATATCGAATGCAGGCATCGTGATCCAATACTTCCACATCAATATTTAAACCCACGCGCTCTGTTACAAATCCTGAAATATCAGGTTCGATAATGTCATCTGTATATGCTTCATTTACCCTGAGATATGCCAGCAGATCTCTTGCAATTCCAAGTTGAGAAGTAGCATCAGACCTGTTTGGTGTAAGCCCCACTTCAAATACATGGTCGTCTTCGATATTGTAAAAACTTGCTCCTGACAATCCAATCTCAGTATTTTCAGGTAGTACTATGATACCGGAATGGTCGTTTCCAATACCCAGTTCATCTTCTGCACAAATCATACCCTGTGACTCTACTCCTCTGATTTTTCCTTTTTTAATCGACCAGATTTCTCCATTTTCCTTATATAGTTCTGTTCCTATGGTGGCTACCATCACTTTTTGTCCTTTCATTACATTTGGCGCCCCACATACGATTTGTAAAATCTGCTCATTTCCTATATTCACATTGGTAACTGAAAGGCGGTCTGCATCCGGATGTTTTTCACATTCAACTACTTCTCCCGTCACTATACCTTTCATCCCACCCTTAATGGATTCTACTTTATCTATTCCTTCCACTTCCAGACCAATTATAGTGAGCATTTCCGCTATTTTTTCCGGGGGATAGGATATATTCAGATACTTTTTAAGCCAATTCAGCGACAGTTTCATACTTCCCTTTTTTCATTTAATTCTGCAATCAACAGACTTTGTTTAAAGCGTAAAATTAGTATAAAATGCCTTAAAAAAAGAATTAAACACCGTATATTTAAAAATATATTAGATTTAGTACTGCTGAAATTGTAATTTCTTTTTTGAAATTATCTTTAAATCCAGACAGGATATTTTTATTTTTTAACTATTTTTTATTTTTAACTTTGCAGCAATAATTACATATTATGATATTTGAGGATATTAAGGTCATTGGATTTGACGCAGATGATACTTTATGGAGTAACGAACCCTATTTCAGGGAGGCTGAAGAAAAATTCTGCGATCTTATGGAGACGTACATGCCAAGACACAGTGCCCACCGAGAACTTTTTGCTACAGAAATCGATAACCTCAGAATTTACGGATATGGAATTAAGGCTTTTATGCTTTCTATGATTGAGGCTGCTTTAAAAATAGGAGGGGATACTTTACCTGTAAATGTTATTGGCCGGATAATTGAAATAGGCAGGACTCAACTTGAATATCCGGTTGAAGTTATCCAGGGAGTTGAAGAAGTATTGGCAGAGCTTAAAAATAAATATAAACTGGTGGTTGTTACCAAAGGTGACCTCCTCGATCAGGAGAGGAAACTTATACATTCCAATCTAGCCGGGTATTTTCATCATATTGAAATCGTATCTGAGAAACGTTCATCGGACTATATAAAACTATTAAAACATCTTGATATTCAACCACATGAATTCCTGATGATAGGCAATTCGCTGAAGTCAGATGTACTTCCTGTTTTGGAGCTGGGTTGCTACGCTGTTCATGTGCCTTTCCATACTACCTGGGAACATGAGAAAGTTGACGTCATCATTACAGACCCTAAATTCAGACAAGTGGAACATATCCATGAAATATTATCATTGCTTTGAGTATGTACACGAAATTGGATATAAAACAATGGAACCGACAGGAACTGTTTCATTTTTTCAATTCTTTTGAAGAGCCTTTT
>Ga0138256_10009256_pt1 | contig 10335 bp, 5 predicted proteins | sample KNB2016incub_MG_FD_105486 | JGI IMG/M metagenome (GOLD analysis project Ga0138256, IMG submission 105486) | Active sludge microbial communities from wastewater in Klosterneuburg, Austria - KNB2014incub_MG | ecosystem: Engineered > WWTP > Activated sludge > Unclassified | place: Austria... | reverse complement strand
TGCCCCTGCCCCTTAAGCTTCCTGCTCCAGCTGATGAAGCCCGCAACGGCCAGCGCGATGTAGATCCCATTGAGCAGCGCATAGCCCTCGTAGCCGAGCCAGTGGTTGTAGAGTACCGCGACGAGATCGCCGAGTGTCCAGTAGAACCAGTTCTCCAATGCCTTCTTGCTCATCATCCACGTGGCCACCATGGCCGATGCCGTGATGAAGGATTCCATGCCGTGGTACTTGCCGGGCACCTCGAAGTGCTGCATCAGGAAGAAGAGGACCACCGTGGAAACCAGCGCGATGGAAACGAGCAGGACATGCATGCGGCGACCGAACGTGATGATGCGTTGATCCTCCGAAGCGCGCCCCCAACTCCACCAGCCGTAGGCGCCCATGCCCGCGTAGAAGGCGTTGAGCGCGGCCATCAGCCAAGCGTCCTGCGCAACGTAGAGCAGCACGCCGAACGCCGACGCGACGAAGCCGAGCAGCCAACCGATCCGCCGCTCGATGGCGATGAGGATGGTGAAGCCGATGTTCAGCGCGACGGCGCTCCACTCCAGCAGGAAGGCGAGGTCAGGGGAGAGGTTCACGCTGGGAAGGCGAAAGGTTCACGTACCACGCTGCGAAGGAAGGGAAGACGCGGTCGGGTCGGTACTTGGAACGGTCACGTTCCACCGACGCACGGGTTCATCACGCTACGTCCCTCGATCCTCTTCGGAGATCCATCCATGGCAATTTCCATTTTATCACTGACCGGGCCAGGTCCATAGGCCACTGCGGCTGCTGTGCGTTCTTCCCCTTGGCACGATCTTCGACTTGCCCGCGCACCGGCTACTTTCGCCGCCTCCATCCGCCCCATGACAAGCAAGCTCCACCTTCTCCTCGTCGCTTCACTGATCCCGCTGCTGTCGTGCGGACAATCGAAACAGGAGTACGTGCCCGCACTGGTGGGCTTCTACAATTTGGAGAATATGTATGATACGCTTGACGCGCCGAACACGGACGATGCCGAGTTCCTGCCCGGAAGCGCGAAGCAGTGGGGAAGCAAGCGCTACTTCCGCAAACTGGACAAGAACGCGAGCGTCATCGCCGCCATGGGAAAGGATCTGCATCCGCAGGGTCTGGCGATCCTCGGCCTGGCGGAGATCGAGAACCGCGCGGTGGTGGAGGACCTCGTCGCACGCGAACCCTTGAAAGCGCGCGGTTACAAGGTGGTGCAGGTGGAAGGCATCGATCGGCGCGGCATCGACGTGGCGCTGGTGTACAACCCGGATCTCTTCAAGGTATATGCGTATCGGAGTTACCGTCTGCACATGGCTGATACCGCCTTCCGCACGCGCGACCAATTGCTCGTGAGCGGGGTGCTCGATGGCGATACCACGCACGTGATCGTCACGCACTGGCCTTCCCGTCGCGGCGGTGAGAAACGCAGCGAACCGAACCGGAAGGCTGCGGCCGAGCTCGGCCGACACATCATCGATTCCTTGTTGGCGATCAATGCGAACGCGCACATCATGTACATGGGCGATCTGAACGACGATCCGGTGAACGTGAGCGTGGACCGATTCCTGCGCGCCACGGGCGATAAGACCAAGGCGGTCGACGGGACCTTCTTCAACCCGATGTTCGATCCTTACCAGAAGGGTATCGGTACGCTTGCGTGGCGCGACTCCTGGAACCTCTTCGACCAGATCACGATCTCACCCGGCTTGCTCACGGGCGCCGGGGGCAAGTACCATTACTATGGCGTCCGGATCTTCAATGAACCTTACTTGCGTCAACAGGAAGGCAACTTCATCGGCTATCCCTTACGCACCTTCGTGGGCGATGTGTACCAGGACGGTTACAGCGATCACTTCCCGGTGTTCCTGATCCTGGTGAAGGAGGCGAAGTAGAACAGACGGCGATCAATTCGGCCTCAGAACCACGCGCTGTTATCGGAGCGGGTTTCCAGCAGGGAGATGATCAGGATCCTGTCACCTTCAATGCGGTAAACGACCTTCACATTCTTGTGATGCGTAAGGAGGGGTGCAAGGGTGAGGCTGGTGAACCTTTCGGGAACTGTGCGATCAGATCCTCGAAGTCGAACACCAACGTGAGGGATCGATCCGCAATACGATCCGACCATTGCGTGCGAACGAATTGATGGATCCGCTGTAGTTGATCCCTAGCCTCCGGGGTCCACTCAACCTTTAGGAGCGCGGCCATACTGCTTCCGGATCTCTTCGGAAATGATGGTCCTCCCCGCAGAAGCATCCGCCGATCCACGATCAATGGATGCCTTCTGCTCCGCGGACAACGTGGCATACCAATCCTCCGCCTCACTGGCCTTCTTCCAGTTGAAAAGGGAAGCGATCACACTTGGTTCCTTCAACTTGGTCAGCCACTCGATCAATTCGAGTTTCATGGCATCGGTGCTCATGTGGATCGTATTGGTTGTTCAAATGTACCGCACGGCCTGAAGAGGCCCGTCCATCCCGAAGCAGAACGCCCCGCCTTGGTCCAACCAAAGCGGGGCGTTCGAGTTCGTTCTTGTTCTACTAGTGCTGCACCAGCACGCGCGCTTGGCGAATACCGTCGGTGCTACGGATGATCAACGTGTAGGCACCGTTCACCAGATCCTGCACGCTGAGCACGTTGCTCGTCAGCGAGCCCGCCATCACATTGCGGCCGGTCGCATCGATCATGGTGTACTCCACGCGCTGGCCGTTGTTCCCGAGGTCCATGCGGATCAGGTCGCTGGCCGGGTTCGGGTAGAAACCCAGACGTTCCACGGAGAATTCATTCACGCCTGAACCCACGGCGATGTCGGCGAGGAAGCGCGGCTCGATCTTGCGTTCAGCGAATGTGTATGTGAGGCAGCCGGTCACCGAGTAGAAGTTGCCGACGGTGGGTGTGTAGAGGTACATCAGGTCATCCACGATGAGCGATCCTGCCGTGGTGCTCACACCGGTCCACTGGTTGTTGATATCCAGAGGAGCCACGCATCCGATGTTCTCCACCGTGGCGAGCACGCCCTCCCACTGCTCCTCCTGTGCCGCGTTCGGGGTGAGCACCTCCGGCGCGGGAACCGGGAACTGCCCAACGATCATGAGGTTGGAAACACCACCCAGTTCGGTAAGGCCATTGTATTCCGACGCGGACGCTTGCAGGGTCACGCTGTCACCGATGGCGACCACCGAAACCGCATCGAACACGGAGATCCCCGTCCAAGGGCCGGTGCCGCTCTGGATGAAGTACGAGTTCGTGCCGATCGTATCCACGCCGGTCACGATCCCGCCCGTGAGTACGATCTGTCCTGCGTAGGGTGAATTGCCACTTACATCGGTCGTGTATTGGATGTCATAGATGGAAACGGCCACGGGAGCACCACCCCCGGTGATATTCACATCATCCACCACCAGGAATTCCGGGCCTACGGTGGACTGGATGGAGAGGATGAATTCGGCAGCCGCCGATGTATTGGCCGCTGCAAGTTGCTGGGTCACTTCGGTCCACGTGTTACCGGTCGAGTTGTAGTAGGCATTGTAGGATGAATAACCTGATCCGGTCGGGCGGCCATCATACAAGCCCGTGCGGATATTGCCTTGGCCACGCACCCAGAACGACACCGTGTAGATAACGCCATCGGTCACGCTCACGGGTTGGGTGGTGAAGCGTTTGTGGCCCGTGCCGGAGTTCTGCAGACGCGCGGCGTACATACCGCCATGCACGTCCGTGCTCACCTGCATCACGCTATCCGCATTCAAGGTGGTCTTGGAGCCCATCCAATCGCCGGGCACGGTGTCCGGCCAGTTCTCGAAACCGCTGGTGAATTGCGCGCTTGCAGAGATGCCTGCCAGAATTAGAATGGAGAGTACTGTTGTTCTCATGATCAAGTGGGGTTCGATTGGATTTGCTGCTGATTACTGGATCGAGATCTTGATGTTGTCCACCTCCCAGGTCCTGCCGTCCGTGCTGGAACCGGTGTACTTGAAGGCGACGTGGAAATTGCTGGAGATGTAAGGCGTCATGTCCAACGCCCCGGACTGCACCCATGCCCACGCCCCGGCGCTCAATGCAGGTGAAAGCGTTGCCCATGTGGCGGTGGTGGGATCCCCGCTGATGTAATCCGTGCTCACCAGCACCTGAAGGACAGCGCCGGTGTAGTTGCATCCGGTCACGAACGAGAGGGACGGTGATGAAGTTCCTGTAAGGTTCACAGCCGGAGAGATCAACCAGGACTGCCCGGCAATGTTCGCTGAGCCGTTCCAATTCTTCACCTGAGCGTAGGAGCTTCCATCGATCGAACCGATGGAATTCGTGGACCATGGAATGACCGCATCGGACCAAAGCGTCCAACCCCCGGAGGTCACACTGCCGTCGTTGAAATTCTTCAGGAAGAAAGGCAGTTCCTGTCCGGGGCAACGATCGCCGGTCATGTGTACATCGTTCATCCTTCTGTTCGATAGCTGCACCGTACTGCCGAAGACACCTGTGATGCACTGGATGGATCCTTTGCCTGTAGGCAACGCTTGTCCTGCATAGCTGGCGTATCCGCTGGTGCGGATCTGTACTTGAGCAAGCGTGCAATCCTCAAGATAGCGCGTACCGGTCGCTTGGTTGGCAGCGTCGGCCCATGTGCCACCTGCCGCATCCGCAGAAGTGAACTCCACATCGTTCAATTGGATCAACATGCTCTGCAAGGTGTCCATGGCCGTGGCGGTCAACTGGCCGATGGTGCGTACAATGGGCTCCACATGCACCAGCGTGGCTTGCTTCACGGTGTTGTTGTCCACGTTCACGCTGTCCAGTTGCATCAAGCCGTTGTAGGGTGAAAGTACGGTGCCGGGCAGGTAGATCCGGATGCTGTCCCCGATGTACAAACCGCCGCTCGTGATCAACCGAAGTGTGATGCCACCGGTGTGATCCTGCACGCTGATGTTCTTATAGAAATTCCCGTCGTTCTCATCGGCGGTCACCACGGCGTAAACGCTCTTGGGCTCGGTGAAATGCACCGCCGTATTGGTGTAGAGCGCTTTGAGTTCTTTGATCGTCAACACACTACCTACAGGGAGCGTGCGCGAGGGTGGTGCGTCAAGGTCCTTCTTACAGGAACTCGCGATCAACGCGATGGTCAAGAGGGGGAGGAGGAAGCGGAAGTTCATGCGAAAGGGGAATGCGTTGGTTGGCATCGATCAGAAGCTGAAGGTGACCATGGCGAAGTAGTTCCGCCCGTAGAGGTAGCTGTACTTGGGTGCGAATTTGTCCACTTGCATGCTGTTGTAGCGGAGCTGCTCGAATCCGCCGGTCCGGAATTCCTGGTTGTTCAGCACGTTGCTCACGCTCAGGTTCACCGCCAAGCGGTATTTGCGTTGGAACATCCAGCTCTTGCCCGCATAGGCGTCCACGGTGAATTGATCGTCCAAGCGGGTCTGGTCCAGTAGTTCGTTCCACTGCGGATCGCTTTCCACCAGGTTCTGCAGCGCTTCGGCCGTGCGGCGATCGGGGTTCGGATCCAAGTAGATATTGCCGAACCAGTTCGCGTTGAACCCTGCGAACCAGAACTTGGGTGAGTTGTACTTCAGCCCTAAGGAAGCGGCGCTCTGCGGCATGCCACCCACGCGGTATCCTTTCCAGAACACGGTACGATCCAGCGCGAAGATCTGATCGCTGTTGTTACGGGTTACCGTGGCCAGCGGGCGGGAGTCATAGACGTAGTTACCACCGGCATATACCGCGGTCATCTGCCACGTACTCGTGAGGTTGGCATCGAGCCCGAGTTCCACTCCGCGATGCACTTGGTCCACACCGGTCATGGCGTAGTTCACGATGGTCAGGAAATCATCGTGGTAGTAGCTGCGGTTCCAAACCTGGTTCGCGATCTTGGCATAGTACAAGGTGGCGCGACCTTTCAGACGTGGCCCTTTGATGATGTAGCTGATGTCGCCTGAGTAGGCCGTTTCATTCGTCAAGGCGCTGACCACTGCATCGCGAACGCGTGGAGATAAGTACGCCACGTTCGCGCCAGGAGGACGCACGATATAAGCCCCGTTGCCACTTAGGAAATGACGCCCGGTGATCTTGTAGATCCCACCGAACTTGAATCCGAAGCCGGTGAAATTCTGCTTCTCGGACTTGCCCAAGGAGTTGTTCGGGAAACGGCCGTTCTGCAGGTTTCCTTCACGCCAGAACGTGGTCTGCGAAAGATCCAGTCCGACGTACGCTTCCAAGCGACCGATCGTGCGCTCTACCTGGGCGAATGCATCCGCGTAACTCGTGTGCATGTAGTAGTCCCAGCCGAACACATCACCTTCCTTCACGGTCTTGTTCGGTGTGCTCAGATCGTTCTGTGAAATGATCGTATCGCTGAAATCGCGATCCGCGAACTGGTCGATGTCCACCCAGAAGTCACCGCCGAGCAGATCATCCACCACCTTGAAGTAGTGCGTGCGTTGTTTGTGGTAACTGGCTCCAACGGTCAGGTGCGTCCGGTCATCCACGTTCTTGTTCCAAACGGAGTTCAGTCCGTAGCGCACAGGATCCGTGCGCACTTCCTCGATGATGTACTTGCTGCGGTTCCCGGTGATGGTATCACCAAGTACCCCGTTCGCGTTCACCACTGAATAGAGGTTCTTGCCATTCGCGAAGTACAATTGGTCCCAATCGATCTGCCGGGTGTTGTCATCATTCTGCCAGGCAGCCACCCGATCCGGATATTGTTCGGCGTTCTGGTACCGGTAATAGCTGGGGAGGTAGCGGTAATAGTCAGGGCGTGGATCCTTCGCGTCGAACCAGTTCATACCGGTCAGACCATCGTGTCCGAAGGTGTAATAGGCCGAGGTGCTCAGCTTGGCCTTTTCGCTGATGGTGAAGTTGTGCGTAAGCATCACCATCGGCTTGTGGTCGAAGCTCATCTTGGCATTGCGCTTCTTGCCATTCTGGTAGCCCCAGTTCGGGTTGTACCAATTGTTGTCGGTCAGATCATACACCTCCTGCACAGCGATCCCTTGTCGGCCCTGTCTGATCGGCGATCCGAAAGCACTCAAGCTGATGCTGTGGCGGTCATTGATCTTCTTCTCTGCGGCTAGGAAGTACGAATACGCGTCGAAGGAGGTGCCTTCGACATATCCCTCTTCCGCCCAACGACGTGAACCGCTGAAGGCGAACGCCCATCCCTTGGCGTTCATCCCTGTGGCGTACGTGAACATGAGCCGGTTGCGGTAAGCCCTGTTGGCGGAGGCATAGGAGGTGCGAATACCCTTGCGCAGTGCGGTCGCTTGGATGTTCATGTCCGTGAGGCCACCCAAACTGCCGAAGTTCATCCGGCTGGGTCCGACGCCTGTCCGTACTTGCATCCAACGGGTCACATCATTCAAGCCGCCCCAGTTGCTCCATACAGCGTAACCGGTCTCCAGATCGTTCACCTTCACTCCATTGATCGTCACGAAGGTGTTCTCCCCATCGAATCCACGTACCCGGAAACGCGCCTGCCCGAAATTGTAACCGGCCACGGAGGTGAACACATCGCGGGAGGATTGGAGGATCCCGCTGATGTCCTGGTTGCCGAGTTCGGCATCGAGGTCGTCCGACGTCAGCGTGAACACCGGCAAGCGTGGGTTATTGGTCACCTGCGTGGTGTCCGGTTGGGTCACGTTCAGCAGCGTATCGGTCTGGGCGGAAAGCGCCAGGGCGGCCGGGACCACGCCCAACGTAAGGAGTGAGCGGAGGAACCGTGAATGGCGTAGCACCATGGGGGTCAGTTGTCGAGGTTCTCAAGCGCCTTCCGCGCAACACTTTGCGTCCTTACCGGATACAAGGGGTTGAAGAAGGGCTTTTCAAGGGGACGGCAAAAGTAGACTTGTATGCATACCAGCTTCGGTTCTTAGGAGGTTAATTCCATGACAAGTGATCAACACCGACGCTGCAATGCGGTCAAGTGGATGGCCTCGTTGACGTAACACCCTGATGCGTAACAGGTTTGACTACATTTACGAGCTTGTAACTACCAATATGCGCACTGGTTCGGAACAACTTCTCCAGCGGATCGGCTCCTCGTGGGCCATGCGCACAGGGATCGCGCTGTTCATCTGCTTGGTAGGTGTCGTCCCGATCGCCAAGGCGGACCACTTCTCAGGCGCCAACATCACCTACCAATGCGTTGGCCCGAACAACTACCAGGTAACCTTGGACCTTTATCTGGACTGCGCGGGCGCTCCCCTCACTCCACAGTCGCTGAACTTCGTCAACAACTGCGGCGTCTCATTCACCTTGGTGGGGATCCCGCTGGTCCTTACGGAGGAGGTTTCCCAACTCTGCGGAAGCCAGTTGGGCAATTCCACCTGCAACGGTGGCACCCAGCCCGGAGTGATGCACTATCAGTTCCAGACCACCTTGTTCCTGGCCCCGTGCAATTCCTGGTCGATCGGCTGGAATATCTGTTGCCGAAGCGCAACTCAGAACGTTCAGCTGACCCCGGGCATGTATGTGTCCGCTTCGCTGAACAATTTCGGGGGGCTGTGTGATCAATCCCCACAGTTCGGGGACGAGACCATTCCGTACGTGTGTGTGAACGAGCCGGTGAGCTACAACCCACTGGTCACCGATGCGGATGGGAACACGTTGGTGTTCTCGTTCATCAGCGCGCGCTTCGCCGCTCCCTTGCCGACGAACGTTTCGTACGTCCCCGGATTCACTGCCGGCGCCCCCATTCCCGGGATCACCTTGGACCCGGCCACCGGCCAGATCAACTTCACGCCCACGGTGAGCGGTAGTTATGTAGTGGCTCTGCAAGTGGCCTCCTACAATGGTTCAGGCCAGCTGATCGGTACGGTGATGCGGGACTTCCTGTTCATCGTGATCAATTGTATCAACCCGCCAGCGGATAACCTCGGACCGACCTCGATCACGAATGGCATCATTACGAGTACGAACGGGATCGAGGTATGCACAGGCGTTGCGTTCTGTGTCGACATCTCTTTCAGCGACGTGGATCCACTGGCGGTGATCACCTTGCTTTCCACGGTCGCTGCGGATCTTCCGGGAGCGACCTTCAGCGTAAATGGAACCAATCCGGCTGTGGCGACACTCTGCTGGACGCCTGTTCTTGCGCTTTCGCCAGCGAACGTGCTCATCAACGTGAACGATGGAGCGTGTCCGATCCAGAACCTGTCCACGTACGCCATGACCATCACGGTCACAGCGCCACCACCGTTGCCGCCCGATCCGGGAACCGATGTGACGATCAACGCGTGTGTGGGCTCGCCGAATGTGAACCTCTTCAATCAATTGGGCGGTACACCGGATGTCGGTGGTGTATGGACCGGACCGAATGGGGCTGCACATCCAGGAACCTTCATCACCGCAACTGACCTTTTCGGGCAATACACCTACACGGTCGGAAATGGTTGTTTGAATGCTTCCGCGGTGGTCACCATCAACCAGAACGCCAGCGCGAATGCGGGTACTAACGCATCGGTCACGCTGTGCAGTAATGGTGCGGTGATCAGCTTGGTCGCCCAATTGGGTGGAGCGCCGCAAGCCGGTGGTGCTTGGAGTGGTCCGAGTCCTGTGATCGCCGGGAACTACAACCCCGCTACGATGAGCCCCGGGGTGTACACCTATACAGTGACCGGCACTCCACCCTGTCCGAATGCGACATCGACAGTGACCGTTGCGGAGAACCTTGCACCCAACGCGGGCACGAATGGAACGCTTACGGTGTGCAGCACATCCGCCGCAACGAGTCTGATCGCGCAGCTCGGTGGTGGTCCTTCTGCTGGGGGAACATGGAGCGGACCGAGTCCTGTTGGTGGAGGGGGCAATTACAATCCGGCCACAATGGATCCCGGCGTGTACACATACACCCTTGTGGGTGTAGCGCCATGCACGAATTCAACCGCAACCGTTACGGTCACGGAGAATCCGGCTGCAAGCGCCGGTTCCAATGGTTCGGTGTCCACTTGTTCCAACGGAGCCACAGTGGCGTTGATCGCCAGTCTGGGTGGAGCGCCGCAAGCCGGTGGTGCTTGGAGTGGGCCGAGTCCGGTGGTGGGTGGCAACTACAACCCGGCGACCATGAACCCCGGGGTCTACACCTATACTGTGACAGGGGCGGCTCCTTGTCCGAACGCCACGGCGACGGTGAACGTGACGGAGAACGCTTCGCCCAATGCAGGCACGAACGGCACACTGACCATTTGTAGTTCTGCAGCACCGGCGAGTTTGATCGCGCAGTTGGGAGGTGGCCCATCGGCAGGTGGAACATGGAGTGGTCCGAGTCCTGTTGGTGGTGCAGGCAATTACAACCCGGCCACGATGAACCCGGGAGTGTACACCTACACGGTGACCGGAGTGGCTCCATGTGCC
>Ga0138256_10009254_pt1 | contig 10336 bp, 14 predicted proteins | sample KNB2016incub_MG_FD_105486 | JGI IMG/M metagenome (GOLD analysis project Ga0138256, IMG submission 105486) | Active sludge microbial communities from wastewater in Klosterneuburg, Austria - KNB2014incub_MG | ecosystem: Engineered > WWTP > Activated sludge > Unclassified | place: Austria... | reverse complement strand
TTAGTAAATGTTGTTGTTGGTTTAGCTACGTTGTCTAAAGAAGAAGCAAGACCTCCCCATGTTTCAGTTTCTGTAGCCCATGTTGTTGTAATAGTAGCCCAAGTTAAACCTTGTGCTATTTTGGCTACGTTTGCGAGGGTGGTAGTTGGTTTTGATACGTTGGTTAAACTCATTATCTATTGTTTTCTCTACTAGGTGATAATCTACCTTTACTGTCTGTATTTCTATCTGCGAAATATGTAATCATTTTTTGTTCTTCTTTCTGTAGTTCTGCTCCAAGTGCTGAAAGGTTTGCAAGTCCAAGTGTTAATGCACCATCATAAGCAGAAGCTATAACAAATCCTCTATGTAGAAGTGGTGAACAACCTGGTTCTTTTGTTGTATCTGTTGCTGCGAAATAGCTAGGTGTTCTCTGGAAGTAAAACTTTAATCCTGCTGTTACAGAAGTTGCTGGTGTTGGGTAAAGTCTAATTATGTTATCTGCTATTAGGTCGTATTGTATTGGTTGACCATCTGTACTTTCATATGTGTCAAGAGCTAGGTCAATTTCTTTGTGGTCTATCTTTTTTAGTTGTGTCCAGTTTCCTGCACTATCTTTTATATCTATACGAGTAAGGTTTACTATCTTATTGCTTTGTTCATCTACCAAGAATGAGTAATCTGATTGTGCTCCTACTAGGTTAGTAGTACCTATTGGAAGTTTGGTATGGTTTGTATCATCCCATTGGAATTGCCTATCAGCTCCTATTGCAAAGCCTACAATTTTATCAAACCAGTTATTGCAGGAGTTCACAATCTTAGAGGTAGCCCATTGGGTGCTATCTACACGCATCATGTCTCTTGTTTGTTGAACTATTCCTGTGTTGTTTGTTGCTTCGCTAAATTGCATTGTGTTTTTGTTAATTTGTTAATATCCTCATCCTCACCCTCCGTAGAGGGCAAGAGGAAGACGTTAAGCGTCTGGGACTACTGCAGTTACTACTGCACCTATAGCTGAAAAACCATGACCCATCCATCCGATAGTGTTATTAATCTTTTTAAAGTAATGGATTTGAGTATCTGTGAAAAGATATTCTTTTGTTCCATCACAATCTTCTGAGTTGATTTCTTCTGCGGAGGCTGCTGGTGTTCTTACTTCAAAGTTAGCACCTGCTGAACCAATGACCATTATTTCATGACCTATTGGAACATCTGCTAGTGAAGGAAGAACTATCCAATCATTAGCATCATTTGCTACACCTGTAACTTCTACCACTTTTACTCGTGGAGGAATTACATTCTGTCCTAAAACAGCTGGTGTTGCATCATCTGCAACGATTTGGATTGGCTTCAAGTGGAAACCGTCTAAATCTGGACTTATATTTGTTATTGACATATTTCTTGTTTAGTTAATTAGTAATCTCTTTCGGGGGAATTAGAGAATGGAGTCAATCGGTGGAAAAAACTCTATTCTCTAAACCCCCAAAAAGAGGGTTTACAAATGCTGACTACGCAAGTGTAATGTCAACGATTAAGTCTCTCTTTGGAACCCATACGTGTGCTCCAATGTAACCGTATACTGCTACTTCTTTACCTGTCTTTCCTGCTACTGCCTTTTCTTCAAACTTGATAGCTTGAGGAGCTGCATAAGTAGCTACACCCTTAACTCCGAATAGACGGTGACCACTGTTAGACCAAGTTTGAGAACCTGAGTCTGAAGTAGCTGCGTCATCTTCAAACATACCTGTACGTGCAACGTAGATTTCTACGCCTCCGTAAGTTGTCATGAAGCCATTGTTAAGTGCTGCATCTGCGAAAGAAAAACCATTTGTCATCTGAGCTTGCATGAAGCCAGGGACATCTGTGTTTTCAATAACCAAGAACATACCTTTGTAAGCCTCTCGGTAACCCATAACCTTTGATGCAAGGTTAGAGATTATTGTGTTGATGTTTTGTGCAGTTGAGAAACCTCCTGCTGGAGTTGTGTATGTTCCTGTTCCTGCCTCAAGTACAACGTTCAAAACGTACTTGTCAATAGCTTGTACTACTGATGCGTTCATGTCGTCTGTTCGTGCTGCAAACAAATCAAACTGTGAAAGTGTATCTTCAAAGTCGTAGATGTGTTCTGCTACAACGAATTCGTCTGTAACTGTTAGTGTGTCGTTAGTAAGTGTGAAAGCTGCAGTTGAGTAAGTACCTGTCAAAGCCTGAACTGTTGTTGCAGGAGCTGTTTGATAAGGAGACTTAATTAACTTTGAGCCAGAACGGTCTACGTTACAGATTTTTTCTGCGATAAGACTCTTTCTTAGTGCGATTTCTAGAGATTGCTGTTTATACTTCTCTCTAACTGAAGTTGTTGCTATTGTGTTCATAATTGTGAATTTATAATACTAATTCTAATAAATCCACCGATTGTTTTAGTCTTTGATGCCTAGTCTAAGTTTAATAACTCTTTCCATGTCTGCATCGTTGTCTGGTAATTCTCCTTTTGCTGCTTTAGCTAGTAAAACATCATCTGAAGTCTTACCTGTTCCACGCTTTGAGCTACCAACATTTGCTGCTGATGCTATGGAGCGTTTCTCTTGGTTGTCTTTCAAAATTGTAGCAACTACGTTTGACTTAAGTGCCTCTGCGATAGTTATTTGTTTAAGTTGAGCATATTCTCTAACTTCTTCTATATCTGCTTCGGGTACTTTTGCATCAATGAGTGCGTACAAATCTTTGGTTGTCAATTCTCCTGTTGTAGGAGTTTGCTTTGGAGTAACTGGGGCTTCTGTTTTAGTTGCCTTAGCTGCTCTTTCTGCTTTCTCTGCACGAATCTTGTAATTTTCTGCTAACTCCTCAGCCTTTGCTAAACGCTCAACTAATTCATTAGTTTCATCACCCTCCTCGTATGAAGTTTCAAGGACTTCTTCCTCTGCTGTATTTGAGATGTCAGCTGCATCATATTCGTTTTCCATAGTTATGTCTTTAAGGTGTTCCTTCTGCACCATTTTTATTAATTATAATACTCTTTTATTGTAAAGAACTACTTACTACTATTTTTTGCGTTATCTGTCTTGATTTGCTCAGGTGTTTTATCTTCTGCTTCAGCTAACATCCTGATACTATCTAAACCTCCCTCTAATTGACCGATAAACATGTTTCTTGCCTTTATGTTTATCATAGCCTCCTCAGTTGTCATACCACTGAAGTCCATACTAATCCAAAGGTCTGTTTGCTGACCAATTCCTCCATCTAAATCATACTCAGGAAATATTTTCTTTCTTATAGCTATTAATAAAGGCTCATTTCCTTTAAATGTATTCTTTATTAAAGCTACTTCTGTTGGTGTTAATTTTGCCATATTTTTTATTTCATCATCATACTACCCATTCCAGTATCGACTCCTGCTCCACCGTTAGGAGCTACTGGCTGTTGACTTTTCATTGTAGAACTATTTAAACCTGCTAGTTCTACTGGGCTGACTGTTCCTGTTCGTATCAGTATCTTGTTAAACAAAAGATTTGCTTTTGGATTGTTTAACATATCAGGGTTTCCTGCGATTGTTTGTAACATTGTACCAAGTGTTGCCATGTCTGCTTTGTTGTCTGTACCTTCACCTGAAACATCTATTTCAAGTTCCCACTCAATATCTTTCAATAATTCTTTCCATGTCAAGTCTGTAAGCTCATCTGGTTTAAAGTATCTTTGGTTTCCTTGTTCATCTAATTCAGAAACAACACTAGAAGCTTCTTCATCTACCATACCTTGAGTAACTTCTGGAATTTCACCTGTTGTTATTATTTGATTTATTAGTTTGTGTGCTAGTCTTTTTGTTGCTTCAAAAGGAACATATTTTTTGTCAATCTTTTCAATGTCGTGTTGTTCTAGTATTGCAGTAATTTCATCTGAATTATCCATTTGTTTTTTAAGGAATGGTATAACATAGTTTCTTAACATTTCTTCAATGTGAATACCTTTGTTTTCTACCATCATCTCAAACAATGAATGAGACTCATTTAATAGTGCTTCAACTTGTCTCCAAGCTGTTCCAGAAGGAGCTGCTTGACCCATCATTGATTCACTGATACCATTTATCTCTGTTCCAAGTGCTTTCCATTCTGCTCCATAGTTTTGTAGTGCAGTTATGTCATGTGAGTTGTTTGCAACTTGTGTAAGGGGTTGATTTATTGAGTGGATAAGAATATCACCTGTTTCAATAGACGTAAGTGCATTTTGTCCCACAAAGTTACCATCAGAGGTCTGGAATATTAGCTTAGAAGCCAAGTCTAATTGGTCTTTGATTTGTTTCTTTGTGTGGTTAAGCATCCACTGTGCTTCGAATAGGTTTTCTACTGCACCTATTGACTGAGTACGACCATCTTCTTTAATAAGATGTGTAATCATGTATGGGTTCTTTTCCTCTTTACCTTTGACCAGACAGTAGTCATCATATTTACCAGCTTCTTTAGATGCAACAAAAGATATAACGTGCATTTGCTGTACATAAGTATCTTCATCTACTTCTTTACCTGTCAAGTAAGACAATGGAAGTTCTCCGTGTACCTCATAAAGTTTGATGAAGTTTGTTTTGTTGTCTTTTTTGTCTTTTCCTAGTGTTTCACGTGCAACAGTTGAATCAATCAACTTATCAACCATATCTTTGTCGTAACCTTTTCTGTTTCTAAGGTCTGATGGTGATAGTTCAAGCACCTCAATAACAACATCATTATTGAAATCTACTTGGTCAACTATTAATCTATTCCAAGGAATAACCATTGAGTGTAGTTTTCCATCTGTTTCAATAAATTTTACAACAGCTGAACCATAACGTGCTAGTGTTCTACCCCAGTCATTAAGAAAAGCTCCGAAGTTTGCTCTCCTCATCCAGTTCTGAAGCAAGATTGTTGCCATAAAAGAGGTGAAGATGTTTCTTGTGCTTGTAGCTTTTACTTTGATATCTTTTCTGTCAATGTCTGTAGCTCTGTACCAGATATTTACTGCCGCAGTTACAATGTTGAAGAAAGGTTTTTCTCTATCCATTGAATCCTTGTCTCCAGAAATGTGCTTACTATTTAAGTAGGCATCAATTTTGTTTATGTTTTCTGAAAGAGAAAAATCTACATATTTAGAGATGGTTGTTTTACCACTTATGTAATCACTTTCATTTTTTCTTATTAACTCTGCTAGTGTTTTTTCTGATTCCATTTAATAATCCACCGATTATTTTATTAGTTGTACACCAATGTTAGGTCTGCTGTTCCACCGACTATTGCATACAATCCATTCTTGAATGTTAATCCATCTGGGAATGTAACCACTTGAGATGTTGCAGTAACAAATGTGTATGTATTTAACATTGTTTTAGCTGCGTCTGTGCCACCTGAAAGTGTTGTTCCTGTCCAAGCTGTTGTAGTTGCTGTTTCAGTTGTAGTGATAGAATTACCAACAGTACCAAAGTTTAATGCTTGAATTACTTGTGTTGTGTTTCCGTTTGTAGTTGCTGTAACAGTTGGGTGTGCGTTTGTTCCTGTTGAGTAATCTGTTCCCTCTGTACCACTTGCGTTGATAGCCTTCTTCATATTGTCAAGAGCTGTTGCATCATTGGTTACCCAAAGAATTTCATTTGCTACTGCACTTGCTACACCATTTACTGTTTCACTTAATTGGTTTGTGAAGTAGTAAGATGTTCCATCTATTACGAAAGTTGATGAAGCAGTTGCTACACCAGTTATTGATGTTCCTGTACCACCACCAAGTGTTGTGTCAGCCCATAAAAGGTGTGTTGATGTTTCTGTTGTTGCTTTTGTGTTATTCGCTGTACCTATAACTTTAGAGACAACTTTTTGAGTTGTGTCTGTGTTTGTAGTAGCTGTTACGTCTGGGTGTATTGCAGTACCCGCAAAGTATTCTGTGCCAGGTGTTCCACTTGCGTTTATTGCTGCTTTTAGGTTGTCCAATGTGATTGCTGCACTTGCACCGATTTGCACATCATATGCTGCTAACATTGTATCTTTAAAACGATAGACTATTGAACCAATAGTAACAGTGTCTCCATCTGTTACGTTTGTTGCATCACTTGTAAGTGTACTCTCTGGAAACTTAGCATAAACTAATCCTGAAGTAGTAAGAGTGCTGGTAGCATAAGCTCCAGCTGTGTTATCTACTCCGTCTAGTAATTTAATTGTTCCACTTGTGTTAGAGTTTACAATAACTCCTTTAACTTGCCCCGCACCCAGTTTAACTAATTGGGTCTCTGTTATATTCTTTGACAAACTTCCTAATTCACTCATAATATTCTTCCACCATTATTTTCTAGTTTTTAATGTTTAAGTTTTAATTTGCACCTGTATTATAACATACTTTGATTTATTTGTCAAGTGTTTATTTATTTGTTTCTCTTGTTCTGTGGTTTCTGTTCATTGAAAATCTCTCACTTTGTTTCTTAAATACGTCACTCATTCCTGATAAACGGAAAATAGACGTTAATCCATAACGTATTGCATCCATTGTGTGGTCGTAGCCACCTTCTGGAATCTCAAGAACCTTGTTGTTTTTATCTGTCATCCAGAGGTAATTTCTGTATTCTTTTATGATATTTATCGACCTTTTTGTTACAGAAATACGCTGCATTTGTACTATTTGTATTCCATTTTTTATACTGTCTCTACCTTTTTCTGCACCAAAAGTAGACACCCCGTAGGAGGTTAATTCATCAATACTTTTAGGTTCTGCACTGTCAGCTATTGTCAAGGCTTGTCCAGGTTGGTTGGCTATTATGTCTGCTATTTGTTTGTTGCTTAATCCTTTCTGAAAAGTAATCTCATCTAATATGTATCCTCCATTATATCTGTAAATAGCAACAATAGCGGTGGGGTCATTTGTATATCCAAAGTCAAGTCCATATCTTTCCAATACAGCTTCATGCGGAACAGCATCTATGATTAACCAGTCACGATAAATCTTACCTTCTATTTCTCCCATTAGTCCAAGTCCATAAACCTGCCACCAGCCTTTTCTTTCTTTTCTTTGCTCTAGTGCCTGAACAATAGAATCTCCAAGTGCTTCGTTATCTTTATAGGTTATGATTATGAAATCACAATCTGTTCTGTTTCCTTTTAGTTCTGTTTGTACCCAAAATTCATTTGATGGGTTGTAGTCAAGATATATAAATTCTGATGTACGTATTTCCAACTGTTCAAACGCCTCAAATGAAACGTTGTTACATTCGTTTATAAATAATCTGTCACGTCTAGCTCCACGTAGTTTGTCTCCGTTGTCTGTAGAGAAGAACTCTATCTGTGAACCTGTTTCAAAAGTATACATGGAATCTGTTGTATTCCAGCAATCATCTTTCCAGTAACCATGTTCCACCATTATGTTTTTGAAGTCACGTATTGCTCCTCGTTTTAGGTGAGGAATAGACTCAGAACAAATAGATGTGAGTGTTTTCTTTTTATCTGCTTGGGCTAGGGCTATAAGGTATAGTAAAATAGAAATAGTCTTTGAGGCAGAAGAACCACCCTGAACAATTCTTATTCTTTTTTTCATACCCATTATTTTACGGGTAGCTGTGGTTCTAATGAATGGCATCTAATCTTTTTCTATTAGGATATTTTCTATGAATATAAATGTGGCAAGTGTGACTCATAAAGTTCTGCACATAGTAATTATGTAATATCTTACTACATAAAACAGCTAACTTCCAAAACGGGAATAGAACAAAATACCAAATAGTTGGTTTATATACTTTTCCATCTAATTTCATTATAGGTATAATCATACTATTCAATTACAGGTTCATTAACTTCTTCTATTTGGGGTTTAACATTTATCACATCAATAGCATCTAGTTCTAGGATAGGTGTAGGTAGTGCTGTAACCTTAACCTCTGTCTTACTACTGTAACCCAAATCTTTACCGAGGGTAGTAACAATCATCTTAGACATGTCTGCTACAATTCTTGCCTTGTCTGCATCAAACACCTCCTCTTGTGTTCCATCTGGATTTGTTTTAATCTTTGTCAAGCCCAGGTTTATAATACGGGCTATGTTACGTTCTGCGTTATTCATCATCTTAGAACGTCTTAGTTTATCTTTCTTTTCTTTAAACCAAGCAAGGTTACCTATGTTGATAGCTGTGTTCTCTGCAAACCCTGCATCTCTAGCGGCTTGTCTAGCGTTGGGATTACCATCTCTAACACTCTTTAAATAATAGTTCCAACAGTTCTCTCTACGGCTGTTATCTTGGTTCTTGTTTCTAATACGAGGGTCAGTAACTATGTTACCTGTCCTCTTATCTCTATACACCTCTTCTAAATAACCTTCCTCATTTGACTTGAGTTCAGGTTCTTCCACCTCTTTAACTTCTACCCTCTCTACAACTACCTCTTCTTCTATAGTATTTTGCATATCCTATATTATAACATATCTAGAATTATTTGTCAAGCTACTTTAATAGTTTTGTAGCTTCTTCTTGGTTTAAATATCCAACCATTTTAATTAATAACTCAGTATTATCTTTACACATTCCTAAAACCACATTACATCTTGAACAAATCCAACCCCTAAATTCTCCAGTATTATGGTCATGGTCAAAACAAATAGTTCCACCATCACCACAAAGTTCACAGATATTAGGTTTAAGTCTTTTTGCTTTTTCTTCTTGTTTTGAAACTCTCCATTTTTTTGTATATTCTACAGTGTTCATAGTAATTCCACCCTTCCAATTAGGGTGATTTTCTTTTTTCATTGGATTTTCTTTATTTCTTTTTGATAAATCTGGTCTTTTTCTACCTTTGTTGTTTTTACCATAACCCCTCAAAATAGCAATTTCTCTTAACTTTTGTTTAGATTCTTCTGTGTGTTTTTTAAACATAATATTACTTTAATAACCGTCTCGCTTCTTCAGGTGAAACTATGTTTCCATAAAGAGAAGATGTTAGATTCTTTATACATTCCATACGTAAGTGAAATCTCTCTTCTCTATCATTAATAGATTTTAATTGTTCCTTGTATGCTTCTACCTCCATCTTTAATCTGAAGTCAGCATCTGTCAAGTAGTAGGTAACCCATGTATCTAAACCATACTTATCTTGTTGTTTATGGTGGGTCTCTTCGTGAATTATTAAATGTTTCGGTAGAACATTGTTTGTATAGATGTTGTGGTCGTAGGCAAAGATGGTATCATCTGTTATATCAAATACCTTCCTATACTCTTCTATTAAAGGAAACTCTTCTTGGGGTTTTATCATTTAATTATACAACACTTAAGTATACACATATTCTCTCCCCAGTCTCCGTCACTTGTGCGGGTGGCAGATAGTATTATAACAGTATCATCCTCGTAGGTTACCCAACCCTTTGTAGTACATATAGTTTTATTTTTACCAAACTTGGCTAGGGCGTCTAAGTTCTTCCAAGCTCCATCAGAGTAATGGTCAAGCCACTTTATAGTCCGATACCTAATGCCACCGAGTTTCTTTTTCATGGGATAAGTATAGCATAGAATAGTGTGTTTGTCAAGTGTGTTAACTGAAAACTAGGGCTTATGATTAATTTAGATGCTTATAACTCTACCACCATTTAATGCGTATGTTCCTGATGTAAAATTAGAACACATTGTTCCCATTACACCAGAATTAGCTTGGGTGGATGAAAACACACCAGGAGTTGTGGTAACTTGATATGTCCAGTTCCATGGTTGTGTATACACTGGTTTATTTACAATTACCACCCTAAAAGGTAAAACTTGTTCAGCAATAGAATCCTTTTCTTGTAATTCTTTTACCTTATCAAGTCTACCTGCTTTAAAATCATCAATAGTTTGTTTAATAACAAAGATTTCTTTGTCTATCCCACGTTTATCTTCTTCTAGGTCTACCTTTTGTTGAAGTAGATTCTTTATAATACTCTTAAGTTTAACAATTTCTTTTTCTTGAATCTCTTGTTCGGCGGACTCAATAGCCTTTTTTATTTGTTCTTTCATATATTTATTCTTATTCTAAGCCCTAGTTTTCAATGAACACCGATACATATTTTATCATATTTTGTTTTATTTGTCAAGACTTGACTTATGTTTTTGAATATGCTATAATGGGAGTAAGTTAATATTGGTTTCTCTTTTGACGGCTTTGTTAAACCGTGAATGACCCTAGATTGGGTATCGTAAGTCTGTTCACTTAGAACGTGTGACAGACAAGAACACTTGAAAAACAGTGCCTTCTTCTTTTCTCTCTTTTCTTCTTTTTTCTTTCTTACCCTTCTTTCTTGGTTTCTTCTTTAGAATAGCCTAAGTTAAACAATGATTGGTGGCTAAGTTGAGCTATATTGCAATCTATATTGCTAAAGTATTAGATTTTTACTCAGTTAGTTTG
>Ga0138256_10009253_pt1 | contig 10336 bp, 9 predicted proteins | sample KNB2016incub_MG_FD_105486 | JGI IMG/M metagenome (GOLD analysis project Ga0138256, IMG submission 105486) | Active sludge microbial communities from wastewater in Klosterneuburg, Austria - KNB2014incub_MG | ecosystem: Engineered > WWTP > Activated sludge > Unclassified | place: Austria... | reverse complement strand
GTCGGCGGCGTCGTCTCGACGGCTTCCAGCCGGCCCTCGGCCACCAGGCGCCGGTATTCGCCGGGACGCTCGTCCTTCAGCTCGTGCTCGGGGATGCGCCCGGTGAAGATCACGGTGTCCATCGGGAACTTCTCCGGGCGGACGTGGCCGTTGAAGAAGTGGATCGTGAAGATGAACCCCACGGCCAGCAGCGCCTCCTCCCCGTGCACGACCGTCGCCACGTTGAAGACCCAGCCCGGCAGGAACAGCGCGAACTGCTGCGGGAACCAGAGGACGAGCCCCGAGCCGCCGATGATCGCCATGCCCCAGAACACGGCCCAGTAGTCGAACTTCTCCCAGTAGGTCCAGCGGTCGAACTCGGGGCGCGGGCCCTTGCCGACGAACCACTTGAAGTGGTTCCACATGTCGAACGCGTCCTGCGGCTGCGGGACCATGGAGTTCGGGCCCCAGAGCACCGCGAGGAAGCCGGTGCGCCGGATGGCGCCCTCGAGTATCCGGACCACGTGCAGCAGCCACACGATGATCATCGTGCCGGCGCAGATCCGGTGGATGAGCGCCGAGGCCTCGAAGCCGCCGAACGCTCGCGCGAGCGCCGCGGCCCAGTCGTGGTCGGAGAAGACCAGGGGCAGGCCCGTGATGGCGCACCCGATGAAGGTCGTCATCAGGAACGCGTGCATGATGCGGTCGACGCGGTCGAACCGCTCGTAGTACCTGTGGGCCGCGGGGCGAGCCGCGTTCGCGGCGACGGGCGGGTTCCGGACTTGGCTGGCCATCAATGCTTCTCCGCTTCAGGGGTCGAGCCGGCCCGCCGCTTCTTCATTTCCGCGAGCGACCGGTAGAGCCAGAGGATGGTGTGCAGGCCGAAGAAGGCGAAGACGCCCGCGAGCAGGATCTGCATGAACTTCGTCGTGTAGTAGAGGACCAGGCCGCTTTCCTTGCTGTTCTTGTTGGCGTGCGGCTGGAACTTCACGAAGTTGGCATTGGCCTTCGGGTGGCACGCCTGGCACGTCTCGAGGATCCGCTGCTCGGACACCTTGGACAGCGGGTTCTCCTTGGGCAGCACCTCGTGCGCACCGTGGCAGCTCGCGCACGTGGCCATCGTCGCGAACCCCAGGTCCGTCACCTTCCCGTGATACGTGTCGCGGTAGCTCTTCACGAAGTCCGCGTGGCAGCTGCCGCACTCGTTGATGACGTCGAGCTGCCACTTGGGCGTCTTCGGGTCGGCGATGGTGTGCGTGCCGTGGCAATCGGTGCATCCCGGCGCCTGCAGGACGTTGCCGGCGCGCAGCTTTCCGTGCTGGCTGCCCGCCCAGACCTTCTTCACCTTGCCGTGGCAGGTGCCGCAGGTCTCGGGGATGTTGGCGCGGGCAACCGCGCTCTCCGGGTCCTTCTTCGGCCGCATGTCGTGCGTGCCGTGGCAGTCGGTGCAGACCGGCACCCTGTCCTTCGACTTGCCGCTTCCGGCGAGCAGCTTGCCGTGGATGCTGTCGTGGTACATCGCCGAGACGTTGCCGCCCGGGACCTTCCCTTCCTTGATCAGCTTCTCGTTGCCGTGGCAGGCGCCGCAGGTCGCCTCGAGGTTGCCGCGGGCGGTCATCGCGCCGTCGTCCGAGGTTGCCTTGATGTCGTGCGAGCCGTGGCAGTCCGAGCAGGCGGCCGCCACCACCTTGCCGTCCGCGCGCGCCTTGCCGTGGACGGTCGTGGCGTATTCCTTGACCGCCTTTTCGTGGCAGCTCGCGCACTGCGCGGGGCCCGGCGACTTGTGCGGATACTTCTTCAGGCCCTCGTCGGCGTGGCAGTCGACGCAGCCCGCGTTGCCGCCGCCGTGAAGGGTTTTCGCGTGCTTGAGGGGGTCCAGCAGGACCGACTTGCCCGCCGCGCTCTTGTCGGTGGGCTCCGCCTCCGAATGGCAGTCGATGCATTTCCGGCTCGCATCGGGCGCCTTGGCCGCCGCCCTTGCTTCCGGCGCCTTCGCTTCGGGGGCCTTGGCCACCGCCGCCGTGTGCAGTCCCACCACGAGGGCGAGTGCAATGCCTTGAATCGTCACGCGAATCATCGTCGGCTTCCCTGCGCGGAGAGCCAGGTCCCGGCCCGGAGCCCGGGCCCCGTATCCGGGGGATGCGGGAAGGAACTGGCGCTGGCTCTCGTCGTGGCCAAACTTCTCATGGAGGGGGGTATGCGGTGTTGACATGGGTCAATCGCGCCGCCCCGCGGGACGGCGGCCCGCCGCCGGTAGAATCCCCCCATGCAGATCCGTTTCCTGGGCGCGGCACGGGAGGTCACCGGCTCGTGCTACCTCGTCGACACCGGGCGCATTCGCTTCGTCGTGGACTGCGGCATGCACCAGGGAGGCCGCGAGGCGGGGCCGCGCAACCGCGCGTTCCCCGACTTCGATCCCGCCGGCCTCGACTTCGCGCTCGTCACCCACGCGCACCTCGACCACTGCGGGCTGCTCCCCGTCCTGTCGGCGCGGGCGCCCTCGCTTCCGGTCTACACGACGCGGGCCACCGCGGACCTCCTGCCGGTCATGCTGCTCGACAGCGCCCACATCCAGGCGCGCGAGAAGACGCACGCGAGGGGCCCGGCGCCCGCCCCCCTGTACGGCGCGCCCGACGTCGAGCGCGCCATGCGCCGCGTGAGCGGCGTGCCCTACGGCGTGGAGTTCCGCCCCCACCCGGACGCGCGCGTGCGCTTCCTCGACGCCGGGCACATCCTGGGCTCCGCAATCGCCGAGGTGCGCGTGCGCGACGGCGGCCGCGAACGCCGCGTCGTCTTCTCCGGCGACCTCGGCCAGCCGGCGCGGCCGATCGTGCGCGATCCCGAGACCGTCGCGCAGGCCGACATCCTGCTCGTGGAATCGACCTATGGCGACCGCCTGCACAAGCCGATGGACGAGACGCTGCGGGAGCTGGTCGGCGCCATCCGCGAGACCCTTTCCCGGCGCCGAGGCAACCTCGTCGTCCCGGCCTTCGCCCTGGGGCGCGCCCAGGAACTGCTCATCCTGCTCTACGAGCTGTGCGAAAGCGGCGTGCTCGAGGGCCTCAACGTGTTCGTGGATTCCCCGCTCGCCCGGCAGGCCACCGCCGTGACCTTCGCTCACCTCGAGTCGCTCGACCCGGTCGTCGGCCGCTTCGCGCAGGCGCTGCGCCGCCGCCGCCTGCCCTATCGCCTCCGGTTCACGCGGACGCCCGAGGAATCCATGGCGATCAACAGGATTCGCTCCGGCGCCCTCATCATCGCGGCCAGCGGCATGTGCGAGGCCGGCCGCGTCCGGCACCACCTGCGCCACAACCTCGGCCGCGAGGAATGCGGCGTCCTCTTCACCGGCTTCCAGGCCGGCGGCACGCTCGGCCGGCGCCTCGTGGACGGGGCGCGCAGCGTGCGCCTCTTCGGCGAGACCATCCCGGTGCGCGCCCGCCTCCACACCCTGGGGGGACTGTCTGCCCACGCCGACCAGGGCGCGCTGCTCGCCTGGCTGCGCGGCTTCCGGCGCCCCCCGTCGCGCACCTTCGTGGTCCACGGCGAGGAGTCGGCGGCGCTCGCCTTTGCCGGTGCCGTGGGTTCGACCCTCGGCTGGGAGGTCGCGGTTCCCGGCCGGGGGGATGCCGTCGAATGCTGACCCCCGGGCCCCTGACGCCCTCGGCGCCACCTGCTATGCTTCCCGGGCCGCTGTAACCAGTCCCGTAACGCCCCGCCCATGCCTCCCGATTCCGAACCGGCCCACCCGCCCGACAGGGACGACCGCTGGCGCCACGCCGTCCTCACGGCGGGGCTCGCCGTCTTCGACTGGGACATTGCCGGACGAAGCACGTACCGCTCGCCGGAGATGCTCGCGACCTGGGACTATCCGCCGGGGCTCAACGCCTCGGTGGACGCGGCCCGGGTCGTCATCCACCCGGACGATTTCCCGCTGTTCTGGACTCGAATGATGGAGCTGGAGCGCGGCGAGGTGGAAAGCGCCATGCTCGAGCTGCGCATGCGAGCCCGCGACGGCACCTGGCACCGCGTGCGCTGGCGCGCGCGCGTCGTCTCGCGCGGCGCGAACGGCCGCCCCGCCCGCGTCGTGGGCACCGTCAACGACATCGACGAACTCTGGAAGGGCCGGCAGGTGGCGCGGGAAAGCCAGATGCGCCTGCAGGGAATCGTCGACTCCGCGATGGACGCGATCATCTCGGTGGACGACGAGCAGCGCATCACGCTCTTCAACCGCGCCGCCGAGCGCATCTTCGGCTACGAGGTGCGAGAGGTCCTCGGGCGCCACCTGGGGATGCTCGTGCCGCAGCGATTCGAGGACGCGCACCGCCGGCACGTCGAGGAATTCGGCCGCACGGGCATCATCAACCGCCCCATGATGACCCAGCGCATCGTCACCGCGCTGCGCAAGAACGGCGAGGAATTCCCGATCGACGCATCCATCTCACAGGCCGAGATCCAGGGCCGGCGCTTCTACACCGTGATACTGCGCGACGTGTCGCACCGCGAGCGCACGCGCCTGGAGCTCGCAAGGGCGCGGGAGGACCTTCGCGAGCTCTCCGTGGCCTCGCGCAACGCCCGGGAGCAGGAAAACAGCCGCATCTCGCGCGAGCTGCACGACGAGCTGGGGCAGAACCTCACCTCGCTCAAGATGGACCTCGCCTGGCTGGAGGCCCATGCGCCGCCGGGCAGCGCGAAGTTCCTGTCCACGATCGCGGGCATGCGCTCCGTCCTGGACAGCACGGTGGCCGCCACGCGGCGCATCTCCGCCGACCTGCGCCCCCTGATGCTCGACGACCTGGGGCTGCTGGCCGCCCTCGAATGGCTGGCCGAGGAGACCTCGCGCCGGCACGGCTTCAAAGTGGACCTCTCGGTCGACGATCCGAGCGGAAACCTCGCGGAGCCCCTGGCCTCGCAGGTCTACCGGATCGTCCAGGAGGGCCTCACCAACGCCGGCCGCCACGCCGCGGCCAGCCGGGTTCGGGTCGCCCTGCGCACCATCGGCCAGGAAGTCCACCTGCACATCGACGACGACGGCCGCGGGCTCGCCCCGGAGGACCTCCGCAAGAAGGGGTCCTTCGGGCTGGTGGGCATCCGGGAGCGCGCATACATCCTCGCCGGGTCGGTCGAGATCCGCGGGGACACGGGGGAAGGCACGGCGATCCACGTGCGCCTGCCCATTCCCGTCGAACACGGGGACCGGCCATGACCCGGGTGGTGCTCGCCGACGACCACGCCATCGTGCGCGAGGGCCTCAAGCGCATCCTCGAGGACCAGGAGGGCATCGAGATCGCCGGGGAAGCCACGAACGGCCACGAGGCGCTCGACAGGGTGCGCGCCGGCGGGTTCGACATCCTGCTGCTGGACCTGTCCATGCCGGGGAAGAGCGGCATCGAGCTCATCAAGCAGGTGAAGGACGAGAGCCCGAAGCTGCGCATCCTCGTCCTCACGATGCACGAGGAGGACCAGTACGCCGTGCGCGCGATCCGCGCGGGCGCTTCCGGCTACCTCACCAAGGAGAGCGCGCCCGGCCAGCTCGTCTCGGCCATCCGGCGCCTGGCGGAAGGCCGGCTCTACATCAGCCCCAACGTCGCCGAGCAGCTCGCGCTCGACGTGCAGCCGCGCGGCGACGAGGCCCCGCACCGGCACCTCTCGGACCGCGAGTTCGAGGTGTTCCAGCTGCTGGTGAACGGCCGCGGCGTCTCCGAGATCGCCGCCCAGCTCCACCTGAGCGTGAAGACGGTGAGCACGCACAAGACGCGCATCCTGCAGAAGATGAGCGCGGCGTCGGTCGCCGACCTGGTGCGCTACGCGATCCACCACCGCCTGGGCACCGAGCCGCCCCCAACCACCTGAGACTCGCGGGTAGGACGATTCCTACCCTCGTGGCGCGGCACCTTCCTACCCCGCGAATCAGCGCGCGCCGATGGTCCGCGGACAGGCCGGCGCCCACCATGCGGCCATGACCTCCCGCAACGATTCCCGCCAGCCGTGATGGATCTCTTCATCGTCGAGGATTCGATCCCCGTGCGCGAGCGCCTCCTGCGCACGCTCGAGGGGATGGTCGGCCTGGACGTCGTGGGCACGGCCGAGGACGTGCCGGCCGCGATCGACGGCCTCACCAGCTGCCCGCCCGACGCCCTCATCCTCGACCTGCAGTTGCCCAGCGGCAGCGGCCTGCAGGTGCTGCGCGCCGTCCGGCAGAAGCTCCCGAACATGCGCGTGATCGTCATGACCAATTTCGCCGCCGAGCCCTACCGCAAGGCCGCGATGGCCGCCGGCGCCGAGATCTTCCTCGACAAGTCGGCGGAGTTCGGCCGCGTGCGCGACATCCTGAGCGGGTGGCGCGACGAGGCGAACGCCCAGCCCCTGCACTGAATTCCCGATGCCCACCCGAAAGGAAACCGCCATGAGCACCGTCCGCGCCACGAGCCAAGCCGATGCCCATCGATCCACCCTGGCCGAAGCGTGCCGCCTTCTGGGCCTGCCCGAAGTCGCCGGCGCCCGTCAGGTCGACACCACCTTCCTGCACCGCCGCCTGAAGGCCGGCCAGCGGCTCACGTCGCAGGGGGAGCCCTTCGAGGCCCTGTACATCGTGGCCGACGGGTTCTTCAAGACCTTCGTCGCCGACGAGACCGGCAACCAGCTCGTGCTCGGCTTCCCGCTGCGCGGCGACCTGGTCGGTGCCGACGGCCTCTGCAACCACCGCCACGCCTCGTATGCCGTCGCGCTGACCGACGCGGAAGTCGTGGTCGTCCCGTTCCGCAGCATCGCGCACCTGGGCCGCTCCCTCGACGACTTCGAGCAGATCATCTACCGCGCCATCAGCCGCGAGCTGGTGACGGACCACTCGCTGCGCTCGCTCATCGGGACGCTGGGTGCCGAGGTCCGCGTCGCCCGCTTCCTCGCCAACTTCGCGGACCGTTGCGGCCGCGCCGGGCGCCCCGCCGCGCGCATCACGCTTCCCATGACCCGCCAGGAAATCGGCAGCTACCTGGGCCTCACCCTCGAGACGGTGAGCCGCGCGTTCTCCGCGCTGGCCGACGGCGGCCTCATCCACGTCGCCCAGCGCGAGGTGGAACTGTGCGACGTCGAGCAGCTGCGGGTCCTGCAAAAGCTCCATCCCTCCACCGCCGCCGCCCGCGCCGGCTCGCGCCGTGGCGAGCGCCCGACGCGCCGCAACGTGACCTGGGTCGACATGCTGGGCGCCGCGGCCTGACCGCACTCCTCTTGCCGCGCCCCTGGCGCGGCCTTCATGCGAGGCGGCCCGTGCCGCCTCTTTTTTTTCGCCTGCCGCCAGCCTACGACGACGCGCACGCCGCACCCCTGCCCTGCGCGGGCCTCATCGGCTACCGGGCCTGCGCGATGACCCCGCCGGCCGGGCGGCTCTCGCCGCGACCGGAAAGGCGGGCGTGGTCGTGTGCGCGGGGATCCGCATGAGCGACGTGCCGTCCTTTCCCTACCGGCTCCTGTGGGGCGAGCGCGTGGTGCGATCGGTGGCGAACCTCACGCGCGCCGACGGGGAGGCCTTCATGGCGATCGCGGCAGGCACGCGGCTGGATGCGCGGCCCCGTCGGGCAGCGCACGACTCAGGAACGCGATCGCCGACTCGATCCGCGCACGCAATGCCGCCGCCACCGTTCCCGGATGCGTCCAGTCCCCGCCAAGCGTGCGTTCGAGCTGCGCGATCTCCGCGAACAGGCGCTCCCGATCGCCACTCGCGAGGAGCGCCTGCCCCACGGCGTCCTCGAGCCCGGCCCAGGCGCCGCGATGGGTCTCGCGAACGGTCGCCGTGGGCGGCAGGTCGGAGCTCTCGATGCCCCTGCCCACGGTGAGCATGACCGTCGCGATGTGGGTGGCGGTGAGCGGCCGGCATCGCAGGGCGTGCAGGGTGAGTTCCCGCACCGCCTCGCGCACGTTCAGCGTGCCGGTCGCCTCGCGGGCGCTGCGCAGCAACTCCTCGGCCGGAACTGACCTGACCATCGTTCTCCCCCGGGGGAAGGCGCTTCGCGCCGGTCACCCCGTCGCGTGCAGACTAGTGGAAGGCCCCGGCGCGTCGTTGAGATAGATCAACGGCGCCGCAACGGGCCCGCCGTGCGCCCTGCGCTCGCCTTGGGTTACGATTGGGAATCTTCCCGTCGCCTCCTTCCCGCCCGAGTCCACCATGACACCTTCCCGCGCGCTCGCCCTGCTCGCCACGCTTGCTGCCACCGCCGGCTTCGCCGCACCGCCGGACGCCTGTGCCGTGATTTCGCTCGACGAGGTCAACACGATGGTCGCCGGCGCGGCCAAGCGCGCCATGCCGCGCAAGTCCGGCAATCCCTCGGAGTGCGCATTCGAGGACTCGCGCCGGGCCTCGATCCTCGTTGTCAGGATCCGCGAAGTCCAGTACGCCGCCGAGAACGAACTGCAGTACGAGCGCGAGAACCTGGAGAAGATCTACCGCGGCAAGGCGAAGTGGGTGGAAGGCGTGGGCGACCGCGCGTTCTGGCTGCAGCAGAACAAGTCCGGCATGTTCCGAAAGGGCAAGTTGCTCGTGACGGTCAGCTTCCACAACGAGAAGAACGCCACCGAGGTGGACACGATGCAGGTGGCACGGCTGATCGAGAGCCACCTCAAGTGAGAGGCGCCCGGCCCGCGCGCCGTCGATGAGCGCGGGCGGTGCGTGGCATGTCGGGGGCCTCACCGGCCTTCGCGCGCTGGCGGCCTTCTGGGTCCTCGCCCACCACTTCAACGCCGTCGTCGGGTGGCGGCCCCTCTACGCCGACCTCGCGGGAATCCGCGTCGAGCTCACGCCGCTCGCCACCTGCGGCTGGGTGGGCGTCGACATCTTCTTCGTGCTCTCGGGGTTCCTGCTGACGCGGCAGCTGCTCGCCGCCTACGGCGCCGGCCCGGCGCCCGAGGCGACGCGGCGCTACTACCTGCACCGCGTCCTTCGCGTCTACCCCGCCTACCTCGCGCAGATCGCCGTGCTGGGGCTCGTCGCCCTCCTCGCGGGCTCGCCGCCCGCGTGGCTTGCGTGGCTTCCGCTGCACTTCGCCATGCTGCAGGGACTGAGCCCGGCCGGCAACGCGGCCATCAACCCGGTGTACTGGTCGCTCACCGTGGAATTCTGGTTCTACGGCCTGCTCCCTTTCGCCGTCGCGTGGCTGCACCGCGGCGGCCGTGCCGGCGAGCTCTCGCGCGCCCTCGTGCTGTTCGCCCTCGCCGTCGCCGTGTCCGGAGCCTGGAAGGCCGCCCTCTTCTTCCTCGGCCGCGACGGCCCCGTGGAGCTGCTCGACTTCACGTTCCGCCAGCTGCCCGGCGCGATCGAGCTTTTCGGCGCAGGGCTCCTCGCTGCCTGCGCGATTCGCGCCATCGAGCGCCGCGGGGCCGCGGCTCCGCGGTTGCTGCCCGACGCGCTCGCGGTCGCCGGGCTCGGCGCCCTGGTGACGCTCCTCTACGTGCTTCACTTCAACATCGAGTCCTACTGGCCCGGCGGCCCGCTGCTGTTCGCCTGGCAGCCGCTGGCTGCCGTCGCGGCCGCCCTCCTGGTGGCCGGGGTGTCGCTCGACGGCCCCGCGTCGCGCGCGGTCTTCGCCAGCGGCCCGGTGCGCTACCTCGGCGAGATCAGCTACAGCCTGTACCTGTGGCACTTTCCGGTCGCCCTCGGCATGGCCAAGCTGGTGCCGCCCGAGCGCGGCGAGGCGGCCTATCTCGCCGCCGCGCTCGTCGCGACACTCGCCACGAGCGCCCTTTCCCACCGCCTCATCGAGCGGCCTTTCCTGGCGAGGCGGCACGCGTGGGAGGCCTGGGTGGACGCGCGTGCCCGGGCCGGGCGCGCGATTGGCCGCGCCAATCGGCCGAATCGGAACAATCTATTGGACTAGAGGGCGATGCCCCGCCTAGGATTCGCGGCGTTACAGTTGTCTACCCGATCGGCGCCGCACCGGCGTCGTGAACCTACCAGGAGGCCCCGATGAAACCCCTCAAAGGCACGAAGACCCACCAGAACCTCAAGGACGCCTTCGCCGGCGAATCCCAGGCCAACCGCCGCTACCTGTACTTCGCAAACAAGGCCGACGTCGAAGGCCAGAACGACGTCGCGGCGCTGTTCCGCTCGACGGCGGAAGGCGAGACGGGCCACGCGCACGGCCACCTCGACTACCTCGCGCAGGTGGGCGACCCCGCCACCGACCTGCCGATCGGCGCCTCGCGCGACAACCTGAAGTCCGCCGTCGCCGGCGAGACGCACGAGTACACCGACATGTACCCGGGCATGGCCAAGGACGCGCGGTCGGAAGGCTTCGACGAAATCGCCGACTGGTTCGAGACCCTGGCCAAGGCCGAGCGCTCGCACGCCAACCGCTACCAGAAGGCGCTG
>Ga0138256_10009252_pt1 | contig 10336 bp, 14 predicted proteins | sample KNB2016incub_MG_FD_105486 | JGI IMG/M metagenome (GOLD analysis project Ga0138256, IMG submission 105486) | Active sludge microbial communities from wastewater in Klosterneuburg, Austria - KNB2014incub_MG | ecosystem: Engineered > WWTP > Activated sludge > Unclassified | place: Austria... | reverse complement strand
CTCGGAGGGCTACCGCAACCGAGGCTAAAAATCGTGAAAACAAAAAAGATGGCCTGCATTCGATAGGTTTGAAACATGGCGTAGCGATAGCACCGTTAGCTCGGTGCGTCAAGTTGCGCCGAAAAGTCAACAATAACAAAACGGTAGGATTTATTTTGTTCGGACCGTAACTTCAGTCCTCGCCCATTCGTTATGAATGTATGAATGTCGCACGACACGAAATGTGCACGTGGGAGCCTTATTTGAGTTTGAGTCCAGTGACATCAGATCAAGAGATTGTTGAAGGACTTAAGCAAGGGTCTAATGCCGCGTTTCGTGCGCTCTATAGTGAGCACGGCAAGGGTATTCTCTCTTATTTAACTCGGTTGATCGGGAGAAAAGAAATGGCCGAAGAGTTGACTCAAGAAACTTTTCTAACCGCAATTCGCAAGATCGGATTTTTTCGATCGGGGCCGGACGGTGGATTGAAGGCTTGGGTTTTTAGGATCGCAACGAACCTTGTAATCGATTCGTTAAGGCGCGAAAAGCGAATGGAGTTGGCTTCTCGTGATGGCGATATTTTGGGCGAAAACATTAGCGATGACCGCCCAAACCCATCAGAGATAATCGAGCGATTCGATTTTTCTGAGGCACTTGCTTCGGCGCTTTCTGAGCTGACACCAGCTCAGAGGATGATTTTTCTTTTGAAGGAACAAGAGGAGATGAGTTTGCTTGAGATTTCTCGTGTTTGTGGCTCCAGTGAAAATTCGATCAAGCAAAGTCTATTTCGTGCCCGTACGGCCTTGAGGAAGAAGTTATGCGAATAAAGAAAGATCAGTATGAAATCGCATTGAAACAAGCATTAAAACCAGAGCTGACTACTAGGCCTCAGGTGTCATCCGCATTTGAGGCGTCACTTTTTGCAAAAGCAGAAGATTTACTTGCGACCCGGCGTGAGCGCGTCGCTTCTCGCGAGCTCACTACTCAGCAATTGAAACAAGCGAGGAGACGTGGGCTCATCGCGTTTCGGCAGACCTCTGCACGCATACTGGAATTTTTCGCTATTCATCCCAGTGCACCCGCAGCGGCAACTACACTTGCTACTCTTATCTTGGCATTCATGTCCTTGCATACAAGTCATGAGCCTACAGTGGTTCTCAGTTATTCAGATTTACCAGCTTTGTCAAAAACCAACGATGCACCAGCTCGTTACGATGCACAAAACCTTGCCGATCGGCAGGCTTACGAAAGAGAGATCGAAAATGCTCATCAAAAAACTAGCGGCGGAATTTAAATCCGTCATTTTCGCCATAACAGTATCGATGACGTTCGTCCCAGGATGGGCGTTGGGAGGTAATCCTTTCCATATGGAAAAAGATCCCCAAGGACTGGTACGGCCATTTAAAGTAATAGCGATTCCACTTTCTGATTTTATCCAAGAATACGCGCGAATCACTTCTACGACGATCAATTCGGGAAGTAGCTTAGCTGAAGACATCAAGGGAACGGTAACGCTTTTATTGCGACACCCGCTTAAACAAGAAGAACTCACCGAGATTTTTCATCGGGTCATTGGTGATAATGGATACGCCGTAGTGGATGCACCAGCGGGTAATGGCTTCATTATCGTACGCGCTCGGGACGCTCGCGATCTTGCCGTACCTGTTTATGAAATTGCGAGTGCACCTGACTCTAGCCGCATGGTGACAGCCTATCGCGATCTCAAGTATGTGGACGCAGAAACTGTGGCTCGAAACTTACGTTCGTTCATGCCAGCGAATAGTCGCATCATACCTACTTCTCGTTCTCAGATCCTTATAACGGATACGGCTTCTAATATTCGCAGATTGAACTGGATTATTTTAAAAATGGATACCGAAGAAAGCGTAAAGAGAGAGCGTGATTCGACCTCTGCGAACGCTTCGAGACCGCGTCGTTCTTGTGGGGAGCAACAGATCGAGAAGCTTGTTGTCACAAATCTTGAAGTACAAAATGAAATCACTAATCAAAACTCGAGACCTAGTTCGCAACAGACTAGCCCAAGCAAACCTCAAACGAAGAGTGGAGTAAAACAATGAGAGTTCAAAAAAGAAATTTGCTAACGCTCTTTACACTTCTTTTCCTCTCTTGGGGGGGGCGCGCTTTGGCTGCGACAGATCTAGTTCAACTGAAGTCTGGAAAAATGGGTCTGAATAGCTTTCTTGAGATGGTTTCAGACAAGCTTAAAATTCAGATCGATGCTTCTGGTCTTGGAGGGAGCAATGACACGGTATCGGTACCTGAGGTTGGTCTCGTGAGTACCGAACGTGCGAAGGCAATGGTCCTGACATCTCTTTATCTGCAAGGATACACTTGGATTCACAGCACTGCGTATGACCTCTACCGAGTTTTGCCGCTTCGCGATGCTCGAGATCAAGAGATCCCACTGCTTACAGATTCAGACCCACTCCCAGATAGTGACCTACTCGTAACTTATATAATCCCTATTCAACATACGCGAACTGAATACATAGCCAGAAACCTTCGGTCTTTCATGCCAGGAGATAGTAGGATTATTCCGCATGAATCCATGGGAGCTGTTCTCGTTACCGACTCGGCTCATAATATTTCCAAGCTCAAAGAACTTGTGCAACATCTTGATACTCCACAAGCTGCGAAACTCGCTAAAGAAGAATTGGCAGAGATAGCGAAAAGAGTCGATGCTCCTTGTCCGTCGTTTCCCGGTGGAAATTCACAGTTGCCTCAGTCCGGTATTTTAATCGGGTTATTCTCACTTATCGCTTTGATGATTGGGTTCTTAGCGCGCGGTTATGTCATACGACGAATTGAGGGTGGGCTGTGATTTTCAGAAGAACTATTTTTATTGGTCTCGTAGCGTTTTTCGCATGCTCTATTCATTCCGAAGCGGTGAGTAGTCCTTGGGATCAAGAGGCACTCAATCAAAGACTGAGGCAAGAAGCGATTGCAGGAGTTATCCCCCGAATTGAAAAATTGATACTTCTTGGAGCAGACATTAACGCCCAGGCACCACACGGAGAATCGGCATTGGATTATGCTATTCGATTTGGTCGATACGGCGCAGCTCTCAGGCTGATTCAGTTAGGCGCCAATCCCAATTCCGAAGATGATTTGGGAATGACACCACTTTTGCGAGCAGCAAGCGAAGCCAGCGCCTCGCGTATTGTAGATGCACTTCTTCGAGCGGGTGCAGATGTTAATCACCGTGACTTTTACGGTAGGACAGCGCTCATCATTGCTGCTCAAACTGATTGCGCACGAACGGTCGCTGTATTACTCACGCGATCCAAGAACGTTATAAAGATCGATGCCGAAGACGATGATGGCCAAACGGCTTCTGATCTTTCTCAAAATGGACTTATCCCATACATGCTCAGTCTTGCTCGTGAGCATCAACAAGTAGACGCCGTAAATTCCCCGTATTTGAAATAAATGCCACTGAAATTTCCTAACGTTGTTTAGGGGGTTAGTTTTTATGCACCGCATATATTCTTATTGCAATGCATTGTAATCGTGATATTACCCGGCCAATTAAATAGACATTGTGTACATCTCAACGCGGAAGGATTTCGATCGCGTTTGAGGTGGGAAGCTTTGCTTTTGAACTTGGAGAAAAAATGAAAAATATTATCGGTCTTGTCTTGATGAGCATGATGTCAACTGCGGCATTCGCGTCTACGAACACCTACATCTGCGGTGATGTTTCCGGCAGCAACGGCGCGACTTCGCCTGACGAAGGCAAGCACTTTGGATTCCTGGCCGACATGCAGCTCTCGATCACAGATGGCGGAAAATCGATTGAGGTCATGGAAATTGAGAAAGATAAACGCGTCTTCATGAAAAATGGCACGGACTATTCCAGCGTGGCTTTTTTCGGGTTTAAAAATAAAACCGAGCAAACTCGTAAAAACGCGCTTGATCCAGGCAAGTATCTTTTCAAAGAAAAGGTTTTCCGCAAAATTTATCGAAGCGAAAATGCTAACGATGCGGCCGTTTGGATTGGTGTGCCACTCAGAATTCTTCAGGGCACCGCCGTGGCCGACCTTAAACTTTCAAGCGCGGGTACTGGGCACGATGCGGTTCTGGTCTTCGATGGCGACACAAGTGGTGGCGTTAGATATTACAACTGCTTCAAGGGGCCTCAAGCATCTAAGTAAGAGGTTTGATCTGGGTTTAACTCGAAAAACCCCATAAATTCGCGCAAACAACGGATTTGAAACATTGGATTGAAGAGCAGGCAAACGAGATCTGGCAATGCTCGGAATAACAGAGGATCTCACACTGAGGTTTGAAAAAAACCATAAGAAGAGGGGAAATATTTATGAAGAAAATTATTTTAATTGCAACGTTAGGTTTTGTTTTCGCAAATGGTGCATTCGCCAAAGAAGAAAAGCTAAAAATGAGTACGGGTGGACTTGTTTTAGCTGACATGCTTGTTCGTAACTCTGCTGGTGTTGCAAAGTTAAACGCAACTGCCACCAAAGGATACGCTCTCGAAAAAGCCACAGTTACAATTGTCTCTGATGATCAGCCAGAAGGTGATCATGGAATCAGTACAACAGTGGTTAGATATGTATTAAACTTCCAAGATAGCGCCGGTGGCGACGTCATCGATGGAACGGCTAAATGGACCGTTCTCGAAACCATCACCTCGGATGGTTACTCTTCAAAGTCAGAGTACAAAAGTACTATCGAAAGAAAATGACCTTCAAAAGAAGTTTGAATAGAAGATTTCGGCGAAGGCCACGGATTTAAAACATTGATTTAGTGAACGGAGAAAAAAATGAAAAATGTATTTTACGGATTAGCTTATTTGATGGTTTTAGCGCTGGTGCCGTTCGCACAGGCCGACGAAACCCTTTACAATTGCAAAATTGATCGCGTTTTAGATGGGGGTATTGAAAGTGGTTATGAAAATGTGAATGATTTTACATTTGAAGAATACCCTTACCTTACATTGAGAAGTGATGGCAGTGACAAGTATGGGCTCTCAGTTGGTGCAATGGGATACTCCATGCTGGGTGACTCCGAGGACGATGGTTATTCATCTCTCACTTTAAAAAGTCTCCCCACGCAGAACCAAGAAATCATCACTGTGATGTATGACGATCTGTTGACCGTGACTGCCACATTTGAAAAGCTCAAAACCGGTCAGACCATTGCCTTTTTAGATTCATATGAAAGTGAACCAGGCGCAGCTCACGATAAAATGATTAAAACTCGAGTAGCCCAATTTAAGTGCGGGATATAATACAAAAACTTTGAACAATAAAAACAAACGGAGTACTTATGAAATCGAAAATTTTAACTATCCTCTTAACAAGCGTCTGCCTCACCGGAGTAATTCAACAAGCGCAAGCTTTGGATAACCCTGCCTACACGGCTCTAGAAAATGTTACCGAGTTTGGTAAGTACGTCGAAGGTAATATGTCAGAAATCCTTGAATCGTCTTCAGACTTATCCAACGACAATGCCGGTTTTAACGGGATCACTTCCAAAGTCGTGATTAATTCGTACGGGAGGGATGTTGATCTTGGTAAGAAACCATTCGCTACTTTTGTCATGGGAAAGTGCTCAAGAGATGTTTTCGTTTCCGTGAAGTCTAATCAGTGGGGAGAGTCTCGCCATCTAAAATTCAAGCTTTCTTCAACGTTAAAATGTAAATAAATAGTTTATTGAATTTAAAAATGTAAATTTAAAATCCAATTTTGGCGTGGCTAACGCAAAAGCGCGTTCAGTGACTGTGGTAGGTCGCAGGGTGGGCGGAAGCCTTGAAAAACGACTCGTGTTTTTCTGCGTTCAATATAAAGTCTGTGTGCTTCTGGATCGACTGCCTTAAGTTCGTTTGCCCACTCTGCAGCTAGTTGCCGAGGAGTGTAGTATAAACGACTTTTCAGTTCTGAAACGTTTTCTGAGACAGCTAGTCTTTTGAATTCATCAAAACTTTGAATTGCCTGAGGCGAATCCCTGAGCCCATATCCTGCGTAGGATTTTGCACTAAAACTTTCTGGAATAGATAATTTTTCAGGTCCATACCCAATTTGGCGAAATGTACTGGATTTATCGGAGGCCTGTTGGAGTAGGGCTGGGTCCTCTATACTGAGCTTTTTTGCCCACCGATTAAAGTTTTCTTCGGTCGTATAGTAAAGTTTTTGGTTAAACACCTCGATCGCATCATTTTTAATAGATGAGACAAACTCTTCAAATGAAGCAAATGGAGGAGTGGATTTTAAATTAGGCTTGAAACCCACCGTGTAGTCCACTTGTGTGGGCGGCGTGAGAGTCAATATTCCTCGCTGAGGAACAAATCCGACACTTGGCAAGTGGGCGAGTTTTTTATTCCAAAGTGGAAGTTTGTCGATCTGATCTCGAGGCAGTTTCAATTGCCAGACTCGCAAATTGTCAACTGAGGTCAGTCCTGCGCGTTCGATAAACTCAGATAGGCCGGCATTATCTAGAGCGCCTAAAAACTCTTCGTAGGTCGTGAACGATAGAACTTTTGTTCCTTGGCTTGGCTCCGCCGCAAATGCAGGGCCCGTGATGATCGAAGTGAGCAAAATGAAGGAGATCCATAGGCCTTTTTTCACGAATTTTAAGCATATCGCGAAGAAACAGGCGCAGGAATGGGTTGAATTCGACACGCCCTCATTAAATGTGCTAATCGCTAGATCCAATATGTCTCGCAACCATTCTAAAACCCGCTGCGACAAATGCTCTCTTTTTGGTCCTCTATGTATTTGCGAAATGAGTCCAAATTTGGACCTTTCCACACGAGTCGTCGTACTCATGCACGTTCGTGAGCTTTCTTTAACGACCAATACGGCTAGGCTTGCCCATATGGCGCTTAAAAACTCAGAGATCAGGCTAAGAGGTGAGCGGGACCAAAGCTTGGATTGTACCGACCTAAAAGAGACCCAAAGCGTATTGCCACTTTTATTATTCCCGTCTGAAGACGCTCATGAACTCAATTCAGAGTTTCTGAGTACACACTTAAAGCCCGGCCAGCGCGTGGCACTCATCGTCCCTGATGGGAACTGGCGCCAGTGCGGAAAAGTTGCGAATCGCGTTCCTGGCCTGCAGTCGATGATGAGAGTGAAGTTGGCACCTGGCGCACTTTCAGAATATCGTCTGAGGCAAGAACCTAGGCCAGAATGCCTTTGTACGTTTGAGGCGATCGAACGAGCGTTGGGAGTTTTAGAGGGAAAAAATGTCGAAGAAAAGCTTCATGTGTTTTTTCGCCTGAAACAAGATCGAACTCTTTGGTCCCGAGGTGTTTTAAAAACAGAGTTTGTTTTGGGTGGCGTCCCGCAGGCTGCGATCGATTCTTTCAAAACTTATTTAGTTCACAGTAACGTCTGAAGCGATGGCTCGGGTGACGTCACGTAATTTGTTAAAAGCAACTTCGGTACGAGAAGCGGGAGCGACACCTTTTCCGAAGGCTGAATATAAAGCGACGTAACGTTTCATGACTGCTTGAACGTATTCTTTAGGGATACGATCTTCAGAAACCATCACTCGAACTTTTTTAGCTCCAATGTTGTAAGCAGAGATATAGAGACGGCTATGGGCATCGAATTGATCGCGAAGTTTGTGCATAAAAGCTGCACCGATTCGAATGTTTGAAACCGGATTCAGTAAAGACTTTTCGCCTTTGTATTTGATTTTATAAAGATCACAAATCCATTGAGCAGTAGAAGGCTTCACTTGCATCAAACCGATTTCTCCAAAGCTTCCTCTCATCTCAGGGTTGAAGCTAGACTCGTTTTGCACAACAGCCATCAAAAAAATCGGATCCAATCCGTACTTTTCGGATTCATGGATGATTGCGGATGCGACGCTGACTGCGCGCTTTTCGTAAGATTTAGGTAAGAATTTTTTTGTCATCTCTTCGATAAATTCAGCGACGTTTTTGGCTTTTTCGCTGTGGCGAACGATGCTGCGTTTGTAGGTTCCGCCCAGGAGTTCTTTAGCGTGAGATAAGCGTGCTTTGTTGCTGACTCGGGAGGCATCGGCAACGGGCGTAATCATCGAAGAAAGGATTGCTACGCTTGCAGTTATTGCCATCACTGAGTTTAAGTTCGTTTGCATCTTCATACCACTTACTACTTCAAGGTCTGGGCCAAGTTAAAGTGAGTTAAGTGCCTGAAAACCTGGGGTGTATTTAGAGACACTCTGTTTAAGAAACGATCAACGCACACATTCTACCGAGGTAAAGTTTTGGCCATGTGTTATGGTCGACACGCATGACAGATTTGAAGTCTAATTATATCGATTCTCACGCCCACCTTCAGAGCGAGAAAATTTCGCAGACACTTCTTAAAGAGTGGATAGGCGAAGCTCAAAGTCTCGGTATTGGCCATTGGATTTTAGGGGGCGTCGATCCTCTCGATTGGGATCTACAGATTCAGTTGAAAAAGTCTCATGCGGAACTGTTTACTCTCTCCTTTGGGCTCCATCCTTGGTGGGTGGCAACTCAAGGGGCGTCCGAATGCGAAGAAGCATTTGCAGATTTAGAAGGACGCTTCGCTGATGGGCAAGCAGGGGCGCTTGGAGAGCTCGGTTTAGATTTCCACGAACGATTTTCGGTAGACACCCATGCCCAGCAGATCGAGTTTTTTGAGCGGCAGGTGAGTTTGGCCGAAAAAGTCAGACTCCCCTTGGTTCTTCACATCGTAAAAGCGCACGAACCAGCCCTTGTTTTATTAGAGGCAAGACGGGTTTCTTACCGCGGGATCGTGCATTCGTTTTCGGGGGATACTGGGACGGCCAAGCGGTATCTCCGCTTAGGTCTAATCCCTTCGATTTCAGCAGCTGTTCTCAGTCGAAAAGAAGGGAAAGCCTTTGAAACATTGAGGCGCACTGTGCTAAGTCTGGGGCCGAACGATTTTGTACTCGAAACCGACTCGCCTGATCAGCCGCCCGCTTCAGAAAAAGGACAGCTGAATCGACCTGCCAACTTAATACAAGTTGCACGGTGGGTAGGAGAGATTCGAAACGAGTCGTTCGAAACCGTTTTAGAACGGTCGAGTGAAACCGTGCGGAAAATATTTAAATGATCGAAACGACTATCGCTGCAACTCCATCAACTGAATCTCCATTAGATCGCCCAAGCGACATGACCCAAGCTGAGTTTGATACTTACAAACTTCATCGACGCTTTGATCGATTGGGTCGTTTGATTGGTGATGAGTCCATGAAAAAACTCATGGGCGCACACGTCATGATTATTGGTCTAGGCGGCGTGGGTTCTTGGTGCGCAGAGATGCTCGCACGCTCTGGAGTGGGTAAGCTTACTCTGATTGATTTTGACGAAATTTGTGTCACAAACTTCAATCGTCAGCTTCATGCCCTACAAGGGATGGTCGGAAAACAAAAAGCCGAGGCCGTAGCTGAACGGTTACGAAAGATTAACCCACAGGCAGAATTCGTTCCGGTCATGAAGTTTTTTAATCAAGATTCTAAAGACGAAATTTTTGAAACCTATCCGGATTTTGTAGTCGACGCGATCGATAGCATCACACCAAAGTGTATGTTGCTTGCGTTTTGTCACGAAAAAGGAATTCCAGTGATTAGTTCAACGGGTTCAGCAGGGCGTCTGGACCCCACTCGCATCCAGATTGCGGATTTGGGAGAAACAGAAATCGATCCATTGGCAAAAGCCGTGCGTAGAATTTTGCGTCAGCAATATGGTTTCAGCGACAAAGGTCCATTTGGAATTCAGGCCGTTTATTCAATGGAGCCTCCAACCGAGCCCGAAGAACTCCGATACGACCAAGGAAAAGGTTTCAAATGTGTTTGCCCACAAGGTAACAACACATTTTTTAACTGTGACAATCGCAACGTCATTATGGGAAGTGCTGGGTTTGTAACTTCCGCATTTGGAATGGCTTGTGCTTCTTACGTTGTGAAAGAAATCATTAAAGATGTCGCGCCTAGGATTTAAATTAGAAAAGACGGCTTCAAATTCTCAAGCACGCGCTGCTCGTTTTCAAACGCTTCATAACGAAGTTTTGACCCCACTTTTTATGCCAGTCGGTACGATGGCAACTGTCCGCGCCCAAAGAACCGAAATGTTAGAAGAGAGCGGCTCTCAAATCATGCTCGCCAACACCTACCATTTACTTCAAAGACCCGGCATTGAGGTCTTTAAGAAATTTGGCGATATCCACCGGTTCATGAAGTGGAATAAATCGGTTTTGACCGATTCCGGCGGTTACCAGATTTTTTCTTTGAACAATCAACGCCAGATGACCGAAGATGGCGCATGGTTTAAGTCCACGATCGATGGGACTAAGATATTCTTATCGCCTGAAACTTCGATTTCCACTCAAAAAGCCAT
>Ga0138256_10009250_pt1 | contig 10337 bp, 7 predicted proteins | sample KNB2016incub_MG_FD_105486 | JGI IMG/M metagenome (GOLD analysis project Ga0138256, IMG submission 105486) | Active sludge microbial communities from wastewater in Klosterneuburg, Austria - KNB2014incub_MG | ecosystem: Engineered > WWTP > Activated sludge > Unclassified | place: Austria... | reverse complement strand
TCATGTATGAATACCATCGCAGCGTGCAGGAAACAGATACCGTATTCCTGGGTATGAAAAATATGGCACAGCGCAATTACCGCTTCAACCTGCAGGTAGAAAATATGGATAAACCCGGTTTGCAGGCCTGGCTCATTGATAAATTTGATAACAGCCAAACCGAAATAAACCTGGTAAGCGGCAGCATCTATCCCTTTACGGTTAGCAGCGAGGCAGCCACATCGGCCGAAGACCGGTTCATGATTGTATTTAAACAAACCGGGGTAATACCGGTGAAGATCGTACGCATCCGGGCCGAGCATGCAAGCGGGCACACAAACCGGGTATTATGGGAAGTAGAAAATGAAACCGGAATTGCGGCTTATGAATTACAACGAAGCAGCAATGGCACCCAGTTTACCGTATTAGAAACCGGCATCGCCCCAACCCATAATGCAGGGGGTGCCGCTTCTTATATTAAAACAGACCCCCAACCCTGGGACGGGGATATTTATTACCGGGTAAAAGCATTGGGCGAAGATGGCCGTGTGGAATACAGCGCCATTGTAAAACTGGCTTCGCAAAAACAAGCCCCGGCCATTACGGTATCGCCAAACCCGGTAAAGAGCAAAACCCTGCTAATGAATTTCAGTAACCAGCCCACGGGTAACTATAGCATACAATTACTGGCGGCTAACGGGCAATTGGTTTATAAGGATATCATTACGCTGGGCAATGGCAATGCCAGCGAAGCCATCCACTTAAAATCAACCATTGCACAAGGGTCTTATACTTTACAGGTAACCGGCCCGGATGGGAAAGGTACCAGCATAAGCTTGTACCTTGAATAAGAAGATGAAAAGATACCCATGCCGGGATGTAAAAACCGGTTATGGGTATCTTATTTTTAACAGCCGGCAATAAATAACAAATAAAAAACCTTAATTTTCGTTCCTGACTCGTATTTTAAATAAACAATTCTTATTTTTACGATTCTTAAAATTTGCAGAACCTGATATGAGTAACCTAAGAAAAATTTTTGCTACATTTTTAATAACGGCAATATGCAGCCTGGGCGCTTCCCGGGCCTTTGCCGGCGACCCGGATCCCGGCTGTGATCCCGATGATCCTTTGTGCCCCATTGATGGAGGCCTTAGCCTGCTGATCGCAGCGGGTATTGGGCTGGGCGCAAAAAAAGCGTACGACAGAAAAAAGAAAACAACGGGTGAGTTTTAACCTGCTCAGCATAATTTATAAAATGCCAAACAACCCGTTTGGCTTTTTTAATAAGAGAGGTTTTTTAAAAAATAAGCTTACCCACTGTATGTACAATGTATTGCCGGATGTACAATGTATTGCCGGGATATTTGATTCATACAGGCGTCTGCCATTTTCACATTTGAAAATCCGGTATATTCACTATTTTTAGCGATATTTGCGCATCGTTTTTTAATTTTTTTTCATCGTCATCCAAAACCAGTTCAAACGATATATGTATCAAACCTCCAATGGCTCCGGGAAAGCTTTTTCAGCAATCAAATGGGGCATCATGGCGCTGTTTATCTGGGCATTTTCTTCCTGTAGCACTACCCGTAATTACACATACCTGAAAAATATTCATTCAGATACCAGTTTTAATGACCTGGTTTCAAAAGATTTTGAATCTAAAATAAAAGCCGGCGATTTGCTCAGCATCAAGGCAACCAGCCTGAGCCCGGCAGAAGATGAACAATTTAATAAGGCGGCGGCCACGGGTGAAACGCCGGGCTTCCTGGTAGAGCCCGATGGCAGTTTGTTATTCCATCGCCTGGGCAGGGTGCAGGTAGCCGGGCTGACCCGCCGGGAACTGGCGGCCCAACTTCAGCAAGGCCTGTTGAGTTATATGAAAGAGCCGGTGGTAACTGTAAATTTCAGCAATCACCGCATTACGGTGATGGGCGCCGTGGGAAGCCCCAAAGTGATCCCCATGGCCGAAGAACAAATGAATTTATTTGAAGCCCTGGTGCAAAGCGGCGATATTAAACCGGAAGGAATGAAAAACCAGGTGATGCTGATACGGCAGGATAACAGCAGGAAAACCATAAAGATTTTAAACCTGGAAGACCACAGTATTCTTACCAGCCCTTATTTTTATTTAAAACCCGATGATGTGATCCTGGTAAAAGCAGATACGAAGAATACAGAAGCAGAGCAAAAAAGACGTAATATTCAAACCACCCTGGCTTTAGCGGCTTCAGGCGTTACATTAGTGGTATTGTTAATTGACAGAGTGTTTAAGTAAACCACCCGCATTACATGGCAGAAGAACAATTTTTTGATGAGAAGCCGCAGGCCAATATCCTGCAGCAGATCGTACAACGGTATTTACCTTTCTGGCCGGTGTTTATATTATTCACAATTGCCAGCCTGGTAGTAGCCCATATTTACCTGCGATCAGAAACCAGGATGTACGTGGTAAATGCCAAAGTACTTATAAAAGACCCCCAAAAAAGCAGCAGTGAATTGCAGGTATTGGAAGGCCTGGCCAAATTCGGTGAAAAAAAATCAATCGATAACGAGATTGTTACACTCCGCTCCGGTAACCTCATGCGCAAAGTGGTAGATAAACTTCATTTATACAATACGGTATATAATGAAGGCAATGTGCAAACCGAAGAACTGTATAAAAGAAATACCCCGCTTTGGTTTATTGCCAAAGACCTGGATAGTGTAAAGGCAGCCGGTAAATTTTCATTTGAAGTGGACTGGCCCCGCAACCAGGTAGAGATCAATAATCAAAAAGTAAGCTTAGATAGCGGGATTGTAAAAATTGCTGACCAGGCGTATATCGTAGTGGGCAATAAAAATTATAATCGCAATGCCAAGGGGAAAAACTTTTTTGTAGTCTTTAATTCGGCATCCGGCGCCAGTAGTTCAATCATCTCAAAATTAAAAGTAGCTACCAATAGTTATGGATCAAGTGTGTTGAATGTTACTTTACAAACACCGGTACGGGATAAAGGAGTAGATATTTTAAATACCTTATTTGAAATTTATAATGATGAAGGGATCAATGAAAAAAACCTGACGGGTGACAAGACCATGAATTTTATTGATGAGCGGCTTGCTGTAGTAGAAGGCCAGTTGGATAGTGTGAACAATAATATCATGAATTATAAGGCACGTGAATCTGTTACTGATTTAAGCGCCCAGGCCAGCCTTTATTTTAATACCGTAAAAACATTAGATCAGAAGAATACGGATCTCGACCTTCAATTAGATGTACTGCAATCCATTCAAAATTATGTAGGCCGAAAAGGGTCCGACCGGGGAACGGTTCCTTCACTTACGATGGTAACAGACCCCATCCTGGCAAACTTACTTAGCCAGTTATATACCGCAGAGTTTGATCTTGAAAGCGCCAATGCAGTTGCCGGTAACAAAAGCGAAACGGTTGAATTAGCCACTGATAAAGTAAGTAAAATAAAAAAAGACATCCGTGAAAATTTAAACAACATCCGGGCTAGTTATTTAACCGAACTCCATAGCAACAATGCCGAGATTGCGAAAAACAATTCGCTACTGCTGGGGGTGCCGGCCAAAGAAAGGGGGCTATTAGACATCAGCCGCCAACAGGCCATCAAGAATAATATTTATACTTTTTTACTACAGAAAAAAGAAGAAACGGCGCTTGCCGCCGCTGCTACTGTGGCAGACTTAAAAGTACTTGAAAATGCATACGCCGGCGGCCCCATCAGCCCCATTCCAAAGAATTATTATTTAACCGGTTTCTTTATTGGCCTGCTCATTTTCTTATTGTATGTACAAATACAGGAACAGTTCAACAACAAAGTATTGTTCCGGTCAGAAATAGAGAAAAAAACAAGGGTACCGGTAATTGCCGAAATTGTACAATCGCCCAATAAAGATAATATCGCCATCAGCGAAGGCAAGCGGACTGTAATTGCCGAGCAGATCCGCAGCCTGCGTACCAACCTGGCATTTATGGGCTTTAATGAAACCCATAAAACCTTATTGGTAACCTCCAGTATATCGGGAGAGGGAAAAAGTTTTGTGGCCATCAACCTGGCCATCAGTATCACGCTTACGGGTAAAAAAGTGGCGCTGATGGAAATGGATCTGCGTAAACCCCGGTTGAGCAAGCAACTAAAAGTATCCCGCAACCCGGGGATCAGTTCTTATTTGGTGGGCAAAGCTGGTATTGATGAGATCATCAAGAAAACCAGTTTTGAAAATCTTTTTGTAGTATCTGCCGGGCCTATACCGCCCAATCCCACCGAGCTTATCCAGCTTCCTGAGTTTAGTGTCATGATGGATGAGCTGAAAAAGAAATTTGATTATATCATTATAGATACGGCACCCATTGGGCCTGTTACCGATGCGCAATTGCTGGCGCCACATATTAATACCACGCTCTACGTGGTGCGCCATGCCGTTACTCCTTCTACATTTATAAATTTAATTGATAACCTCAATAAGGAAAAGAAATTTCCTGCCATGTGCGTGGTGTTCAACGGCATCAAGCCTCGTGGGGTTAATTTATTCGGGTATGGCTTTGGCGGTTATGGCAATGGTTATGGCTATGGCTACGGCTATGGCTACAGTTACGGTTATGGCTATGGCGAAGATACGTACGGATATTATACTTCCGATGGCGGCTTCCCGGGCTTTAAAAGTGTCTGGGGCTTTTGGAAAAAAGTGAAAAATGTATTTAGAAGAAGATAATAATCCCGCTTCGTAAACCGGTAATAAAACGGCTCAGGAAGGGGATGGCCTCACACCGGATTTTATTTTATTTTCCTCACCGTTACAGGTTTGCCTGTGACTGAGGAACAGCGAAGCTTTGGCCTGTATGGAAATAAAATTACATTGGTACGCTGTTTATACCCGGCCCAGGAATGAAAAAAAACTTTCAATTCGCCTGGATGAAACCGGTATTGTGAACTATTGCCCACTGCAAAAAGTACAAAGAAACTGGAGCGACCGGAAGAAAATAATTTTAGAACCCCTCTTTAAAGGTTACCTCTTTATACAAGTACCCGAAAAAGATAAATGGGAACTCAGGAATATTGATGGGATCGTAAATTTTGTGTACTGGCTGGGCAAGCCCGCCATCATAAAAGACATTGAAATTGAGAACATCAAAAAATTCCTGAATGAGTTTGATAAAGTGGAAGTACATAACCTGAATTTTAAAAAGCAGGATATGGTTACCATTACACAAGGGGTGCTGATGGATTACAAAGGCAGCATCCTGGAAATTGCAGGCAACAAAGCATTGGTAAGGATAGAGCGGATGGGTTTGGTATTAAGCGCACTGATAGAAAAAAAGAACCTGGCATTATTAAAATCCATTTAGCCGGAGCCACCGGTGAAAGATATTTAAATAAAGAATTTAAGTGTGTAGGATCGCTGGCATATTAGCATCAAAAGAAAATCTTTCCGGCAGCCGGCAAGCGGTACAGCAAATGTGTACCATACAGCAGCATGGCGGCCCGGATGATGAAGGGATTTGGGCAGATGAAGAAGCCGGGTTGGTACTGGGCCACCGCAGGCTAAGCTTGCTGGACCTGAGTGCTGCCGGCCACCAACCCATGTGCTGGAAAGACAGGTATTATATTTCATTTAATGGTGAAATATATAATTTCCCGGTTTTAAAAAATGAACTGGAACAAAAAGGCCACCGGTTTAAAACACAAACTGATACCGAAGTGATCCTGGCAGCTTATGAGCAATGGGGCACACAAAGTTTTAAACGACTGCAGGGCATGTTTGCTTTTGCAATTTGGGATAAGCAGGAACAAGAGTTATTGCTGGTACGGGATGCATCGGGCATCAAGCCATTGTATTATCACCAGCTTCCCGGCATGCTGGCATTTGCATCTGAAGTAAAAGCTTTTCAATTTATACCTTCTGCTAAAGAACAAAATAACCACTGGCCTGTTTTTATGATGGCTTATGGCCACCTGCCCGAGCCGGTTACTACATTACAAAAAGTGCATCCTTTGCCCAAAGGTTTCTTTTTAAGTTACCGGGTAAAAACAGGTGAAACCAGTTTGCAAAATTTTTCGTTTTACAGTTTATATAAAAAAGAAAAAAATTACCATCAAGTAAAAGAAAGATTGGCCTCGTTGCTACGGCTTTCTGTAAACAGGCACTTACTGGCCGATGCGCCCATTGGCGTATTTTTAAGCGGAGGTATTGATTCAGGTATTTTATTCTTACTGGCGGCCGAACAAAAAAAAGAAGGCCTCAACAGTTTGTCATTATACTTTAATGAGAAAGCCTTTTCAGAAAAAAAATACCAGGATATTTTATTAGATAAGGTAAACTGTAAAAGAAACCAGTTCTTATTAAAAGAAGATTTATTCCTGGAGCAGTTGCCTCGTATTTTAACCGATATGGATCAGCCGAGTTGCGATGGTATCAATACCTGGTTCATTAGCCGCTATGCCCGTGAACAGGGGCTTAAAGCTGTATTAAGCGGAATCGGCGCCGATGAGTTGCTGGGTGGTTATCCATCTTTCCGCCGCCTGCGTATCGTATCGGCATTGCAGCAAACGCCTGGCCTGAGCGCTGCTGCAAAATTCTGGAAAGGCCGCAAACTTAGCCGGCTGGCATATTTAAAGCTGGAGGGCATTAAAGGAATTTATTTATCGCTTCGGGGCCAATATATGCCGCTTGATATAGCCCGCCAGTTAGATGCTTCAGAACAGGAAGTATGGCAAATATTGGAAGATAGCCCGGTATTGCCAGCCATTCATCGCTTTGATAGTGGGAACCAGGCTAGCTGGATGGAAACCCATTTATACATGCAAAACCAATTGCTGAAAGATGCCGATGTAATGAGTATGGCACATGGTATAGAAATACGGGTTCCTTTCCTGGATGCTGAATTTTTACAGTATTGTATGAACATTCATCCGGGGATTAAATATAGTGGCCGGTTGCCAAAATCTTTATTGATCAATGCTTTTAAAAACGAACTCCCGGCGCCGGTATGGAACCGCCCCAAGATGGGCTTTAGCTTTCCATTTACTGAGTGGTTTAAAAACAGCGATTATGTAACGGAAAGCATTCAGCGGGCCGGCCCGCGGGCACAGGAAAAATACAATGCTTTTTTACAGGGCAGCCTGCACTGGTCGCAATTACTTACCCTGATGCTGGTACACAATAAAGCCAATGAAAACTAATACACTTTTTCTTACTTTAAATATTTTTTCTGCTACGGGTGGTATCGAAAAAGTATGCCGTATTGCAGGCAAGGCTTTATATGAGCAGGCAATGGCCCACAATCAAAGTTTTATGATATGGAGCATGCACGATAAAGATGTTGATGTAACCGGCAATGCTTATTTTCCCGCAGAATATTATACCAGCTTTGCCGGAAACCGGGCCAGTTTTGTGAGCCGGGCAGTAAGGCAGGGCATACTAGCCGATACGGTGATCTTAAGCCATATCAATATGCTGATGATTGCCTGGACAATAAAAAAAATATCTCCCAGAACCAAGATCATCTTAATGGCGCATGGTATCGAGATTTGGGGTAAGATCAGTTTTTTTAAAAAAATTCATATTGCTGCTGTTGACCGTTTTTGGGCAGTAAGTTATTTTACAAAAAACAGGATCATTGAGCAGCACCATATTCCTGCAAAAAAAATTGAGGTATTAAATAATTGTTTGGATCCCTACCTGCCGGCACCTAAAAATATTTTCATGCCTGCCGGGTTAAGGCAACGATACCGGCTGGGCGAAGATGATAAAATATTATTTACCCTTACCCGGCTTAGCAGCAAAGAAAAATACAAAGGATATGTTGATGTATTGCAGGCATTAAAAGAATTGAACGATCCCACCATTAAATATATATTGGCAGGTAAGGCCGATCCGATGGCGCTTGCTCAAATAAAGCAACACATAATAGCACTTGGTTTGCAACAGCAGGTGATATTGGCAGGCTTTCTTCCCGAAGAAGAACTGGCCGCACATTTTACATTGAGTGATTGCTACATAATGCCAAGCAGTAAAGAAGGTTTCGGCATTGTATTTATCGAAGCCATGTATTATGGCATCCCGGTGATAGGCGGCAATGCCGATGGTACTGCCGATGCCCTGCAACATGGTAAACTGGGTTGTATGGTAGAGCCCGGTAATATTACGGCCATTAAAAATACCATTCAAAAAGTATTGGCAGCAAAAGAAACCTACAAGCCCAATACTGATTTATTGAATGAATTATTCAGTTACCGTGCCTATAAAAAAAAGTTAGAAGCGCTTAGTTATATAAAACATCAGCCCATTTAATCAGAACAAAGTGGCGCTTTGTGTTTTCTTCGTGTTTTCTTCGTGTTTGCTTCGTACCATCTTCGGGACAGCTTCGGTAATTCTTTCAGGCTGCTGTTGCCGGCTGCGAATATGGATACTATATTGGATAAACCAACTGCATACACATGCAACTGGTTATGCACCAGTAACTTAACAAAAAATGCAAGAACAGGATAATAGAATGGAAGAAAATTGGGACCAGGTGATAGTACCTAAGGGCAAACTGCTTGATTTAAATTTAAAAGAAGTCTGGCGTTACCGTGACCTGCTCTGGCTTTTTGTAAAACGGGATTTTGTAGCCCAATATAAGCAAACCATCCTGGGCCCTGTATGGCATTTTATACAGCCCATTTTTACCACGCTGATGTTCCTCTTCATCTTTGGTAAAATTGCCAACATACCCACCGATGGCATTGCCGCCATTCCTTTTTATATGAGCGGCATCACCATCTGGAATTATTTTAGCGCATGCCTTACCGCCACTTCATCCACCTTTGTGGCCAATGCCGGCATTTTTGGAAAAGTATATTTCCCACGCCTCGTTATACCGCTGAGTACCGTGATGAGTAATATGGTAAAGTTCGGAATACAGTTCTTACTCCTACTTGGCGTAATGATCTTTTACGGCGTAAAAACCGGCCACTTCCATTTTGGCTTTAGCTGGTTATTAATTCCTGTCTTGGTTTTAATGATGGCCGGTATGGGGCTGGGCCTGGGCATCATCATCAGTTCACTCACTACCAAGTACCGTGACTTTACCGTGTTGCTTGGGTTTGCGGTGCAACTTTTAATGTATGCCACACCCGTTGCCTATCCTTTAAGTTTTTTGAAAGACAAGCCCTACGCCGCCTGGGTGGCCTGGAATCCCTTAAGCCCGATTGTAGAAAGTTTTAGGTATGCGTTGTTTGGAACAGGCACCCTGGACATAACGCATTTATTATACAGCGGAGGATTTATCATCATCGTTCTTTTTCTCGGTATGCTGATATTTAGTAAAGTGGAAAGAACATTTATGGACACTGTATAATTGTTAATGGTGAATTGTGAATTGAAAATGAAAATGAAGAATTAAAATGAGTGACGTAGTTATAAAAGTAGAAAACATCAGCAAGCAATACCGCCTGGGGAATGTAGGAACAGGTTCCCTGGCACATGACCTGAACCGCACCTGGCATAGAGTAAGAGGTAAAGAAGATCCCTATTTAAAAATTGGGGAAACCAACGACCGTGCAGTAAAGGGTGGGAGTGATTATGTATGGGCATTGCAGGATATCAATTTTGAAGTAAAGCAAGGAGAAGTATTGGGCATCATTGGCCGCAACGGAGCCGGCAAGAGTACACTGCTGAAAATATTAAGCAGAACAACTTCCCCGACAACCGGATCGGTAAAAATTAAAGGACGGGTAGCTAGTTTATTGGAAGTAGGTACTGGTTTTCATCCTGAATTGAGCGGACGTGAAAATATATTTTTAAATGGTGCGATACTTGGCATGACCAAACAGGAAATAAAAAGCAAGTTTGATGAGATTGTAGATTTTGCCGGTGTGGAAAGATATATCGATACACCTGTAAAAAGATACTCTTCTGGTATGTATGTGCGTTTGGCCTTTGGAGTGGCAGCGCATTTAGAGCCAGAGATTTTAATTGTAGATGAAGTGCTTGCAGTTGGGGATGCAGAGTTTCAGAAAAAAGCTTTGGGGAAGATGAAGGACGTAAGTAATAAGGAGGGGAGGACGGTTTTATTTGTGAGTCATAATATGGCGGCTGTAAAAAATTTGTGTGATAGCGGGTTGTTGTTAAAAAATGGCACAATCAGTTGCTATGGAAGTATTGAAAAGGTGATAAACGATTATCAAATCACAAATGCCAATAAAGAAATTGATTTAACCAATTTTGTAAGAAAAGGAGATGGCCGTTGCAGAATTACCAATATCCAAATATTAGAAGAGAATAATATTGAGAAGTCAGTATTTCGTTTGGGTGACACAGTTAAAATTGTGATACAGTTATCAAAATTAATACCGGGCAATTTA
>Ga0138256_10009249_pt1 | contig 10337 bp, 7 predicted proteins | sample KNB2016incub_MG_FD_105486 | JGI IMG/M metagenome (GOLD analysis project Ga0138256, IMG submission 105486) | Active sludge microbial communities from wastewater in Klosterneuburg, Austria - KNB2014incub_MG | ecosystem: Engineered > WWTP > Activated sludge > Unclassified | place: Austria... | reverse complement strand
CGCAGGCTGCCCTGGATGGCCAGCAGCACCGCCAGGTCGGCCGCCGGCTCGCTGATGCGCACGCCGCCCACGGCGTTGACGAAGACGTCCTGGTCCATGCACGAGACGCCGGCGTGGCGGTGCAGCACCGCCAGCAGCATGGCCAGGCGGTCGCGGTCCAGGCCCACGGAAAGCCGCCGCGGGCTGGGGCCGCCGCTGTCCACCAGCGCCTGCACCTCCACCAGCAGCGGCCGCGTGCCTTCCAACGTCACCAGCACGCAGCTGCCGGGCACCGGGTCGCCGTGCGTGGACAGGAAGATCGCGCTCGGGTTGCTCACGCCCTTCAGCCCGCGCTCGGTCATCGCGAAGACGCCGATCTCGTTGACGGCGCCGAAGCGGTTCTTGATGGCGCGCACGAGGCGGAAGCTGCTGTGCGTGTCGCCCTCGAAATACAGCACCGTGTCGACCATGTGCTCGAGCACGCGCGGGCCGGCCAGCGCACCTTCCTTGGTGACATGGCCGACGAAGACCATGGCCACGCCGCTGGTCTTGGCCAGGCGCGTGAGCTGCGCCGCGCATTCGCGCACCTGCGACACCGAACCCGGCGCCGAGGTGAGCTGGTCGGAATAGACGGTCTGGATCGAGTCGATGACGCAGAAAGCGGGTGCCTCGTTCTCGAGCGTGGCGACGATCTTCTCGAGCTGGATTTCGGCCAGCACGCGCGCCTTCTGCCCGGGGAGGCCGAGCCGGCGTGCGCGCAGCGCCACCTGGGCAGCGCTTTCCTCGCCGGTGACGTAGAGCACCTTCATTTGCCCCGACAAGGCATCCAGCGCCTGCAGCAGCAGCGTGCTCTTGCCGATGCCGGGGTCGCCGCCGATCAGCACCACCGCGCCTTCGACGATGCCGCCGCCGAGCACGCGGTCGAGCTCCTCCTGCCCGGTGGGCGTGCGCGCCACCTCGGCGGCGTCGATCTCCGACAGCGTGGCCACCGGCTGGCCCTTGGCCAGCGACTGGAAGCGGTTCTTCGCCGGCCCCGCAGCTTCGGCCACCGTCTCGTCGAGCGAGTTCCAGGCGCCGCAATGCGGGCACTTGCCCAGCCACTTGGCATTGCTGCCGCCGCATTCGCGGCAGGTGTAGACGGTCTTGGCGGCCATGCGAATATTGTGCTTGCCGCGGCGAGGACGAAGCTTCGGCCTTCGAGAGTTCATGCGCCGAGCCGCCGAGGCGGCGTCCAGGCCTTGGGTGCAGGGAGCCGTCGAGGCGAACTTCGTCGCCCGCGGTCGCGATCTCGCCTTGCTCCGCTGACTTGCGGCAGCCCAAACGACCGTCCGTGCCCCTATAGGGCAAGACTTGGCCGCATGCTTGACATGTTTCGGCGACAGCGCCTCGTCCCGGGTATAGCCCCGGCATGTGGTAGATCGTCACCCTGACCCGGAGGTGCTGACCATGGACTGGCGCGATCGCATCGTCTGCAACCCCGACATCCTCGTAGGCAAGCCCACGGTCAAGGGCACGCGGCTTTCGGTGGAACTGATCCTGGGTTGGCTGGCGCAGGGCTGGACGCACGAGATGCTGATCGAGGCCTACCCGCAGCTCAGCCGCGACGACATCCTGGCTGCACTGGCCTTTGCCGCCGAGAAGATGCGCGAGGAGTCCTACACGCTGCTGGACCGGACTGCGGCGTGAGCATTGCCCTGCTGGCCAACGAGAACTGGCCGCGCCCGGCACTGCTGGCGCTGCGCGCGGCCGGGCTCGACGTCGAAGCCGTGACCGAGACCATGCCGCGCGCCAGCGACGCCCAGGGGCTGCGCCATGCCGTGGCGCAGGGCCGCTGGGTATTGACCTTTGACCGCGACTACGGCGAACCCGTCTTCGCGCGATCGGTGCCGCCGCCACCGGCCACCGTTTACCTGCGCCAGGGCGCCTACGCACCCGACTGGCCGGCGCAGGTGGTGCTGGACCTGCTGCCGCGGGCCGACTGGGTGGGCGGCCACTTGGTCGTCGTCAGCGGCCGTACGTTGCGGCGCCGTGCGCTGCCCGGCCCGACCTGAGCGACAGGACCGCACCCTCCGGCCGCTCAGGCCCTCGACGCCGAACCAGGCGTTTCCGCCGGCGCCAGCAACTCCCGCAATTCGTCGGCCCCGATCGGCCGCCCCTGGTCCTGCCCCTCCAGCAGCCCGTCGGCCAGCGCGCGCTTGTCACGGTGCATCTCGACGATGCGTTCCTCGATCGAACCGGCGGTGACGAGCCGGTACACCGTCACCGGCCGCAGCTGTCCGATGCGGTGCGCGCGGCCCAGCGCCTGGTCTTCGGCGGCCGGGTTCCACCACGGGTCGACGATCAGCACGTAGTCGGCGGCGGTGAGATTCAGGCCGAAGCCGCCCGCCTTCAGGCTGATCAGGAACAGGTCGCCCTGGCCTTGCTGGAAGGCGTTGACGCGCCGCGTGCGTTCGGCGCCTGGCGTGCTGCCATCCAGGTACTGGTAGCTGATGCCGGCAGCGTCCAGCTGCTCGCCCAGCAGCTTCAGGAAGTCGGTGAACTGGCTGAACACCAGCGCCTTGTGGCGGCCGGCCACGAGTTCCAGCGCCAGTTGCTCGAATTCCTGCGCCTTGGCGCCGATGCGGCCCAGTTCGGGCGCCACGAGCCGCGGATCGCAGGCGGCGCGGCGCAAGCGCGTCAGTTCGGCCAGCATATGGAAGGCCGCCTGTCCGGGCGCGGCGTCGGCGGCCACGGTGGCGATGCGCTGCACGGCGTCGCGCCGCATCGCTTCCAGGAAGGCGCGTTCCTCGGCGCCGGGCTCCACGCGGTGGACGATCTCGGTGCGCGGCGGCAGGTCGGTCAGCACCTGGGCCTTGCTGCGGCGCAGGAGGAAGGGCGCCACCAGCCGCTTCAGTCGTTCGCGCGCGCCGTCGTCGCGCTGGCGCTCGATGGCTGCGGCAAAACGCTGCTGGAACTGCGCCGCGTTGCCCAGCAGCCCCGGGTTGAGCAGGTTCATGATCGACCACAGGTCGGCGAGCCGGTTTTCCACCGGCGTGCCGGTGAGTGCCAGGCGAAAGCCCGCCTGCAGCGTGGCCACCGCCTGCGCACGCTTGGTGGCGGCATTCTTCAGCGCCTGCGCCTCGTCCAGCACCAGGGTGTGCCAGCGCTGCGCGGCGAAGGCCTCGGCGTCGCCCTGCACCAGCGCGTAAGACGCCACCACCAGGTCGAAGGGCCCGGCCTGCTGCAGCAGGGTGGCGCGTTCGCCTTCGCCAGAATATTCACCGTAAGCCAGCACGCGCAGGCGGGGCGCGAAGCGCTCCGTTTCGGCCACCCAGTTGCCGCAGACCGAGGTCGGCGCCACCACCAGCGCCGGGCCCTCGGCGGCACGGGCCAGCAGCAGCGCCAGCGTCTGCACGGTCTTGCCCAGACCCATGTCGTCGGCCAGCACGGCGCCCAGACCGGCGTGCGCCAGCCGCGCCATCCAGGCATAACCTTCGAGCTGGTAGGCGCGCAACTGAACCTGCAGCGCCGGCGGCGGCTCGGGGTTCAGCGCCGCGGCTTCGTTCAGCGCCGCGATGCGGCGCACCCAGGGTTTGTCGCCGGCCAGCGCCGTGGCGTCCAGCGTTTCGGCCAGGAAGCCGGCAGCGGCGGCCGGCAGCTTCAGGCCCTGCTTGTCGGGCTGGCCGACGGCGTCCAGGTCGGCCAGCTGGCGGCGCAGCCGCTCGGTGAGCGCCAGGTAGTCGCCTTCGCCCAGCGCCACGAAGCGGCTGCCGCGCGCCTCGCGCACCAGCGCCAGCAATTGGCGCAGGCCGAGCACACGCTGCTCGTCGAGCTGCAGCTCGCCGTCCACGGCAAACCAGTCGCGCGAACTGGCCACCTTGATCTTCAGCGCATTCGGCGCCGCAGTGCGCACCTGCACCGCCTTGCCGCGCGGCCAGTCCAGGCCGGCCACGGCCGGCAGCGCGGGCAGCTGTTCGACGGCGCGCAGCGCGTCCTCGGGATCGTCGAGGAACCAGCTCGCATCGCCGTGCTCGGGCGCGCCGAGCCAGGGCAACGCTTCCAGCACCGCGGCCAGGTGCGCGGCTTCGTCTTGCAGCGCGCGTTCGGTGCACAGCTGCAGCCCTTCGTGCAGCGTGAGCAGCCGCGCGCGGCCCACGCCGGGCGTGACGAGCGGGCCGTGGTTGCCGAAAGGCCGCACCACCAGGCGCAGCCGCAGCGCGCCGCCGTCGGGCGTGAGCTGCGCGCGCAGCCGGCTCTCGCAGGGCATGGCCTGGCCGGCGGCGGCGTCGCTGTGCAGCTGGAAGTGGCCGCCCAGCACGCGCAGCGCGGCTTCGAGTTCGGCCTGGGCGCCTGCCGGCACCTGCCACTCCTGCGCTACGAGCTCGGCCACGCGGCGCTGCGCCGGCGTGACGCGAATCAGTTTGGCGCGGCCGCCGCCTTCGCGCACGATGCGCACCGCCGAGCCGCTGCGCCCGGCACTGCCGCTGCTGCCGATACTGCCGCCACCCACGGGGTCGAGCAGGCGGAAGACGAAGTGCTCGGCACTGCCGAGGTCGCTGCCGCGCCTGCGCAGCACCTCGAGTTCGGGCAGCCCTTCGCGCAGTTCCACCGTTTCGGTCGGAGCGTCGGCGAACACCACGCCGGGGTGGTTGACCAGCGCCAGCGCGGCAGCTTCGGTGTCGATCTCCAGCAGGTGGCGGCTGTAGGGCGAGGTCTTGACGCTGCGCGCCACCGCAGCGTCGCGCGGGTCCAGCCGCGTGTCCTTCTTCAGCCGCGCCAGCGGCACCGGCTTGGCCTTGCCGCGCGCGCTGGCGGGCGGCTCCCAGGGTTCGACCTGCTCCACGCTGCCGTCGGTGGCCAGCGTGACTCGCCACTGCAACGTGGACAGCGCCGCGGCGCCTGCCCCGCCCCTGGTCTCGCCCAAGGCGGTGATGGCCGCCAGCGCGTCGCGCCAGTTTTCGCGCGGGCTGCCGAAGAAGTCGAGCGGCGCCACCGGTGCGCGGGGCGACGGCGCCGCATCCAGTTCCAGCCGCTCGGCCGCCTGCCGCGCCAGGTCGGCCAGCAGCCATTGACCACCGTCCTCCAGCACGGCCAGCACGCGGGCCACGGCGGCGTGGGTCCAGTGGCTCGGCCGATGGCCGAGCCAGGCCGCCAGCAGCAGCCGCAGGGCCAGCAATTCGGCCTGTGCGGGCGTGTGGTTCGGGTTTTCGCGGTAGGTGAAGGCGGCGGGGTCCAGGGCGTCGTTGCCCAGGCGCACACCGAGGGCGTGCGCCCACAAGCCCCAGGCGTCGAACGGCTCGGGCGTGCGCGAACCCGACTCGGCGACGCAGAATTTGCGCGCCTGCGTCCAGGCGGCCACCGTGGGCTGGGCCGCCAGCGCCAGCGCATACAGCCACAGCAGGCCGTAGGGTGCCACGTTGCGGCGCCGGCCCAGCACCTTGCACAGTTCCTTGTAGGCCTCTGCATAGGCCGCGGCGGCCTCGGCCCACTGCCCGCGCTGGGCCAGTCGGGCGGCGGCGAACAAGGGCAGTGCCGGGCTTTGCAGCCCGGCCAGCGCGGCCTCCATGCCGGCGATATCACCACGGTGCAGCCGCCCTTCGGCAAGTGTCATGCGCAGCGACGAGGGCAGTTCTTCGGGCGCTTTCGCCAGCCGCTCGTCCAGCCAGGCGCGCAGCGGCCGCCAGACCGGGGCGCCGTGGCCCAGGCCCTGGCCCAGCATGGACAGCAGACCCATGCGCAGTGGCAGGCTCAGGCGTTCGAAGAGCGCGGGCGAGAACGGTTCGCACAAGGCCTGCGCCAGGATCTCCACGCTGAGCATGCCGCGCACGGGCGCCATGGCGAGATTGAAGCTCTTGGGGTCATCGACGCCACGACCATAGACCAGCAGCCGCAGCCAGGCCACGGCCTGGGCACGGTCACCGATATAGCCCGACCCGCGCCAGCCGACCGGCTCGCCATAGGCGCCGCCATGCGCCCACAGCCACAGCCTCGCATAGGCCGGCGCCATTTCGCCGCCCAGCAATTCGTCGCGCCGCCGGCGGGCGGCGGCATCGGTGGCGGCGTAGCCCTGGTCTTCTTCCAGGGTGATCCGGCCGGCGGCGCACAGGGCGTCGAGCGCCAGCGTCACTTCGGCCAGCGACAGCCGGGCACCGCGCTCGGCGCGGTGGCCCAGGCCGCGCAGCAGGTTCATGACGAAGGTCTTGCCGCGCGGCGACCCGGCCACGCACAACGTGTCGTAGACGGCTTCCAGGTCGGCCGGCGTGGGCTGGTGCACCGGCCGGGGCGGCGGGGGCGTCGCCGGGCGTGACGCGGCCAGCGGGGCCGGCCGGCGCAACTCACCCGGCCGGTCCAGCGGCTGGCCGTGGATATTCACGTATCCGAACGGGGGCTTGCGTGCCATGGCGGGCCCGATTATCGGAGCCGGCCCGGCCGGCGCTATTCGCCCTGCACCCGGCCGCGCCCGGCCTTCACCTGCGCGCGCACCGCCTTGCCTTCCAGCCGCCGCAGCTTCGAGCCGTGGCTGGGCTTCGTCGCCCGTCGCACGCGCGGCACGTGGGCGGCACGGTCCACCAGCGCCTGCAGCCGCGCCAGGGCATCGGCGCGGTTCATCTCCAGGCTGCGGTGTTCCTGGGCCTTGATCACGACCACGCCGTCGGCGCTGATGCGGCCGTCGGGCAGCGCCAGCAGCCGCGCCTTCACTTCTGCGGGCAGCGACGACGCGGCCACGTCGTAGCGCAGGTGCACGGCGTTGCTGACCTTGTTGACGTTCTGCCCCCCGGCGCCCTGGGCGCGGATGGCGGTGATCTCCACCTCGCCCAGCTGCACGCGTGGGCCGGTGCGGTGCATGGCGCTGGCGCGCTGCTGCGCTCGAGGACTCGGCGGCTCAGGACTTGCGCAGCTTGCCCACCACCACCAGCAGCACGACGGCACCGAGCACCGACATGATCCAGCCCGCGGGCTCGCCCACGGTGTACCAGCCCAGGGCCTGGCCCACGAAGCCGGCCAGCAGGGAGCCGCCGATGCCGAGCAGGATGGTCATGATCCAGCCCATCTTCTGCTCGCCCGGCAGCACGAAGCGTGCGATCGCTCCAACGATCAGCCCGACGAGGATGGTGCCGATGATGCCCATGGTGTTCTCCCAGCAGTGGTGGCGACGTTCACTCCGTGACGCTCACCGGCACGCGGGGCGCCAGCGCGCACATGAGTTCGTAGCCGATGGTACCCGCCGCCCGCGCCACCTCGTCGATGGGCAGCAGCGTGCCGTCCGGGCCGCGGCCCCACAGCGTGACCTCGCTGCCCATGCCCGCTTCCGGCACCGGCGTCAGGTCCACCGCCAGCATGTCCATCGACACGCGGCCCACGGTACTGCAGCGTACGCCCTGCACCAGCACCGGCGTGCCGGTGCCGCAGTGGCGCGGATAGCCGTCGGCATAGCCGCAGGCGACGATGCCCACGCGCTGGGGCGCGCTGGCCGTGTAGCTGCTGCCGTAGCCCACCGTGTCGCCCGGCTGCAGCTGCTGCACGGCGATGAGCCGCGAGCGCAGCGTCAGCGTCGACTGCAAGCCCCAATGGTGGATGTCGTGGGCCGGGAAGTCGGGCGCGCTGCCGTAGCAAAGGATGCCGGCGCGCACCCAGTCGTTGGCCAGGCCGTGGCGCAGCACGGCGGCGCTGTTGGACAGGCAACGCTCGCCCGGCAGGTCGCGTGTGGCGGCGTCGAAGGCGGTCACCTGGTGCGCCACGCCGCGCGCGCCATCGGCGTCGGAGAAATGCGTCATGAGCGAGATCTCGTCCACCTGCGGCAAGGCGTTCAGCCGCGCCCAGGCGGCGCGGAAGGCCGCGGGCGTGAAGCCAAGCCGGTTCATGCCGCTGTTCATCTTCAGGAAGACGCGGTGCGGCTGCTGCGTCTTGTGGCGGCCGAGCCAGTCGATCTGCTCGGCGCAGTGCACCACGTGCCACAGGTTCAGGCGCGAGCACGCTTCCAGGTCGCGCGGCTCGAAGCAGCCTTCCAGCAGCAGCACCGGCCCGCGCCAGCCCAGGGCGCGCAGCGCTGCAGCTTCGGCCAGGTCGAGCAACGCAAAACCGTCGGCGCCGTGCAGGCCGGCGAAGGCGCGTTCGATGCCGTGGCCGTAGGCGTTGGCCTTGACCACCGCCCACACACGGGCATCTGGCGCCGCGGCGCGGGCACGCGCCAGGTTGGCAGCCAGCGCGGCGGTGTGGACCAGGGCTTCGATGGGGCGCGGCATCTCGGTTCTTCGTGCGGGGCCACTGGATTCTGACAGTCACGGGGTGCGTGCTATAACCCGCCGGCCCCGAGATGATGGAGACAAGACACCCGCGCCGCGCACGGCGCGTGTCGGCGCGCGACGCGATGAAAAAAGGCTTCTCGACCATCATGTCGGCGCAGTTCTTCAGCTCGCTGGCCGACAACGCGCTGTTCGTCGCCGCGGTCGAGTTGTTGCGTGCCGGGGGTGCGCCCGAATGGCAGCGCGCCGCCCTGGTGCCGATGTTCGCGCTGTTCTACGTGGTGCTGGCGCCCTTCGTCGGCGCCTTCGCCGATGCGCTGCCCAAGGGCCGCGTCATGTTCGTCAGCAACAGCATCAAGGTGGCGGGCTGCCTGATGATGCTGTTCGGCAGCCACCCGCTGCTGGCCTACGCCGTGGTGGGGCTGGGCGCGGCGGCGTATTCGCCGGCCAAGTACGGCATCCTCACCGAGCTGCTGCCGCCTTCGCAGCTGGTCAAGGCCAATGGCTGGATCGAGGGCCTGACCATCGGCTCCATCATCCTGGGGGTGCTGCTCGGCGGCCAGCTCGTGGGCCCGCACCTTTCGCCGCTGCTGCTGGCGCTGGACCTGCCGTTCGTCGACCTGGGGCTGACCACGCCGCCCGAGGCCGCCATTTCGGCCATCGTCTTCATTTACATGCTGGCCGCCGGCTTCAACCTGTACATCCCGCGCACCGAAGCGCCGCTGCAGCGCATGAACGGCAACCTGTGGTGGCTGGTGCGCGACTTCTCGCACTGCAACGCGCGCTTGTGGAACGACAAGCTGGGCCAGATCTCGCTGGCCACCACCACGCTGTTCTGGGGCGTGGCCGGCAACCTGCGTTACATCGTGCTGGCCTGGGCCGCCGCAGCCTTGGGTTACAGCACCACGCAGGCCTCCAGCCTGGTGGGCGTGGTGGCCATCGGCACCGCGGTGGGCGCGGTGCTGGCGTCGGCGCTGATGCGGCTGGACCGCGCCACGGCCGTCATTCCCATGGGCATCGGCATGGGACTGCTGGTGATCGCCATGAACTTCATCGACAACGTCTGGGTGGCCGCACCCTTCCTCGTGCTGCTGGGCGGCCTGGGCGGTTTCCTGGTGGTGCCGATGAATGCACTGCTGCAGCACCGTGGCCACAACCTGATGGGCGCCGGGCGTTCGATCGCGGTGCAGAATTTCAACGAGCAGGCCTGCATCCTGGGCCTGGGCGCCTTCTACGCAGGCATGACGAAATTCGGCCTTTCGGCCTTCGCCGCCATCACCCTTTTCGGCCTGGTGGTGGCGGGCATCATGGAATTGATCCGGCGCTGGCACGCGCACAACCTGCGGCAGCACGCCGCCGAGGTCGACCGCCTGCTGGCCATCGCGCGCAGCGATGGCCATTGACGGCGGCGGCACCGGCCGCGCCGGCGCCGGCTGGCTGCCGGCGCTGGCCTTGCTCGTCAACGCCTTCGTCTGGGGCCTGTCGTGGTGGCCGCTGCGCCAGCTGCAGGCTTTCGGCCTGCACCCCTTGTGGGCCACGGTGCTGATCTTCGCGCTGGCGGTGGTCGTCATCACGCTGTGGCGGCGCGCCGCCTGGGGCCAGCTGCTGCGCACGCCGGCGCTGTGGGTGCTGGTGCTGGCCGCCGGCACCACCAACGCCACCTTCAACTGGGCGGTGACCATCGGCGACGTGGTGCGCGTGGTGCTGCTGTTCTACCTGATGCCGCTGTGGGCGGTGCTGCTGGCGCGGGCGTTGCTCAACGAGCCGCTGACCCGGCTGGCCGGCGTGCGCGTGCTGATCGCCCTGGCCGGCGCGGCCATCGTGCTGTGGCCGGCCGAACGCAGCGGCTGGGACGCCCTGCCGCTGCCGCGCTCGCTGCCCGACTGGCTGGGCGTGATCGGCGGCTTCAGCTTCGCGCTGAACAACGTGATGCTGCGCCGCGAGGCCCACCGGCCCGAAGAAGGCCGCGCGCTGGCGATGTTCGCCGGCGGCATGGGGGTGGCCGGTGTGCTGGCGCTCGGGCTGGCGAGCGCCGGCACCGCGCCCTGGCTGCCGGCGCCTCAGCCGGCCTGGCTGGCGGGCGTGTTCGCGCTGGCGGTGCTGTTCCTGTTCGGCAACATGGCCTTGCAGTACAGT
>Ga0138256_10009247_pt1 | contig 10339 bp, 8 predicted proteins | sample KNB2016incub_MG_FD_105486 | JGI IMG/M metagenome (GOLD analysis project Ga0138256, IMG submission 105486) | Active sludge microbial communities from wastewater in Klosterneuburg, Austria - KNB2014incub_MG | ecosystem: Engineered > WWTP > Activated sludge > Unclassified | place: Austria... | reverse complement strand
ACTCTGCTCTTGTGCATTCAGCCCGTCGGATGAGAGTTCGTTCACATGACTTTTGATCTGACGTTTCAGACCGGCAAATCGGATCATAAAAAATTCATCAAGATTTGTGCTGAATATCGAAAGAAATTTTAATCTTTCGAGCAAAGGCTGAGTATCATCTTTTGCTTCTTCGAGCACTCTTTTGTTGAACTCTATCCAGCAGAGTTCTCTGTTTAAAAAATAATCTGAATTTAATTTTGACATGGTTCAAATCTAATTTTATTACGTTTGATATTCTATGCAAAATTTTTTTATTATATATGACTTGCATTAGATTTATATCATACACAACTTTAAATGCCCCAAACATTTATTAATATAAATCATACTATGGGGAAAAAAATATCCTACTTGTTAATATCCGCTGTTATTCTGAGTTCATTCGCTTTAACCTTTTCATTTACCTCAAACTCCAAAGCATACAACATATCTGATGATTTAGATCCTGAAACTATTCAGTGGCTTCAGCGCGTTAATTTCGCGGGAGGAAATGTTTCTGACAGTATTATTTTTGCTGTTGATGATTATTTAAAGGAAATTAAAGGATTGAAATATCAGTCATTAAATATAAGAGAAAATATATTACGGGAGAACTGGTTTTGCGGTAATTTTAATGCTGCCTTTGTACCGATAATAATAAATTCCGACGGCTCGGCGGCGGCTTTAGGAAATTTTATAGACAGCAATAGAAATTTTACGCCGAATAATTTTTCTGATACGGGAAAATACAGCGGGCTTCGGGGAAATGGAATTGATCAATATTTAACAACCGGCTTTAAACCTTTTTCAATTCCCGAATTTCCTATTAATGAATCTTACTTCATGATCTATAGCATGACAGATTCTGCGGATGCAGGCAGATCAGGAAGCAGAGGAAGTTTCGGAAGCGGATTTTATATTTACCCGAAATATTTAAACGGAAATTCATACAGTGCACTGAATTCTTCTGTTGAAACAGTATCTTCATTTCAGTCAATAAAAGGATATTTACTTCATCAGAGAACCGGCAATCAGATGGTCAAATCATACTATTTATTAGATCAGGTAAACACATCACAGATTTATTCTACTTCAAAACCTGATAAAGAAATTTATATCTGCGCGTTTAATAATAATGGTTCTGCAACTAGCTATTCGACCACGAGATATTCAGGATATTCAATCGGTAAAAGTTTTTCAGATCAGGCGAGAATAGTACATTACAATGCCGTTCAGAGATTAATGTCAAAACTTGGCAGAGAATTGCCGGGATCAGATCAATCGGAAATCACATCAAAACTGATGACATTTACGGGTAAAGATCTCACGGTGAATTATAAAACAAGAGGAAACGGCAGCATCCGATTCGGGTTCAAGGATATTAACGGAAATGTATTGAGCGGTTATACTACAGACGACTGTATCCCATTGTCAGGAGATGAATTTTCACGCAAAGTCAGCTGGACTTCCGGCAGCGACTTAAGCTCACTGGTAAATACACCGCTATATTTAACTTTAAAAATTTCAGATGCAGATTTGTTTAGTATTCAGTTCAAGGAACAGATTGCACAGACAGACAGCACAAAGCCCGGGTTTAAAATAGGGACTTACAAACAATTTTTTGCAGACTCATTGCTTATCGGAACATCTCCATCCGTTTTCAGAATTATGCATAATCCTGTGAAAGAATCACAACCGGTATTATCACCGGAAGAGGATTGGGAAGGCGATTTGATAATAACTACATACAGTAATGTAGCATATTCGAAAAGCATTGAGCAGGAAAAAATGGTTTACAAAATGTGGTTGCGTGTTCAAAACTCGTACGGAAGAGTGCCTGTCTATTATGAATCGGCAGACGGAATAAACTGGACGAGACCTGTGCTTGAGCAGTTTAAATTTAACAACAGCATGGAGAACAATATTATGTCCGACGCGCCATATCCGGGAGGGTTATACACTGTAGTTGATGATTCATTATATAATCGAAGTGACTCAACGAGGAGATATAAATCTGTTTACAACACTCATCCGAATCCACCGCAAAGTCATCTAAATGTCTCTTTTTCTTATGATGGATTAAACTGGGTTCCGTATTCCGGTAATCCGGTGAGAAGTATTGGTGAAGATTTATCTTCATGCGGATGGAATCCTGTATTGGGAAAATATCTCGGATATTTCAGAGATTCCCTTGCGATAAGAAATATCGGAAGATATGTGAGCGATGACTGGATCAACTGGACATATACCGGGACAATATTAAGACCGGATGCAAATGATATTCCGAAAACAGGATACTATAACATGCATGTATTATTTAAAGACAGTGTATACTGGGGCTTTCTCGGACATTTTCAAATGAATGCAAATGGAAATGAAAATCCTCCTAATCCGACAAGGACTGATAATACGGTATTCATAGAATTATTATTTTCAAGAGACGGAATGAATTTTACAAGATGCGGAAACAGGATGGCTTTTTTAAATTATGGTGAGTTAGGGGAATGGGATGATCAGATGGTATATACAGTAGGCGTTCCCGTTATAGTGGGGAATGAGTTTTATATATATTATAACGGATTTAATTTTAAGCATATGTGGACTCCCGTACCTCCTGCAAACGGAGGACCGATGATGAGCCATATAGGCTTAGCGAAGATAGGAATAGACAGGTTTGTTTCATTATCGACTTATTAAAATTTTAAGGGTTTGAACTGAAAGAAGCATCAAGAGCAGTTTAATTGGGGATAAAACGTATTAATGTTTTATCCCCATTTACTTTGAATTTTGTTTGATTTTACAATTAAATTTGGCAGTTATAAAAACATTCCTGCTTTAATAGTAATAAAACGTTAAAACGGTTTATCACTTTTCCTCAAATTTCAACGCCGCCGAATTCATACAATATCTCAAACCCGTTGGCGCCGGACCGTCGTCAAATACATGTCCCAGATGCGCTCCGCAACGGCTGCATATTACCTCATCCCTTATCATCCCTTTCGAATTATCCTCTCCCACTTTTATATTCTTTTCACTTAAAGGCATATAAAAACTCGGCCAACCTGTACCGGAATCAAATTTTGTATCCGATGTAAATAACTCCTGACCGCAGCAAATACAATTATATTTTCCTTCTGCCTTATTATCATGATACTCATTTGAGAAAGCTCTCTCTGTTCCTTTTTTCCGAGTTACTTCATACTGTATTTCCGTCAGCATACTCTTCCATTCATCATCAGTCTTTGTTACTTCAAACTCTTCCTTTATCTCTTCTTTCACCTGTGTTGTTTTTAATGAATCTGAGAGTTGAATTGAATTACCAGCTTCTTTCTCCGAGCATGAAAATAATACGCCGAACATAATTATTAATATTATCATTTTTGGATTCTTTATCATTTATGATTTAATTTTATTCTTTCCTGAACTCATTTCCATCCTGTCTAGTTCATTTTTTAAGTTATACAATATATTCACTATATACTTCCAGAATCCGTCGGTACTCTTTTGCGATCTCATCTTTATTACAGTCTTCCAGTTTAAGACTGAATGCAAGAGATTTTAATTTTCCCGTGCACTCAATTGATTTTGCAAGACGTTCGCTGACTGTAAGCTGTTTATGCAGTCCGGTAAATACAGTTGCCGTAGCAGTAAACATCGCAACTATTCCGCATGTCCATTTCCATGCTGTAGGACCTGCACCTGCTACCGGTCCCGAAAATGCAGTTACTCCTGCGAGCAAAGTCGCAATTACACTCGCTGTCAGACTTATTAATATAAATCTCGAGTTGGTTTTTTTCAGCCTTTCATAATTTTTCTCTGACTTCGAAAGACTTTCCTGAATTTCATTAGTCATTTATTTTTGTTTTAGTTTTCAATAACTACAAATATAATTAATTTATAGATACAATTTTAACTTATGATTTTTTATTTTGTTTTTATAGGATTCAATTGATTTATTTTTACAAAACTTTAATAATTAAATTATGGCAGCACTAAGATTAGGAGATACAGCGCCGAATTTCACCGCGAAGACCACTGAAGGTGAAATTATGTTTCACGAATGGCTTGGAGATAAATGGGGAGTTCTTTTTTCTCATCCTGCAGACTTTACTCCGGTTTGTACAACGGAGCTCGGTATGGTCTCAAAACTCAAAGACGAATTTGATAAACGTAATGTGAAAGTTATAGGACTGAGCGTAGATCCTCTTGATTCACATATGAAATGGATAAACGATATCAACGAAACTCAGAATACTATTATGAATTTTCCAATGATTGCAGATGACAACAGGTATGTCTCATCTTTATATGATATGATCCATCCCAACGCAGATAACTCTTTTACAGTCAGATCAGTTTTTGTAGTGGGACCGGATAAAAAAATTAAACTAACTCTTACTTATCCTGCTTCCACTGGAAGAGATTTTTTTGAGATCCTGAGAGCCATTGATTCACTGCAGCTTACTTCAAATTATTCAGTCGCTACTCCGGTAAACTGGAAAGACGGTGATGATTGTATTATCGTTAATTCAATCAGCAATGAAGAAGCTGTTAAGAAATTTCCCAAAGGATTTAAAGAATTGAAACCTTACCTTAGAGTTACTCCGCAGCCAAACAAATAAAAATTATCTGTTGAATATCAAAAGGCAATGCTTCCGGGCTTTGCCTTTTTGATTTTAAATTATTTCTGAAACCTTTATAAAATTGCTTCGTCTTATCGGTAGTCTGTAAAATTTAAATACTTCATATACTGAATTTTTATAACTTAAAATAATACCATGAAAAAAAATATTACAACCCTGGTATTAATTATTTTAATCCTTACATCACTTCCTGTACTACCGCAGTCACAGGGAAACAGATCCGAATCAGTCTCAGTGGACGGACTTTTAAAAATATCTGAATGGTCCGATGCTAAAGTATTTACTGATTTTTATAAATTCATTCCAAAGTCAGATGAAAAAAATTATGACAGCACTATTGTTTATATAAAACAGACTAAGGATGCAGTTTATTTCGGGTTTGACTATTTCCCCAAAGGAAAAATAATTTCCAAATCCCTTACGCGCGACAGAAGCACCGAAGATGAAAATGAATTCTTCATACTTCTCGATCTCGAGAATAAAAATCAAAACGGCTATATGTTTGCATTCAGCTTTCTGAATAATCAGAGAGATGCCGTGATCTATAATCAGAGAAATCAATCAAGCGAATGGGACTGGGTATGGGAGGTAAAATCTAAAATAATTGTAGAACCGAAGAACGGTAAACCCGGTCATATTCAGACTGAAGTAAGAATCCCGGTTGATAAGCTTCAAAATAAAAACACAAAATCAATTGGTGTGGATGTGCAGATGTTTTCTTATACTCCTGATGGTAATTATTATTACTATTCAATAACACCAAACAGCGATCTGCTGTCATTGAAAAATACTCATAAACTGGATCTGACTACTCCTTTTGATGAAAAACTGAATGTAAAATTTGATGCGATCCCGATACTTGTCGGACAAAGTTTTAATGATAAAGAAAATGATTCCCTGCTTTACGGAATAGATGTGAATGCCAGCATAGATAAGCATAAATTGAAAGCGACCTATAATCCCGACGAATCCACGCTCGAAGCTGATCCATTCAGATTCTCACTTTATTCCAGACCAATTTTTCTTCAGGAGAAAAGACCTTTTTTCAGTAAAGATCTGGATATTTACAGAACACCTATCAATCTATTTTATACCAGAGCGATTGAAGATATCCGGTATGGTTTTAACTATACTTACAGAAGTGATAATTTGAAAGCCGGCGCCGTTTATGTAGACGATCATGATCAGGAAGGAAATAACAGACAGTTTCTTATTGCAAGACCAAACGTCATTACAAAAAATTTCAATCTAGGATCGCTATTTATATTTGATCAGAATTCCGGACTGGACTATAATGAAAAAATTGTAAGCATGGACGGCTTTTACAGATTTCCTGAAAACCGAGTCAGACTGCAGTTTCAGGTAGCTAACAGCTGGAATGAAAACCAGGGAAATGCAAAGGAAGGAGCAGCTTATAACTTTTCCGGATATTATGAATATAATAACGCAGGAGGTCCTTTCGCGGATGTAAGTTATAAACGGGTTAATAAAGGTTTTAATGCTGTTACTTCGTTCAACAATCAGATCGGCCTCCCGGATAATTACGATGAGGTAAATGCTTCGGGTGGTTACTATTTTGTTTTTGACAGACCCTATTTTAGTGACATTAATGTCAGCGGAGGATATTACAAAGGCAGGACTCTTCAGGAAGATTTTCTTCCCGCTGACTTTAATCTGCAGAATAATATTTTTCTTAATTCCAACTTCAAAGTCGCAGAGTGGCTAAGGGTAGGACAATATATTGAGTATAACAGGCCGAATGATTTTAATTCCAATAATGAACTTATCACAAGATATAATCTCGGACAAGAATACAATGCAAGTTTTTTTATTGGTACTAATTTCATAAATGCCGGTTACTTTTTTGGTCCCTACTTCGGCGATTTTATAAAAAATCCTTACCTCAGCGGAAATATCTTTCTCTTTGAAAGACTTGCTATAAGCGCGAGTGTAAACTTTATAGATCTTTCGGAAGAAAAAAGAACGATCATAAATACAAGCATGAATTTTAAAGTGATCGACAAACTGTATCTGAAATCCTACTTCCAGAGAGATAATTATTCTAAACAGGCATTATGGAATTCCATTCTCCAGTATGAATTTTTTGCTGGAAGCAATGTGTATTTTGTAATCAATCTTAACGGAGACAGGCTGCAGAATACAAGAAGATATTTTAAGATCGGTTACGAGTTTGGTTTGTAATAATTTTAACCTGCACTGCATTTTTATGAATAATTAATTTTGCTAAATTGAAAAGCCTTTTATAATCAGGCTTTTCTTTTTTAATAATTTATGTGAAGTAATTCTTTCAATTTATGAAATATATTATTTTAATTCTTCTTACTGTGTATTCTTTTAACGATTGTCTGTCTCAGTCAGACGGTGAAAGTAAAAATTCATCTTTGTTTAAAATCGCCCGTCTGAAATATTCCGGCGGCGGAGACTGGTATAATGACCCCTCGGCTGAAGTAAATATGATGGAGTATCTCAAAAAAAATACTGTCATTGATGTTGAGGAACCTAAGTTTTATTCAGTCGATGTGGCTTCCGACGATATTTTCAATTATCCGTTTATCATGATCACAGGTCACGGGAATATAGAATTCTCCCAATCTGAAGTTTTAAGACTCAGAAAATATCTTGAGTCAGGCGGTTTTATTTATGCCGATGATGATTACGGAATGAATGAATCTTTTATACGCGAAATGAAGAAAATATTTCCCGGTGAAGATCTTCGCGAACTTCCTTTCAGTCATGCAATCTATAATTCTCATTTCAGTTTTCCAGCCGGTCTTCCGAAGATCCATGAACATGATCAGAAACCGCCGCAGGGATTTGGTATTTACATTAACGGAAGGCTGTGCGTCTATTATACATATGAAACAAATATTTCCGACGGATGGGCTGATACAAAAGAACATCAGGACCCGCCTGAAAAAAAAGAAGAATCCTTTAAAATGGGTACAAACATAATTGTTTATTCTCTTATGAATTAATTTATGCGCGTAAATAATTTCTGTTTATGATATTAAGAAGATATCCGGAGTCAATTCAGAATGTTAAAGATAATTTCATCGTACACTTTACAGCGGAATCATCCAAACTCAGCAGACATGTAACACCGCTTACTTTAAAATGCTCGATGCAAGGTCAGGAGACATTTAATACTACTAAAAGAACTTACGGAGTAAACCCGGGTAACTTTCTTATTCTCAACGAAGGTCAGCAATGTGAAAGTTTAATCGAAAACAGTTCTGAATCTTTCACAATATATTTTAAACCCGAATTTGCCAATTCAGCTTTAAAAAGTCTTACTACTCCTAGTGACAGAATGCTGAATCTTTCATTTAAAAACTATAGTCAGCCTGTTATTTTTTTTGAAAAACTTTATCCTCATAATTATTACATCTCTCCTGTCATCATGAAAATGAGACTTGCATCAAAAATTAATTTTGATGATGAGAACTGGCTTAAAGAAAGATATTTTGAACTGCTTGAAAATCTTCTGAAACTTCACAGAGAGTTATACAAAGAAATAGAGAAACTTCCTCCCGTAAAATTTTCCACTAAAACCGAATTGTACCGCCGCGTATCCAGAGCAAAAGAATTTATTGATATGGGATTCACGGACAATCTGACTTTAAAAAAAATGTCCGGAGAAGCATGTCTTTCTCAGTTTCATTTCCTAAGAATATTCAAATCTGTTTATAATCAGACTCCTCATCAGTATCTTACAAAAAAGAGAATTGAAAAAGCTGTTGATCTTTTAAGAAGAACAGATATGCCAATTACGGGGATTTGTTTTGAAATTGGTTTTGAAAGCGTGAGTTCATTCAGTATTATGTTTAAAACTAAGTTCGGCTTATCGCCGGAAATATTCAGGGAGAGTTATCGAAAGCACCTGGCAAAATTCAAATTGTTCAAATAGAATGAATTCATATTTAACTCCGAAAATTATTATTCTTAAATTAGCAATTTCCGATAAGCACATTTATATTTATTCACATACTTTTATATAAATATTTTTCTAACTTAACATAAAAAAGGAGAAAGAAATGGCAAGCGCAATAAACTGGTTTGAGATACCTGTAATTGATTTTGACAGGGCCAAAAAATTTTATAATGAGATTTTCGATATTGAAATGCATGAGGAAATGATGGGTCCGCATCAAATGGCTTTTTTTCCCGGCGAGGGAGTCGGCGGAGCGATCGTAAAAGCCGAAGGTTATAAGCCTTCTATGGACGGTGCGCTTGTGTATCTGTCTGGCGGATCGGATCTCACAAACATTATGAACAGAATTGATGCCGCAGGCGGGAAAGTGCTTCAGCCAAAAATGATGGTAACTGAAGAGATCGGATACATTGCTATTTTTACAGACACTGAAGGAAATAAAGTAGCTCTGCATTCTCCGAAATAATTTTAAGCTGGGGTTCGTTAAGAGTATTTTTGTTTCACAAAAAATTTTTAAAATAAAAAAACCCGGTAAATTTTATACCGGGTTTTTTATAAACTGCTTGCTTAAATTCTCAAATGAAAATATCTCTTTATTTAAGCAAAGACATTTTTTTAGTGGCTTTGAATTCACCTGCTTCTATTCTGTAGAAGTAAGTTCCGCTGGATAAACTGGATGCATTAAAATTAATTGCATGGTTACCTGCTGCTTTAAATTCATCCACTAACTGAATTACTTCCTTACCTAATATATCATAAACTATTAAGCTTACAACACCGGCTTTCGGAATAGAAAAATTAATTTTTGTCGAAGGATTGAACGGGTTAGGATAGTTCTGTGACAGATTGTAATCTAAAGGAGTATTTATTACAGAAGTCACATTATTGTTCACGCCGGTAATTGTACCGCCGTTTGTCCTTACCCAACCGACTACTGCTTTCATAACTTCACCGTATCCGCCGAGGAAATATCTCGGATCCTGGAATACTGAAGCCATATTATAACCTGTCTGCACATTACCAATTGCCGCAACTGTGTCAAGAGCCGTATGATTTGTATATCTGTATAAAACTGATGAACCTCCCGGTACGATGCTGCATCCGTCAGGCCAATATCCCGCTCCTGCAGGCGATGTTGTCATCGGTCGGTTATTTCCAATATCGATGGAGATTCCCTGAGTGGATGGATTGGTAGATTGTCCGTTATCAACTTTGAAAATATATTTACCGAATGTTTCAGCAAATTCCAGATCGCGTCCGCCACTTCCTGATCTGCTGTAATTATATGCAAGATCACCGCCAATCATAACAAGAGATTTCTTGGCAGAAGCAGTTCCGCTGTTAAGCCATGCTTTTACCTGAGCTCTTGCACCTGCTCCGAGATATCTTACTGCAGCTGCATCGAAACTTGTTTCTACTATTATTATAGTGTTGTAATTACTTAAGCTGTCAAATGTAGTCGTAGTATCAAACTGTTTAACAACAAAATTGGATATCAGACTTCTCAGATATACATTAAGTGTATCTCTGTCAGCTTTTCTTTTTGGAGTATCTGCAAGCGTGGAATCATGTACAAGTACTAAAGTATTTCCGCCGATCGGAGGAGGAGGCGCGGAAAAAGGAATTGCGAAACCACAGACTTCTGCTAACGGATTAAACGGAGCAATCAAAGTAGTTCCGCCTGTAGTAAGATTGACTGTTCTTAACTCTCCGCGCATAACTGTGT
>Ga0138256_10009246_pt1 | contig 10339 bp, 10 predicted proteins | sample KNB2016incub_MG_FD_105486 | JGI IMG/M metagenome (GOLD analysis project Ga0138256, IMG submission 105486) | Active sludge microbial communities from wastewater in Klosterneuburg, Austria - KNB2014incub_MG | ecosystem: Engineered > WWTP > Activated sludge > Unclassified | place: Austria... | reverse complement strand
TGCGTTGAAACGCGGACTTTAGGCGCAAAGCAGAAGGCCGGTGGCCGAGCAGCAAAAACCTGCGCCGGCCATGGGGTGCGACGCGGAGTTGGCCGCCGCGCGGATTCGTTCAGGGCCGACGGTGCCGCGCCGCATGGCGTGACAGCGCGCCGGGGAAATACATCGCGGTGAGGCTGCGGCTGTGCACGGGCGAAAAGCCGCGGCCGTCGCCGCCGGCGGCCGCGTCGGCATAACGCCGCCAGTCGCGCACCCAGTGGATGTGGTCGCAGACCTCGAGCAGCCCCAAGGTCTCGCGGTCGCCGGCCAGCACGCCGTGCACGCGCAGGCCGAAGCGCGCGCGCGCCGCTTCCAGGCTGTCCAGCGTCCCGGGTGTGCAGCCGAATTCGCCGTCGCTCACGATCAGCAGGTCGGCGCCGGACCAGCGCGCCTCGTGCACGCTCTGAACGGCGCGTTCGATCGGTGTCTGCAGGTCGGTGCCGCCGTCGAAGCTGCGGCCCATCAGTTCCAGCAGCGGCTGCAGGCCACCGCGCTGCAGGTCGAGGTCGGCCTCGAGCAGTTCGCCTGCGCCGCCGAAGGCCAGCAGCCGGCAGGGTCGGCCGGCCTGGTGCGCCACGCGCAAGGCCGCGATGACCACGGCCTTGGCAATATTTTCCGGCGCGCCGCGCATCGATCCCGACGTGTCCAGGCACAGCACGACGGGGCCGCGCTCCAGGAGTTCGGGCACGGGTGCGGCCGCGGCGCTGCGCGGCGGGGCCAAGGGGTCGGGCCGCCAGTCGGTGAGCACGGCCTCGCTCTGCCAGGCCAGCAGCCGTGCTTCGGCCTGGCGCGCGCGCCAGAGCCTTTTCAGCACCGGATGGCGCAGCATGGCCGCTTCGCTGGGCAGCATGCCTTCGATGCGGCCCGAGAAGCGGATGCCGGTGATCTCGCCCGGCGCGTCGGGCAGTCGTGTCGTCACGGCGCGCAAGGCGTGCCGGGCGTGGGGACGATCGGCAGCGGGCGGTGCCGCCGCGGGCGGCGCGGTGTCGGCGCGTTCGCGGCGGCCCAGCCGGCGCAGCAACTCGGCCAGTGCCGGCAACTGCTGCAGCCACTCGCTGGCGCGGCGTGCCGCCTGCCACTCGCGTGAACGCAGCTGGCCGCGCAGGGCGTCCCATTGCAGCTGTGCCAGGTCGCCCAGGCCGCGCAGCAGCGCCAGGTCCTCGTCCAGGCCCTGGGTCTGCGGCTGCCATTCGTCGCGGAAGTCCTGCGCCGCGCGCTGGATCGCCTGCGCCCGCGTCAGCCGCGGCTGGTGGCCGGCGATGCGATCCAGATGCCATAGCGCGGTGCGCAGCACCTGCTCGGCGAGCGCCGGCGTGTGGCGGCACAGCGCCGGCAGGCCGAGGCCGGCCACGGCCTCGCGCAGCGGCGGCGTGGCGGCCTCATCGCCGAAGTCGGCCGCGGCCGGCGGCAGCTCGCCGGCCGTCAAGGCCTGCAGCCAGACCGCCACGTCGCCCAGCCGCTGCCCCCGTTCGCCGCTGCTGTTGACCAGGCTGGGCAGCCACAGTCCGCGCGGCAGCGGCTGCAGGCGGTCGTAGGGGCGGTCGATGGCGTGCGTGCTCATCGTCGAACCGGCCGCCTGCGCGCTTCACGCCGGCAGCGGATCCAGCACCAGGGGCGCGGGCGGGCCGTCGCTGGACTGCGCGTCCAGCGGCAGCGCGGCGAAGCCGGCGCGGGCCTGGTGCAGACGTGCGAGCAAGGCGTCGAGCACCGCCAGCGTCGTTGCATGGGCAGCCAGCCAGCGCGCCGCCAGCGCCGGCGGCAGCCACAGCCGGCCGGCCAGGCGCTGCAGCAGCGACTCGGCCCGCGCCGCCGCCTCGTCGCGCTGCGCCCGGGTATGAGCCAGGATCTCGTCGAGCTGCGCCAGCCGCGCCGCCAGGTGAACGGGGCTGTAGTGCCGCCGCAGCCGCTCTTCGAGTGCGCGTGCCACGATGCGCAGCGGGCCGCCTTCGGCTTCGAGTCCCGCGCCGCCACCGATGGCGCGCACCAGCGCGGCCTTGCCGGCGGCCGCATCGACGCCGCCGCCCTCTTCGGGCGGTGCCGCTTCCTCGATCTGCAACTGGCGTTCGAAGGCCTCCACCGCACGCGTCAGCCAGGGCGCCTGCTGCGGCACGGCCTGCAGGCACTCGGCCTCGAACCACTGCGCCAGGCGCGGCACGTCCTCGGGCGACGCGGCGGCCACGTAAGGGGCCAGCCAGAGGTCGAGCCGGTCGACCTCGTGGCGGCCCTCGCAGGCCGCGGCCACGCGCATCAGCGCCACCCATTGGCGCCAGCGGCGGTCGGACACCACCAGGGGCTGCGCGGCCAGCCAGGGCCGCAGCATCGCCAACGCGGCCTGGGCATCGCTGCCCAGCCGCACGCCGGCCGCCGCCGCCGCCACGGCCTGCCGATCGCGGCCGTCGATCGGCCGCACGGGTGCGGCCGCGGGCTCTTCGCCCAGGCGCAGCAGCGCGCCGAACGCGACGTCGCTGACCGGGCCCACCGGCACGCGCAACAGGAAGCGGTCGAAGAAGGCCAGCAGCGAGTCGTCGGCCGGCAACTCGTTGCTGGCCCCCACCACGCTGACCAGCGGCGTGCGCACGCGGCCGCTGCCGTTGTCGAATTCGCGCTCGTTGAGCAGCGTCAGCAGCGAGTTGAGGATCGCGGAATTGGCCTTGAACACCTCGTCCAGGAAGGCGATGCCGGCCTGCGGCAGGAAACCCGTGGTCAAGCGCTCGTAGCGGTCTTCCTCGAGCGCCTTCAGCGACAGCGGGCCGAACAGTTCCTCGGGCGTGGAAAAGCGCGTCAGCAGGCGTTCGAAATACGGCGCGCCTTCGAAGCAGCGGTGCAGGCGGCGCGCCAGTTCGCTCTTCGCGGTGCCGGGCGGGCCGATCAGCAACACGTGCTCGCCGGCCAGCGCGGCGAGCAAGACCAGGCGCACGGCGGCCTCGCGTTCGAGCAGGCCGTGACCGAGCGCTTCGATCAGTGCGCGCAGCCGGGGCAGGGAAGGAACGGTGCTGGCGGGCATGGAGCTGCCATCATGGCATGGCCGCAGCCGACGGCCCCTGCCGGCAAGACCAGGCGCAGACCAGGGCGCCGGCCGCCAGCGCCGGCGCCAGCCAGGCCAGCGGCGTCCGCAGCACCCAGGCCAGGGCGCCACCCAGCGCACACGCCAGCACCGGCACCACGAACAGCCACCACGGCGGCCGCGGCGCCAGCAGCAGGAAGCCCAGCGTCGCCAGCGCCGTGGGATCGGGCATGACGGCAAAACTCTGCGCCTGCGACCAGGTGCCACCGGACAGGCGGCCGAGCCACGGCCAGGCCAGCAGGCTCGTCAGGACAAGCAAGGCGCCCAACGCGCGAGCTACGTCGGGCACTGGCGTGGCCTGGACAGGGCGGTCCGTATCGAAACCTCCCGGTTTGCGCCACCCGAGCCGCCCGCGCACCCCACCCAGCCACGCCAGCGCCAGTCCCTGCGCGCCGAAGACCCAGGCAACATGGCCGGCCGCCCAGTTGATGGCCATGAAACGCTGGTGCAGAAAGGCCCAGGCTACCCACAGCCAGGCAGCCGCCAGCAGCAACCAGACCAGGCGTTGCTGCAGCGGCGACCGCGCGCGCCAGGCCAGCGCCAGTGCCGCCAGCCCCAGCGCCACGGCCAGCGGCTGCAGCGGCCACAGATCGGCGTTGGCCTGCTCCAGCAGCCGCGCGTAGGTGCGCGGCGAGAACATCAGGAAGCTGTCCAGCCGGTAGGTCCACCACTCGCTCACGGCGCGGCCCGGTGCGTGCGTGCGGCGCCTGGCGCGACGGGCACTCTGCCATGGGCCGCGGGTTTCATGCCGGGGGGGGCTACGCCAGGCCTTCCACGTGCGCGGCCGCTCGCCGGCGCATGGCCGCGTCGGGCAGCGGACCGCGCGCGGTGCCGAGGTTCTCGCGCACATGGTCCACCCGCGTGGTGGCGGGAATGGCGCAGGTCACGGCCGGGTGCGCGATGACGAATTTCAGCGCCAGCTGTGCCCAGCTCGTGCATTGCCATTCGCCGGCCCAGGTCGGCAGCGGGTGGCCCTGCAGTTGCCGCAGCAGGCTGCCCTGCTCGAACGGGCGGTTGGCGATGACGGCGATGCCGCGCTCCTGCGCCAGCGGCAGCAGGCGCTGCTCGGCGCGACGGTCGCGCAGGCTGTAGGTGAGCTGCACGAAGTCCAGCGGCTGGCTGCGCATGATCTGTTCCATCTCGTCGTGGCGCCGGCCTTCCGAGGTGGTGATGCCCACGTAGCGCACGCGACCGGCAGCCTTCGTCTCCAGCAGGACCGGCAGGTGTCCCTGCCAGGCCAGCAGGTTGTGCACCTGCAGCAGGTCGAAGCGCGGCACGCCCCACAGGCCGCGCGAGGCTTCCATCTGCGCCGGCCCGCGGCTGGCCGGCGAAACCCACACCTTGTCGGCGGCGAAGACCCGGGCCAGTGCGTCGCCGCGGCGCAGCCCGTGGCCGATGACGGACTGCGACGAGCCGTACATCGGCGATGAGTCGATGAGCCGGCCACCGGCGCCGAAGAAGGCCTGCATGACGTCGGCACAGGCCTCGCGGGCGGCCGCGTCGTTGCCGACGTTGAAGGTGATCCAGCTGCCCAGGCCGACCAGCGGCAAGGCTTCGCCGCTGCGCGGGATGGCGCGCGTCGGCGGGGCCGTTTCGCCCGCCTGGCCCTGGGCCTGCGCAGGCAGCACCGCGGCGCCGGCCAAGGCCAGCGCCCGTTGCAGCAGGCGGCGTCTTGGCGGGGTGTGGGTGGGCAGGGTCATCTTCTTCCTCGAGCGGCGCAGCGGTGAAGGACCGCCAAAGGAGCCGCGGGTTCCCTGACCTCTGCCGACGCTTCGGCCTTGTCCGCGCCCGTCCTGCGGCCCCGGCTTCAGTCGGCCAGCGGCCGCGTGACGGCGTCGATGCGCTCCATCACCTCGGGCGTGAGCTTATCCAGCAGTTCCAGCGCGCTCAGGTTCGCCTGCAGCTGCGACAGCTTCGATGCCCCCGTGATGACGGTGCTGACACGCGGATTCTTCGCCACCCAGGCCAGCGCCAGTTGCGCCAGCGTGCCTCCGAGTTCGGCCGCGATCGGCTCCAGTTGCGCCACCGCGGCATTCTTGGCCGGGTTCGTGAGCCCGTCGCGCAGGAAGGCCAGGCTTTCCATCGCCCCACGGCTGCCTTCGGGCACGCCGCCGCGGTATTTGCCGGTGAGCAGGCCGCTGGCCAGCGGGCTCCAGGTCGTCAGGCCCAGGCCGATGTCCTCGTACAGCCGCGCATATTCCTCCTCGACGCGCCGGCGGTGGAACAGGTGGTATTGCGGCTGCTCCATCACCGGCTTGTGCAGGTGGTGGCGCTCGGCGATCTCCCACGCAGCGCGGATGTCGGCCGCGCTCCATTCGCTGGTGCCCCAGTACAGCGCCTTTCCCTGCGTGATGATGTCGCTCATGGCGCGCACGGTTTCTTCCACCGGCGTGTGCGGGTCGCTGCGGTGGCAGTAGACGAGGTCGATATGCTCCAGGCCGAAACGCTGGAGCGAGCCGTCGATGGCCTGCATCAGGTATTTGCGGTTCAGCGTGTCCTTGCGGTTGACGGCGTCGCCGGCGCGGTCCAGGCCCCAGAAGAATTTGGTCGAGACGACGTAGTTCAGCCGCGGCCAGGCCAGAGCCTTCAGTGCCGCGCCCATGATCTCTTCGCTCTTGCCGCCGGCGTAGACCTCGGCGTTGTCGAAGAAATTGACGCCGGCATCGAACGCCGCGGCCATCATCTCGCGCGCGGCGCCGGTGTCGACCTGGTTGTGGTACGTGACCCAGGAACCCAGGGACAAGGTGCTGACGCGCAGGCCGGCGCGGCCGAGACGGCGGTATTGCATGATGCGGTGCTTTCGTGGCGGGTGGCTGAGCCGGCAAGCGTAGCGCAGCCGGCGCACGGCCGTGGCCGGCCGGTCGAGAACCCCGAGGTCGCGCGTGCGACAGGGCCCGTGCCCGCCCGCGGCCACAATCGCGCCGATGGGAACCTTGACCCTCGTGCGCCATGGCCAGGCCAGCTTCGGAGCGGCCGACTACGACCGGCTCAGCGACCTGGGCACGCGCCAGTGCCGCGAGCTCGGGCGCTGGTTTCGCGAACGCGGCCAGGCTTTCGAGGCCGTGCTGTGCGGCACGCTGCGCCGGCACGAACAGTCGCTGGCGGCGATCGCCGAGGGCCATGGCGACCTGCCTGCAGCGCTGCCCTGGCCGGGACTGAACGAATACGACGGCGACGCGCTGGTGCGCGCCGCGCAGCCGACGCTGGCGCTGCGCGAAGACTTGGACTCGGCCGAGGCCTATCGCGCGCATTTCCGGCTGCTGCGCGCAGGCCTGGCGGCCTGGATCGAAGGCCGCGCCGTGCCTGCAGGCATGCCGGCCTGGCCCGAATTCCTGGCCGGCATCACGGCGGCGCTGGACCACGTGCGCCAGCGGCACCAGGGCGACGTGCTCATCGTCTCCAGCGGCGGGCCCATCGCCACCGCGGTGAGCCAGGTGCTGGGGGCACCGCCGCAGGCGATGATCGAACTCAACATGCGGCTGCGCAACAGCTCGCTCACGGAATTCGCCTTCACGCCCAAGCGGCACGTGCTGCAGAGCTTCAACCACCTGCCGCACCTGGACCACCCCGACCGGCGCGGCTGGGTCACCTACGCCTGAACCGGGCGGCCGCGTCAGTCGGCGACTGCATGGTGGTCGTGCCCGGGCACCGGGCGTTCAAGGCGCAAGGACGACGAGGCGGGGAAAGTAGCTTCTGTAGGGAGCAGGATCCCGCGTGAGGACGCTCAGGTTGGCCACCGCGGCGTGCGCCCCGATGTAGAAGTCAGGCAGAGGCAGTTGCCTGGAGCCGCCTCGGTGCCGATAGAGGGCAAATGCCGCGGCGGTCAACGAGGCGCAAGCCCAAGGCAGTGGCGTGCGCAGGGTCTCGTAGACGTCCAGCATGGCGTCCAGTGCCTGCACGCTGGGCCGCGGCACCAGCAGTTCGGTGTAGACGATGAGATTGACGTGAAGCGGCGAGCGTTCACTGCAGGCCTGGAGCTGCTCGACGGCCCATTCATGCCAGGGGCTGTTCTCGTCGATGCAGTCGACCCACACGTTGGTGTCGACCAGCGTGCCGGCGCTGCCGTCGTAGTTCGCGAGGCTAGCGCCGGCCACGGCGAGGCTGGGTGGTGGCCTTGACTTCGTCGCCGCGCAGGAAATTCATGATCTCTTCGGCGCCGAGTTGCTGGAACTCGAGGCTCATGCTGCGCCGAACGCGGGCCGCGGCGGCGCGCAGCTTGGCGCGCCGATCGTCCTTCACGGCCGTTCCGACCGGCGTGATGACGATCTTGCTGCCCTCCAGGCTGAACGACACCGCGCTGCCCGGTGCAACCCCGGCCGCCTGGCGGATGTGCTTGGGGATGGTGACCTGACCCTTTTCGGTGACGAGCATGACGGGTCTCGCGGTAAGAATGTGAAGTAGGAATTCTACCTCGGTGCCGTCGTCCCGCGAGCCGACCTATGACCAATCTCCAACCGATCTTCAACCGAGCGCGGGCCGACCTTTCAGGCCAGTTTCTTCAGCAGCTCCGCCTTCTTTGCCGCAAATTCGTCCTCGGTGATGATGCCCCGGGTCTTCAGCCCGGCCAGCTTCTCGAGGGTGGCCATCACTTCGTCGGGCTTCACCCCCGCGGGCGCCACGGCGCCGCTGCCCTGCAGGCCCTGGGCCAATTGCTGCGCCATCACCTGGCCCAGCGCCACCCCGGCGCCCAGGCCCAGGGCGTCGCCAACGACGCCTCCGCCGCCGCCGCTGCCCCCGCCGCCGGCCGCGCCCCCGGCGAATTCGGGGATCGCCTGCGCCGTCTGGTACTGCATGAAGCGGCCCATCTGCTCGGCGCTGCCGCCGACCATGCCCATGCCGATTTTCTGATCCAGCACCTTCTGCAGTTCCTCTGGCAGGCTCAGGTTCTGCACCGTCACGCTGTCCAGCGCCAGGCCGAGGCGGGCAAATTCGCCGGCCGCGGCGGTGCGCAGTAACGCGGCAAATTCCACCTGGTTGGCGGCCAGGTCCAGGAAGGGCACGCCGCTGGAGGCCACGGCGTCGCTCACGTGCTGCAGCAGCAGGCCGCGCAACTGGCCGTCGAGGTCGTCCACCGTCACCTGCGCTCGCGTGCCCGAGACCTCGGTGTGGAAGCGCCGCGCATCGGCGACGCGGAAAGCGTAGTTGCCGAAGGCGCGCAGCCGCACGGCGCCGAAATCGGTGTCGCGGATCGTCACCGGCTGCGTCGTGCCCCAGCGGCGGTCGAGCTGCAGGCGCGTGCTGAAGAAATAGACGTCGCTCTTGAACGGACTCTGGAACAGCTTGTCCCAGTGCCGCAGGTAGGTCAGCACCGGCAACGTCTGGGTGCTCAGCCGGTGGCGGCCGGGTTCAAAGACGTCGGCGATGCGGCCCTCGTCGACGAAGATCGCGATCTGGCTTTCGCGCACCGTGAGCGAGGCCCCGTGCTGGATCTCGTTGCCGGCCATCGGGAAGCGCCAGGCCAGAGTGCCGGCGCCGCTCTCGTCGCCTTCGGTCCACTCGATGATGTCGATGAACTGCTTCTTGATGAAATCCATCATCGCCATGGCTTGACCCTCCCCGCGCCCCATCGGCGGAGCGCGGCAAATAATACGGCGCAGCCAGGGAGGCCGAACGTGACGAATACGGCATGGAATATCGCGGTGGTGGGCGCCGGCCCGGTGGGGCTGGCGCTGGCGCTGCACGCGTCGAAGCTGCTGCCGCATGCCGGCATCACGATCTTCGACGCGCGGGCGGCCGATCACGACGTGAGCGCCGATCCGCGCACGCTGGCCTTGTCCATGGGCAGCGTGCAGTTCCTGCGCCGCCTGGGCGCCTGGCCGGCGGCGGCGGCCGAGGCTATCCTGGAAGTGCATGTCTCGCAGGCGCCGCCGACGCTGGTGACGCTGTTCGGTGAACCCGCCGTGCGCCTGCGCGCGGCCGACCTGGCCGTGCCGCAGCTCGGCGCCGTGCTGCCCTACGGCGCGCTGGTGGCACCGCTGCAGCGCGCCTGGGAGGCCGAGGTGGCGGCCCAGCCCGAACGCCTGCACAGCCGCTTCGGCACGCCGGTGGCGGCGATCAAGCCGCTGCCGGCGGGGGTGGAGGTGGACGCCGGCATCGCCGAGCCCTTCGATCTGGCGGTGGTGGCCGAAGGCGGTGTCTTCGCCGAGCAGGCGCGCAAGGCGCTGGTGGGCGACTACGGCCAGACGGCGTGGGTCGGCCAGGTCACGCTGCAAGGCGCCACGCGCGGCATGGCCTTCGAACGCTTCACGCGGCACGGGCCGGCGGCGCTGTTGCCGTTGCCGCCCTTGCCCGGAGCCGAGGCCGACGCCGTTGCGGCCGGCCTCTTGCGCGCCGCGCTGGTGTGGTGCGTGCCCAGCGCCGACGATCCGGTGCAAGGGCTCACCGACGCGCAGCGCGTGGCCGTGCTCAACACCCTCTTTCCGCCCGAGGCCGGGCGCATCATCGGCCTCACGCCGCTGAAGTCCTTCGCACTGGGCCTGAATGCCGAGCGCACGCTGGTCAGCGGCGCCACGGTGCGCATCGGCAATGCCGCGCAGACGCTGCACCCGGTGGCCGGCCAGGGCCTGAACCTGGGGCTGCGCGACGCGCACGAACTGGTGGCGGTGCTGCGCCAGTCCGCGACGCTGGAAGCCGCGCTGCGCCGCGCCGAATGGGCGCGCGCCGCCGACCGCTGGAGCATGATCGCGGCCACCGATTTCCTGGCCCGCAGCTTCACCTGGAAACTGCCCGGCGCGGCCACCGCACGTGGCCTGGGCCTGGCCGCGCTACAAGGCCTGCCGCCGGTGAAGAGCTGGCTGGCGCGGCGCATGATGTTCGGCCGCCGCTGAGCCCGAATCGGGCGGCGCCGTCGCGGCCGCCACAGCCGCACCAGCCGCTACAGCCGCCGGTGCGCCAGCGCCGGCAACTGCAGGCGCACCTGGGCGATGCGGGCCGGGTCCACGTCGGCCACGACCACGCCCTCGCCTTCCTCGCACACCGCCACGACCTCGCCCCAGGGGTCGACCACCAGGCTGTGGCCCCAGGTGCGGCGGCCGTTGAGGTGCGTGCCGCCCTGCGCCGCGGCCAGCACGTAGCACTGGTTTTCAACCGCGCGGGCGCGCAGCAGCAGTTCCCAGTGCGCTCGGCCGGTGGTGTACGTGAAGGCGGCCGGCACGCAGATCAGGTCGCAGGGCGGGTGCATCAGCGCGCGGTAGAGCTCGGGGAAACGCAGGTCGTAGCAGATCGAAAGGCCCACGCGCA
>Ga0138256_10009245_pt1 | contig 10341 bp, 7 predicted proteins | sample KNB2016incub_MG_FD_105486 | JGI IMG/M metagenome (GOLD analysis project Ga0138256, IMG submission 105486) | Active sludge microbial communities from wastewater in Klosterneuburg, Austria - KNB2014incub_MG | ecosystem: Engineered > WWTP > Activated sludge > Unclassified | place: Austria... | reverse complement strand
CTCGATCTACACCGAGCGGTACATGTGGATTCCGCAGGAGAACAAGGCGGGGTACGAGGCGGGCAACGCGATGAACCTGGCGAAGAACCTGCAGGGCCGGTTGCTCCTGTACTACGGCACCGCCGACAACAACGTGCATCCGAACAACTCCATGCAGCTCATCAAGGCGCTGCAGGCCGCGGGCAAGAACTTCGAAGTGCAGGTCGGCCCTGACGCCGGTCACACGGGCGTCAACAACGGCCGCATGATGGAGTTCTTCATCGAGAACCTCGTCATGCGACCGGAGCGATTGAAGGGCGGGTAGGGGCGGGTCGGTTGTCGACCGACCAAGCTAGCGAAGCAAGTTTGATGCGATTGTCATGAGGACTTGCCTCAACCCCTCTCGGCCCTCGGGATGTCGGATTCGCATCACGAGGCGACCCCAGATCAGTAGGTATTCGCCGATTTCGTCGTTGCCCAAGACGCGATCGGCGTATCCATCGATCTGGTTCACGCCGGCTGACGAGGTGGTTGCGATATCAAGCGCGAGGGCCGTTGCGTCCGAGAGCGAAGGCGACTGCCAGATGTCAGCAGTGACCGCCCGTCCGCTGTCGACTTTCAGAACGCCGGAGAATTTCTTATAGGAGCGCTCGCGAATAGTGAGCGTTCCGGATCGCGACCAGACGGCGGCGGCGTGGAGGGCCGTTCGAATTGCCTCGATGGCTTCATCTGACGGCTCACTCCACTGCGTGCCGGCCAGGATGTTACGCAGTCGTTTCTTAACGCCCGGGCAGACCGCCAGATCCGTGGGCTCGTCGCCAGTCTCCGCAACCAGGATCGTCTGCGGTCCCAGCACGTTCGGGACGGCACCTGAGGCCAGGCGCACACGGTAACCGGCGTTTCCCGAGTGGAGGGGAAAGCCGGTCACCAAATCCAGTGGCGCAACTCCGTCGAGGTTGACCTTGAGGCATGGATCCCAGCAGAGATCGGCTCCTCCGGATACCGCGACAGCATGTACTTCGAAGGTCTCTGCCTGCGCGGTAGTGCCGCCGGCGCGCAGGACGGCGGTTGTGAGAAACCTTCGTCCTTCGGAGGGACAGAGACGCACCATATTCAGTCTGCACCCCAGAGCATTCGAGAGCACGACCACGGCGCCGGCGCCATCGACGCAGTTGAACTTCGCCGGCCCCGGGTTGTTGTCCAAACGAGCAAGGGGTAGGAAATAGCCGAGATGGAACTGGTGCGCGAGGTTGTACTCCACTCCCCCAGTGTGGTATTCAATCGTTTCTGGTTTGCCATTCCGCAAGACGCTCATGCCTCCGAGCGCGTAGACTCTTTCCGTGATTCGCGCTGCGGCGTCGTCGACACTATTGGCACCATCGGCCCAACCGCACGCAAGACTCAGCACGGCCTGCCACGGCTGTTGAGCGGGCCGCTGGGAGTTCAGATTCCACGAAATGGCGGGGTCGTTAGGTATGACAAACAAAGTGTGGCTGGTCTCGTCGAACGTGGTCCAATTCTGCCCGTCTGGGCTCTGCTCCCATCGCCACCGTTCGTGCCATTCGTGCGTACCGGACGCGACCCAATCAGCCGTTGGCAACGACACCTCGAACCGGAACGTCCCTGTGCCCGTGGTGACTAAGGCTGACGTGGACTCGAGTATTCCGGCGATCGGACGCGCCCTCAGGTAGATTTTGGTGAGTGGCTGCGTGGTCTGCGCGGTCACTGTTATCGTCGCCCCATCGGACAGTGTCGCCAGACGAGCCAGTGAGTAGGCGACAGCGTTCGACGACACTTTCCAGCCCGACCTCTGCCAGTCCAGCGAGACGCCTGTTGAGCCAGAGTCCGAAGGGACCGACCACGCCGCGTCCTTGCCTGAACTGGTGCGATCGAAGGTAATGGTGCTCAACGAAATGGCCATGAAATACCTCGCGGGGGCGTCAACGGCGTCGGCGCCGTTGCCCTGAAAAGACCGGGTTGCTGATGACATGGACGTTTGGCACGCCGTCCGGGCTTGATCGACGAGACCGAACAGCGTGAGGCCGTCCGACACCAGCGACATACAACGCAGATTCACGGATTCCGTCGATTCTCAAGTCTCCTTCGACGGCGTCATCGTCGAAGGCCGCAGTCGAGAAAGGGGCCAGTCCAAGCCATGTCGCCGTCAGGCAGAACGTCTGACACACGTGGCCGGCCTCGATGAGCACCGAGCGATACGCACGGCTGTACGGGTACCGCCACCGGGTTTGCGTGAACCGCGCGACGAAGATCACCAGGGCAGCTGCGGACTCAAACCAGTCCTGCGATGGTAGATATCGTTGGATCGGACACGGCGAGGAGCCATTCGATAGCCGCTCGAGGCGATGGCGATCGGAGGCGTAGTGGTAGAGACCCGGGGCAAGATGGTCGATATTCCTCGCGAGTACGTAGGCTTCGATCGGGTGCCGAGCGCCTGCCGACGGTGAGGTCCGAAGAGGAGCCAGGTTTCGAGGCTTCAGGGAAAGCCATCCTTGAAAACCCACCGTGAGTTGCAGCAGCGTCGCTAACTCAGTGAGGGTCACGCCCGTCGGGGAGAACTGACGGTGCGTGCGACGCGCGAGCAGTACGCGGGAAAATTCGCCTCGGACGGTCGCGACGGGTAAGCGGACCATCGGGCACCCCGGGTAGCGCTTCACCGGTTCAGGCAACGCGCCTGATGATGACGCAGCGCCGATGATTGTCTCGGGTTTTCGCGTGTCGCCGAATTGCACGTTCTTGGTGCTGGTATGGAAGAAACCTGCAGCGGGATTCCACGGGCCGAGCGCGTCCATCGCGCGCTCGGCCCGTGAGGGACGCTTCGAAGCGAGTCGGAGGATCGTTTCATCAGCGAGTTGCGTCATGAACTCCGCGATCGTTCGTGTGGAGAGATCCGGAAACGCATGCCGGACATCGGCCGGCGCCTTCGGGACCGCGCAGGCGTTGGCAATGTCAGCCAGGACTGCGGGGCCCGTCAGGGAACGTCCGGTCGCATAGTTCGTCAGCACGGCCCAGCCGTCGCGCCAGTGGCAAACGACGTGAGTGGCTCGAACGAAGCGCTCTCGAGATGCCAAGGCCGACTTCGCGATCACTTCTTGCGGTTGCCTCGCCGAGCAGCAGAGAGTCGCAATACGGGGTGGGTCTGAGGATGCTGACATTCGAGCAGCAGTTGCAGCTTTGTTACCGCGGCCACGATTGTGCTGTACCTCGGCGACTTTGTGTCCAGCTTCTTGTTGGTCGTCAGCATCTCGTTGAACCGACAGAGTTCATCCCAGAGTGTCTTCGCCATCGCATAGTAGGTACTGTCATCTGCGACGCGGACTTGGATTGGCGGGAGATGTGGCGTGAGCTTTGGTCGGCGGAATTTCGGTGTCATCAGAGGGCTCCTGTGTTGGGGTTGACTGTTAGGGACGGCCGAGCAGTTGCAGCAATCGTTTGAACCGCGGTTCGTCGCGGAGTTGGTCCACGCGAGGATCGACGGTCAGCCAGAGTAGCCGGGAGGCCCGCTCCTGGACGGCCTCTTCGAGGAAACTCAACGCCCGGTCAAGATCGCCAAGGCCGATGTACACGTAAGCGAGGTCTTGCGGCGCGATGTACTGCGCTTTCTGCGACCTTGCGGCGGTGAGTTGCCGGAGGATGCGCCTGGCTTCGTCGGGTGCCCCGCTCACGGCCAACATCCGAGCCAGCTCAGCGCGCATGGTTGGGTCGCCCGACGAACTCTCGACAGCGGCCGTCATTTCCTTGATCGCCTCAGGATAGCGGCCCGCGCCGGCGTAGGCCCTGCCGAGTCCGACGTGGCCGGACGTGCGTCCCGTCGAACGTTCGAGGTAGTGCCGGATGGCTTCGTCGTAGCGGCCTTGGTAGAACAGGGTCACGCCAATGTTGGTGTGCAGTTCGTTGGACGTTGGATCGATCGTCAGTGCCGTTCGCAGTTCGGATTCTGCCTCGTTAAGGCGTTCGTCGGCCCAGAGGAATCGCGCCAAACGATTGCGCGCTGAAATGTCGCTAGGGTTCAGGTCGACGGCCAGCCTGTAGTCGCTTTCGGCACCCCAGTCCCAGCCAAGCCGGAATCGGACCTCAGCTCTTGCCAACGCTACATCCGCGAGTAACGGGTCTTTCGCAAACGCGGCCTCGGCGGCCGCGGGAGCGAGGTCTCGGACTTCACGCGGCGTCAGCAGCCCGAACACCACCATGTCGAGGTACGTGCTTGCCAGGCTCGCGTACGCCGGCGCGTAGTCGGGGTCGAGCCGAATCGCGTTTTCGAATTCCTGCCGGGCCTCAACCAGGTTGTTCCGATTGAAGTTGTCGATGAGGTACCGCCCTCGCAGATACGCATCCTGCGCAGCGGGATTCGCCACATAGCGCCTCGTCAGGCGCCGGGACTCGAGGTCGGTCACGGAGACCCCGAGGTCGCGGGCGAGATCGGCGGCGATCTGGCCTTGTAACCCGAAAGCCTCCGCTTCCGTACCGTCGTATGTGCGTCCCCAGAGGACTGTACCGCCAGCCGTTTCAACCAGCCGCGCGGCTATGCGGATGCGTCCGCCATTCCGCTGGACCGAGCCCTCGAGCCATCCGTAGAGATCCGCCAGTGCGACTGGCTGCCCACTCGCGACTTCAGTGACCTTGAGTGCCTTGATCGCGCCCAGGTGCGCCAGTAAGATTTCTGTCAGGCCGGCTGCGAAATAGTCTTGGCCTGCGTCGCCTGTCAGATTTTTCAGGGGTCTCACGCCGATTCGGCGAACGGCGTTCGACACGCCGCTGGGTGTCGCGGTCACCGGAACATCGGCCCTGGGCCACGTCGCAGCACCGACAAGTCCGACGACCGCCGCTACTGCCAACCCAACGAGCAACCGGCGGCCCCGGTTAGAACCAGCTTCAAGTGTTGTCGACAGAGCGGCTTCAAGATCTGCCGGCCCTGGGAACCGATCTGAGGCGGTTGGCGCGATGGCTCTGTTGACCGCCGAGACAAATTGCGACGGCAGGTCCGGTCGAAGATCCCGCAGCTGCGTTCGTGTGCCACCGTTGTGTCGATCCAGCACGTCCCTGAGCGAGCGACCCTCCACTGGATAGCGTCCAGTGACCATCCGGAACAACAAAACGCCCAGGCTATACAGGTCGGTTTGCCGAGTGCTCGCTTCGCCCCGAAGGACTTCGGGGGACATGTAGAGCGGCGTGCCGGTGATCGCGCCGATCATTGCCGTGGCCGATCGATCCCGTCCCGCACCGAAGTCCATGAGGACGATGCGTCCTCCGGCTTGTCGCATCACGTTCTGCGTCTTGATGTCTCTGTGGAACAGTCCTTGCCCGTGAACAGCCGCCAGTGCTCGGCAAAGGTCGACCCCGATGAGGGCGGCTTCCCGGGCACTCAATGGACCGTCCTGGTGCAGGACGTCCTCCAAGGTTCGACCTTGAATGAACTCCATCCACAGGCCGACGTGTCCATCGATGAGATCGGCGCCGTAGACGGTAACCACGTGTGGATGGCGAATCCGCGCGAGGAGTTGACCTTCGCGAAGAATCTCTTCCCTGTTGGGCAGTGTGCCTCGGATGATCTTCAGGGCCACCTCGCGGTCCAGGTGGGTGTCGTGCGCTCGATAGACGCTGCCGAAACTACCTGCGCCGACCAGTTCCTGAATCAGCAGCGACCCCCAACGTGTGCCGACAAGGGGATCGGACGCGGGAACATCCGCCTCATCCTCTGATGAGCGGTGAGTGTCCGCGACCCCAGCCAGGAGCCGCAATTGCTGAATCAGCGCCCGGTCGGCGTCCGAACTCGCCGTAGATTCCGCCGAGGCCCAATCGACATGGCGGCCGTCGGCAATGGCATCCGCCAGCTCGAGCAAGCGTGCTGGCTCAGCGGCCACTGCTCATGCACTCCGCAAGCCTGACCAGCGAGCGATTGACAGCCATGCGCGCCGCATCGGCAGAGGGTTTCCCGAGCATCACGGCCAGTTCCTGGAAGCTGAAGCCCATCTCGATTCGCGCCACCACTGCCTGACGTTCGTCCTCCGTGAGTTTCTGCAGCGCCGCCTCGTAGTTCTCAACCGCCTGGCGCCCGATCGCCAACTCAAGAGGCGATTCGCCGGATGCCGGAGTGTGCTCCTCAAGTTCGCCCACCCTCGGCCTTCGTGCCACACGCCGGCACTCGTCGCGGATGCGGTTCATGACCGCTTGTCGCAGGTAGGCGCGCAAGGCGCCGTCGTTCCTGAAGTCAAACGTTCGAAGACTCCGAAAGCTCTTGATAACGGTGTCCTGTACCAGGTCTTCTGTTTCGGCCAGGTCGCGCGCCCAGCGGGGCAGCCGACCGCGTGCCCAGCGTCGTAACGCCGGCACATACCTCCTCAACAGCGCATCCAGCGCTTCGTGGTCCCCAGCACGCACACGGTCCAGCAGATCGGCCGACGACTCAGAATCCATGCGTAGTATCGCCAGTTTCCGTCCTATCGGAAACTGGCGGAGCGATGATACTCGCAAACTGCGGTCGGATCCCGCAGTGCGTGGTCGGACCGGAAAGATCAGCACATGCCCAAATGAGGGCTGTCGGTGACCCCCGGCAAAGGCCTGCCGGCTGAGGCTAAGCGGTGAATGTCCGTATCGGGGCACGATGGTTGGAGATCTGAGCGGTGGTTGCTTCCAGCGGGGTGGCCGCGCAGCCCAGAGCGGCATGGGCGTCCGCTGCTGTAATCCCGAGCGAGGCGAGGTCGCTTCTCAGTAGTTGTAACAGTCGCTCGATTCTTCGGTAGAGCGGCTTCTGGTTGCGATGCTCACTGCGGCTGATGTCGGCGACGGAGTCGCCATGCACGAAACGTCGTCTCAGGATGTGGCGGTCATCATCCGTCAACTGGCTGAGACCCTTCATCAGTGCTGCCCGGATGGCATTGGCGCGCCGTGCCGCGCGCGAAGACTCCAGTTGCGCTTCTGGGCCCTCGCCCTCGCTTCGTAAGGTGAATGCCTCGTCGAGCGAGCACGTGCGTCGCTGCGGTCGAGTTGGAGGAATCGTTGACAGGGCGGCTACCAGTGCCTTCTCTGGAATGCCGCCACGGCTTCGAATGGTTTTCACGGCCTCGTCGATAGACATGCCGTCTCGCTGCGTAAGCCGCTCGACCAGTACGGCGGTCGCTCCCGACACCCTGGCCCGTTTGGATGGCCGCCATTTGCCCAGGTCGCGAACTCGTTGATCAAGCAGACAACGGTCGGCCACTGAGGCCAGGTAAGATTGCAGCGACCCGCGCCCACCAAATTGCTTCAAGACCGCACCATCATTCCGGAGCACCTTCAGCCACACCTCGGATCTCAAATCTTCCGCTTCCGTTGGTGTCAGGCGACGACGTCGCGCCGTGATCCTGGCCGCCCCGGCCGCTGCTTGCACCCAATCGATCGAACAGTTCGCATCGTGACCAGTAGCCGCATCAAACATGCCGTTGTCCCTCCGACCAGGCCGTCCATCGGCCGTGGTTGAGGGAGGAAACGCTGGCTGGAAGAAAACCGAACAGACGCGGTCAGCCTTGCTCTAGAACTTGGCCTTCATCCTGAACACCGCCCGAATGGGTAGCTTGTCGAACCGGCGATCAAATTGTCCCGCAGGCGTGAAGCTTGCCAAGTCCAGTGTCCATTCAAGCTTCTCCGGGGCGGTAACGCCCATCGACAGAAGCAACTCCGATCCCAACGCGCGTTGGTCATGCGAGGGCGTCAGCTGCCGCAATCGGTAGATGTGGTACTTGAACTGAATACGTTTTCCAGTGGCGGGCACTTGAAGCAGACCGGCAAGCCACTCCAATGGCGACCAGGCGTTGTCGGTAAAGCCAAAACTGACGAACGTCATATTGTCCAGCTGATGCCCAGCGGTTCCGTTGCGAAGGTCGAACTTCCCTGAGAGAGAGGGTAGGAAAAAACCGCCCGTTGAGAAGGCGCTGGTTGGTCCCACGAGGCCCTCGTCATCGGATGTTGCCAAATCGTCCGCCTTGCCCTGAGCCGCTCGGAGTTGAACAACTCGAGCGATCTTCTTGGTCCCGGCCTCGGGCAAGCCCCAGTCGACGGTGCCCATCCACGACCACCCGTTCCCTCGAACCGAACCGCTCTGACCACTGAGAAAGCCGGCGAGAGACCCCGAGACCACACCCGCTGTGGTGCCGAATCGCACGGTGCTGCCAGCGGTCCAGTAGCGCAGGTCCTTTTTTTTGTCCTTCCCCAAGACACCTGTCAAGGTGATGCTCCGCAACCCGCTACCACGCCTTCGTCCGAACGGGCCGATCTCTCCGCCAATCCGATAGTGGTCCAGGTTGTCCTTGTCGGGGACGCCAGTCCCGCTCTCACTCACGAGCATGAAGCCCATGTTGAGTGATTGCAGGTACTTCACCGGCGCGCTGAGATGCACCACGTCACCGAACAGGTTGATCGCCAGGCCGTCTGCGGGTTTCAGCCACGCGACACGCCCGGCCGTAATCGTGTAGCCCTCCGCGCCGTAAAACCGAAGAGTGGCTGAAGACACCTTGGCGTTCCGGGCTGAGCCGTTGCCCACCGGCACGTCTCCGTTCGCAGTCATCTGCACCTCAAGCCACTCGTTAAGGCGCCTGCTGGTTCTGACTTCAGCCTCACCGAGATTGTCCGAGAGCGCAGCATCGGCATATGGCAACTCCGGAGTGAAAGCGGTGAAATCTGGCGTGCGGCGGCTCGCAAAGCCCAGCGATCCAGAGACATCCCATGCGGAGGCGAGTGAGTCTTTGCCTTCACTCACCCGAATCCATACGCTGCGGTTAACCGGGCCGGCTTCCAAGGCGAATTCGTACGCAAGCTTGAATTCCACCAATGTTGCATCGCCTGTCAGGGCCTCGACAGGCACATCCACGGAGGCGCCCGCGCCAACCGTTGCCTTGATGGTGACGGTCGTGCCGGCGGCCGTGGCCGTAAAGCCCGAGCCTTGAGCAAGCCGCAGCGCGCTCTTCTGCGGGTCCGTGAAGGTTGCTTCAAGCAAGAAGGTTCGGTCCACCGTGATGTTGCTAAAGCGGATGAATGCGCTTGGTCCATCGCTGACCAGGGGCGTACTCCGCGGACTCCGGAACAACCGCGATCCACCAAATTCCGACAGCTCTATTTCCGCCTCCGGCGTCTGAGCGTCGTTCGCTCGCGTCCCAGCAGACGGTCTGAGTCGCGGAACAGAGACGACCTCGCTCAGCATCCGTCCATCAGCGGCCACGACCACGATCTGAACGGATTCCTGGCTCCCTGGAATTAATGAACCAAACCCCAAGGTGCTACTGGTTCCCACAGCCGCTCGAGTGCGTAGGCATCGACCAGGCAACCCACCTCCGCACTCGACCAGCTCTCCGAAGCCGTTGGCACTGCTCCGTTTCACGTCATCAATCGTCGTGCTGTCCGGCACCTTCACAAACAAGGTGACTTCGGCTGGTCCCTCGACGTTGCGGATGACAATGGGCCGCAGGTGTTTATCGGCGTCTACGATTGAGAGGTCCATTGCAGCCTCTGTGCCGCCTCGCCAGAGTCCACTTGAGGTCACTTGCAAGACGCTTGGCTTGGCGGATGACTCCTTGCCGTCCCAGTAAGGAAACCAATCTGCCCTCGACACTGACGGCGGGAAACCGGCTTCGACACTGAAGTGGATGACTACTGGGTCTGGAAGCAGCCACTGACCCAGCTCGTCTATTGAAAACGGGACAGCCGCGGTGTTCTTCGGAACCCTCAACTGCAGACAAGGGACGGTCCTGTCCCATGTACATGCCGCTGAGATCCAACCGTTTACCGACTTGCCTTTTGGCGAGCCAAGTGCAGCGATCTCAAGCAGAACCTGCTCATCCATGTTATTGGTGAAATTCACTCGGCGACCTGCGATCACAGGAACCTTGTCCCCGGCAGTTCCGGTTTGACCACCCTTGATGACGTCACCGCTCAGCTCAGATGTGGTCATCGCAATCGAGATGGCCGCCGCCTCGCCGGCCTTGGTCGAAGCCGTTTGGGTTGCGGCGGTGGCTAGAGTCGAGACCGCAGTCAGAAGTCCTTTGGTCAAAAGCGAACAGTGAAGCAGTCTCATCGTAGCCTTCCCTAGGTTAGGTGGAGCGAAACAGTGACGGAGCATAAGGCATCTTGCCCAGAGGGCGCATCCAAAACCTCGTAAAGGGGAATGCGGTTCTCATGGTCGGCCGATAGCGCTCAAATGTGTCGCGCACATGACGATGGACGGACACCATGAGTGTTTTCTCACCGCGCGGAAACCGTCGTCCGCGTCCGTCCCTTCGGCCATGGACACAGCACTCGATCTCATTCACTCCGGGTTCGTTCGCGAAGGGACGGAACGCCTGGTCCGCGCACTTGCCGAGAAGCGGTCCGAGCTCG
>Ga0138256_10009244_pt1 | contig 10341 bp, 8 predicted proteins | sample KNB2016incub_MG_FD_105486 | JGI IMG/M metagenome (GOLD analysis project Ga0138256, IMG submission 105486) | Active sludge microbial communities from wastewater in Klosterneuburg, Austria - KNB2014incub_MG | ecosystem: Engineered > WWTP > Activated sludge > Unclassified | place: Austria... | reverse complement strand
TTCTTCCGCGCGCTGTCGATCCCGTTCCAGACCCAAGAGCTGCTCGCCACCATCGAGGACAGCGCCCGCGGCAAGCTGGTCGTGCTCTTGGCGGACGACAGCGACCTGATCCACAAGCACACGGTGCCGCTATTGACGGCGGCGGGCTACGACGTGCGCGAGGCCTGGGACGGGGAAGAGGGGCTGGCGATGGTGCGCGCCCGGAAACCCGACCTGCTCTTGACCGACGTCGAGATGCCCAAGATGGACGGGTATTCGCTGTGTCGCGCGGTGAAGACCGACGACGCCCTGGCCGACCTGCCGGTCGTGATCTGCTCCAGCCTGGGAGAGACCGCGGATCTGGAGCGGGGTTTCGACGCCGGCGCCGACGAATACCTGGTCAAGCCGGTGGTGCCGGAAGAGCTGGTGAGCCGCCTGCACTCGCTCTTGGCCACCCGCATGGTCAGCGCGCGCGAGCGCGTGCTGGTGGTGGACGACTCGGCAGCCATCCGCCACCTGGTGGCGGACTGCCTGCGCCGGCAGGGGTTCCGCGTCGAGACGGCGGTGGACGGGCAAGACGGCCGCGACAAGGCCGTGGCCACCCCACCCGATCTGGTGCTGACCGACTACGACATGCCCCGCATGACCGGCTTCGAGCTGGTGCACGCCCTGCGCCGCGACGCCAAGACACGTGACGTACCGATCGTGATGCTGACGGCACGCGACACCAAGCGCGACCAGGCACAGATGCGCGCCGCGGGGCTGACCAGCTACTTGGTCAAGCCCTTCGGCACCGACAAGTGCATCGCCATCGTCGAGCGAGTGCTGGCCGAAGCGCGACTGTCCCGCTACAAAGAGGCGTCGCGGTTGTACATCAGCGAGGGCGCGATGAAGGCCGCCGAAGAGATGAGCCGCGAGGCCGGCAGCGACCGCGAGGTCCGCGCCAAAGAGGTGGACGCGACCTTGCTGTTCAGCGACATCTCGGGCTTCACCAACATGAGCTCGAAGATGTCACCGGCCGAGGTGGTGTCGATCTTGAACGCTTCGTTCGACGCCCTGTGCGTGGTGATCAAGGAGCAGGGGGGCGACATCGACAAGTTCATCGGGGACGCGATCATGGCGGTTTTCGAGGACCGCCCAGAGATGGACGAGCCGCACGCGCTGCGGGCCGCGCGCGCGGCCTGGGGAATGCAGCAGGCGCTGGGGCGTTTCAACGAAGGCACGGAGCACCGGCTCACCATGCGGATCGGGCTGAACTGCGGCAAGATCGTGCGCGGCGACATCGGCTCGCGCCACGTGCGCCGCGACTACACCTGCATCGGCGACGTGGTGAACCGCGCGCAGCGCCACGAGGGCAAGGCGCCCCTCGGCGGGGTGCTGATGAGCGTCTCGGTCTACGAGCGCATCCAGGCCCACGTCCGCGTCAGCGAGATGACCGGGCTCACGTTCAAAGGCATCGACGAGCCGCAGAGCGCCTACGTGCTCGAGGGTTTTGTGTCATGAGAAGAGTCATCCCCATCGTCAGCGTGATCTGCGCCGCCGCCGCGGGTCTCTTGGTCGGCGCCCGGCCGGGCTCGGCACAAGAGGCCAGCCGTTACCCTTACGACCCGGTCTGCCCCTGGGGCCGGCTGTCGAACGGAAAGGGCATGCTGGTGCGCTGCATCGCCGAGGGCGAGGCGCGGGCGCTACCCGAGAAGGGCACCTCGCCGCCTCCGCCGCCGGCGCCCTCGGCCAGTGCGCCGCCGGCGCCCTCGGCCAGTGCCGAACCGCCTCCGGCGGATCCCCTGAAGGCGTTCGCGCTGCGCGGCATCACCGTCACGGCCGACGAGGGCAAGCTGCCCGCCGCCGAGAAGAAGCTGGCCCAGGGCAAGGACAAGATCCTCGAGTGCGTGGGCAAGCACGGCGGCCTCGAGAAGAACGAGGGCGAGGCGCACGTCCGCTTCCTGGTCAGCGCCCGCGGGCGGGCAGAGGGCGTGTCGGTCAAGAAGCGCGTGGGCATGAGCGCCGCCGCCGCGGACTGCATTGCGCACGTGGTCGATCGCCGCTGGGTGGGGGAGCCCCCCGCGCCGATGGTGGGGGGCACCGCGGTGATTCGCGTGGGCAAACAGAAGAGCTGAGCCCCAACCTCAGAACGTGCCCGAGACGCTTCCGGGCCCGAACGACACCCGCGGAGACGTTTGCGCTGCGCGGATCGGCTCGGCCTCGAAGTGCTCCCAGTCCGTGAACAGCCAGTACCAGACCGCGGTGCCTGCCGAGATCGACAGGTACATGGCCGACGCGCCGTACCAGAAGCCCTTGTTCTCGTCGTCGGTGGCGCCCTTGATCAGGGTCACGGTTCCGCCGATGGCGCAGGGGATGCCGAGCCCGTAGAACGTGATGGCGCCCCACAGCGGACCGCCCCGCTCCGGGTAGTACTTCGCCCGGGCGTTCGACCCGGGAAGGTTGCCGAGGCGGTCGGGGACCTTCACTTCCTTGCCATCCGACTGGCGTCGGAGCCGGTAGCCGCTGGCCCGCGGAACGGGCCGGGTGCAGGGGACCTCGCAGATCAGCTTGCCGTTTTCGTCGAGCAGCGCCCAGTACTCACCCTCGCGCTCGGGGAAGGTGATGTTCACCGCCTCGGCGTTCGGGGCCGGGGTCGCAGCGGCCGCAGCAGAGCCTGCGGCCACGGGGGCCGGCGCCGCGGGCGGGCGCACCGGCGTCAGAAACACCTGGATCGGCGAGGCGCACTGGGGATGCGGCGCGCTGGCGGTGGACTCGGTGCACTTCGCCGGATCGCCGGCCTCGCGCACGGTGGATTCGTCGCGGCGGCTCGCGGCCCCGGCCCCCACGGGCCCCAGGCTGGCGCCGCCCCCGGCGCTGACCGAGCCGCCGGAGAGCAGGCGGAACGAGCCGACGCTGATCGCGCGCACCACGTGAGTGACGCGGGCGCAGGCCGGCTGCGCCGCCAGATCGCCCACCTGGGCCTCGGACATCTCGAGCTGACCGGTCACCGTGGTCTTCACCGCCAGCCGGCCCGAGCGCGCCAGCTGGCCTTCGAGCCCCGCGGCGCCGAGCGGCAGCTTGGCAAAGAGCTCGTCGGCGTTGGCGATCTCGACGGTGTCGGTGGCGAGCGTGGTCTGCTTGAAGCCGTATTTCCCCGGCACCTGGCACGAGTCGACGATCTTCATCTCGCAGCCCGAGTACTCGACCGCCACCACCTGCTTGGCCGAGAGCGCCTCGAAGCGCGCCTTCTCGGACGCAGGCCACTCGGTGATGAGCGGGCTCTCTTGGCTGGCAGCGACCTTGCACTTGGCCTGTTCGGCCGGTGCGGTGGGCGCCAGCGACGCGCCGCCGCCACTCGGCAGCACGCCGCCCCCGCACCCCAAGAGCGCGAGCGCGAACCCAACCCAGAACAGGCGCAACACTGGCCGCGAGTCTACTCCAGGGGAACGTCCAGCCCCACAATCTTCATCAGGCGCAGGGCGTTGCCGGCCGTGACCGGGCCGGGGCGCAACGTGTAGTCGAAGGTCATGGCGCCACCCTGGACGCTCTCTTGGAAGTGAACCTGCTCGACGTGCTGCATCAGGTGCTCGGGCAGCCGGCAGAGCTCCATGTCGTGGGTCGACACGGCACCCAGCGCCCGCTTGGCGATCAACTCGCTGAGCATCCAGCGCGCACCCACCTGGCGCTCGCGCGAGTTGGTGCCGTGCAGCACTTCGTCGAGCAAGAAGAACACCGGCAGGTCGCCCGCCGTGGCGTCGAGCACCACCTTCAGCTTGCGCACCTCGGCGTAGAAGTGACTGACGCCCTGGTCCAACGAGTCGCTGATGCGCATGCTGGTGCGCACCGCCAAGAGGCTTGCGCGCAGGCGCTTGGCCACGACCGGAGCCCCGGCCATGGTCATGACTGCCGCGAGCCCCATCGAACGCAGCATGGTGCTCTTGCCGCTCATGTTCGAACCGGTGACGAGCAAGGCGCGACCGGGGCCAGAGAGCGCCACATCGTTGGCGACCCGAGCGTCGGGCAAGAGCAGCGGGTGCGCCAGCCCCTCGGCCTCGAACACCGCCCCGTGCTCGCTGATCTCGGGGAAGGTGGCGCCCGGATCGTCGTGCAGGAAACCCGCGAACGAAGACAGCGCCTCGAGCTCACCCAGCGCGCGGAACCATCCCCGCGCCGCCTTGCCCGCCCGGGTCTGCCAGCGCTCGAGCAACAGCGTGCAGTGGACGTCCCAGAGCAAGAGCGTGTTGGCGACAGGGTGGATCAGCCCGTTGTGCTTGAGGTCGTACCAGCTCACCGCGCGCCGGAACTCGGCCATGGCCTCGGACGGCAGCTGGCCGCTCTGGACCACCGCTTGCCGCATCGAGGTCAAGATCGGGCTCGGCAGGTCCAGCTTCTCGAGCAGGCCCAGCATGGCGCCGTAGCGCAGGAACGCGCCCTCGGTGCTGGACACGGCCACGAACACCCGCGCAGTGACGTCGCGCGTGGCCAGGTTGAGCAGCACCGACAGGGCGATGGGGACGCCCCAGGCCAGGGCAGGCAGGCCGAACGACGCGCTGCCCACGATGCCGGCGATGGACAAGACCGGCAGCAGCCGCGCGGCCCAGACCACCGCCAGGTTCTTGCCGAGCGTGGGCTCGCTCTCTGCCCAGGCCAGCAGGGGCTCGGGATCGGGCGCCGGCCGATGCGCCCGCTCTTTGCCGTCGGGCTCGGTGGCGGCCAGGGCCAGCGCCTCGAGCTCTTGGCGCGTCTCGAGCTCTGGAGCGAGCACCCGCACCGCCTGCTGACGACCCAGGATGGCATCGCGGGTCTCGGGCTTGGTGATGAACCGCGCCAGCGCCTCTTGCCCGTAGCGGGTGTGGGCCACCGAAAGGCGCTGGAACAAAGAGCCCGGGCCGAACAGATCCAGATCGCCGGCGTAGGGGTGGGCAGCATCGGCGAACCGCGCGCCGTTCTCGGGCAGCTCGCGCCACTTGCCGGTCACGCGCCGGATGGCGTCCAGGTTCACGCGCGCCCAGCGCTTGGCGGTGTCTTCTGCCGCGATCACCCGCGAATGAACCACCAGCAGCGCCACGAAGCAGCACAGCCCGGCGACCGCCAAGGGCCCGCTGACCGAGACGGCACGGCCCGTGGCCGCCACGATGGCCGCGACCGCGGCCACCCCGAACGACAGCCCTCGGAGGTTCGAGACGAGCCGCGACCGCGCCCCGTGCTCTTCGGCGGTCTTGCCGAAACGCGCCGCGCGCGCTCGGTACTCTTCGCTGCGGTCGGGCGGGGTCACGAGCTCACGAGTCGGCTCACCGTTTTCCCGATTTGGTCCAGCGGCAAGACCTCGTCGACCACCCCCATCTCCACGGCGGCTTTCGGCATGCCGAAGACCGTGCTGGTGGCCTTGTCTTGGGCGATGGTTCGACCGCCGGCCGCCTTGATCGCCGCCAGCCCCATGGCGCCGTCGCGGCCCATGCCGGTGAGCACGATCCCCACCGCGCGCGCGCCGTACACCTGTGCCGCGCTCTTGAGCGTGACGTCGGCCGCGGGTCGCACGCCGTGGACCGGGGGAGCGTCGCTGAGCGAAACCGTGCCGTTGCGCTCCAGCACCAGGTGCTGCCCGCCGGGTGCCACCAGCGCGCAGCCGGCGCGCAGCGCGTCGCCGCCCTTGGCCTCGCTCACCGTATAGCGCGCCTGCTCGGCCAGCTGCTCGGCGAGCGCCGAGGTGAAGCCCGCGGACATGTGCTGCACCACCACCAGCGCTGCCTTGGTCGTGGCGATCTCGGGCAGCAGGCGAACCAGCGCCGCCGGCCCTCCGGTAGAGCTGGCGATCACGATCACCCGCAACCCGGCCGGCATCGGCTTGGGCGTCGAGCGCGGCGCGCGCCGCGAAACCGGCGGCTCGCTCGAGCCGACGTCGAGCACCGTCATCGAACCGCGCACATTGGCCCCGGCCGCCGCGATCAGCTTGTCGACCAGCTGATCGCGGATGCTGACCAAGTTGGCGCTGACCTCGCCGTCGGGCTTCTCGACGAAATCCACCGCGCCCGCCGCCAGGGCTTGCACGGTCGCCGCCGCGCCCTCGCGGGTGTGGGCGCTGAGCATCACGATGGGGGTGGCGTTCTTGGCCAAGATGGCCCGCGTGGCCTCGGCGCCGTTCAGCCCCGGCATGTTGAAGTCCATGCTGATCACGTCGGGCCGCAGCTCTGCCGCGAGCCGAACGGCCTCTTCGCCGTCTTTCGCCTGGCCGGCCACTTCGAAGCGCGGGTCACCGGAGAGCACGCGGCTGATGGCCCCGCGCATGAACGCCGAGTCGTCGACCACCAGCACCCGCAGCTTCTGGCTCACCGGAGCACTCTAGACCAGCGGCGCTCGATTCGCGATTGTCCACGGTGACTGCGGGCCAGCCACCGCGCGCCTGTCACGGCTCGACCACCGCAAGGTCGAACCGAACCACCACGCGGTCCTCGAGCTTGATGGCGCCGAGCAGCGCCTTGAAGGGCTGGATGCCCCACCGGGTCGGGACCAGCTCGATCTGACCGCGCCAGCGGCCGTCGGCCTCGCGGACGGTCAGGGTGATGTCCTGGGTCTTGCCGGCCAGCGTGAGCGCGCCGCTCACGGTGTGCTCGCCGCTGCCCCGCACGGCCTCGCCGACGAACTTGGCCTCGGGGAAGTCGGCGGTATGCAGCACCTTCTTCTGGACGTTCCCGGTGATGTCGTGGCGGTCGCTCTCCGAAAGCCCATGGGCGTCGAGCACCCCCCCGTGCATCACGCCCTCGACCGAGAGCGAGGTGAGCACGAACGTGCCCTCGACCTTCCGGCCGTCGGTCCGAAGGTCGAAGCGGCGCAGCTCGAGCAGCAGGTCGTGGGCGACCTTGGACAGCAGCCCCTGCTTGAAGGTCAGCACTTCGATACGTCCGGAAACGGGCTTCATGACCCCTGATTAGCCTCGGATGCCGCAGGGCGTAAGGGCGCTTTCGCGCGGGATTTGCTCACGACTTGCCCCACGGCCAGAAGCGGATAGCGTATGCTGTGATTTGAAGCAGTTAGCTCACCCGTGAGCGAGTTCGACGAAAAAACCCGTGTGACGCAGGTCGTCCAGCAGCCGTCGCCGGCGGAAAGCTCCGGCAACGACTGCGTGGTCGTGATCTACACGAAGGAGCCGGGGCTGCTCGGCAAGCGGTTCGTGCTCGACCGCAACCAGATCGGCATCGGGCGGGGGGCCGACAACGTGATCGTGCTCGAGGGGGACTCCGTCTCCCGGCGGCACGCCCAGATCGAGCGGCGCAGCAACCGTTGGTACATCGTCGACAATGGCTCGACCAACGGCACCTACCTGAACGAAGAACAGATCGTGCGCGAGGCGCCGCTGAACAACAGCGATCGACTGAAGGTGGGCCCGACCATTCTCAAGTTCTTGTCCGGCGCCGACGCCGAAGCCAAGTACCACGAAGAGATCTATCGCATGACCATCGTGGATGGTCTGACGCAGATCCACAACAAGCGTTACCTGTACGAGGCCCTCGAGCGCGAGGTGCTGCGCGCCCGCCGCCACGGCCGCCCGCTCAGCATCTTGATGTTCGACATCGACTTCTTCAAGCGCGTCAACGACCAGTACGGCCACCTCGCCGGCGACTACGTCTTGCGCGAGCTGGCTCGGGTGGTGCAGGGGCGCATCCGGCGGGACGAGGTCTTCGCGCGCTACGGTGGTGAAGAGTTCGTGATTGCCTTGCCCGAGACGCCGCTCGAAGGCGGGGTGTCCTTGGCTCAGAACCTGCGCGCCCGCGTGGCCGAGCACACCTTCGTGTTCCAGGGCGAGCGCATCCCGGTCACCGTCAGCATCGGCGCCGCCGTGCTCAGCCCCGACGACAAGACCGCGACCGAGCTGGTCCAGCGCGCGGACGAGAAGCTCTACGAAGCGAAGCGCGGTGGTCGCAACCGCGTGTGTCACTGATGCCCTGCCGTGGCGCCGCGGCCCCATGAGCTTCAGCGAGATCCCTCCCCCACCCGAGCTCGATCCGGGTCAGGATCTCCCCCACCTGCGCGTCCCGCCACCGGGGCCCGCCTCGCGCTCGTGGCTGGTGCGCTACGCCCACGCCGCAGCGCCGATGGGGCCCCGGCGCGCGCCCGGCTCGCCGGCGTCGACCGTGGTGTTCGCGCGCGGGCTGGGCTCGAACGTGATCGACGTGGACGGCAACCGCTACGTCGATCTGGCGGCGGGTTTCGGCTCGCTCTTGCTCGGCCACGATCACCCGGCGATCCGCCGCGTGCTGGGGCTGCAGGCCGAGCGCTTGTGGCAAGCGCTGGGCGACGTACACCCCTCCGACGCGCGCGTGGCGCTCAGCGAGCGGCTGGCCCAGCTTCACCCCAGCGGCTCCGGCCAGGTGGTGCTCGGCCAGTCGGGCGCCGATGCCATCACCGCGGCGCTGAAGACCGCGGCGCTGTTCACCGGCAAGCCGGGGGTGCTCGCCTTCAGCGGCGCGTACCACGGTCTCTCGTACGGACCGCTGGCGGCGCTCGGTCTGCGCGAGAGCTACCGCGCGCCGTTCGCGGCGCAGCTCAACCCCAGCGTGCGCTTCTTGCCCTACCCTGCCGACGACGACGCGCTCGACGAGACGCTGGAGCGCCTGCGGCTCGAGCTAGCCCGCGGCGACGTGGGCGCGGTGCTGGTCGAGCCCGTGCTGGGGCGCGGCGGCTGCGTGGTGCCGCCCGACGCCTTCTTGCCCGAGCTGGCCGCGCGCTGTGAGCGGGCGTCGGCGCTGCTGGTGGCCGACGAGATCTGGACCGGGCTCGGCCGCACCGGGAGCTGGCTGCGCTCGGCGAGCGTGGGGGTGGCGGCGGATCTGATCTGTCTCGGCAAGGGTCTGGGCGGCGGCCTGCCGATCAGCGCCTGCGTCGGCCGCCGCGAGGTGATGGCCGCGTGGTCGCAAGAGGCCGAGGTGGTGCACACCTCGACCTTCGCGGGGGCCCCGCTGGCCTGTGCCACCGCCATCGCGACCCTCGACACCCTCTCGCGCGAGCACCTGATCCAGCGCAGCCAGGACGTCGGCGCGCGCTTCGTCGAGCGCCTGCGGCGCGCGGGCGCCACCGCCCGCGGCGCGGGGCTGATGGTCGGCATCGAGCTCGGCGGCCGCGCGGGCGCCGCCGTCGACGTCGGGCGGAAGCTGCTCGGCGCGGGCTTTCTGACCAGCACCGGGGGCGGCGCGCGCGACGCGCTGGTGCTCACGCCGCCGCTGACCATCGCCGAGACTCTGCTCGACGCCTTCGCCCAAGAGCTCACGCGATGCCTGTGAGCGTGGTCGACGAGTCCGACGCGCTGCATGCCCGGGTGCAAGCCTTCGCGCGGGGTGAACGCGCCGAGAGCTTCGATGCCCTCGCCCTCGACCTGGCGCGTTTCCAGGCCCGGTGGTCTCCAGGCTTTCGCCGGCTGTGCGCCCTGCGTGGCGAGTGCTCGAAGGTCGAGCAGATCCCCGCCGTTCCCACCGATGCCTTCCGGCTGACCCGGGTCGCGGTTCACCCCCCCGAGCTGGACGCGGCACGCTTCGCGACCAGCGGCACCACGGGCAGCGATCGCGGTGTGCACGTGATGCGCCGGCTGGACACCTATGCCGCGGTCGCGCTGGCCTCGGGGCAGCGGGCGCTGCGTGCGCCGGGTGCGAAGCCGGTGGTGGTGGCGCTGGCCCGAGACGCCGGCGACCCCGGCGAGTCGTCGCTGGGCTACATGATGCGGCAGTTCATGCGCGCGTTCGACGGCGCCGAGCGCGACGGGTGGCTGATCGCCGACGACGAGATCCGCATGCCGGCGCTGGAGACGGCCGTCGGCGCGGCCCGCTCCGAAGGGCGCCCCCTGCTGGTGCTCGCGCCGGCCTTCGCCCTGGTGGCCCTGCTCGATCGGCTTGGCCCAGCCACCTTGCCGGCCCCCGCAGGCTCGGTGGTGATGCAGACCGGCGGCTTCAAAGGGCACACGCACCAGGTGGAGCCGGCAGCGCTGTACGCCCGGGTGACCCACGCCTTCGGCGGCGCCCGCGTGGTCGGCGAATATGGCATGACCGAGCTGTCGAGCCAGCTCTACGAGTCCGAGCCCGGCGTGTACGTGCCTCCGCCCTGGCTGCGGGTAACGCCGGTGGATCCGGTGAGCCTGTGCGAGGTCCCCGAGGGCGAGGCGGGCCTCGCGCGCTTCGTGGATCTGGCCAACGTCGACAGCGCGGTGGCGGTGCTGACCCAAGATCGGGTGCGCCGGCAGGGGGCCGGCATCGAGCTCTTGGGCCGCAGCCCCGGCGCGCCAGCGCGCGGCTGCTCGCTGGCGATCGAGGCAATGCTGGGATGACTCGTGGTCGCGCGTCCCCCGAAGCTCGCGTCCGCTCCCTGGTCTCGGCGGCGCAGCGCCTGAAAGATCCG
>Ga0138256_10009243_pt1 | contig 10342 bp, 5 predicted proteins | sample KNB2016incub_MG_FD_105486 | JGI IMG/M metagenome (GOLD analysis project Ga0138256, IMG submission 105486) | Active sludge microbial communities from wastewater in Klosterneuburg, Austria - KNB2014incub_MG | ecosystem: Engineered > WWTP > Activated sludge > Unclassified | place: Austria... | reverse complement strand
GTGTCGGCCACGTAGACCCGATCGCCGTCCACGCTGACGTCGCGTGGCGCTGACAGGCGGCCCAGCTCTGTGCCGGGGCGGCCGATGCGCTGCCGCGCGATGCCATCCATGCTCAGCACCTCGACATGCGCTTCCGCGGGATCGACGACATAGATCCGATCACCGGCGGTGGCGATGCCCGCGACATCGCTGAACTCCGCCCCGCGGCGCGGCAAGGGCTGCGGCGGCCAGACGGCCACCTCGCGGTAGGCTTCCGGCGGGCGGACGCCCTGGGCCGCGGCCGCACCGGTCTGGCTGACAGGGGACCAGGCCCCGGCGCCGAGGACCAGGGCAATGGCGAGGACGCGGGCCGGCTGGAGGCGGCGATGGCCGAACGAAAGCGCGATGCGATGCTTCATGATCGATGGCTCCTTGCAACGGTAGAGAGGGTCAAGGACCGGCGACCGCCCATTCAACCCCGGCGCAGTTCGGCGCCCAAGGTGGTCAGCTCACGCTCCAGGCGGGCGATGAAGCGGGCGCCGTCGCTGTCGCTCAGGGTGCCGGCGTCGGATTGCAGCAGGACATGGTAGGCCAGGGAACGCCGGCCGCCGAGACCTTCGCCTACATAGAGGTCGAAGAGCTCGCAGGCTGCCATCTGGCCCTTGCCGGAGCGCTGGATGGCGGCGGCGAGGTCGCCGTGTGACACCGTCGGTGGGGCGGCGATGGCCACGTCGATCTTGACCCCGGGGTAGCGGGGCAGGGTCTTGAACGCGGCGCGGGACGCCGGCTGGGTCTGCAGGGCATCCAGTGACAGCCAGGCGACGGCGACGTCGGCGTCGACGTCCAGCCGCCGGGCCACCGCCGGGTCCAGGTCGGTCAGCCAGGCCAAAGCGGTTCCATCGGCGGCGACGGCCGTCTGGCTGCGCGTGGGATGACCCCAGGGTGGGGTCTCCGCCGGGGTGGCGGCGCGCCACAGGTTCGGCGACAGGGCAAGGTGACCCAACAGCGCGTCGACCACACCTTTCAGGGCATCCTGTCGGCCGCTGCCGAAGGGCGCGCCGGCTGCGGCGCGCGGCGCCGCCCAGAGCAAGGCCACCTGCTCGACCTCCGCCGGCCGGCCCGCTTCGTCGACCGTTTCCGGCCGCGATCCCTTGCCCACCTCGAAGAGCCGGACGTCCGGCTCCTGGCGAAGGTTGCGTTCCAGGAGACCCAGGAGGCTGGGAGCGACATCGCGGCGCAACCGCGAAAGCCCGGCGGCCACCGCGTTGACCACTCGCGAATGCGCCTGATCGGCGATCCCCAGCCGCTCGGCCAGGGTCTCGTCCAGAAAGGAATAGGTGTAGGCCTCGTGGAAGCAGGGCGCCCCGGCCAGGAAGTCCTGGGCGCGACCGATGAGCTGCTGCCTGCGGTCGGGAAGGGCCGGCGCCAGGTCGGCGCGCAGCGGCGTCTCCGGCACGGCATCGTAGCCATGGAAGCGACCGACCTCTTCGACCAGATCCTCCTCGATGGCCACGTCCTTGGTGGCGCGGTCCGAGGGTACGGTGACCTGCCATACAGCGCTGTCGCCGCGGTCCAGCCCGAAGCGCAGGCGACCCAGGATCGAGGCGATCTCGTCGTCGGCCAGGCCGACGCCCAACAGCTGCCGGACGCGAGCCGGCCGCAGCGGCACCACCGTCGGTGGCCGTTGCCAGTCGCCGACATCGGTGGGCGGCGCCGGCAGGCGGAGCGCCGGCTGGATGCCGGTCAGCAGGCGCACGAGATGCGCGGCAGCCTGCTGGGGCAGGGCGGGGTCCAGGGACTTCTCGAAGCGCGAGGAGGCGTCGGTGCGCAGCCCCAGGCGCGAAGAGCTGCGCCTGATCGTGGCGGCGTCGAAGCTGGCCACCTCAAGGAGCAGGCTCTCGCTGTCCTGGGCCACCTTGGAGGCTTCGCCGCCCATGATCCCCGCCAGGGCCACCGGCGCGTCGCCGGAACAGATCAGGATGTCGGCGGGGGTCAGGCGGCGTTCCGTTCCGTCCAGGGTGACCAGGGTCTCCCCTTCGCGAGCCTGGCGCACGTCGATCCCGGCGGCCACCTGACGGCGGTCGAAGAGGTGGTTGGGCTGGCCGAGGTCCAGCATGACGAAGTTGGAGATGTCGACCAGCACATCCAGCGGCCGCTGGCCGGCGGCCAGCAGCAGGAGTCGCAGCCAGTCGGGCGATCGCGCCGCGTGGACGCCGGCGATGGGCAGGGCGTAGAAACGGCGGCAGCCCGCGGTGGAGATGGCCACCGGGAAGGCCTCGTCGTCGCCGGTCGGCGGCAGGGTGAGATCCAGGGCCTTGAGCGGCCGGTCCAGGAGCGCCGCCAACTCCGCGGCGATGCCGCGATGGCCCCAGAGGTCCGGGCGATGGGTGATGGCCTTGTTGTCCACGACGATCACCTGGTCGGCACCGCCGAAGAGATCGCTGACCACGGCGCCGAGCGGCGCCTCGGCCGGCAGAACCCAGATGCCCTCATGCTCGTCCCCCAGGCCCAGTTCGCGCTCGGAGCAGATCATGCCGTTGGATTCGACGCCGCGGATGCGGGCCTGCTTGATGACCAGGTCGCCAGGCAGGACGGTGCCCACGGTGGCCACGGCCACCTTCTGTCCCGCGGCGACATTAGGCGCCCCGCACACAATCGCCAACGGCTCACCGTCGCCCATGTCTACCTGGCAGAGTCCCAGGCGGTCGGCGTTGGGATGGGCGGCGCGCGCCAGCACGAGGCCCACCCGCACCTGGTCCAAGGCGGGCGCGAAGGCCTCTACCCCGTCCACCTCAGCGATGTGACGGGTCAACAGATCGGCCACGGCGGCTGCCGAGAGGTCGCCGAGATCGACGTGCCGGTTGAGCCAGCGGTATGAAATGCGCATGAGATTGCCTTCTGCTAGCGGTGGTTGATCGGGCTGCGGGTGCTACCGGATGCGGCTGCCACACCTTCCTCAGAACACATTGTTTCCTTCTGCACCGCCAAACCACGACAACGTTGCGATATCACTTCCGATCCATGCCGACGCGATATCGCTCACGCCCTTCGCCGACACGATAGACTCGCACGCCCCATGCCCGAACGACATCCACCCCACCCCTCGGCCACTCTCCCCATCCCCCCCACCCCCTACCCGAACTGGCGCAAGAAGCGCAGGTCGCCGCCCATGAAGTGCCGGATGTCGTCGATGCTGTAGCGTAGGAGCACCAAACGGTCCAGGCCCATGCCGAAGGCGAAGCCGCTGTAGGCCTGCGGGTCGATGCCGCCAGCGCGCAGCACGGCGGGATGCACCAGCCCGCAGCCGCAGAACTCCATCCAGTCGCCCAGAACGCCCCCCAGCGCCGCGGCCCCGGGCAAGCGGATGTCCACCTCGAAGCCCGGCTCGACGAAGGGAAAGAATCCGGGCCGGAGGCGGATCTCGATCTCGGTCTGGAAGATGGCCCGGAGCATGCCTTTGAGCGTGCCGGTGAGGTGACCCACGTGGATGCCGCGATCGATGACCAGGCCTTCCACCTGGTGGAAGGTATGCTCGTGCTTGGCGTCCTGGGCCTCGTTGCGGAAGACGCGGCCGGGGGCGATGATCCGGATCGGCGGCTGCCGCTTCTCCATCGCCCGGATCTGCATGTTGGACGTGTGGGTGCGCAGCACCAGCCGGCCCTCGTCGTCGCAGTAGAAGGTGTCCTGGTGGTCCCGCGCGGGATGGTCCGCGGGGATGTTCAGGGCTTCGAAGTTGTAATAGGACAACTCCAACTCGGGACCGTCGACCACCTCGAAGCCCATGGAGCGGAAGATCTCCTCCACCTCGCGGCGCACCTGGGTGATGGGATGCAGGGAACCCCGGCGCAGCGGAGCGCCGGGCAGGCTGGGGTCATAGCCCGCGCCGCCGCGCGCCACGGCGATGGCCGCGTCGGCCAAGGCCTCGCGACGCGCTTCCAATGCCGTCTCGATGGCCCGCTTGGTGGCGTTGACCGCCTGCCCGAAGCCCGGCCGTTCTTCCGGCGTCAGCGAGGGGATGCGGCCCATCAGCTCGGTGATGGCGCCTTTGCGGCCCAGGTAGATCCGGGCGACGGCTTCGAGGGCCTCGTCGTCGGCGGCGGCGCCAAGTTCGGCCAGAGCCTGGGCCTGGAGCGGTGCGAGGTCGATGGTCATGGCACGCTGCGCGGTCTTCGTTGGGGGGGCGTCCCGGGCAGGCGTCTGCCGGGCCAGGGTTGGCTCGCTAGTCTATCCGCCCGGCAACGCGCCGCCAAATCAAGCCTCCCGCCGGCGCTGTCCGGCGCGCCAAACGGCACAAGCCCTACCAGCGCACCTCGACGGGTGTCCCCAGCTCGGCCCAGAAGTACAGCCACTGAGCCTCAGGCGTGCGCATGTTGACGCAACCATGGCTGACCGCCTGGCCGAAGCTGTTATGCCAGTAGGTGCCGTGCACGGCGTAGCTGCCATGAAAGTACTGCACCCAAGGCACATCGGGGGCGAAGTAGCCCGGGCCGGACATGTCCTGGCGCGGCAGGCGCCGGCGGATGCTGAAACGCCCCACGGGCGTGGCCGTGCCCGGGCCGCCGGTAGAGATGGCGAAGGCCTGCAGCAAGGCGTCGCCCTCGTAGGCGTACAGCCGGCTGTCGCTGAGGTCGATGACGATAGACCGTGGCCCCGTGCTGATGTCGGTGACAACGGTGGTTTCGTCCGGCCGATGCAGGCCGTTCGTGCCGCCCAGCCCATCCACAGCGTCCGGGTGGTTCATGCTGTCCGTGCCGTTCATGCCGACCGCTTCGGGCACCGTCAGCCGGATCCCGGCCCAGATCAGGTTGGGCGAGGCCAGGTTGTTGCTGCGCATCAGGGCGTCCACCGTGGTGCCGTAGCGGGCGGCGATCGAGCCCAGGGTCTCCCCGGAGGCCACGGTATGGCTACCGCTCGCGCCCTCGGCCACCGTGCTGCCGTCCGGACCGTGGTCGGGGATGCTCAGGCGCTGACCGACGAAGAGCTGGTCCGGCGACGGCAGCTGGTTATGCGCCGCCAGCCGCTCCACGCCGATGCCGAAGCGCGCGCCAAGGGCCGACAGGGTGTCGCCGGGCAGGACGACGTGGATGCTGTCGGCCGCGGCGAGCATCGCGAAGCCGAACAGCCCCAACTGGCCCAGCAGGAATCCCAGCAGGAATCGGCGCCGCAAGGTCATCGCCTCTTGTGATCGGCCCGGCGGCTCAATAGCGGTACGGGTCCGGCTTGTAGGGTCCGTTGACCGGCACACCGATGTAGGCGGCCTGATCGCCGGTCAAGGTGGTCAGCCGGACGCCCAGCTTGGCCAGATGCAGGCGGGCGACCTCTTCGTCGAGGTGCTTGGGCAGGGTATAGAGGCCGATGGGGCGACGGTTGCCCCATAGCTCCATCTGCGCCAGCACCTGGTTGGTGAACGAGCTGGACATGACGAAGCTCGGATGGCCCGTGGCGCAGCCCAGGTTCACCAGGCGGCCCTTGGCCAGGACGTAGATGCTGCGGCCGTCGGCAAAGGTGTAGCGGTCCACTGCGCCGACCGACTCGGGCTTGATCTCGGTGATCGTGACGCCCGGATGGTCTTCGAGCTGCTCCACCTGCACCTCGTTGTCGAAGTGGCCGATGTTGCAGACGATGGCCTGGTCCTTCATCGCCGCCATGTGCGCCACCGTGATGACATCGCGGTTGCCGGTGGCCGTGACGTAGATGTCCGCCCGGCCCAGGGTATCCTCGATGGTCAGGACCTGATAGCCTTCCAGGGTGGCCTGCAGGGCGCAGATGGGGTCGATCTCGGTGATGACGACCTTGGCGCCGAAGGCCGCCAGGCTCTGGGCGCAGCCTTTGCCGACGTCGCCGTAGCCGCAGACCACGGCGGTCTTGCCGGCGATCATCACGTCGGTGGCCCGCTTGATGCCATCCACAAGGGATTCGCGGCAACCGTAGAGGTTGTCGAACTTGGACTTGGTCACCGAGTCGTTGACGTTGATGGCCGGGAAGAGCAGCTCGCCACGGTCCAACATCTGCTGCAGGCGGTGGACGCCGGTGGTGGTTTCCTCGCTGACCCCCACGATCTCGGGGAGGATGCGGCCCCAGAAGCCGGGACGCTCCTGCCGCATGCTGCGCATGACCTTGAGCAGCGCCTCTTCGTCGCGGCTGCCGACTTCACGGTCGAGCAGGCTGGGGTCGGCTTCCGAGCGCACGCCCAGGTGGATCATGAGCGTGGCGTCGCCGCCGTCGTCCACGATGAGTTCGGGGCCTTTGCCGCCGGGGAAGCAGAGCACCTGCTCGGTGCACCACCAATAGTCGTCCAGGGTCTCGCCTTTCCAGGCGAAGACGGGGACGCCGGCGGCGGCGATGGCCGCGGCGGCGTGATCCTGGGTGCTGTAGATGTTGCAGCTGGCCCAGCGAACATCCGCGCCCAGCTCCACCAAGGTCTCGATGAGCACCGCGGTCTGGATCGTCATGTGCAGCGAACCGGCCACGCGGACGCCTGCCAGCGGCTTGAGCGGTCCGTACTTTTCGCGCACGGACATGAGGCCGGGCATCTCGTGCTCGGCGATGGTGATCTCTTTGCGGCCGAAGTCGGCCAGGCCGATGTCCTTGACCTTGTAGTCGGCGAATCCGGGCAGGGCGGTGGTGGCTGACATGACGCTTGCGATCTCCTCTGTCTGGAACGCCCTGGTCAACACGCACGCCCCTATGTTTATCGGGGGTGGCGTCATGGGGCGGGATCTGCGATAACGAAAGGCGAAGGTCAAGGTTATTCAGGCGAGGCGAGGCGGGCAAGTCGGCGCAACCTGCCATCCCGCCGCCCTTGGTTTATAATGGCCGGCCTTCGACGGTTGAGCCGGCCGAGTCGGCATCGAGCCGGCCGACGGTCATTCCCTCCCCTTCCTTGCCGAGTCGCCGTGGAACCCATGCCCGACGTCAGTCCCAAGACCTCCGTGGAGATGCTGCGCAGCGTCAGCCGCACCTTTGCGCTGTCCATCGAACAGCTGCCGGGTGTGCTCAGCGACGCCGTCTCGGTGTCCTACCTGCTGCTGCGGGTCAGCGACTGCCTCGAGGATCACGGGAGCATGCCGCCGGTCCGCAAGGCCGAGCTGCTGCGCCTGTGGGCCGACGTCCTCGATCAGGGTCGCGACGTGACCGCCCTGACGGAGCGCATCAGCGACCTGGACGGCTCCGACCCGGAGGTGTATGTCGCCCAGCATGCCGCCCGGGTCCTGGAGATGCTGGGGCGCCTTCCGGACCCGCTCCAGGAGGCCATCATCCTCCGGGTGGCCAAGACCAGCCGGGGCATGGCCCGTTGGCAGGAGCATGGCCCCTTCGTGCGCGACGAGGCCGAACTGGACGACTACATGCATGAGGTCGCCGGTCGCGTGGGCTATCTGCTGACCGACATCTTCGCCTGGCATTCGCCGGTGATCGCCGCCCGCCGCGAGGAGTTGATGCCGCTCTCCCGGCAGTACGGACTGGCGCTTCAAACGGTCAACGTGCTGCGTGGTATGCGCCAGGATCACGCTCGCGGCTGGGTCTTCGTGCCCGAGACCTACCTGACCCGGGTCGGGTTGGACCGCGACTCGCTCTTCGATCCCGCCAACGTCGAACAGGCCATGGCGGTCGTGCGCCTTCTGGCCGACAAGGCCGAGGCGCATCTGCGGCACGGTATCGACTATGTCACGGCCTTTCCCCGGCGACAGCATCGCATTCGCCTGGCTTGCATGTGGCCGCTGTTCTTCGCGGTGCGCACCCTGGCGGTCAGCCGCGACAACCGCGAGGTGTTGACGGGCGAAGCCAAGATCGGCCGCGATCAGGTGCGGTCCATCATCCGTCGCACGATGCTGTTCGGTTGGTCGAACCATTGGCTCGACGCCTATTATCGCCAACTGGCACGACCGCCCGGTTCGGCTGGTCGCTCGGCCTGATCGGCCCGGTTCTGCCGGTCGCTCAGCCTGATCGCCGCGGTGAAGGTCGTCTGCCGGCCGGCCACGTCCTGCCGCACCATTCGCGTCACTCGCTACCGATGAAGGGAAGCCCCATGAACGACAGCTTCGGCACCCGCCTCCGTCTGACCACCGCCACCGGCGATGTGGACTGCTTCAGCCTGAACGCGCTCGAGCGTGCCGGACTGCCGGGCATCGCCCGCCTGCCCATGACCATCAAGGTGCTGCTGGAAGCCGCCCTGCGCAGCAATGACGGGTTCGCGGTCACCGATGCGCATGTCCAGGCCCTGGCCGAATGGCCGACGCGGCACCGGCAGGATGTGGAAGTGCCCTTCATGCCGGCCCGCGTCCTCTTGCAGGACTTCACCGGCGTGCCGGCGGTCGTGGACCTGGCCGCCCTGCGATCGGCGATGCGCCGCCTGGGCGGCGATCCGGAGCGCATCAACCCGCAGGTGCCGGTGGATCTGGTCATCGACCATTCGGTGCAGGTGGACGCCTTCGGCTCCGCGGCCGCCATCGGCATCAATACCGCAAGAGAGTACCAGCGCAATTGGGAGCGCTATGCCTTCCTGCGCTGGGGCCAGAAGTCCTTCGCCAACTTCCGGGTGGTGCCGCCCGGCTCCGGTATCGTCCACCAGGTGAACCTGGAGCATCTGGCCGATGTGGTGACCACCCGTAGGGTGGACGGCCGGGTGGCGGCCTTCCCCGACAGCCTGGTGGGCACGGACTCCCATACCACCATGATCAACGGCCTCGGCGTGGTCGGTTATGGCGTCGGGGGCATCGAGGCCGAGGCCGTGATGCTCGGTCAACCGCTCTACATGCTGATGCCGCCGGTGGTGGGTTTCGAGCTGACCGGTCGGTTGCCGGAGGGGGCGACGGCCACCGATCTGGTGCTGACCGCCACCCAGATGTTGCGCAAGCACGGGGTCGTCGGCAAGTTCGTCGAGTTCTACGGTCACGGCCTCAGCCATCTGGCGCTAGCCGACCGGGCGACCCTGGCCAACATGGCGCCGGAATACGGCGCCACCGTGGGCTACTTCCCCATCGACGACGAGACCCTGCGCTTCCTCGCCCGCAGTGGTCGCGGCGCCGTGGTGGATCTGGTGGAGCGCTATGCCAAGGAGCAGGGGCTCTTCCGCAGCGACGACAGCCTGGCGCCGGTCTTCTCTGAGACCCTGGCCCTGGACCTGTCCACGGTCGAACCCAGCCTCGCCGGACCCAAGCGACCGCAGGACCGCATCGCGCTCCGCGACATGAAGGGCAAGTTCGCCCAGGACCTGGTCAAGGAATTCGGGCAGGCGGCGCCGGCTGCGGCGGCCGTCGATCCGGCCATCGAGGCCTGGCAGGCGGAGGGCGGCGTGGGCGCCGTCCATCCGCAGGTGGCGGCCGCGGACCGGTTGCCGCAGCGCGGCGACCTCTACGGCGTCTCCAAGGTGGCCCTGCCGGCCGAAGGCGACGACGCTTTCCTAGAACAGGGATCGGTGGTCATCGCCGCCATCACCTCCTGCACCAACACCTCCAATCCTTCGGTGATGGTCGGAGCCGGGCTCCTGGCGCAGAAGGCCGTGGCGCGGGGCCTGACCGTCAAGCCCTGGGTCAAGACCAGCCTGGCCCCTGGTTCTCGCGTCGTCACGCGCTACCTGGACGAGGCCGGCTTGACGCCGGCGTTGGAGGCCTTGCGCTTCAACACCGTGGGCTACGGCTGCACCACCTGCATCGGTAACAGCGGGCCCTTGCCGGATGCCGTGGCGGCGGCGGTGACCGACCACAAGCTGGTGGTGGCGGCGGTCCTCAGCGGCAACCGCAACTTCGAGGGCCGGGTGAACCCGCTCACGCGGGCCAACTTCCTGGCGTCGCCGCCGCTGGTGGTGGCCTATGCCCTCGCGGGCACGGTGGACATCGATCTGGCCCGCGAGCCCTTGGGTACCGATGCGGAGGGTCGGCCGGTCTACCTCGCGGACATCTGGCCCTCGGCCAAGGAAGTGGCTGACACGGTGGCCTCCTGCCTCAAGCCGGAGATGTTCGAGGAGGAGTACGCGCGCATCTTCGACGGCGACGCCGCCTGGCAGGCCATTCCGGTCAGCGAAGGCGCGCTGTTCACCTGGGACGCCGGATCCACCTATGTCCAGGAGCCGCCCTTCTTCCAGAGCATCGGGCTCGACCTGGCGCCGCTGCCCTCATTGCAGGGCGCGCGGGTTCTGGCGCTCTTGGGCGATTCCATCACCACCGACCACATCTCACCGGCCGGCTCCATCGCGCCGGGCGGTCCGGCGGCGCAGTGGTTGGAGGAGCATGACGTCGCGCCGGCGGACTACAACTCCTTCGGCTCCCGCCGTGGCAACCACCAGGTGATGATGCGCGGCACCTTCGCCAACGTCCGCCTGCGCAACCAACTGGCCCCGGGCACCGAAGGCGGTTGGACGACGCAT
>Ga0138256_10009241_pt1 | contig 10342 bp, 8 predicted proteins | sample KNB2016incub_MG_FD_105486 | JGI IMG/M metagenome (GOLD analysis project Ga0138256, IMG submission 105486) | Active sludge microbial communities from wastewater in Klosterneuburg, Austria - KNB2014incub_MG | ecosystem: Engineered > WWTP > Activated sludge > Unclassified | place: Austria... | reverse complement strand
TGGCGGCCGGTGTGGACGACTTCGTCGCTGGCCATGGCTCGCCGCGCGAGCTGGCGGCGCGGGTGCGCGCCATCATCCGTCGCACCCAGCGCCGCAGCAGCGAGCAGCTGCGCTGGGGGCGGATCTCGGTCGATGCGGAGCGGCACGAGGCCTGGGTCGACGGCCGCCGCATCGGCCTGACCACCATGGAGCTGGCCCTGCTGTCGCGGCTGGTCGAGGTGCGCGGCAAGGCACTTTCCCGGGTGGAATTGCTGGATCAGGTCTGGGGCAAGGACAACCTGGAGGTCGGGCTGCGCGCGGTCGATAACCTGGTGCTGCGCCTGCGTCGCAAGCTGGGCTCGCGCGTCATCGTGACCGTGCGCGGAGCAGGCTTCCGCGTCGCCGATCGCTGACGTCGCCGGGTCGCTAACCGCGCGCCGGCAGCTGGCGCGGCACTGCGCCGTCCGCGAGATGTGCGCCCTGGCGTCCCGCCAGGATGAGCTGCACCACCACGATCACCGTCCCCACCGTGTAGTCGGCCAGCCGGCCGAATCCGAACCATCCCCTCATGACGTGCTCCTCTCGTTGTCGCCTGGTTTTCTCTTCGTTTTTCTGAAGACCCTACCGGGCACGTGTTGCAAATCGATGTCGGCGCGGTGCCCATTGCGAATGCAACCAAGCCTTTTCCTCGTCGTCACAGGAGTGTCACCCGGGCCGGCTACTTCCCTGGACGATGACGCTGATCCTGGTGATCGAAGACGAGGCGGACCTGGCCCAGGTCGTCGAGTACAACCTGCGCAAGGCCGGCCATGACGTGGTGACCGCCCCGCGTGGCCTGCGCGGCCTCGAGCTGGCGCGCGAGCGTCGCCCCGATCTGGTGCTGCTCGATCTCATGCTGCCCGACATCTCGGGCACCGAGGTGTGCAAGCAGCTGCGCGCCGACGCCAGCACGCGCGACACCCCCATCGTGATGCTGACCGCCAAGGGCGAGGAGATCGATCGCGTGGTCGGCTTCGAGGTCGGCGCCGACGACTATGTGGTCAAGCCGTTCAGCGTGCGCGAGCTGATGCTGCGCGTGCAGGCCATCCTGCGCCGCGGCGGCGAGCCCGCCGAGCCCGCCCAGCAGCGCATCGTCTTCGGCGTGCTCGAGGTCGACCGCGACGCGCACCGGGTCTGGGTCGAGGCCAGCGAGCGCGAGTTGACCGCGCTGGAGTTCAAGCTGCTGACCACGCTGTACGACCGGCGCAACCGCGTGCAGTCGCGCAGCGTGCTGCTGGCCGACGTCTGGGGCATCACCGCCGACATCACCACGCGCACCGTCGACACCCACGTCAAGCGCCTGCGCGAGAAGCTGGGCGCGGCCGGCGTCTATGTCGAGACCGTACGCGGCGCCGGCTACCGCTTCACCGATCGCCCCGACTCGCCCGGCGGCGATCCCGGCGATCCCGAGGATCCCGAGGAGCCCGAGGAGCCCGCCGACGCCTGACCCGCGCCCGCCCCGAACTCGCTTCAATCGCCGCAGCCGCTTCGCCAGACTGTCACACAGCTCTCACTCTGCCTCGGTCACTTCGTGACGCGCTCGCCACTACGGTGCGCGCGTCCACCGAAGGAGAAGACCGCGATGAAGGCGAGCAAGCTGTTCTACCTGGTCGGCGCACTGGCGCTGGCCAGCTGCACTGGCAGCGATGGCAACGATGGCGTCAACGGTCCGCAGGGCCCGACCGGTCCCAGCGGCCCAGGCGGCCCCAGCGGGCAGAATGGCCAGAACGGGCAGGACGGCCAGAATGGCTCCGGCGCCACCAGCCCGGGCCCGACCGGCGTCGCGTTGACCGATCCGCTGTCGTCGGTGATCGCGCTCAGCCTGAACGACGCCGATCCCGCCGCCACCATCCCGAGCATGGTCAAGGCGCGCGTCGGCATCCTGGCCAACGGCGCCGCGACGCCGCGCTTCCCCATCGACGCCGCCACCACCGACACCGTGCGCGCGGCCCATGGCCTGCACCACAACGTGGTGGTGAGGTGGCTCGACCCGCTGACCTACGACATCTCGCCCGGCGCACTGCGCTTCGGCGCCAACGCCGACTACATCGCCTACTTCGGTGACAACTGGGCTGCGGTCGCCGGCAACGCGCCGCAGTGGAACGGCAGCGGCAGCACGGGCTGGATCTGGGTCAACCACGAGTACGTGTCGAACGCGATGCCCGCGACGACCACGCCGCCGGTCGGGCAGAACCTCACCCTGGCCAAGTTCCTGCGCGGCATCGGCGCGCTGGCGGTCGCGGCCGACAGCTACCTGTGGAGCCCGCAGGACATCGACAGCCACATCGCCAAGGTCAAGCAGCAGATCGGCGGCTCGTGGCTGCGCGTGGTGCAGGATCCCTCGAGCGGCGAGTGGGCCGTGGATCGCAGCGCCAAGGCGCAGCGCTATGACGCCACCTCGGGCACCCTGACCACGCTGGTCGGGGCCAGCCTGAAGGCGGCCGATCACGATGACACCGGCGGCGCGCTGCCAGCCGGTGTGGTGGCCGGAATCGCGGGCGACTGCTCGGGCGCGCAGACGCCCTGGGGCACCATCATCTCGGCCGAGGAGAACGTGCAGGACTACTACGGCGATCTCGAGGCGTGCTGGGACGGCAACCAGAAGTTCGTCGCCGGCACTGGCTTCGACAGCGGCGCGGACATCACGCCGGTGATGGAGTCCAGCCCGGCTGGCCAGTTCGGCCGCATGTCGGTCGCCAGCGGCCGCCACGCGCGCGACGGCTACGGCTATCTGGCCGAGATCGATCCGGGCGTCGCGCCGGGCGAGTACCTGGGGCGCACCTCGATGGCGGTCGGCCACAAGAAGCTGGGCGCCTTCGGGCGCGCGCGCTGGGAGAACGCCAGCTTCGTGACCGACGGCAACTGGAAGCTGATCCCGGGCAACCCGGTGGTGGTCTACGCCTCGGATGACCGCCGCGGCGGTCGCATCTTCAAGTTCGTGTCGAGCGCGCCGTACACGGCGGGCATGACCAAGGCCCAGGCGCGCGCGCTGCTCGACAGCGGCACGCTCTATGCGGCGCACTTCGCCGGCCTCGACAACAGCAAGGGTGATCGGCTGCTCGGCAACGTCATCCCCACCGAGGCGGCGCCCGGCGCCGGGCGCTGGATCAGGCTGTCCACCACCAGCACCGACATCGCGCCCAACGCCGCCGCGCTGGGCACGCCGACCAAGACCGTCGGCGACGCGCTGCGCGACCGCACCTGGAACCGCCTCGGCGGCTTCCCGAACGATGCCGCGGTGCGCCTGGCGCTGTTCACCGTCGCGGCCAAGCTCGGCATCATGGAGCTGAACCGCCCCGAGGACGTCGAGTGGAACCCGCTCGACCCCAGCGGGACGCCGCGCCTCTACGTCGCCTTCACCAACCACACCGGGACCACCGCGCTCGATCAGGAGGGCCGCGTGTTCGACCCCGCGATGCACGCCACCATGGCGCCCAAGCGCACCGACTCGACCGGCTCGGTGTTCGCGATGCAGGAGGCCGACCCGGCCAATCCGGCGATCTCGACCACGTTCAGCTTCTTCCGGGTCTGGGCCGGCATCAAGGCCAGCGGCGTGTATGACGCCGCCAACTCCGACAACTTTGTCATCGATCGCCAGGGCGGGGTGTGGTTCGGCACCGACGGGAATTTCGGGACCAACGGCCACTCCGACGCGGTCTACTACCTCGACCTGGATCCCGCGCACCGCAGCACGCTGGTGCCGACCTACGGCAAGGCCTTCCGCATCGCCGGCGTGCCCAGCGACGCCGAGGCCACCGGGCCGGCGTTCACGTCCGACATGCGCACGCTCTTCATCGCGGTGCAGCACCCCGGTGAGGATCGCGACTCGGTGTGGCCGCCGCGCTGATGCGGCGCCCGCGCCTCCGCAAGTGGCTGGTCGCCGCCCTCCTCGTCGGGGGGGCGGCTGCCGTTTTCGCTGCCGCAGTGCAGCGAAAACGTCCGGCTCTGGATCCGGCCACGTCCGCCGCGACAGATCCGCTCGCGGTCGCGCGCGCCGCCGGCCCGGTGGTCAACCGCGAGGCCACGGTGCCGCCCATGTGCTACACCAAGACGGCCGGCACCGCGAACCCGTGCTGGACCTGCCACACCGTCGGCGCGGCGCCCAACCACCTCGACGACTCGCGCCTGCAGCAGGAGTACTCCTTCAGCGGCTTCGCGCTGGAGAATCGCTGGAAGAGCCTGTTCACCGATCCGCGCGCGGCCATCCGGCGCACCAGCGACGCCCAGATCGTGGCGTGGATCCGCACCGACAACTACAGCGCCCTGCGCGACGCGCTGGCAACCCGGGTCGACTACCCCGGCTATCGCCCGGACGTCGACCTCATCGCGCCCCTGGGTGCGGCACCGGGCGCGGTGTTCGACGACGCCGGCTTCGCGCGCGACGGCTCGGACTGGCGCGCGCTGCGCTACCAGCCATTTCCAGGCACCTTCTGGCCCACGAACGGCAGCGCCGGCGATGTCCTGGTGCGCCTGCCGGTCGCCTTCCGCCGCGACGCCACTGGCCAGCCGTCGCGTGCCGTCTACCAGCTCAACCTCGCGCTGCTGGAAGCCGCCATGGCGGCGCCGCCCGGCGTGCCCCTGGCCGACCTCTCGCGCGAGGTCGAGCCGCTCGACGAGGCCGTCGCCGCCGTCGATCTCGATGGTGACGGCCACATCGGCGGCATCATCACCCACGTCCGCGGCCTGCCCACGCACTACCTCGGCGGCGCCGCCGACGTCGCGCTGGAGCGCGCCCAGGCGCCCGCCGGCCTGGAGCTGCTGCACACCGTGCGCTACCTCGATCCCGACTCGCCCACGCTGCTGTCGCGCCGCCTCAAGGAGCTGCGCTACATGCGGAAGACCCGCAGCCTCGACAACTGGGGTCGCATCCGCCAGTACGAGCTGGCGCTCGACGAGAAGCAGGACGGCGTGTTGCCGCGCTTCGCGGGCGCGCCCGAGGTCGGCTTCGCCAACGAGTTCGGCTGGCAGCTGCAGGCCTTCATCGAGGACGCCCGCGGCACCCTGCGCCTGCAGACCGCCGAGGAGCACCTCAGCTGCATGGGCTGCCACACCAGCCTCGGGGTCACCGTCGACCAGACCTTCTCGCTGGCGCGCAAGGTCCCCGGCGCCGCTGGCTGGCGCCACCAGGATCTGCGCGGTCTGCACGATCGCCCCCAGCTCGGCCACCCGCGCCCCGAGGTGCTGACCTACCTCGAGCGCACCACCGGCGGCGACGAGCTGCGCGCCAACGACGAGCTCCTGACCCGCTTCTTCGACGCGCGCGGCGCCGTGCGCGAGGCCGAGGTGCGCCGCGCCGCCGTCGGCGGCGACCGCGATCTGGCCTGGCTGCTGGCGCCGTCGCGGGCTCGCGCGCTGGCCCTCGACAAGGCCTACCTCGGCCTGGTGCGCCAGCAGCGCTTCGACCTCGGCCGGCTGCCGCTGCTCGGCCCGACCAGCAACGTACACGCCCGGATCGACAACGGTTCCACCGATCTGGCGGCCACCGGCAAGACCTTCACGGATGGGCGGTTGCAGCTCGACTGGCGCTGAACCGAAGCGCCGCGCCGCCGCGCGTCAGCGCTCAGTGCCACGGACTTCCGCGTCTTTTCACTTTCGACGCAGACAAGTGACGGAGCCGTGACCCGGTTCTGCCCGAAGTGTCACCCGGCTCGCCTACATCAGTCTGCAGATGTTCGACGCATTCCACGGCAAGGGCGGAGCGGCGACGCGCAAGCGGTTCCTGGGACCGACCGCGATCGCCATCGCGGCCTACGCGCTCATCGGCGGGTCGGTCGCCCTGTTCGCCAGCGGGGGCAGCGCGAAGCCGCCCGAGGATGAGCCCATCGACGTCGTGCTGGCCAAGAAGCCGCAGCCCAGCACGGCACCGCCGCCGTCGCCGGTGGTCAAGCCGCCCGATCCCGCGCTGCCCAAGCGGCCGCGCTCGTCGGCGCCGCCGCCGCCCGCGCTGCAGGCGCCCAAGGCGATGCCCACCCAGGCGCCGCCCGAGGACGACGCCAGCAAGAACAAGGAGCCCGGTCCGGTCGACCCCGGCGCCGAGTACGGCGATGGCGCCAGCGATGGCAGCAACGAGCCGGGCACCGGCAACGTGCAGCCCACGCCCTCGCCCACGCCTTCGCCGACCCCGGTCGCGCCGCCCAAGCCCAAGAAGATGGAGCCGGTCGACCTGCCCGAGAACGCCACGCCGCCGGTCCCGGATCCCGACAACGCCGCGCCCAGCTACCCCGAAGCGGCGCGCGCCGCCGGCCAGGAGGGCCTGGTCATCCTCAAGCTGGCCATCAGCGAGAAGGGCAAGATCCGCAGCATCGAGGTCTTGAAGAGCGACCCCGCCTTCGACGACGCCGCCATCGACGCCGTCAAGCGCTGGAAGTTCACCCCCGCGATGGTCAGCGGCTCGCCCATCGCGGTCTACCGCATCGTCAAGATTCCGTTCCGCCTCGGCGGGTAGCTCGGACAAGGCACAAGGAGAACGCAACAATGAGCTTCGATCTCGTCAAGATCTGGCAGGACATGGACTGGATGGCACGCGGCGTGGTGTTCGCGCTGCTGGCCCTGGCCCTGGGTGCCGCCGTCGTCTTCGTGGAGCGGCTGATCGCGTTCGCGCGCTCGCGGCGCGAGTCGCGCTCCTTCGCCGCCGAGGCCGCGCGCCTGATGGACGAGGGTGATCATGACAAGGCCGCGCAGCGCACCAAGGCCTATCCGCACAGCCACCTGGCCCAGCTGCTGGGGCCGACCCTGGACATCTACCTCAAGCACGAGGATGACCCGGCGGGGCGCGGCCTGGGCGCCGTCGAGCTGACGCGCCGCGAGCTGGCGCGCCGCCAGGAGGAGGTCGGCGCCGACGTGCGCAAGGGCTTCGGCGTGCTGGCGACGGTCGGCTCGATCTCCCCCTTCGTCGGTCTGCTCGGCACCGTGGTCGGCATCATCGCCGCCTTCACCAAGATCTCGTCCACCGGGTCGGGCGGCCTGGGCAGCGTGGCCGGGGGCATCTCGGAGGCGCTGGTCGTCACCGCGCTGGGCCTGGTGGTCGCCATCCCGGCCGTGCTCGCCTTCAACTTCCTGAACGCGCGCGCCGACAGCATCACGCTCGGGCTGCAGAGCTCGGCGGGGCAGTTACTCGCCCAACTCACGCACCGCCACCCCTCGCGCCTGCCGGTCCGGCAGGTGACCGCCGACAAGAAGGAGCACGGTCATGGGCGCGCCCTCGACGTTCCCGCTGCCTCGTAAGGCACGCGCGCAGATCAAGCCAGAGATCAACGTCACCCCGCTGGTCGACGTCGTGCTGGTGCTGCTGATCATCTTCATGGTCATCGCGCCCCAGCTGGAGAGTGGTGACCGGGTCGAGCTACCGGCCATCGCCAACCCCGACAAGACCGCCAAGCTGGACGCCCTCACGCTGACGGTGACCGCCAGCGAGCGCTACCTGCTGGAGAAGGTGCCGGTCGAGGCCGCCGACCTCGGCAAGGAGCTGGCGCGCGCGCACCTGGAGGCGCCGCAGAAGCGCATCGTCATCAAGGGCGATCGCGGCTTGCCGTACGCGACCATGCGGCGCGTCTTCGGCCAGGCCCAGGACATCGGCTTTCCGGGCGTGGCGCTGATGGTGGATCAGAAGAAGGGCGCCCACGCGCCGGCCGCAGGGGAGGAGTAGCCCATGGGCATGAACGTCGGAGGACCCGGCGGGCGGGTCAAGCCCGAGATGAACGTGACCCCGCTGGTCGACGTCGTCCTGGTGCTGCTCATCATCTTCATGGTCGTCACGCCGCTCTTGACCAAGAAGATGTGGCTCAACGTCCCCAAGAAGGACGACAAGGCCGACGCCGTGCAGCAGCCGCCGCCGCCCGAGAGCAGCCGGTCGGTCGTGGTGTCGCTGGATGACAAGGCGGTCATCCGCATCAACCAGGACATCGTCGCCGAGGCCGACCTGGGCGAGCGCCTGGGGCGCATCTTCGCGGCGCGCAACGACCGCGTCATCTTCTTCGACGCCGCCGACGGCGTCGAGTTCGGCGCCGCCGTCCACGTCATGGACGTCGCGCGCGGCGGCGGGGCGCAGACCATCGCGGTCCTGACCGAGAAGCTCACTCAGTAAACACCGCTCAGCCACACCCAGGCGACGGCGTTGTCACCGTGCCGTCGAAATCAGCTCACCGAAGTTCCCCACTCGTCACCGCGGCCTGCTCCAGGCCGCGATAAGGACACTCGCGTATGCGGCGTTTGCTCCCGTTCCTGTTCGCGCTGACGACGATCCTGCACGTGCTACCCGCGCGCGCCGACGACGACGATGACGACGAGGAGCCCATCATCATCAGGAAGCCGCCGCCGGGTAGCGCCAAGCCGGCCGGCGGTGACAAGCCGTCGGGTGGTGACAAGCCGACCCTGCCGGTGGCCGCCGACAAGGGCCGCATCAGCGGCATCGTGGTCGACGCCAAGACCGGCGAGCCGGTCATCGAGGCCCAGGTCACCGTGGTCGGCAGCACCATCAAGACGCTGTCCGACGTCGAGGGTCGCTACACCCTGACGCTGGCGCCCGGGACCTACACCCTGCGGGTCTGGTACGAGCTGTACCAGGCCCGCCGCATCACCCAGATCGAGGTCGCCGCAGGCCAGACCGTCACCATCGACGTGCAGCTGGGCAGCGATCAGTCCGCGGTCCAGGAGGTCGTGGTCGTGGCCCAGCCCGACACCGCGACCGCCGCGGTGCAGCTGGTGCGGCGCAAGAAGGCCGCGACGGTCTCGGACGCGGTGAGCGCGGAGCAGATCGCGCGCTCGCCGGACTCCAACGCGTCCGACGCCGTCAAGCGCGTGGTCGCGGCCACCGTGACCGAGGGCAAGTACGTCACCATCCGCGGCCTGGGCGGGCGCTACTCGACCACGCTGCTCAACGGCGTGCAGATGCCCTCGGTCGATCCCGACCAGCCCTCGGTGCCGCTGGATCTGTTCCCGGCCGCGCTGCTGGCCAACCTCACCGTGGTCAAGACCTTCAGCCCCGACATCCCGGGCAACTTCGCCGGCGGCTCGCTCAACATCGAGACCCGCGACTTTCCCACCAAGTTCGGCCTCAAGGTCAAGCTCGGCATCTCGGGCAACACCGAGACCACCTTCCGCAAGACGCGCACCTATGATGGCGGCGGCCTCGACCTGCTGGGCTTCGACGACGGCACGCGCAAGCTGCCGTCGCGCATCCCGATCAAGGCGCCGCTGCTCGACGCCAGCTTCACGCCGGAGCAGATCGAGAGCGCCGGGGAGGCCTTCAAGAACGTCTGGACCTCGCGCTTGCACACCGCGCTGCCCAACGGCAGCCTTGGCGTCACCGTCGGCGATACCGTGCGCCTGGGCCGGCGCAAGCTCGGCTACCTGGCCACCGCCAGCTACAACCACAAGTACGAGCGCCGCCTGCCCACCATCCGCCGGCTGGGCGCGGCCGGGCCGCTGGAGGAGTTCTCGTCCGAGGTCGGCCTGGAGTCGACCAACATCGGCGCCCTGGGTTCGCTGGGCCTCGAGCTCGACTCGCGCAACCGCCTGGGCATGATCTGGCTGTACAGCCACAGCCACGACGATCGGGCCCAGTACGTCGCCGGCTTCAGCAACGACGACAACAAGAACATCGAGGGTACCCGCCTGCAGTGGGTCGAGCGCCAGCTGCTGTTCGGCCAGCTCACCGGCGAGCACGCCCTGATGAAGAACCGGCTCAACCTGGCCTGGCAGGGCAACCTGTCCGTGGGCAGCCGCGGCGAGCCCGACACCCGCGACACCACCTACAACCAGGAGAACACGACCTTCCAGTTCGAGAATGGTCCCGGGTCGGGCGAGCGCTTCTTCTCGGATCTCAGCGACCTCAACGGTGGCGGCGGCCTGCACGTCACGGTGCCGTTCAAGCCGCTGCGGGTGAAGCTGGGTGGCGCGGTGCAAGCGTCGTCGCGCAGCTTCGACGCCCGGCGCTTCCGCTTCCGGGTCTTCGACGACACCCTGCAGGCGCTGCGCCCCGCCGAGCAGCTGTTCACCGCGGCCAACATCGCGCCCAACCGGGTCGAGGTCTCCGAGGTCACCCTCGCCGCCGACACCTACGACGCGTCGCTGGCGGTCTACGCCGGCTACGCGATGCTCGATGTCACCGCGCTGGAGCCATTTCGCCTCATCGGCGGGGTACGGTACGAGCACTCGCGGCAGACCCTGCAGGACGGCAGCAAGTTCGCCGTCGATCAGACCAGGGACGACATCGAGCGCAAGTACGACGATGTGCTGCCCGCGGTCAACGCGGTGTACTCGCTGTCCGACTCCATCAACCTGCGCGGCGCCTACAGCACCACGGTGGCGCGGCCCCAGTTCCGCG
>Ga0138256_10009240_pt1 | contig 10343 bp, 9 predicted proteins | sample KNB2016incub_MG_FD_105486 | JGI IMG/M metagenome (GOLD analysis project Ga0138256, IMG submission 105486) | Active sludge microbial communities from wastewater in Klosterneuburg, Austria - KNB2014incub_MG | ecosystem: Engineered > WWTP > Activated sludge > Unclassified | place: Austria... | reverse complement strand
CGGGCGCTTCTCGCCGCGGGGTTCACCGCCGACTAGATCCACCTGGAAGTAACGCAGAGCGGAAGCGTAGGCGGGTTCGTGATCTCGCCGCGCTTCGTGGGGCAATCGCAGGTGGACCGCCAGGAGAAGCTGTGGGAAGAACTGCGCCGCCATCTCGCCACAGACAGGCTGCACCGCATCGTGTCGATTCTCACGATGACGCCCGACGAGGTCGACGACGACGTACGCGCGGCGAGCGGCTGACGAGTATGTCCTCTTCGTCGAAGATGCCCCGCCTGGGAAGGATCTCACGGCTTGGCCCAGCCGAGATCTTCTCGAGGTTGCCCACCAGCAGATGATGCGGGAATGAGCCGGTGGTGCTGTGTACCCCAGAAGAACTCATGGAGGGATGAATATGTGGAAGGATCCTGTTGTCGAGGAAGTTCGTGCCATTCGCGACGAGTATGCCCGCCAATTCGATTATGACATCGAAGCGATCTGTCGGGATCTGATGGCTCGAGAAGGCCATTGTGGGCATGAGGTCGTCTCGCTGCCGCCCAAGCGCGTGCATTCGACGCTTGAGCTTCCGGACCCCGGAGAGAAGGCTGCTTGATTGACCGGCGCGCGATGACCACCCCACAAGAGCTTGCGGAGCCACATCGTCTACCGCTTCCACAAACGCCGCAAATACCCGCATTCCTGCGCAATCACCACGCCGATCCGCCGTTCCCTCGTCGAGCTATCGCCACATCGGCCGCGTGATCCGCCCTTCCCTCGTCGAGCCATTGCCACATCGGCCGCGTGATCCGCCCTTCCCTCGTCGAGCCATCGGCTGATCGCCCATCCGATTTGGTGTTGTTGCATCCCGACAAGAGCGTTTCAGCCACCCGATCTGGCGTTCTTGTCCCAGATAACGGTGATGCAGGCACCAACATGGTCGATTTCTGAGAGGAGATCGCCAAATCGGCACGGAACTTGCGCGAGTGAGAAGAACAACGGTGGGGATGTCTCGACTAGCGTAGAAAAAGATGTTGCAGCGCGGGGCGCGTTCTGTGTTGCGTGCGCGTGTGCACGCTGAGAGGACTGCGACGAACGCTGTGTCCGAGCAAGGTTTGGATGGTACGAATGTCGGTGCTTGCTTCGTGGTGAAGGTGTGGCGCAGACGGAAGTCTTGACACGGAGATCCGATATGTTCGACGAGAAGAACGTAAACGAATGCGCCGAGTACTGGATGGAGTCTATGTAAAATGCGGCCTTCGATGCCTAAGTTTGACTGCATCCAGGAGTACGAGCTGGCCAGGTCAGACCGCCTGTGGGACGGCATGTCGCTTTGGACGACCAACAGAGATTCTGGTGCGGTCTATATGCTTGGGTATACCGCCGAAATTGCCGTAAAGTGCGCTTACTTTCGAGTCTCGGGGTTTTCGATTGTACAGCACATCGGCAAACATGAACTAAACACGGCGAAGGCAAGGGCGACGACGTTGGGCGTGACGACGGGCCACGAGGGATTTCATAACATTCGCTTTTGGTGCGACATCTTGATCGAACACCGCCGTGCTGGTCTCCGGCCCCTGGCAGCCACCACCGAGGCAGACCTGATCGTCGCGGCGAATGCTGTCTACGACCGCTGGTGGATCGAAATGCGATACAAGCGGGCATACTCGTCGCGGACGGACCTGGAGCAGCTTGCTGCTGCGGTTGACTGGATCGACAATAGCTACGTTGCATTGTATACATGAGGGACCCATGCCGGTCATAAAGAAGCGCCTCGGCCCCAAGGAGCATCCGGATCACGACAGACTGGTTGCTGAACTCGTGCGCCACATCAGGGACGAGCGCGGGCTACCTGCTTTTCCGAAAATCGTTGAGGAGGACGTGCGTCTCTCTGACAACTTCCGCGTGTACGTCTCGTGGGACGACTGGGCAAGCGTGCCCGACGTGGAGCGTTCGCAGATCATCCTCGAGGCATATAGGCAGGCTAGAGGTGTGCCGGAGATGCTTCGAATTTCGGTTGCAATGGGCCTGACCCCACTGGAGGCGAGGCAAATCGGTATCGATCTCGACGGCTGACCCAAGAGCCTGGTTGAACATTTGGGGCTTCGGGTTGCCAAGGGCCCTTCGCCCCAAACCCCTTGTCGAGGGATATTCTGGCCCGGGCACTGCACTGAAATGGGAAGCATGATCTGCAAAAAACAGCCAGGATCCACTTCTATCTGTTCGAACCTTTGCCCTGGTAAACGTGATCCGGTGCGACTACATTTGGGGTCGCGCCCATGTTCACCGTCCGCTTCGCAGAGCTTGCACGCGAGCACCTCGCCGAGTTGCGTCCGTTCGATCGGAACCGCATCCTGGACGAGATCGACGCGAACCTGCGAGCGAACCCGACGGTGAAATCGGCGCGACGGAAGGTGCTGGTGGGAGCGACGCCATCGTTCGAGCATGTCCGGCCGGTGTGGCAGCTCCGCGTCGGTGACTTTCGCGTCATCTACGATGTCGATGGAAACGACCACATTGTGATCGTCCGTGCCGTACTCCACAAGGGTAACAAAACGACGGGAGAGATTCTATGAAGGTGCTGGCGATGCGGGATGCCAAGACGGGCTTGAGCGCCACGCTGGACGAGGCGCAACACGAACGCGTGCTCATCACGCGAAACGGGAAGCCTTCCGCGATCGTCATCGGCGTGGAGGGGCGGGACTTCGAGGATGTTTTGCTCATGTCGAACCCCAAGTTTTGGGAGATGATCGAGGCAAGTCGTAAGAATCCGAAGTCGTATTCGATGGACGAAGTGCGGCAGTATTTCGCGGAGAAAGACGCGAAGGACACTGCAGTGCAGGGCACGCGGCAGCGTCTCGCGAAGACCGGGCCGCCCGACAAGGCGCAACCGACGCGTGCGCAGTCTCGCGGTGCTCGGCAGCGCACGCGCGGCTGATTGAGACGCAAACCTCGACCGTAGACATGCGTCATTCGGCGTCAATCGCCGGTAATTAGCCATGTGAAGATGATTCGAAGAGGGCGCGCTGAATCGCGCCCCCACCAGCATCACACGCGCAATCACCTCGCCGGTACGCCCTTCCACCGCCGATCCATCGCCACATCGGCCGCGTGATCCGTCGTTCCCTCGTCGAGCCATCGCCACATCGCCTGCGTGATCCGCCGTTCCGTCGTTGATCCATCGGCACATCGCCCATCCGATTTGGTGCTGTTGCATGCCGATAAGAGTGCATCGGGCATCCGATCTGGCGTTCTTGTCCCAGATAACGGTGATGCAGGCATCAACATGGTCGATTTCTGAGAGAAGATCGCCAAATCGGTACGGAACTTGCGCGAGTGAGAAGAGCAACGGTGGGGATGTTGCTCGTTCAGGTTTCCGGTGAAGCGGGTAGTGGCAAAGGGATCGCATCACTTTTGCTGGGTGAAGCTGATCGGAACGCGGAGCTCGACAATGCACTTCCTTTCGTGACGGAGTTGCGCTAGGTTCGTCGCATCATGTCCTCTGCTCTGCGCGCCGAAGCCGTTGCCTTGATCGAAGAACTGGAACGAAGCCTGCCCGACACGCCGCACGAGATGCGCGGAATGGTCGAGGCGCAAATCAAGAACATGCGCGATTCGATCCAGATGCTCGACCGCGCCGCGCCGCAGATGGAGGCGAACAAGCGCTATCGGCCGGAGCTGTCGCCCGATGTGCGAGCGTTTTTCACGCCGGAACCAGGTCCGGACATACCGACGTGGATCCAAGATGGATTGACGCGTGCTCAGGCGGGAGCGTTCCTGATGCGTTGTCCGCCAGGTGCGCATGTGTACGAGGAGGCCGAGTGGCTCACCTGTGCGATTCCCGCGGGCATCGGCACGATACCGACGAGACACGGTTTGTCGCTATCGTTTTACCGCGCGGGCAACCTGCGCTCGCAGGGCTATTACGAGCACGGCCTGATGCGTTGGGCCATCACGTATCACGCCAATGGTGGTCGCGAGACGTTTGGACTCTATTGCGATCGTGCCGAACGCGAACATCTCGAACATGGGCTACATACGACGACGAATTCGGCAGGAATCGTCGTGACACAAGCCCACTATCACGCCGGTGTGCGGCACGGCTCTACGAAAATGTGGGAAGAGGACGGGTTTCCGGCCGGCGCGACGCTGTACGATCAGGGGCGGGTCATCGATCAGATTGCGCCCGATGGGTCGCGCATACCGAGATGATCGTCTTTCGAAATGGGAGTTCGTCACGCTCGATATTCCTTCGGATCGATCCCGAATTCCTGTACCCATCGGTAAATCTGTGTCCTTGATTTTCCCATGTGACGCGCGACGTGCGTCATGTTCCCTTGGTGCTCGCGCATGACCGAAATGAGTCGCTCGCGCAGTTCGTCCGGGTTATGTGGTTGTTCGTCGCAGACAGGCGCCGTCGTTGTTCGAGGCAGGTTGAGTCGTTGGACCGAACCTGCTTCGCCAAGCGCGATCGCAACACCGAGCACACTTTCCAGTTCGCGAATGTTGTTCGGCCAATGATACGAGAACAGGCTCCTGGCAGCTTGAACGCTCAACCGCAATGACGCACCATGCAAAGGGCCCGCGCGTCGCGACATCTCACGCATCAACATGCCGAAATCTTCAAGCCGATCGCACAAGAGGGGCAGTCGATGTTTGTAGGCGGCAAGTCGTGCGAACAGGTCGGCCCGGAACAGTCCGCGCAAGCAAAGCTCATCCAGTGATTTGTTGGTCGCCGCAATGAATCGAACGTCGACGACCGTGGGTTTTGCGCTCCCCACAGGAATGACTTCGCGTTGCTCGAGCACGCGCAGCAAGGTGGCTTGTGCTGGCAAAGGCAGATCGCCAACCTCATCGAGAAACAGCGTACCACCTTCTGCGCTACGGATGAAGCCGGGTTCGTCCCGTTGTGCACCGGTGAACGAACCTTTGACATGGCCAAACAGATGGCTTTCGATGAGCGAAGTTGGCAATGCACCGCAATTCACGGCGACAAACGGCCCCGAGGTACCGGACAGTTCGTGCATTCCATGGGCCACCACCTCTTTGCCCGTGCCCGTTTCGCCCAAAAGCAACGTCGTGAAGGGCAAACGCGCAACTCGGGCAAGTGCATCGAGTTGCGAAGCCAACGTCGGAACGAGGCTCGAGAAGCCAAATGGGTTGGTATCGAACGAGCGACTGTCCACATCGAGAGCGGGTTCGGTTGGAATATCCATTGCCGCACGATACCTGGAGAAAACCGAACCGAATTCGACATAATCACCGTCCTGCACGAGGCCCCTCGTGACACGCCGGCCATTGACGCAGCTTCCGTTCTTGGAACCAAGGTCCTCGAGCATCCAACCATCGGAGCAACGAACGAGACGCGCGTGGGCCTTTGACACCGTTGGCGAAGGGAATTGCAATGTCAGTTGTCGAGAGCCACCATGTTCCGAGCGCAAAGCGTCGCGCTCCTTGCCGCGTCCGATCGTGATCACATCGACCTGCGACAGATCATGTCGAGCACCACCCAGCGTCGGTTGATCACCGTGCAGGACGATGAAGAGAAATGGGCGCTGCTCGGTGGGCTCGAGCTGCCCTTCGTCTGGCAATGGTTCGGTCGAGTTGATGGTTTGAATGTTCACGGTCTTAGTTCTCGCGTCCAAGCGGACGTTTTGCACGAGCCTCTGCCACGCGGCGTTTACATGTTCCCACGTCGGAGGTCGCTTCGGCAACGGTATTTTGGAAAAGTTCGACGCGAAGTTCCTCGGGGATGCAATACGAGGTCAGCGTCCACAAGCGAGCATCGCCCGTTCCTGAAAACGGAATGACTTCGGGCCAAACCCACGCGAACTTGTCTTCGTAGGTCAATGCAATGCGATCTCCTTTGGGGCTGAACAGCGCGTGGCCTGCGGCAAGGGATGTTCCTTCGAGAACGAAGGGAATTCCCGTCCCGTCGGCATACCGCACCCGCACCTTCCCATACGGCGTGGAGGTCAACAATCGAATGCCATCCGGGCTGAGGTGCAAATTGCTTTGTCCCTCTTCGGAAACGCCCCTGGCGACGGGCGTCCCCAAGGCACCGTCGCGATAGGGAACGAATGTGCCATCCGCGAGCGCGAAGAGGATCCCGCGACCATCGGGGCGCCAAACTCCCTGACGTATGGGTTTTTCTGTGCGAATTTCCACGGGCGCCCCCTGCGTGCGCATATCCCATAGATACGCGCTGCCCGAGCTCGAGATGGCAACGATGTGCGAGCCATCGGGACTCCATTTGGCAAAACGCACAGGCGCTTCGATTTCGCCGAGTGAAATGAGCTGCGCGGGCCCATCCACCTTCCAAAGATAAAGGGTGCGGTCGAGCGTATCGGTGATCAGCAAGCGTTTGCCCGATGCATCGAAGAGGGCATGAATCCACTTGTATTCGCTCGACGTCTTCTTTTGAACCTTGGACAATGCAGTGCCGCTTTTGCCCCACCACGTGATGGTTCCATTCGCGGAGGCCGTCGCGAACGTCTCGCCGTCGGGGCTCCAGGAAAGGGTTTGGAATTCGGAATCGCCGCCGTCGAAAACGACGGGGTTGGCGGGGATGTCGACATCCCAGATTCGTCCGGTTTTGTCGGCAGATAGAGTGGCGAGGCGTGAACCGTCAGGACTGAAGCGAAGGTGCGTCACGGGGCCTGCATGACCACGAAAAACAGTCGGAGCGCCGCGCCCGTCCGCATGCCATAATCGCGCGGTTGCATCGCCCGAGGCTGTGGCAATACGTCGACCATCGGGACTGAAAACGATTCCGCGGAGGTTGTCTTCGTGGCCTTGGAACAAGACGGGAACGATCACATCGTCGAGGAAAAACCGGCGCTGCGACCCGTCGAGCGATGTCGTCAGGACTTGGCGGCCATCGGGGCTCCAGGTCGCCGTATACACCCAATGGTCGTGGCCGCGAAGAACGAGCGGCGCGCCGTGGCCATCGGCATGCCAAACCCGAACGGTCTTGTCTTTCGATGCGGTGGCGATACGCTCACCATTCGGGCTGTAGGAAACGCCGAGAATCTTACCCTCATGACCGCTCAACGCCCTGATTTCCGATCCGTTGTGCACGTCCCAGATGCGTACTGTGTGATCCTGACCGGCCGTGGCCATTCGTGATCCATCCGGATGAAAATCACCGGAAACGACCACGCCCGCATGTCCCCGGAGCTCCAATGGTTTGCCTTGACCATCCGCACTCCATACACGCACGACGCCGTCCATGCCTGCGGTCATGATGCGTTTCCCGTCCGGGCTCCACAGGGCCACGGTCACATCCGCATCGTGGTGCAGCACGAACAACGCACGGCCAGTGCGCGCATCCCATACCCTTGCGGTATCATCGTCGGCTGCCGTGACGATGCGTTCGCCATCGGGGCTCATACGAGCCGAATTCAATGGCTCGCCATGCCCGCGCAACACCAGGGGCGGCTGCGATCCGTCGACAAACCAACTTCGTGCCGTGTTGTCATTCGATGACGTCACGACGCGCTTGCCATCGGGGCTCCATGCAACGCTCCAAACGAGTTTTTCGTGACCACGCAAGACGGCCCGCTCGACCAGATCCGCGCCCAAGATCCGAATCGTATGATCATCCATCGCCACGGCAATGCGTGCGCCATCGGGGCTCATGACGGCTGCATATCCGCAACGGGCCGGGTCGGTTCTCCACACATCGCGGGCCACGCCTGCGGAAAATGCAGCACTCACGAGCTCGGGCCAATCTCGGGGAACGTCGGGAGCTTCGACTTCCCGCAAAATGGCCAAAGCCAGCGTCGGATCGTCTTGATTGTTTCTTGCTGCAAGGACGCGTGTGGCATTTCGACCTCGCAAGGCTTGCAATGCAAGCTCCGCATTCTGCTCACGCACGCGACGGGCCTCGTCGTCCGCCCTTCGTGCCTGCTTGCGTGCATCGAGCGCCAGGAAAGCCACAATCGTTGCAACAAGACAAATCATTCCAAATCCAGCAGCAAGCAACCTATTTCTTTGCCGGCGGCTGCGTTCGGAAAGACCAACGACCGCTTCGAGATACCGTGCTTCGAGTACGCCAAGGAGCGCACGACGCGTCTCGGCTGAATCTTGCCGATGACGTTCATAATAATTGCGCGCTTCGTCCGCTGCGTGGTCACGCCACAACATGCCCGTCGGTTCACCCCCGGCATGCCATTGCGATGCTGCCACACGAAGTCGAGCCAGAAAGTGCGCATCTCCCGCATTTTCGTCGAGCCACCGGCCAAGGGTCGGCCAACGATCGATGAGCGACTCGTGGACAATCTCGACGTTGGCACTTCCCTTGTCCACATCGTTATCGACCCAAAGAAGCCGCGCCGTTGCAAGCTCTTGGACAATGGTCTCGACCGCATGTGTTTGTTCATCGAGTGTCACCAATTCACGCAGATTTGCGACGGCGCGTGTTCGTTCGGGAGTGACGAGGCGCAAGAAAATGGCGCGACAAAGCCGTTGATCTTTTGCCGAAAAACCGGAAACCACCGTATCCGCATACTCCGCAAGTGCGCCGCCGACGCCTCCCATGCGCTGGTACGCGTCCATCGTGAGAACCTTTTGCGTCGTATCACGAGCTTCCCACAATTTGGTCGCTGCAAATTGCAAGAGCGGAAGCGGGTTGTTGGTACGCGCAAGTTCGTCCAACATAGCCTCGACCATCGCTGCGCTCTCGAAACGATATCCTGTCGCTTCCACGGGCAACGTCAATGCGTCACGCTGACCATCTCGATCGATGGGTGGCAGGAAAAACAATCCACCCGCCAGATGCGTCACGAATTGACGGTCTTCGACGATACGGTCCAAAAAGTCCGAACGAATACTCGAAATGACGCGCAAGGGAGACGATGCTTCGTCTGCCGCACCGCAAATACATGCCCAAAATGCCGCCCGTTCCCGAGGATCGGACACGAGCGTATACAGCTCCTCGCATTGATCCACGAAAACGAGAATACGTCGTGCCGAGGTTCGTTCGCGACACCGCGCGCGAAGTCGTGCCCCGAACTCCATGGGATGAGTCAGCAAATCCGGCGTGTCATCCTGGGGGCCGAGCGCCTCCCGCAAGTTTGCCAAAGGGAATTGGCCAGGACGAACCATCAGGACCTGCCAAAGTTCACCTCCACGCTTCAGCGCGGGAATCAAGCCGGCACGAATAAACGACGATTTGCCGGCCCCCGAGGCACCTGTGACGACGACGAGCGGCTGCCGGTCGAGCAATCCGAGCACCGCCACGATGTCGCGATCTCGGCCATGAAGTCGGCCTTCATCGGCTTCCTGAAAAGCCGCAAGACCTGCGAACGGATGATCGATCTCCCCCATGGCACCGATGTGCGACCGCGTAAGCAAGGGTTTCAGCGCGGCAAGGACGGCGTCCGCCGAGCCAAACCTATCTTCTTTTTTCTTGCATAAACAACGCTCGACGACCGCCGACAAACCTGCAAGATCCGGTCGCTCGTCGCGCAAACATGGCATCTGCACGTCGAGATCGGCGACGGTCGCCAAGGAATTCGCTTCCCCGGGAGCGAGCGGGTGGTGGCCCGAGAGCAATTCGTAAAGAATGATGCCCACCGCCCAAATGTCACTTCGTGCGTCGAGTGTTTGACCCTGCCATTGCTCGGGCGACATATAGGGTCGCGTGCCGCCGCGCGTAGGGGAGACGTTGGAATCGACAGACGTTGCAATGCCGAAGTCGAGCACCTTCACGTGGCCCGTGTCGAGCAGCATGATGTTCTCCGGCTTCAGATCGCGGTGAATGATCCCATTCTTATGAGCAGCCGCGAGCGCACGAAGAACCGACGCGACGATTTCCAGAACCAAGGCCCGCGACAAATCGCGCCCGAAGCCGCGATGCCCCGTGGAAATGACTTCGCGCAGCGTCCGGCCCTCGACGTATTCGAGCACCATGTACGGGCGGCCATCGACCATGCCGATTTCATGAATGACGACGATATTCTCATGCATCGCACGAGCTGTGACCCGCGCTTCCGCCAAAAGACGCGAGGCAGACTCACCGCCCTCGTGGAGAACCTTGATCGCGACGAGGCGTCCGAGTTTGGTGTCTCGTGCCAAAAGAACCGTCCCCATACCACCAGCGCCGAGTCGACGAACAATCTCGTAATGCTCGAGATGACTTCCTGGCAAGAGGGCATTCGGTGGATGGGGCACAACGCCGGACGACTGGAGATCGGGCGCGTGGATCGGCGCGGAAACGTGCGACTGTGTGAACGTGTGCGTCACGCTCGCCATCGATGCGGGATCGTGCGTGGGGAGCGATTCCTGCGGAATCTGCGGGTGGACGGCGTGAAACTCGCTCTTCATGGCGGCGATTGCGCCACACTATCACAGGGCTTCGACGT
>Ga0138256_10009237_pt1 | contig 10344 bp, 8 predicted proteins | sample KNB2016incub_MG_FD_105486 | JGI IMG/M metagenome (GOLD analysis project Ga0138256, IMG submission 105486) | Active sludge microbial communities from wastewater in Klosterneuburg, Austria - KNB2014incub_MG | ecosystem: Engineered > WWTP > Activated sludge > Unclassified | place: Austria... | reverse complement strand
CTGTCCGACGATTAAAAGGAAAATATCAAACATTCAAAAACTATCGCAGAGCCCTATGATTCCCTTAAGTCAACGACATTGCCCTTTAGGGGTCGGGGGATTGGCCAAAGGCGGAGCTGCCTAAACACGAAAAACCAAACACCAAACACTCACTCCGTCCACAATTCCAGAAACTCACTCAATATCATCGCCGTAGCGCCCCAGACCATCCGGCCATCCAGGTCGAAATAAGGCACATTTTTCAGTGTAATGCCGCTGCCAACGGTGATATCCGCCTGTTTGCGGTTTTCGGGGCGGGTAAATACATCCAGCGAGGGCGTTAAAATGAGCTCTACTTCGCCGAGTTGCGGTACAAAATCCGCCGGGCCATGCAGCAATCCGACAAAAGGATGCACCACAAAATTGCTGACCGGGATATACAATTCGGTCAGGCGGCCCAGCACTTCCACCTGCCCTGGCAAAACGCCTACTTCCTCTTGGGCTTCCCGCAAGGCTACATTGACCAAAGCGCCATCATTTTCTTCAAACCGTCCTCCCGGAAAACTCACCTGTCCGCTGTGTCGGTCTCTGGGATTTTGGGTTCGCTGAATCAGCAACGTATGCCAGGCGTTGTCGCGCCGGTACAGCAATTTCAATACGCAGGCAACTTTCGCATCCGGCGGCGGTACCGGATTATAACCCAGTTCTTCGAGGCGGTGCATACTCGCCATGCGGTATTGTGCGGCCCGGCCCGGCAAAGGCGCCGCGAGCCGCTTGCGAAGTAGTTCGATTTGTGTGTTGTCCATGTAAATTTGTGCAGATGCCGGAGTAGTTATCCGTTATTAGTTATCGGTTATTAGTGTTGATAATCAAGCATCTACAAACAAATCAAACTAATATCGACGAACTACTTCGGCACGGAAATATTCATGTACATCCATACAAAAAAAGGGCAGTTTTGTTGCGGGAAAAAGCACACGGATTTTTGGTCAGGAATGAGGAATGAGGATTGAGGGATGACCAAGCGTAGTGTCGGACATCACGCTCGGTCATCCCTCAATCCTCATTCCTCAATCCTAATCCAGCACCATTTCAAACTCCACCCGGCGGTTCAACTCACGCCCTTCCCTCGTATTATTATTGGAAACCGGCTTGGTTTCGCCGAATCCCGATGCAAACAAGCGATCCGAAGCAATCCCCCGGAAGACAAAGTAATCCACGCAGGCATAAGCACGATCTAAAGAAAGTTGCATATTGCGCGTTTCATCGCCGATATTGTCCGTATGGCCCCTGATAGAAAGCGAATAGGCCGGATATTCACGTAAAATACCCACAATCTCGTCCAAAATGGGGTACGATTCCTTTTTGAGGGCGTTATTGCCCGTTTCAAACTGGACGGCTTTGGTAGCAAATTCCAGGCGTTCTTTCACCTCGGGTTTCACTTCCGGGCATCCGAAATTAGAAACAGGTCCGGCCACATCTGGGCACTTATCCGTAGCGTCCAACACGCCGTCGCCATCCGTGTCCGGGCAGCCGTTGTTTTGCGGAAGACCCGCTTGTGTGGGGCATTGGTCGTCTTTGTCTGCGATACCGTCTTTATCGGTGTCCGGGCAACCGCTGAGGGAGCCGGGCTGCGTCGGGCATTGATCATCGTCATCCGCAAAACCGTCGCCGTCGCTGTCTGTCGATTGCGGACAACCCTGATTACTGGCCAAACCGGGTTCTGTGGGGCAGCGGTCCATTTTATCCGCCACGCCGTCGCCATCAGAGTCCGGGCAGCCATTCAGCGTTCCCGGGTCATTCGGGCATTCATCGACGCTGTCGGCAAAACCGTCATTGTCGTAATCCGGGCAACCTTTGGTCGCAATCGGCCCGGGTTCATCGGGACAGGCATCTTCCGTATCGCTCAGGCCGTCGTTATCGCGGTCGGGGCAACCAAATGCGGTGGCCGGGCCGGGTTGTGTCGGGCATTTATCAATATTATCCGCCACGCCGTCTTTGTCCGTATCGACCGGCATAACGGGTTTCGGATCCGATTTATGAAGCAGGTAGTGGTAGCCGAGGCCCAATTGCAGGTTGTCTCGGTTGTCCGTTTGCGCTTTCCGGTATTCGACCTGCAAATTGACAAAAGCAAACTTTGAGGCCCGGAAATTTACGCCGCCGCCAAAGGGAAACTGCACGTGTCCGTCAGCAAAATCAGCCAGCGCATAACCGACGCCACCAAAAAAATAAGGAACTATTTTGGCTTCGTCGCGCATATTTTCCAATCGGAAAACCAGGTCGAGGCTGGTCGTTACGGTATTACCCGTTACGCCGGGCAATTTCGCCAACCCCAGTTTGAACGGAATTCCCACATTCAAAAAAGGCGCGATGTTGCGGGTGACACCGAATTCAAAACCCTGGCTCAGGTTGAGATCGTCTTCATTCAACAAACCATAATCGATCAGATTCAGTTTGGCCTGTATAGCGTTCGGGAATTCGCGGTTTTGGGCAATAACCGGCTGGAAGTACAGGCACATCGCCAGTACTCCAAATAAAGGTAGATTTCTCATTGTTACTTTGATTAACTTTTGATAGGACAAATCAAAAGCAGTGCCAATAACAAAATTATGGTAGATGGGGAACGGTTCTTTTTGAAAGCCAGCGGACAATTTTGTTCAGAAGCGGCAGAAAGGGCTTTACCACCACGGACGCAATTTGGCGATAAGCAACCTCATACTAACACGATTTTTTTTAACCACAACGGACACAAAGTGGTTTCACAAAGGACACTAAGCGTAGAGTTGACCGCATTTTTTGAGTCATTTATGATGTTTTAGTCCAAGTTACAAAAAATACCAAGCAGGACGGGTCAACTCTACGCTTAGTGTCCTTTGTGAAACCACTTCGTGTCCGTTGTGGTAAAAAAAATTTATATCTGTTGTGGTAAAAAAACGCGTTGTGTTAACCCCCTTTTATTCCTGGGCAGCGCGTTTCATTTCAGCCGCCAGTTCATGCCCCAGGTAGCGTTCAATTGCGCCATGCACGAGGTAAATCACAGGCGTCAGCGCTACCGCCATCACGGCTTTGTACAGATAACTCATGATGGAAATGGCCAAAACCTGTAAAAAAGGTAATTGCTGGCCGATGTACAAGGCGATAAATACAACCACGAAACTGTCTAAAAACTGGGAAACTAAGCTGCTGCCCGTTGCCCGCAACCAGATTTTGTTTTCGCCGGTGTATTTTTTAATGCGGTGGAAAATAGTAACATCCACAATCTGCGCCACGAGGAATGCCACCAAAGAACCTACGATAATCCAGAGACTTTGCCCGAACACCACCGCAAAAGCGGTATTGTAGTCGCTTACCTGTCCGCGCAGGGCTTCCTGGGCCTCCGGGCTCATGTCCGGTTTGATATGCGCCGTGCGCCAGAAATCGGCAGGTTCCAGTCCGATGGACAAATAAAGCATGATAAAACCGTAGGCAATCAGCCCCGCTGTGAGGTACGATAACATCCGGATGCCCTTCCGGCCAAAATATTCGTTGATAATATCCGTCATCACGAACACGACCGGCCAGAGCAACACCCCGGCAGTCAGCGTGAATGCCAGTCCGCTCTGACCGAACAGATTCCAGTTAACGGGCTGATAACCAAAAGTTTTTTCTAATGAAAAAAGTTTGACGCCCATGAATTCAGCCACGATAGCGTTGGTCAGGAAAATACCTGCCAGCAAGATCCATAGGCGGTTGGGCTTGGAAGCAAATTGATACTGCATGAGGATTTTATTTGTCGCGCAAGGTTGTAAAAACCTGCATGTACGCAAAGTCTTTCCAACTAAAAGTTTTTTGAGGTGTTTACATTTGCGACTTTATTAGAAGTGAGAGGTGAGAAGCGAGAAGTGAGAGTCCGTAGATTACACCGCTCCGCTTTTAGCAATATCAAAGTGGAGCGGTGTAATCTACGGACTCTCACTTCTCGCTTCTCACTTCTCACTTCTTTCTCACCCTCTCACTTCTGATTTGTGGCAACTTTTGCAATCAACCTGAAAGACGGCAGCGTCGAATCCTCCCGCGAAACCATTATCGGGATCGACCTGGGTACGACCAATAGCCTCGTGGCGTATATGAAAGACGGGCAGCCGGTATGTGTGAAAGGCGCCGACGGGAAAAGTACGCTGGTGCCTTCTGTGATACATTTTGCTGAAAATGAGCAGATTATAGTCGGCGATGCGGCCAAGAACAAACTCATCACCGACCCCGCCAACACCATTTACTCCGTCAAACGACTGATGGGAAAATCCTTCCGGGATGTGCAGGGAACGGAAGGGTTTTACGGCTACCAGATCCTCGACGACGACACCGAATCGCTGGTGAAAATCCGCGTGAAAGACAAGTTTTACACGCCCGTCGAACTCAGCGCACATATCCTCCGCGAACTCAAAACACGCATCGAAACGGATCTGACGACGGTGATTTCCAAAGCCGTCATCACCGTGCCCGCTTATTTCAACGACAACCAGCGCCAGGCCACCCGCGACGCCGGCAAACTCGCCGGTCTGGATGTGCTGCGCATCGTGAACGAACCCACCGCAGCAGCCCTGGCCTACGGTCTCGGCAACGGCCCTGACGCAGCACCCAGCACCGTGGCCGTCTACGACCTCGGTGGCGGCACCTTCGATATTTCCATTCTGCGCATCGAAAACGGCATTTTTGAAGTGCTGTCCACCAACGGCGATACCTTCCTCGGCGGCGACGATTTCGACCGCGTCATTGTCAGTCTCTGGCAGCAGGAACTTGGGATCACCACCCAGGAATTGAGCGAAAACAAGGAACTCGGCCAGCAAATCCGACTGCTTGCAGAAGAAGCAAAAAAACACCTCTCCAGCGCGGAACTGTTTGAAAGTGAACTCAATGGCCGAAAAGTAAGCCTCTCCAAAGGCAGGTTTGAACACCTTGTAGAGCCGCTGATGGACCGCACCATCGCCTGCTGCAAAAATGCCCTGCGCGACGCCAAAGTCACCACTGCGGAAATAGAAAATGTCATCATGGTGGGTGGCAGCACGCGCACGCCATATGTAAAAAACAGGGTTGCACAGTTTTTTGAAAAACCTGTTTTCGACAGCCTGCACCCCGACGAAGTGGTGGCCCTGGGCGCTGCCATACAGGCAGATATTCTCGCCGGCAACCAGAAAGACCTGCTGCTGCTCGACATCACCCCGCTTTCCCTCGGCATCGAAACCGTCGGCGGTCTGATGGACGTGATCGTACCGCGCAACTCCAAAATCCCCTCCAAAGCCGGGCGGCAGTACACCACCAGCGTGGACGGACAAAAGAACCTGAAAATCAGCGTGTTCCAGGGCGAACGCGACCTGGTGGAACACAACCGCAAACTCGGCGAGTTCATCCTGCGCGACATTCCGCCCATGCCGGCCGGACTGCCTAAAATCGACATCCAGTTCATTATCAATGCGGACGGCATTCTCACGGTGCGCGCCCGCGAACTGCGTAGCAACCTCGAAACACAGGTGGAAATCAAACCCACTTACGGCATCAGCGAGGAAGAAATGGCGCTCATGCTGATCGACAGTATTCAAAATGCGGAATCGGACATGAAAGTCCGGGGTGTGCTGGAAGCCCGCAACGAAGCCAGCAACTTGCTCCTGTCCGGCCAGAAATTCCTGCAACAAAACGACGCCATTTTGTCGGAGGAAGAAAAAATGGTTACAAACGCTTTGTTAAACGAACTCCTCGAAGCCACCAAAACGGAGGACAAAGACGTTATCCATCGCGCCATTGAAACGCTGAATCTGTACACGACCCCGCTGGCGCATCGGGCGCTGGATAGTAATATCCGGGCGGCGATGGCGGGGAAAAAGATTTAGGATTTTTCCGAATGTAGAGGGATTGGAGAACGGATGAAACGGATTTTTGCGGATTTAAACGGATTGCCGAGCGTAGAGTAATTTGAATACGGATGAAACAGATGTGACACGGATTTTTTTAATGTGTACTCTACGCTCGGCAATCCGTTTAAATCCGCAAAAATCCGTTTCATCCGTTCTCCAATCCCTCTACGTACGCGCTACCACACCAACCAAGATAACTTGATTATGAGACTTATCATTACCATCTTCTCCTTTTTCACCCTCCTCTCCTGCCATACCGCCCAAACGGTGCAAGTCGTCGCTCCCACTCCGATTCCGGTAGCTAAAGCAGCCGGTACGTTTGTCACCTGGGACAAAAAACTAGTCGATCTCGGTCCGGTCAAAAAAGGAGAAACGCGTACCACGTTTTTTGAATTCACCAATACCTCCGGCGCGGATATCCAGATCGACATCGTGGATGCCTGCGAATGCACCAAAGTGGATTTTCCACGCGGCGTTTTCCCGCCAGGCGCCACAGGCCGCCTGGGTGTAGTGTTCGACAGCAAGGACAAAGATGCCTCCGAGACCATCGGGATCACGGTTGTTTTTAAACAGAACGACGAAAAGGGAAATCCGAGGATCGAGTCGGTGGAGTATAAGTTTGAGTTGCTGAAGTGAGGGTTTTACCACATAAGACACATAGGATTTTCACATAGAACACATAGGCGTACGTTTCGGTGCATATTATAGCCGAAAATAAGTGCAAGATCGTAAGACCGTATACCTAAAGCCAAGCGTTACCACCCTGATAACTGATAACCAATAACGGATAACGGATAACAAAACCATGTCCCGACCCAAAATATACGCCTTCCTGGCAGTCCTTACCCTGTTCGTCCTCGGCGGGTTGTATGTCCGCGAGTATGCATATCTGTCCAATTCCATCGGCGTCAAAGCATTGGTAGCCGGCTCCCTGCTGGTAGCGCTGGCCGCGGCAGTTGCCGGTTTGTGGCTGGGCCGCGAGCGTTTTACGCCCTGGAAACGGCATGTGCCCGAAATTTTGCTGATCCTGTTTTGCAGCCTCTTGTTCGCGCCCTTGTTCGGCAGCCTGCTCAACCGGGCGTTCAGCCTGAAAGAATACCATTCTTTCGAGTTTGTCTCCGAGGCGCCCTACTTTGCCTCCGGCTACGGATTGCTGAAAGGAGAAAAAATAGAACCCAGCGGTTACCACCTGACCGTCCGGGAAAAAGGGCAGTTGCACCGCTTCAAATACAAAGGCCAGGCGTATTACCCTTTGACCAAGCCGGGCGAGCGTGTTTTGCTACCGATACGGCGGGGGATTTTCGGGGTTAGGGTCATGCTGCTTAAATAGTGCGAAGTCGATAGTCCGAAGTCCGAAGTCGATAGTGCGAAGTCCGAAGTCGTCAGTGCGAAGTGAGAAGTAGTCAGTCCGAAGTGCGAAGTCCGAGCGCACCACAATATAGGTTGATTGCAGGCAGATGGATACGCAATAGAGACCATCTTATTCATTCCAAGTTTTACCACCAACTTCCGCCAAAGGCATACAACCTACATACACGCCCGGCATGGGATCGTATCCCAGCACTTCTGTACCGATTTTTTGCGAGGTATAGTAGCCCAGCAAAGTCAGTTCCTTGATCCTGCGAAAAAAATGTGTGGGAGCGTCCGCCGACAAACGAATGCCCCATAAGGAGGGCGGTTGTTTGGCTGCTTCCTTGTCCATTTGCAGCAGCAGCGCATGTTGCCGTTCTGCGGGGCAGTCTGCAAATTTCAGGTTGTATTCCCGGATACACACTTGCTCGAAGGCTGCCAAACCAGCCAGAAAGTCTTTCTGTTCATCGGGCGCAAGCAGGTCTTTCAGCATTTTATCGATAAATTTATCAATATACAAGTCTTTGGCGCCGGGCGTTTTGGTGCGCGGCAGGATGCTTTCCGCGATGGCAGCGATCGTGCGCGCCTGCTCGAGTGTCAGAAATTCCGGTTTCCAGTGCAGGTGTTTGCCGGCAGAACAGCTGATAAACAGCTCGGACAAAGCCGTTGCCGAAACCGCATATCCCAGGAAAAGGGCCGTTGTTTTTAATGCTTCTCTTCGATTCATAGATGGTTATCCGTTATTAGTTATCAGTGCTGACAATCAAGCATTTACTTAGAGGCGATTAAATTTCATTTCCTGCACCGCAAAATCAACCGCCCGGGCTGTCAACGCCATGTAGGTAATGGAAGGATTGACGCAGGAAGAAGAAGTCATACAAGCGCCGTCGGTCACGAATACGTTCGGCACGGCATGTACCTGGTTGTTGCCATTCAGCACCGAGGTTTTGGGGTCTCTGCCCATACGCGCGGTGCCCATTTCGTGTACGCCCACACCGATGCCGCCGGCGTGATCGAAAGTGCTGATATTTTTAAACCCGGCTTTTTCGAGCATTTCAGCCGCATCCGCCTGGATGTGTTTGCGCATGGCCATTTCGTTTGTTTTAAACTCACAATCGAAAGCCAGTGTCGGCAAACCTGCCTTGTCTTTCAGGTTGTGGTTGAGCGTCACCTTGTTTTCGTGGTAAGGCAGGCACTCTCCGAAACCGACGAGGGTCATGCCCCAGCCGCCGGGTTTGAACAGGTTTTCCTTAAAATCGGCCCCGATCCCTTCGCTGTTCACGCCCCCACCCCAGTTGCCCCGGCCGCCGCCGCCCTGGTAGCCATAGCCGCGCAGGAAGTCTGGGTGGCGCGTTTGTTCGTTGAGGTTTCGGTAGCGCGGAATGTAGATGCCGTTGGGGCGGCGCCCTTTGTAATACTGGTCTTCAAAACCTTCGTAACTGCCCATCGCGCCGAGTCGGTAGTGGTGATCCATGAGATTATGCCCCAGTTCGCCGCTGTCGTTGCCCATTCCGTTGGGGAAACGATCGGACGTAGAGTTCAGCAAAATGGAAGTTGAACCCAGCGTGGAAGCATTCAGGAAAATGATGCGGGCGTAAAACTCAGTTGTTTCGAGGGTGACGGTGTCGACAATTCTGACGCCGGAGGCTTTTCCCGTTTGTGCATCATATATAATGGAATGCACCGCCGAATCGGGACGAAGCGTCAGGTTGCCGGTCGCGTCGGCAGCAGGCAGGGTAACGGCATTGCTGCTGAAATACGCGCCGAACGGGCAGCCCCTCGAACAGCGGTTGCGGTACTGACATTTGCCGCGGCCGTTCATGGGTTCGGTCAGGTGCGCCACCCGCCCGATGGTCAGGTATCGTTCCTTAAATTCGCTTTCAATACGCGCTTTCACGTGTTTTTCCAGGCAATTCAACTCCATAGGCGGCAAAAAATGCCCGTCGGGCAAATGTGGAAGCCCCAGTTTTTCACCGCTGATACCCACGTATTTTTCCACGTAGGTGTACCAGTCCTCGATGTCCTTGTAGCGGATTGGCCAGTCGATACCAATACCTTCTTTGGCGTTGGCTTCAAAATCGAGGTCGCTCCAGCGGTAGCATTGTTTGCCCCAGAGCAGGGAGCGCCCGCCGACCTGGTCGCCGCGAATCCAGTCGAAACGTTTGATTTCGGTATAGGGATTTTCTACGTCATTGACGTGGAAATGTTTGTTGGCTTCATTGATGAATCCGCTGCGTACCTGTATGTGGTATTTCCGGGTGTCCTCATACGACAGGCGACCGCGGTGCTCAAAATCCCAGTGTTCGTGGTTCATGGTCGGATAATCCGTCACGTGGCGCACCATTCTGCCGCGTTCCAGCACCAGCGTTTTCAGGCCCTTTTCACAAAGTTCTTTGGCCGCCCAGCCGCCGCTGATACCGGAGCCGATGACAATGGCGTCGTAGGTATGGGATTCGTTCGTTTGCAGGATAAAATGAGGCATTGTTGACAAGCAGGTTCAGGTAAACACAATTATTAGAACCGGCTAATGTAATTGCATTTATACCAAGCACCATCCCGCACCCTCATAAAATTTCTGCAACCCCTTCGCAGTAAATTAAAATGCTACGCCGTGCCGATTTTATGTGCAATGCAACCGTTCAGGATTTTGCCCGCGTGTATTGCACCGGCCATTCCACGTCCACACCTAGTTCTTTCGCCGCATGCAAGGGGAAATAAGGGTCGCGTAAGGCTTGCCGCGCCAGAAAAATGAGATCGGCCTGACCGTTTTGCAGAATTTCTTCCGCTTGTTGCGCGCTCGTAATCATACCTACTGCGCTCGTCAATATGCCTGTTTCTTTCCTGATTTTTTCGGCAAAAGGCACTTGATAACCCGGGCCCGCCGGAATTTTTACGCCTGGTACCACACCGCCTGTAGAACAATCGATCAGGTCGACACCGTGGTTTTTCAGCACAGCGGCCAGTTGGACGGAGGCGTCACCATCCCAGCCGCCTTCGGCCCAGTCGGTAGCGGAAATCCGCACAAACAGGGGCAAAGTATCCGGCCAAACCGTTTTTACGGCTTCGACGATTTCCAGTAGCAGGCGGATGCGGTTTTCAAAACTGCCGCCGTAAGCGTCCGTCCGTT
>Ga0138256_10009236_pt1 | contig 10345 bp, 10 predicted proteins | sample KNB2016incub_MG_FD_105486 | JGI IMG/M metagenome (GOLD analysis project Ga0138256, IMG submission 105486) | Active sludge microbial communities from wastewater in Klosterneuburg, Austria - KNB2014incub_MG | ecosystem: Engineered > WWTP > Activated sludge > Unclassified | place: Austria... | reverse complement strand
TGGCAAAAAAGTGTGTGGGTATCAAAGAGAAATGTTACCCAAAAGCTTCGTAATCTAATCATTGAGCTGGAAATGGACAATTGGGTTGTAATTATAGAGTCGGATGATTCAAGCCTCAACTCTATAATGCTCCACGATCGTGGAAGTTCATAGCTTGCCTGATGTTTGCCCCCACTTGATTTTTCACGCAATAGTTGATAGCCTAAAATTAGTTGATAGTCTGTAGTCCTCAGTTGAAAAAAACTAAAGACTATCTGACTAAGGACTAATAACTGAATTATGTCTCTTAAAATACTTCTCGTTGATGATGAATTGGATACTGCTACGGTATTTGAGACTGTTCTTAAGCAAGGGGGATATGAGGTAACAATTGCTAATAACGGCCAGGGAGCGCTTGCATCCGTTAGGACAGAAACATTTGATCTTATTTTACTTGACCAGATGATGCCAGACATGAGCGGTAACGATGTCTTAAAGACAATTAAAGAAGATGAAGTCTTAAAAAGTATACCAGTTGCTATGCTCACTAATTTTTCACATGATGAATTAGTTAAAGAGGCATTAAATAGAGGGGCAATTGACTATATTTTGAAGTATCAGATATCACACGAGGATTTGCTCAAGAAAGTAAAAGCAATCCTAGAACACAAAGTAGGAAATAGTAACTAGTAATCAGTAACTAGAAAGATAGTGTAGACACAAGAAATAAATCATGAGTATACTATTCTATATCCTAATCACTAATTACTAATGTCTAATCACTAAATATGCAACCTGCCTCAGATACAGACTACAATTCACTTTTTTCCCAATTAATTAAAAAACAAATGCTTGTTTTGGGTCCAGACATTACGCTTGCAAAAGTAAAAAATGTAATTGGCATAACGGTTGATATAAATGGTGATGTACAAAAGATTGAGGGGGATCCTCAAAAGTTATTGCAAGGACTGATAAACCAGTTCGTCGAACTCTCAGGCATGATCGTCAAAAAGACCATGGAATCCATACTGACATCGTATCCTGGCATGATGGCGATGGCATCCTCTATGAGTACAGGAGTTCAATCATCAACAGAATCTGCACCTGTTGAGACAGCACAGACGAGCACACCAGTCAGTTCACCTGCTTCGAATAGCCTTAACCCTACAGATATAACAGTTAGTCCAACACTCCCCCCACCAGTAGAACAAAACGCACCCCTAGAAGGGCATCAAGAACCTCCTTCTATGGCTGATATGAATCTTGACAGCCTTACTATGGATCCTAAAAAGAATGACAAGATACATGAGTCCCCAACAAATTTCTCATCAGAAGAGATGCAGGATCTCAATAAAGCTCTTGAAGAACTTTCAAAAGCACCATTGAGCACAGAAGCTCCGGCTGTTGTTCAGCCTCAAGTACATAGTTAAGAATAAAGTGTTTAGGAGTCGAGTTTTAGATAACCATTTACTTTCAAATCCGTTTGTGTCTAAAATGAATAAGTATGGAATTTAATAGTGTAGAATTTTTGACCATTATAGTTAATGGTATTTCATTTATCGCTGCATTTGCAGCTATAGCTGCAGCAGTTATCATGTACCAGGTCACAAAGAAATTCGGGTCCGGGATACTAGCTCATGGATTTAAGACAATAGGCACCGGGGTTCTATTTCTTGCGCTTGGGATTATAATTGATGCAGTTAATTCATATTTCCAAATTAGTTATAGTAGTGTCTATTCAGTTGTTGTCTTTTTGATAAAAGGGGTGTGTTTTGTGGTTGGAATGTATATTATCGTTATTGGCAGTAAGAGAACCATTGACAAATTAGAGAACCTGACTAAGTAGGGAATAGTAACTAGTAATTAGTCAATAGATACTGAATTTTTTAACCTAAACCCGTAATACAAGTATATTCTTTATCCCCTAAAGTGTTTTAAGCAAGCTTGAACCACTTCGTAGTATAAGCAAGCTTGAACCACTTCGTAGTATAATCCAGTCATCGTTCGCATACGTCAACAACATAACAGCTGTGTTTTCTGACTTGCGCGAGCAAGTTCTTTGAAAACGCAGGTCAAACCCGCATAGTTGCGGGTACAGCATCGGCCTCCGAAAGGAGGGGCGGTACAAATGCGATCAGGAGAAAAATGTGATCGGTCCATGCAGGAGTATCCAAGAGTATCTCAATGGGCTTGCCTTTAGGCTTGCTCCACGAGAAATCGAGGTAGTAATGGCGCTTCATTGGAATCCGGAAGGACTCACGTCGGCCCAGATATCTACTATCATCTACAAAGTTTCCTTCCTTGAAGACAGGAGGTGCATCTGGCAACATGTTTCAAAAACAAACCAGAAATGCGCTCGCATGGGAATTCCTCCACTTATTGAAAGTGTGAGGAAGGGCAAGCGCTACTTCTTATCCGAGTTTCTTATCCGTTTACCTAGCCAGCCCTTAATTCATGCGCAACGCTAAGGAGGCAATTCTAAGTGGTATCGCCAACTCTTCCCATCTACAAGGTACGTCTGCACGAGGCAGACTTGGCCATGACAGCCGCATTGGCAACCATGGACGAGCAGAAAATACGGGATGCATCGCTGCATCTGTCAGTGATGCTCTGCCAGTATTCCACCCTCGCCATCAAGGAGGAGGATTCGCATGAACGGCGTCACATCATCGAAGCCCTCCAGAAGGCAGCAAGGGTGATGGTTCCGCAAAAGAGTCCACAAACAGTTCATTCGCACGACGGATCGACTGAAGAGCAGATGCGTACCGGCCACGCCTAAGAAAAGTCCCGTGTAGGGTATCCGCCTTCGCCGAGCTTCGGCGAGCCAAGCAAGCACCTTGGAGGTGAAAGTTGGATAAGTACAAGGTAAGAATTGCCGACTTTGATGGTGAGAACGCCTCAGGTCAGGAAGCCGTCCTCAACGATGAAGGACTCTTCGGCTACGAGATCGTAAAAATAGTACCCATCGCTACAGAGAATGTCGTGGTTAGAATGATGTATATCTTCAAGCCAAGTTCTACGCGTGGAGGCGGTTATTAAACGCTTTTCCCGTGACCTGCAGTTTTCGAATCCGCGTCCCCGCCGCGTCCGAAAGGACAAAGCGGGGCGCACCAACTAAACCCTAAACCCTAAACCCACCCCCCCACAAATACTTGATACTTAATACCTGATACGCAATACTTAATATATATGCTGCTCCAGTCCTTTTTCATGTTTGGTTTTTTGATTTTTTTGCTAACTACTGTCTATTTATATTTTGAACTTAAAAATACGAAACAAAAACACAAGAAGGAACAAAAGGAAAATTCCAGAAGACTTTTTGAATTGACCATCCTCTCAGAACTATCTGAAAAAATAGGGTATTCGTTGAGTTCAAAAGACATTGCTGCAACTATTGCCTCAACGGCTGAGAAAATTTTTCAAGTAAGCTCTGTCTCTTACGCGATTATAGAGCCTGATCATTTGGACCTAACGACGATTACCCATGAAAACATCGGACCGCACTACATACATGGTGTAAAAGAAATTATGCTTCAGGGACTTTATAACATTGATTCTAATCTAAAAAAACTTCCTGTAATTGAAAAAGCAACTGGGTCTCATATTGACCTTAAAGCCGAGCTACTAGTTGATACTTCGATACAAATTGATGCTATGCTCGCAAGTTATTTTAATATCCCACTCGTACTCAATAACCGCTTTACTGGGATAATTACAATAACCTCAAAAATTCCCCATGCCTATCAGGAAGAAGATATGAGTATGTTATATAAAATTGTAAATAAAGCCCAGCTTGCTATTGGACGTCTTGAGGATGTCATTGAGACAGAGAAGGGGAAGGTTGAGTCTTTGGTAAAAAGTTTGTCAACTGGAGAGATATTTTTCACCCTCGAAAATGGATCATTGCACTTATTTACTATAAATCGGGCTGCACTTCGATTCCTCAGGATAAAAGAAGACAACCCTGACCTTCTAAAGGTCTTATCGAGTTTTAGTCTTAAGCCAAATATAATTTCTGAGATGAAAGAAGTTATTCTTCTTAAGAAGAGCACGATTTATCGTAATGTTATTGTAGCTGACCTTAAATTTAATATTTATGTGACTCCTGTATTTTCATATGAAAGCGAAAGGATAATCGGAGTCGCTCTTACCATGCAGGATATTACCCGTGAGCACGAAACTCAAAAGATACGTGAAGGATTCACTAACATGATGATTCATGAGCTCAGAGCCCCCCTCACAGCTATAAAAGGAGCTGCTGAATTGTTATTGAGTCCAGATACGAAAGAGGAGGACCGTACAAAAATGAGGCTTATCATCAAAAATGCTTCAGAACGACTGCTTATCGATATTGATGACATGCTTGATAGTGCCAAAATTGACGCAGGAAAGCCTTTGGTAACCATGATTCCCTCAAATATCAATGATGTTATCCGCAAATCGTCAGAGGAATTGTCCTACGCAATCGAGGATAGGTCTATTTTGATAGAAAATCATCTTGATGAGAATATACCTACTTTTGACTTTGACCCTATCAGAATTGGCCAAGTAATGGCAAATTTATTGTCTAACTCCATTAAATATAGTGAACCTCATACACTCATTGAAGTTTTTTCACGGCTGAAGAGCGGGTATGTTGAGGTTGAGGTCAAAGATAGGGGAGCTGGGATCGAGCGCGACAAGATAGATAGTCTTTTCAAACCATTTTCGCAAGTAACCTTTGCTAGGAGGGAGAAAGGGACTGGGCTAGGGTTATATATCTCCCGCTCTATCCTCTCAGAGCATGATGGTAAGATCTGGTTGCATTCCGAAATAGGGAAAGGAACCTCAGTATTCTTTACAATTCCTATTCATCAAAAGAAAGAAAACTTTGAGAAACACACATTGGTAAATTGAGAATTAAGGATTAAAAAGCAAGTATCAAGCTATAAAAATGACCCTTTATTCTTTATTCTTTCACCTTTATTCTATTAAAAGGAAGGTGTTGCCACGTATGTAACGACAGTCGTGTATTGTCCTGGAGGTACTGCCGGATCAGCACCTGCTGCGTAGCTTACAGAAGTCAGACCACTTCCCGCAACGATAGCATTTCCTATTGGTCCAGTTGTATCTGAGGCTATATTTATAGGCGTAGAAGTTGTTGGCCAGCCATACTTACAAATATTTCCAGCAGACCCTGTTATATAGGTATTGCAGTTTGTGTCTGAAGCAGTCGAATTCCAGAAGGTTGTTCCAATGCCAGCGCTATAGGTATCAAGTCCGCAGGCATGAAATCCATAAAAATTCGCACCTGCTGCTGGGAATGCCTGAGGGGTAGCAGCATCAGTCAAGAAAAACCCTGTCGAAGGATTTCTCAGGTGTCCAGAAGAAGTTGCAGTCACTACATATCCTGTAGCTCCATTTGTTGTAACGGTAAGCAATTGAGCAGAAATATTGCTTATTGTTGTATCTATGGCACTGGGGGAATTTGCAAGCGTGCCCATGTTGACATCTGTCGCTGTTGCATTTATACCAGTATTGGTTAGCTCGGTCTGTAAGCAACCAGTCGTATTATTGGTGTTCACTGCAACACCATTATTTACCCCAGCAATCGTAAAAGTGAGTGATGGGTCGACATTCGCACGAACGGTAACTGACTCAATAGTTCCGACAGCCAGGGTACGGGAATCTATAACATTGTTTGATCCATCAGCTGTACTTACCTGAATCCTCCACGAGTCTGCAGTTCCCGCAGTTTGGCTGCTTTTGGTAGGATTTATAAGATACGGAGCCTGGGAGGTGCATGTGGCTCCAGCAGTAGTGCAGCCAATAAATATACTAACTTGAGTTGCAGCTGGAATAATTGCGCTTGTTGTACATGTAATTGTTGGAGCGCTGACTGTAACAGTATTGCAGTCTGTGGCGTTTGTGGACTTTACAGCTGCAGTTGAGTTTGGAAGACCATTGAATGCGAATGTTGAGGCAGAAGGCGATGCTGAATTATTGCCCGAGCCTGGATACGTAATGATTATTTTTCCTCCACTCGGAATAGCGCTTATCGTTGTGAAAGTGACAGTATGCATGGCAGTTATCGGTACTTGCAGGATGTCAGATCCAGCACCAGCTGGTGCTCCGACGCTTGAACCCAAGTAAACACTTGTTAAAGAAGCAGATTGAGAAGCAACGGGAAGACCCCCGGCTATCTGGAGCCCGCTTGAACCCTGAATGATTCGTGCCGAATCCGAAGCTAAATACCGGGACCCATTATTGAAGATTGAGAGTATACCATCCGATGAAATAGCTGCAGCAGAGAGTGGAGTTGAGGCAGAGGGACGGGAAGTTGATAGTATAAGGCTTGCGTTTGAGAGATCGTCAGCATAGAGGTTACCTGTGGTAATAAACCCACATAAAATAAAGACAAAAATAACTTTTGCCGAAAATTTCATACTATACCATTTAAGACAATATCGGTTCTATTTGTCAATGAAATCAGTTATTAGTTGTTAGGAGCAGGATCAGTTTGAAATTGATGAACTAATAACTGGTCTTAATAACGAGCAGTTAAACCTGAGGTGCTTGAGGCATTGGAGGTGCATTAGGCTGGATAGGATTGGTCTTATTCATCTTCCTCTTTCTTATGAAGTAGATGAATAGAAGTACTGCAACTACGATTGCAAGCATTACGACAGCAACGATCTTCCAAGGAAGGACAAAAAATGAGGCACTTGCAAAAAGAGTAAGGTTATTTGTAGTTCCATATGTTGCTTTCAGCTCAGCCGTATATGGTCCAAACATCAATTTTTTACCAAGTGTGTTGGTGAAATCTCGGGTTGCTTCGGGGAAGATATTGTGTTCTTCAAGAGTCTGTGTCGCGACAGTCTGACCAAATAAATTCTTAATGGTTACGGTTCCAAGGGGCCTGATATGGGAATCGCTGTAATTGATGATTTGAGTATCAATAGTGATGGGACCGTATTCTGCGAGCTTGTTAGCTGGTTGGAATTTCTTAACTGTCGCATTTTCAACAATATGTCCGTTGACTCTGACATAAAAAAGAGTTCCGACATGTGTTTCGACTCCCGTTCCGGTTCCTTGAACGCCTAATATTTCTTGTGGCTCATAAACTATTGCAGCATAATGTCCTCCTGGCCGGGCATTTTGTGGAACTTGAAGATAATAATTAATTTTTTGAGTTTGTCCAGCTGGAACAGTGAATGTATCAGGAGAAATTGCGACCCAGTTGGCAGCTGAATATTTCTGAGATAGCACATCATCTGCAAGAATGCGTGGTGTTCCGACTGAGTCCTCAACGACAAAGTCTTTAACCTGAGCTTTAAATGTGAGAGGTGTAGTACCGCCATTCACTACTTTTAATGTTCCTTCTGTCTTATCCCCTGGATCTACTTTGAATTCGTTTGCTGGTGGAACGATAGTGATTGTGCGCACGGCTTCCTGAGCAAAAATCATTTTTACGCTCAAAATAAGACCAGCACTTATCGCGGTATAAAGAATAGCTGACTTTGCTAAGTATTTTGTTTGGCACTTTCGAGCAGTAGACATATTAGGTATTAGTAACTAGTAACTAGTGATTAGGTTATTAAATAGTATAAGCATGTTTTATTTCAGCTGTCCAGACCGACTTTCTAGTTACTAATCACTAATTACTATTTCCTAAAAAGAGGGTGTTGCTACATATGTTATAACCGATTGATAGATTCCAGGGGGTAGAGAGACATCTTGGGTAGCAGCGTAAGATATTGATGTGAGTCCGCAACCTGCTGAAGCACATGATGCTCCAGTTCCGATTGGACCTGCTGATCTATTTGCGATAAGCATAGGAGCATTATTTGGCCAAGCATATTTACAAACAGGGTTTGCCCCTGGAACGTATGTATTGCAGAGTGTTGTTGCTGCTCCCTGAGTCCATCGTGGAACATCAGTATCTGCACCGCAAGGATGAAGTCCAAAGAAATGACCAGTCGCTGGGAAGACCAGAGGAGAAGTGCTGCTATTTACAAAAAAACCAGTAGATGGGTTTGAAAGAGGCCCTGATGAGGTAGCGGTTACGGAATATCCATTTGCTCCATTTGTTCTGACATCCAAAAGCTGAGCAGCAATATTGTTGAGCTTTGTGCCTGCAGAGGGTACACTTGCAAGACTTCCAAGTCCGACATCTGTGGCCGTTGATGTTATTCCAGTATTAGTTGTTTCCACCTGGAGACAGCCAGTTGTGTTTCCTGTATTGACCGCTTGTCCATCTGTTAATCCACTGATAATAAATGTAAGGCTTGGGTCAATTGTTGCACGCACAGTGACCGATTCAATCGTACCTATAGCAATGGTTGAGCTATCAATTGGATTGTTACTTGCATCAGTTGAGGCAATACCCACCCTCCATATGTCAGCGCCTGCTGCTGTTGAATTTGTTTTTGTAGGATTGATCAAAGTCGGTGACTGCGTTGTGCACGCAGAACCTGTTATCGCAGTACAACCAATGAATACTGTTATGGCAGTGCCCGCGCTTTGGATAGCTCCTGTAACTAGGGTAATAGTTGGGATACCGCTTGACGAGATTGTGATAGAGCCACTACAGGCAGTTGTTGGGAAACATTTGACACTTCCTGAAGCTAGATTGTTAAAGGAGAATGTTGTTGCAGATGGAGAAGCGAGGTTTGTGAAAGTTCCAGGATAGGTGATTAGAATTTTTCCTCCACTGGGTATTGGAGAATTTGGGGTAAAGCCAATCTGATGCATAGCAGTCACAGGAACAACAAGGATATCAGCACCAACACCAGCAAGCACGGATAGTCCATTTGTTAGAAAAACCTTCAAAAGATCTGCTGATTGCGATGCTACATTAAGACCTGTATTTGATGTACCTGCAGTTCTTACTACTTTTGCTGAATCCGAGGCTAAGAATCTGGAACCATTATTGAAAATATTCAAAACACTATCATTGACAGATCCCAATGAGGTGAATGGACTTGCTGCTGACGGTCGGGAAGTAGTCAGAGTTGCGCTTGAGGAAGAGAAAGATAGAGCATGGGTCTGCTTTGTATTCAATGAAAAGACAAACAGCAAAACAGAAAGAACAAGAAGCCCTTTTTTGAAGCTGAACGAATACAATAAGTCCATATTAATATAATACGTACATTACTATTAAAAACAGAATAGTTTGACTATGTCAACAGGTAACATAAATCAATTATCAGGAATAGGAATAGTTTGCTTTATATACTTTACTGCTCCTGACAACTACTAACTAATAACTGACTTTACCATTTATCCAAAAACCAGTCGTGATGCATTTTTTTCTTACGCCTCAAAAAGTCTATAAAAATTACCCAAATCCTTAATTTTAGCTTATACAATAAGAAGCCAATTGCTACGAGAAAACCTAGTGCGATAAGTAAAAATGGAAGAAGGTTGAAGGGGACAGCTTTTTTTACCTTCCCAATTGTTTTTTTGCCCTCATTTGTGATTTGTTGGCCAACTGACAAGGATTCAAGGACAACCTCATTTGTAGGATCCAATGATTTTTTATCGTTAAGTTCCGCGGATGTTGTTATTCTGAAAATTCCCTCAGGCACGTTTTTATATGTGTAACTGTAAAAACCGGTCGTATCTGCCGTGAGCGTCACAACCTCTCCTTCTATATATAAGTAGACAGTTGCACCAGGCATGGAGTATCCATATATAATTGCATCCTGACCTGCGTTGATTTGTTTTTTGGAAAGACCGATCGTTGGTGGAAGAAATATATCGTTTTTTGTGATGTCAGAATTTATAGGACCGTCAAGTGTTATACATGCTTCTGATTCTCCAATTCTTTTGAAATCGACCGCTTGAAAACAATAGGTCAGAACTGAGCTATTAATCAATATGTTTGATATAGAAAAATACCCATTTGCATCAGCAGTTGTTGATGCCAGAAATACACCATTTTGAGTTTTGAGAACGATTGATGCATAGGGGGACTGATATCCATTCACAGTCAGATGATAGGTTCCCACGGTCGCTGTCACGACTGACGATTTGGATTGGGAGAACTGAGGGAAGAGGGTAGCTCCAAAAACCTGACCGATCAAAAGTATAAAAAACAATCCAAAAACAATAATTATTGGAAAGTTTTTTAGCTTTTTTGAAGCAAATTTGTGAAGCCGCATATCTTTAGTATCAAGTATTTAGAAATAAGTATCAAGTGCGCCGAATTTGAAGCTGATAATATCCTGTGACTTAAATGCAAAGAATTTAGTCCCATAGTTTTTGATTTTGATTGTTTTTTGGTATAATATCTGTCTTGGCGCATTGCGCGGCCTGATTGTTATTGCATATCAGAGACGCGTCCTGCGTCTTCGTACATTAACAACAGGTCAGTTAACGAAAC
>Ga0138256_10009234_pt1 | contig 10345 bp, 8 predicted proteins | sample KNB2016incub_MG_FD_105486 | JGI IMG/M metagenome (GOLD analysis project Ga0138256, IMG submission 105486) | Active sludge microbial communities from wastewater in Klosterneuburg, Austria - KNB2014incub_MG | ecosystem: Engineered > WWTP > Activated sludge > Unclassified | place: Austria... | reverse complement strand
CCACGCCCAACTCCGCAAGGTCACCAAGACCAAGCGCGTCTTCGATGGCGACAAGGCATTGCTCAAGCTCCTATACCTGGTGCAGCAACGCATCGCCAACGAGCAATGGGCCAACCCCCTGCTAAACTGGCGAACCATATACTTGAGCATCGAGATACTCTTCAAAGACCGCTTGACACACTTAGATTAACAGACCCTGGCAACCCAAAAGTTCGTTGAGTATTACCTGAATTCCATTTCCATTGAGCCTTGGGTAACCGGTGCCGCACAGCCGAAACTCAATCAGAAAGCGCTTCACTCAATACCGATCCCCCTTCCGCCCCTCCCCGAACAGCAGCGCATTGTAGCGGAGCTTGTGGAAGAGCGCGCGCTGGTGGCGGCGAGCAAGGCGCTGGTGGAGAAGCTGGAGGCGAAGGTGCGGGAGCGCGTGGCGCGGGTGTGGGGTGTTGCAGAACCTGTACTTGAACGTTAACCCATGAGCGAACCCCTCACCATCATCCCCGAGGCCAACCATGCCCTGCGCATGGATCTGTACGAATTCGCGCAGTTGAAGCAGGAGCACCTCGGGCCGCGCATATTGGAAGCCATACAGGGCGGCGATGTGGTGTTCTTCGTGCTGGTTACCCGCAAGGTGGGCGCGGTGGGCGAACCCCCCATCACGGCAGAGGACCTGGCGCTGATGCAGCTGCCGGACGGCAGATCCATCGCCATCATCCTCGCATCCACCAAGCTCACCCCGGACAACCTGTCCACCGGGCTGGAGGCGCGTGGCGTGTATGTGCGGCAACTGTCCTCCAAGGTGCTGTTGGAGCTGTGCCTTCAACGCGGCATCAAGGCCATTGAACTGGATGGCGGCGTGACCACGGAAGTGCTCATCGGCCCGATCGGCCACGACGACGCGTTGGAGGTGGTGGTGGTGCCCCGGGAGTCCCGCGCACCGTGAACGGCGCGGTGACCCCTACCGCAACCCATACTCCCACAGGAACTCCACCATTCCCTCCCGGCTGTGGCGGCCGATGCGCGCTACCACCGCTGGTCGCATTGCATCCACACCGATCCCGGTGTTGGACCGAATAGTATTCGCGATCGCTACATGGGACGCACGCGGACCGCATGCGCTTTATTCCTCCGCAGAGTCTTCGTTTCGAGACCCACGTTCTTCGCCGTGATCGCAGGGTCCTTTGCGCGAGATCCTGCGCCGGGAATGGTACCAATTTCCAATATTCGTTCACATGTTCTGGAAGTCGATCGTCTTTTGGTTCGTGCTGATGGTGCTGGCCATCGTGAATGGCACCGTGCGTGTGAAGTTCATCATACCTGCTGTCGGCGAGACCCTTGGTCTGGTCATCAGCACCCTCTTATTGTGCGCGTTGATCCTGTTCGCCACAGGGCTCGGCATCGGATGGATCGGTGCAACAACGACGTGGCAGGCGTGGTCCGTGGGACTGCTCTGGCTGGGGATGACGCTTGCTTTCGAGTTCGGAGCCGGGCATTACCTCTTCAAAAAGTCGTGGCACGAACTGCTCTTGGACTACGACCTGCTAAAAGGCCGCATCTGGGTGCTTGTGCCGATCGTTACGCTCCTGGCACCGTGGATCATGGCCAAACTGCGTGGACTGCTCGGTGTTTGAATGAACGTCGAAATTCCGTCAGACCCAGTGGTCCGGTGGCGTTTCGTGAAGCGGTGAACGTGCGCGCGTATCTGCGCGTTAACCCATTTCAGGACGGGTCATCTCGTTGACGAGAGCCTGCGAAAGCGGTCCTGCACATCGCCCGCCGATTCCCCAACTCCGCCTGGTGCGCAGTAAGGGGCCGCACGCGTGTTCGAGAGCTTGAGCGGAATCTGCATCGCGACCAGCGTGTAACGCAAGCGGTACGGGCAGCAACGGTCTACTGTGCCCGACGTGTTCACATCCGCGCACCCGCGCCGATGTACGTCCGGTAGCCCTCCGGAACAGGCGCCCTCCATCCTGCTCTCCCCCTGAACGCACGGAAGCTCCGATCGTCCATCTGTTCAACATCCTATCCATCACAACAAGAACCGACCACACATGACAGACCTCACTTACCAAGACGCTAAAAAGCGATTCGATGAGATCCGCGAAGAGATCAAGAAACTTCAATTGGAAGCCGAACAGATCATGCTTGCACATCAAGGCCAGGACAAGCCTTTAGGTAAGGGCCAATGTGCCTACCACGATAGATGTCATTGTGAGGAATATCATTCCAGCGGTGAACCTGCGGTTTGTGGTAGTATTTACAAGGATACATGGTGTGGACACTATGCGTCAGACCATGCATTCTAGGCCCGCGCGGGGTCTCCCGCTTCGGGGTCCCTGCGTATGGCATGTCGCTATCGGGGCGCCCCTACCTTCCGTTGCCGCCACCAACAGAGCCAGTAGGCCCCCCACTTCCCTACCCTGTCCAGTGCGGTCCGCACCCCACGCGCCATTTTCTTGAACGCGCTCGGCGTCACCCGTATTGGCTATTCTCCTCCCCGCGCTCTTATTCCCCGCGTGCGTTCCTCAATTCTCCCACAGACCGCACGGCGTCCTTGCGCAGCTAGCTTCGTACCTCTCAACACACCCCCCCATGACCACCCATCTGTTCTCTTCGCTTATGGCGGTGTGCGCCATCGGCCTTGCCACCAGCCACGCACAGGATCAGCCGTATCGGGTGGCACATCGTTTCAATGTACCGGGCGACGGTCGCTGGGACCTGCTCGCCGTGGACGAAGCGACGAGCAGGATCTTCCTCTCGCACGGCACGGAAACCAACATCGTGGACGAACGCACGGGCGAGTTGCTGGGCACCGTGCCCGATACCAAGGGCGTGCATGGCGTGGCCATCGCACCGGGCATGAAGAAGGGCTACATCAGTTGCGGCAAGGATTCATCGGTCGTGGTCTTCGACCTCGATACCTATAAGGTGCTCGGCCACGTGCAAGCGACCGGCGGCAGTCCGGATGCCATTGTGTTCGAACCCTTCTCGAATAGGGTGGTGGTCTTCAACGCACACGGTTCCAACGCCACCGTCATTGATCCGAGGACCGATGCGGTGGTGACCACCATCGCGTTGGAAGGAAAGCCCGAGCTCTGCGCGAGCGATGGTGCGGGACACCTGTACGTGAACCTGGAGGACAAGAGCAGCATCTGCGTGATCAGCACCGCCACATGGAACGTGGAAAGCTGCTGGCCCATCGCACCGGGTGAGGGACCCAGCGGCCTGGCCTTGGACAATGCCACGCACCGGTTGTTCGCCGTGTGCGAGAACAAGATGATGGTGGTGGTGGATGCGGTGAGCGGGAAGGTCATTACCACCTTGCCCATCGGCGAGCGGGTCGATGGCGCCGCGTTCGATCCCGGCAACAAGCGCGTCTATGCCTCCAATGGCGAAGGCAGCTTGACGGTGGTGCAACAGGATGCCGCGGACGCGTACCACGTGCTCGCCACATTGCCCACGCAGAAGGGCGCCAAGACCCTCGCCCTCGATACGCGCACGCACCATGTCCTTCTGCCCACGGCGGAGTTCAGCCCCGCGCCGGAGCCCACCAAGGACGACCCGAAGCCGCGCCCCAGCGTGAAGCCCGGCACCTTTGTGGTGTTGGATGTGGAGCCCGTGAAGTAGACGATCCGTCTCTGCTGGTGCTTGCGACGGCCTCTCTCTTGGTTGTTCGCGCGGAACACCTTGGCCAACCCATCGCGGCCCCCTCACCCCCCTACCCTATCCAACGCGGTCCGCACCCCCCGCGTCCTCTTCCGGAACGCGCTCGGCGTCATCCCCGTAAGCTGCTTGAATTGCGCACTGAGGTGCGCCGCACTGCTGAATCCCGTGGCGAAGGCGATCTCCGAAAAGGTCTTCTCGTCGTAGCGGATCAGCTCCTTCACGCGCTCCAGGCGTTGCAAGAGGAAGTAGTGTTCCAGGGTGATCCCCTCCACTTCGCTGAACAATTTGCTCACGCTCGAGAGCTCACGATGCACGGTGTCCTGCACCAGCTGGGCGAGTTCCACGCGCCGGCCTTCGCTGTGGTGTACCTGCGTGATGATCGCCGCTTTCACCCGTGTAATGATCGCGGAGTCGCGGTCCTCCACCAGATCGAAACCCGCTGCGCGCAGTTGCACGGCCAACCGATGAAGCATCTCTTCGTTCGGGGTGGACGCCAACTCCACTTCGCCCAATGCCACGCGTACGGTTTCCAGCGGTACGCCATCCACGATGCGTTGCACCGCTGCGATGCAGCGATCGCAGACCATGTTGCGGATGACAAGCGTATGCGCCAATGCTCACCGGTTCGTAAAGCGCCATTCCGCGCTGCGACCATTCCGATCACCGACGCGAAGGATGTACACGGCGGCGGGGAGCGCAGCCATGCGCACGCGACCGTTGCGCACCGGTCCGGTATGCACGCGCTTTCCGTGCATGTCAAACACCTCGGCGGTGGTCCATGCGCCACCACCCACGACCACACTGTTGTCCGTCGGATCGAAGCGGAAGGGTGTGTCGCTCGCAAACGCATCATCGATCCCCACGCCGCTCTGGATCACCGCTCTGCGGTAGCGCACCTGGTTGGTGCCTGCCTCGCCCCACACGATGTGGAAGGCGCCGTTGGCGTATGCGATGTCCGGCGTGCGCTGCGTTCCGGTCATGTCCACGTTCACGAGTTCCGCTACGCTCAGTCCGTTCACACCGGTCACGCTCCAACTGAAGAAGATGTCGCGCGCGCCATTGTTGTAATTCTCCCACACCACGCCAAGGGTATCCCCGTTCCCGGCGATGCGCGGAAAATTCTGTTGCACCCCGGAGGCTTCCCCGGGCATCACAAAGCGCTGCGCGCCGACGGAAAGATCCGCGGCTAAGGCGGTTCCGATATGGACCTTGGTGCCGTTGCTCGCACCGGACATCCATACATAGCGCACGCTATCGCCCACGAGGTAGCCTCCGGGGCCGCTGCTCGGGCAGGCATTCAGCACCCAGCCCGTGGCATCCACTTCATTCCCCACGGGAAAGGACTGTCCACCATCCAACGACGTGGCACCCCAGATCACCCGGATGTTGGAGCCCGCATTGCGATACAACGCGACCGCCCTGTTGTCGTCCGCGATAATCTGGTTCGGGCAACAATCGCAAACCTCGCCCGGAGCATACGGCGTACTGATCTGCACCGGTGACATGAAGGCACCGCCCATCATGTGCGTGACCACTTGTCGCGCACCGTTCCAACCGCCATCGAACTGCATGTACTGCACCACGGGCACGTCCGGGTTGCTCAACGCGATGGTGGGGAAACGGGAGACGAGGCCATCGAACGGATCCACGCGAACAGTATCGCCCCAGGTGTAACCGCCGTCATCGGAACGTCGTGCATACACCGGCTTGGTCTCTTCCGGTGTGGCCTTCATCACCACCCACACGGTATTGCCTACCGCGGCAATGCTGCTGCCCATCCAATCCGCCACCGCCGGCACACAACCGGGCGTGCTTACTTCCATGGCGCTGGTGAATCCGGTGCCGCTTCCGATGGCCACATAGTTCCGTGCCGGGCCACTTGCACCCCAGAGCACCACCGGGGCGCCGGTGGCGTTCAGTGCGATGCGCGGGCGAAGCATGCCTTGCGATGGCGTGTTGCAATCCACCGGTGCTTCCCACGCGATGGTCGGCGTTTGCGCGAACGCGGCTAGTGAAATGAACGAGGCGACGGCTAGTGTGATGGTTCTCATCCTGTGTTCCGTGTTGCAAGGATCATTCGATCCGATCAAGGTACTCTTCCTGTTGATCCTACTTCGCCCGCATCCTGTTGCCACGCGCTTCATGCGTGACCTCAGTGAGACCCAGCGCTTCCATCAAAGGGGGCAGGTACACCCCGAAGCGACCGCGCAATCCTTTCTTCAAGCCGTACCACCCTTTCACCGGATTCTTCGGCGATCGGCCCCACGCTTCCACGGTGCCTTCCTTGACGGGCTTCTGTTCATCGGCTCCGCCGAGGTCCATCCAATCGCCGTGCTTCTTCAACATGCTGTGCAGGTCGGTGATCGCAGAGAGGTCATAGAGCAGGACGGTCTTGCCGACGGTACAGACCAGCACCTCTTGCTTGCCTGTGCTGAGCGAAGTCGAAGCATCCTTCTCCTCCACATGCATGGTGTATTCCGACGAGCCCGGAGGCGTCTTCAGTTTCCAGGGGTTGTCCTTGCCGCGCTTTTCCATAGTTGGGTTGTTGTGGTACGAAGGTCGGAACACATGGCTCGGGACTCGATCGTGTCCGTATGGTCCACAGATGACACAGATAGCACAGATAACCCGCTGTCGCGGGCAGAACAGCCACCGGGGGTCTTCCGCACCGCAGCATCTGCGCCATCTGTGGATGACCCATTGCTCGGCTTTGCGATGACACAGATAGCGCAGATGGCCCGCTGTCGCGGGCAGAACAGCCACCGGGGGTCTTCCGCACCGCAGCATCTGCGACATCTGCGCCATCTGTGGATGACCCATTGCACGGCTTTGCGGATCATCGATCAGGACCGATCGTGATGGACGGTGCCGACCCAACCCAGACCCCCTATCCGCCTACCCCTGCGGGGATCCCTCCACGAAGCAGGCTACTTGCCGGGATCCGAATTCCGCCTACATTCGTCCCCGCCCAACGGCCGGGGCGTTCTTTGGCGAGAGCTCCACGGCACAGGCAAGGACAAACACAAACCCAGTCAGTAGAACTCATGAACATTTATGTCGCCAACGTGCCTTACACTGTGAGGGACCAGGAATTGCGTGAACTCTTCGAACCATTCGGCGAGGTCACATCGGCCAAGATCATCATGGACAAGGCCACCAACCGGAGCCGTGGTTTCGGCTTCGTGGAAATGGCCAACGATGATGCGGGTCGCGCAGGTATCGAGGGCACCAACGGCAAGAATTTCCACGGCCGCGACCTCGTGGTGAACGAGGCCCGCCCGCGTACCGAAGGCGATCGTCCTTCGTTCCGTGGTGGTGGTGGAGACCGTGGCGGTGATCGCGGCGGCTACCGCAGCGATCGCGGCGGCGGCGGCGGCGGTGGATACCGCGACCGTGACGACCGCCCGCGTCGGGATGAGTACTAGGACCAATTGACACAACAGAGATGGAGGCCCCGCGCAAGTGGGGCCTCTTCCGTTGGTGGTGTTCCCAAAAGATGTTGATCACCTTGAACCATTGTACCCGACCGGGGTCCGAAACACCGCGCGAGCCACATGGCCCGGGTACTTTTGCCGCCATGCCCTTTCGCTACGTCCTGCTTTTCCTTTTCCTCACCGGGGCGATGTCCTTGCTGGCCCAACGACCGAACGGCATGGGCCGGCCCGGTGGTGCGCCTGCGATCGGGCGCGTCTATGGCCGCGTGCTCGATGCCAGCACCGGCAAGGGCGCCGAGTTCACCACGGTGGTGGTGCGCTCCATGCGCAAGGACAGCATCCTCGGCGGATGCATTTCGCGGAGCAACGGCGACTTCGAAGTGGAGAAACTGCCCGTGGGTCCACCGCTGAAGGTGACCATCAGCTTCATCGGTTTCAAGCCGTGGACACAGCAAGTGCAACTGACGCGTGAGCGCATGGAACTGGATCTGGGCAACATCAGTTTGGAGCCGGATGCGGAGCTGCTGAAGGAAGTGGAAGTGGTGGGCGAGAAGAGCACCATGGTGATGATGGTGGATCGCCGCGTCTTCAATGTGGAGAAGGACCTGAGCACCCAAGGCGGCACCGGTGTGGATGTGATGAAGAACGTGCCCGGCCTGAGCGTGGACCTGGACGGTAACGTGCAGATGCGCGGTGCCTCGCCGCAGATCCTGATCGATGGCAGACCTTCTTCCATCACCTTGGAACAGATCCCGGCGGAGGACATCGAACGCGTGGAGGTGATCACCAATCCGTCGGTGGCCTTCGATGCGAACACCACCGGCGGCATCATCAACATCGTGCAGAAGAAGAACACAAGACCCGGTTACTTCGGCCAGGTACAAGGTGGCCTGGGTACGAACGATCGCGTGCAAGGCGGTGCCAACCTGAACATGAAGGAAGGGCGTTGGGCCTTCAGCCTCGGCGCCAATTACAACACGGGCGAGAACACCACGGATGGCAACTCCGATCGCGTGGAACGGAACAACGGCACAACGACCGGTTTCTTCGATCAGGACACCGATTCGCGTAGTCGGCGCACCATGAACGGCGGACGGCTCGGGATAGACTGGCAGGTGAGCAACCGCAACCTGATCACCTTCTCCCAGAGTTATCGCACACACGACATGGAAAGCGATGATGCCCTGGCCTCCACCCTCTTGAATGCGGACCGCACGTTGTTGAACTCCGGCACGCAATACAACCGCACCAACTCGGACCACCTCAGCTACAGTTCACAAGTGGGTTTCCGGCGGAAGTCGCCGAAGGAAGGGCGCGAGTGGAATGCGGACCTCACGTACAACCGATCGCGCAGGAACAGCGTGGCGAACTTCGATCAGTACACCTTCGGCACCGATGGTGCGAATGAGGTGTACAGCCCGCGCTTGCAAGAGAATCAAGGTGGAAGCACGAACGAGCAGATCTCCCTCCAAGCGGACTTCACCGAACCCTTGGGTGAGCGCAACAAGTTGGAGTACGGCATGAAGGCGAATTGGAAGCTGGACAACACCTACCTCGATGTCTTCGTGAGTTCGCCACTCGTGGGTACGTTCGTCAAGGACACATCGCTGACGAATGATTACGGCATCACCGACATCATCAATGCCGCGTACGTGAACTGGTCGCACCGCCTGACCGACCGTTGGTCCCTGCAGACCGGATTCCGTTTCGAGCAGACGTGGTTCGAAACGAAACTCCGCGGCAAGGACATCACCTTCAGTTACAAATACCCGGACGGGACGGAGAACCTGGCGAAGGCGCTCTTCCCGGCGCTCTACCTCTCGCGCAAATGGGATGGCAGCTTGCGCGAAGTGCAGGTGAACGTATCGCGCAAGATCAGTCGCCCGAACTTCTGGCAGATCATGCCCTTCATCATGTACAGCGATAGCCGCAACGTGCGGATCGGCAACCCTGCATTGGCCCCGGAACTCAGCACACTGGCCGAGGTGAACCACCTCCTCCCCTTCCTGAAGAGCAAAGGCACGTGGCTCACCAGCGCGTTCGGCCGCTACACGCAGGACGTGATCACGAGCTATGCGACGCCCTTGCATTCGGACACCACACTCCTGTTGAACACCTTCGTGAACGGCAGCTACAGCTCGAGCGTTGGCTGGGAGAACATCGTGAAGATCGAACCGGTGAAGGGACTTCAATTCACCATGAGCGGCACGATCCAGTACACCGACGTGGCGTTGGGGAATTCACAGGGCAACACGCGGAACACCGGCACGAACTGGAACGCGAAGACCATGGTGGCCTGGCGCTTCCAGAAGGATTGGAACCTGCAATTGAACGGCGAATACGAAAGCCCGCGCGTGCAACCCCAAGGAAGGAGTCTGGCACAATACGGCTTGGATGCTTCGGTGAGCCATGACTTCACGAAGAAACTGAGCGGCGTACTGATGGTGAACGATGTGTTCTACACGCGGCGCTGGGGCAACATCATCGATACGCCGAGCCTGTACCAGGAGAGCTTCCGCAGACGCGAGATGCGCTTCGTGCGCTTCACCCTCACATGGAAGTTCGGCGAGCAGAACACCTCGCTCTTCCGCAAGCGCAACCAGCAACGTCCTGAACCGGGCGCTGGTGGTGGCGATATGGAGATGTGATCAGAGCGGCACCACCTCGAACTGCGGGCATCCGGTCTGGCCTTGCGGCCCATAGAACTCGATGCCACGCAGCTTGAAGAAGAAGCCTTCCGCGTCCTGCACGATGTAGGAACGACGCGGAACGATGCTGTAGCTGCTCGTCTCGAAGGAGTACACCTTCCAATCATACCCGATGGCGTTGCGTTCACCCGTGAATGGCGAGGACAACGTATCGCTCAACACCACCGCAGCGAAGTCCATTCCATCGATCTCCGCCACGCGCACACTGTGCGGTGTGAGCATTCCCGCCACGAGGTACGGTAGGTAGGGCTCGTAGAACTGGTGGGTGTACTGCGTGATGCAGAAGTCCCATGCACCGATGACCGGTTCCACAGGAAGCACGCCGGTGGAGAATGAGAAGCTGGTGTGCTCGCGTAGGGGGTCCTTGTCCACGGTGAAGGTGGTCCGTCCGCTGCCATCCAATTGCGCGCACTCGATCGAATAGGCGGTTGTCGAAACGCCGATCATCCGCAACATGATCGGATCCAAGGACTCCCCATTGGCACCGTACCCGCGATCGATGAGGTACACATGACCGGCGCCACGCCAATCGCCGAT
>Ga0138256_10009233_pt1 | contig 10348 bp, 9 predicted proteins | sample KNB2016incub_MG_FD_105486 | JGI IMG/M metagenome (GOLD analysis project Ga0138256, IMG submission 105486) | Active sludge microbial communities from wastewater in Klosterneuburg, Austria - KNB2014incub_MG | ecosystem: Engineered > WWTP > Activated sludge > Unclassified | place: Austria... | reverse complement strand
GACGCCGACGCAGCCGGCCATCGCGGTATGCGCGCCGATGCGCACGTTGTGGCCGATCTGTATCTGGTTGTCGAGCTTGACGCCGTCCTCGATCACGGTGTCGTCCAGGGCGCCGCGGTCGATGGTGGTGTTGGCGCCGATTTCGACGTCGTCGCCGATGAGCACGCCGCCGATTTGCGGGATCTTGGTCCACTCGCCCGTGGCCTCGCGCGCGAAGCCGAAGCCATCGGCACCGATCACCGCGCCGGCATGGATGATGGCACGCAGGCCGATGCGGCAGCCGGCGTAGACGGTCACGTTTGCATGCAGCAGCGAGCCGGCGCCGATTATCGCGTGCTCCCCGATCACGCAGCCGGCGCCGATCACCGCTCCCTCGCCGATGCGCGCCTCGGCCGCGACGACGGCGGACGGATGGATCGCGACGGCCGGCGCGACGCGCGGGTTGAGCAGCTGCGCGACACGGGCGAAGTAGGCGTAGGGATTGTCACTGAGGATGCGGTTGCCGCAAAATCCGCCGGCGTCAGCCGGCGAGAGGATCACCGCACCGGCACGCGTGCTCTCCAGTCCGGCACGATAGCGCGGGTTGGCGAGGAAGGCGATTTCGTCCGGACCGGCGCGTTCGAGCGTCGCCACCTGCCGGATGCGCAGCCCGCCGTCGCCGGCCAGCTCGCCGCCGAACCGCCCGACGATCCGGTCGAGTCGGACGCCGTCTTCGTCGTCGTCCCCGCCGTCAGCCATGCCGCGGGATCACTTGCCCGGCGCGTCGGCCAGTGCCTTGATGACCTTGTCCGTGATGTCGATGCGCGGGTTCGCGTACACCGCCTCCTGCAGGATCACGTCGTACTTCTCCGCCTCCGCGATCTGCTTGATCGCCTTGTTGGCGCGCTCCAGCACGGAGGCCAGTTCCTCGTTGCGGCGCTGATTCAGGTCCTCGCGGAACTCGCGCTGCTTGCGCTGGAACTCGCGCGTCAGGTCGTTGAATTCACGCTCCTTGTTGCGCTTGTCGGCTTCCGACATGGTGAGCGCGTTTTTCTCCATGGCCTCCTGCGAGGTCTGGAGCTGCTTCGCCATGCGCTGCAGATCCTGATCGCGCTTCTCGAACTCCTTTTCGAGCTTCTTCAGCGACTTCAACGCCGGCGCCGCATCGCGCATCACCCGCTCCGAGTTGACGTAACCGATCTTGATTTCCGCCGCCACCACCGGGGTCGCCACCGCGAGGAACCCGGCGGACAGGGCGGCAATGCCGAGTTTTCTTAACATAGATCTCCTGCCTCAAAATGACTCAAAACGTCGTTCCCATCTGGAACTGGAACCGCTCCGACTTGTCGCCGCTCTTCTTGTTGATGGGCTGGGCGATGCTGAACTTGAGCGGACCCAGCGGGGACGACCACGCAACGGACAAACCCGTACTGTAGCGCATATCGCCCAGGCTGAGTTTCTGGCCGCTGCCCCAGACCTGACCGCCGTCGATGAACGCACCGATGCGCAGCGAACGGTCGAGTCCGAGGCCGGGCAGCGGCGTGAGAAATTCAACGGTTCCGACCAGCCGCCGGTTGCCGCCGAGGACCTCGTCCGTGGGGTTGCCACTGGCGTCGACGTCGCGCGGACCGAGGGTGGCGGTCTTGTAGCCACGCACCGAGCCGATGCCGCCGGCGAAGAAATTGCGGAAGAAGGGCAGCGGTTTGCCGCCGTAGCCATTGCCGAAGCCGAACTCCCCGTTAACCATCACCGTGGTGTCGCGCGAAAGCGGGAAGAAACGCTGGGCCTGGAAGTTGGCCTTGTAGAAATGCAGGGATCCGCCCGGCAAGCCGACCTCGCCGTAGGCCCGCAGCAAGGTGCCCTTGGTCGTGTAGATCAGGCTGTCGCGCTCGTCGCGCGCCCAGTTGGTGTTGAGCAGCAGCGTCGTGTTCGACGCACCGAAATCCCGCACGAAATTGATGTAACGCTGTGGGCTGTTGTCGAAGGTGGTGACCTTGGTCGAATCGAGGGACAGACCGACGCCGATCGAATTGTCTTCCGCAATCGGGAAACCGTAGCGCACGCCGAAACCGGCCGACGAGGTCTTGTACTGACCGACCGAGAGGGACGTCGGATCGGTATTCCGCTTGTACACATCGAAGCCGCGGCTGATGCCGTCCACCGTGTGGTAGGGATCGGTATAGGAAACCGAGTAGACCTTGTTCAGCTTGCCGCTATTGGCGTTGACCGACAGGTGCTTGCCGCTGCCGAAGATGTTGTTCTGCGAGACAGAGCCGGAGACGACCAGCTTGTCCGAACTGGAAAAGCCGGCACCGAGCATGATGTTGCCGGTCGGCTTCTCCTTGACGTTGAAGTTCACATCGACCTGGTCGGTTGCGCCGACCACGGCCGGCGTCTCGACGTTCACCTCGTCGAAGTAGCCGAGCTTGTCGACGCGGGTGCGCGACTTGTTGATTTTCTCGCCGTCGTACCAGGCGCCCTCCATCTGGCGCATTTCGCGCCGGATCACTTCGTCGCGCGTGCGCGTATTGCCGCTGACGTTCAATCGCCGCACGTAGACGCGCCGGCCCGGGTCGATGAAGATCGTGAAGGCAACCTGGCGCTTCTCCTTGTCCACTTCCGGCGCCGCGTTGACGTTGGCGAAGGCGTAGCCTTCGTTGCCGAGCTTCTCGCTGATCCGCTTGGTCGTCTCGGTCAGTCGCTCGCGGGAAAAGGCCTCGCCCGGGCGGATCGTCACCAGCGCGCGAAGCTCTTCCTCCGGCAGCAGCAAGTCCCCCGCCAGCTTGACCGACGAAACCTGGTACGTTTCCCCTTCGGTGACGTTGATCGTGATGTAGATGTCCTGCTTGTCCGGACTGATCGAGACCTGCGTCGATTCGACATTGAACTCGAGGTAGCCGCGATCCAGGTAGAAGGAACGCAGCGCTTCGATGTCCGCCGACAGCTTTTGCTTGGAGTACTGGTCGTTCTTCGTATACCAGGTCATCCAGCCGGGCGTGCGCAGCGCAAAAAGATCGAGGAGGACCTTCTCGGGAAAGGCTTGGACGCCGACCAGGTTGAGTTGCCGGATCTTCGCGATCGACCCCTCGTCGACAGCGAAATTGATGCCGACTCGGTTGCGTTCGAGCGGCGTGACCGTCGTCGTGACGTTCACGGCATAGAGGCCCTTGCTGAGGTACTGGCGCTTCAACTCCTGCTCGGCGCGATCGAGCATCGAACGGTCGAAAATGCGCGATTCGGCCAAGCCGATCTCCTTGAGGCCCTTCTTCAGCGCGTCCTTATCGAACTCCTTGATGCCTACGAACTCGACCCGCGCGATCGCCGGCCGCTCGTCGAGCACCACGACAAGCACGTCGCGATCGACCTCGATGCGCACATCCTTGAAAAAGCCGGTGGCGAACAGCGCCTTGATCGCCTGCGCCGCCTTCTCGTCGGTCATGGTCTCGCCGACCTTCACCGGCAGGTAGCTGAAGACCGTGCCCGCCTCGGTGCGCTGAATCCCTTCGACGCGGATGTCCTTGACGACGAACGGATCGAATCCGAACGCCGCGGCTGAAAACAGGGCGCCGAGCAGGCCGGAAAGGATTTTCTTTTTCATTGGGTCAGCCGGAAATGAGCCGGGAAAAATCGAGCCGGACGATGTCGTTATAGAAGGCAAAGGCCATCAGCATGGCCAGCAACGCCAGCCCGATCTGTTGCCCGATTTCCATCACGCGTTCGGAAACCGGCCCGCCCTTGATCAGCTCGACAATATAATACATCAGGTGCCCCCCATCCAATAATGGGATCGGCAGCAGGTTCAGCACGCCGAGGCTGATGCTGATCAGTGCCAGGAACTTGATGTAATAGGACAGGCCGAGCCGCGCCGACTGGCCCGCGTAGTCCGCGATCGTGATCGGCCCGCTCAGGTTCTTCAGCGAGATGTCGCCGGTGATCATGCGGCCGATCATCTGCAGGCTGAAGACCGAGGTTTCCCAAGTCTGCGCGACGGCCTTCGGCAGCGCCTCGGCGGCGCCGTAGCTGACCAGGATCGTTATCGCATCCCGTCCCAGGTCGGTTTCCAGTGCCGCGACGCCGATCCGCCCGACGCGGCGCCCGCGGTCGTCCGCCTCCGCCGGGACGATCCGCAGCAGCCGCCTCTCGCCGCCGCGCAGGACCTCGATCTCGATCGCGCGCCCCGCCGCGGCGCCGACGATCGCCACGACGCGACCCCAGTGCTCAACGTTTTCGCCATCGATGGCGGCGATCCGGTCGCCCTCGCGCAACCCGGCGGCTTCGGCCACGCTGCCGGGCAGAACCTTGCCGATGACCGCCGGCAACTGCGGCCGGAAGAAACGGAAACCGAGTTGCGCCAGGACGTCGCCTTCCAGGTCGTCCGCCGAAATGCCGGCAAGGTCCACGCGTCGGTGCGAAATTTCGCGATTGCGGTTGATCGTCTCGACAACGACCGGGCGGCGGTCCAGCGCGCGCTGCAGCATCACCCAGCGGAATTCGGTCCAGGTTGCCACCGCCCGCTGGTCCACGCTACGCACCAGATCGCCTTCGGCAAATCCGGCCCGTGCTGCCGCCGATTCCGCGACCGGCGCCCCCAGCAGGGGTCGCAGTTCTTCCACGCCGTGCACGAAGAGGGCCCAGTAGAAAAAGATCGCCAGTAGGAAGTTCGCCGTCGGACCCGCTGCGACGATGAGAATCCGCTTCCACACCGGCTGGCGGTTGAAGGCGCGCGGCAGATCCGCATCCGCCACCTCGCCCTCCCTTTCGTCGAGCATCTTGACGTAGCCCCCGAGCGGAAAGGCCGCCAGGGCGACTTCGGTCCGGTCGGGGCCGAAGCGGCGCATCAGGAGGGGCCGGCCGAAACCGATGGAAAAGCGCAGGACCTTGACGCCGCACCAGCGCGCAACGAGGAAATGGCCGGCCTCATGCACCACGATCAGCAGGCCGAGGGCCAGCGCAAAGGCGCCGAGGTAGAAGAGGAAATTCACGCGCCCTCCCCCTCCATGCAGCGCAGCGCCGCAGCGCGCCCGGCGGCATCCGCAGCGAGCACGTCTTCCAGGGTCGCCACGGCTTCCGCGCCGACGCGCGCCAGCGCCTCTTCGACCACGCCGGCGATCCGGGTGAAACCGATGCGCCGTGCCAGAAAGGCGGCAACCGCCTCCTCGTTGGCGGCATTCAGGACCGCCGGTGCGTTGCCGCCGCGATCGAGCGCGGCATAGGCCAGTCGCAGGCAGGGAAAGCGCGCAAGGTCCGGTGCGGCGAAGCCCAGCGTGCCGATGCGCGCCAGGTCCAGGGGCGCCACCCCGGCGTCGATGCGTTCCGGGTAGGCCAGCGCGTGGGCGATGGGTGTGCGCATGTCGGGGTTGCCAAGCTGGGCGATGACTGAACCGTCCGCGTACTCGACCATCGAATGGATGATGCTCTGCGGATGGATCACCACCTCGATGCGTTCACGCGGCAGCCCGAACAGCCAGTGCGCCTCGATCACCTCGAGCCCCTTGTTCATCATCGTGGCCGAGTCGACGGAGATCTTCCGTCCCATCACCCAGTTCGGATGGGCACAAGCCTGCTCCGGACTGATCCCGTCAAGCGCGTCCAGTGGGGTCTGACGGAACGGGCCGCCGGAGGCCGTGAGCAGCACACGACGCACGCCCTTTTTCTCGAAATCACTTGAATAATCATGTGGAAGTGATTGATATATTGCATTATGCTCGCTGTCGATCGGCAGCAGCTGCGCCCCGTGGCGGCGCACCGCCTGCATGAACACCGCGCCCGCCATGACCAGCGCTTCCTTGTTCGCCAGCAACACGCGCTTGCCCGCGCGGACGGCTGCCAGGGTCGGACGCAGGCCGGCGGCACCGACAATGGCCGCCATGACGGTGTCGGCCTCCGGCAGGCTGGCGATCTCCTCCAGCGCAGTGGTACCGGTACGGACCTCGGTTTGCACACCGGCATCCGCCAGGCGCCGGCGCAGGGTGGCCGCCGCCGCGGCCTCGTGCACCACGACCCGGCGCGGCCGGAAGCTCAGGCACTGGTCAAACAGGCGCTCCAGCTGCCGATGTGCCGAAAGGGCCAGAACCTCGAAGCGCTCGGGGTTGCGCGCGATTACATCGAGCGTGCTGACGCCGATGGAGCCCGTCGCCCCGAGAACCACGATGCGGCGGCGCCCCACTACGCGTGCCCTTCGAGGAGCAGAACCACCAGTCCAACCAGCGGCAGCGCGGCGGTCAGACTGTCGATCCGGTCGAGGACGCCGCCGTGCCCCGGCAGCAGGCTGCCGCTGTCCTTGACCCCGGCCGCCCGCTTGACCATCGATTCGAACAGGTCGCCCACGATGCTGACGGCCGTGAGGACGACAAGGGCCAGCGCAAACAGCGCCTGCGCGCCGGCGGTCCTCCCGGCGAGGCCACCGGCCGCTGCGGCGGCGAGAAATCCGAAGGCGAGCACCCCGGCCAGGGCGCCGCCGGCGCCCTCCCAGGTCTTGCCCGGGCTGATCGAGGGGGCGAGCTTGCGCCGGCCAAAGGCGCGACCGGTGAAAAACGCCGCGATGTCCGCCACCCAGACCGCCGCCATGGCCGCCAGCAGTAGCAGCGGAGCGACCGCGCGCAGGTGCAACAGGGCCAGGCAGGCCGGGACGAGGACGATCACGCCGACCAGCGCGCCCGCCGCCCCGCCCGGCACCTGCCAGCCCGCGCGCAACCACGCCGGCACGGCCAGCAGCCAGAAGCCCGCCGCGACGATGTATGCCGCACCCAGTCCGGCCGGGGCGATCCTTTCCCCGAGCGCCGGGTCGAACAAGAGAAAACCGAGGACCGCGCAAAGGGCCGTGGCCGCAGCAGCATAGCCGGCGCGCGCCGGCAGGCCCAGGCCGACCAGCGCGCCCCATTCCCAGCTGGCGAGCAGGGCAACCGCGGCGACGAACGCCATCCAGCCGGCAAAGGGAAGCAGGAACAGCGCAACGAGAAACCCGGCCAGCAGGGCCAGCGCGGTGATTACCCGCGCCCTAAGCATCTTGCAGCGGAGTCAGTTGGGCGGCGGCCGCGGTCGTGCGGCGTGGTTCGCGCGCGGCGTGAAGCTGCTCGCTGGTGCGCCCGAAGCGCCGCTCGCGGCGACGGTAGGATTCGATCGCCTGGTCAAGCGCCGCGGCATCGAAGTCCGGCCACAGCAGATCCGTGAAATAGAACTCGCTATAGGCGAGCTGCCAGTGAAGGAAGTTGCTGATGCGCTGTTCGCCGCCGGTACGGATGAACAGATCCGGCTCGGGACCGAAATTCAGGGCCAGGTGTTGCGCCAGGTCGTGTTCGGTGAATCCCGCGCGGCGTTCCGGCTGCGCCGCCAGCATGCGTTCAACGGCCTGGAGCACGTCCCAGCGGCCGCCGTAATTCGCCGCGATGGTCAGGGTCAGTAGGGCGTTTCCGGCGGTGAGCGCCTCGGAACGGCGGATCAGATCCACCAGCCGCGGCTCGAACGGCGTCAGATCGCCAATGACGCGGAAGCGGATGCCCTTTTCGTGCAGCCGCGAGACCTCCTCCTCCAGCGCACGCAGGAACAGTTGCATGAGGAAGGAGACCTCCTCGGCCGGCCGGCGCCAGTTCTCCGAACTGAAGGCGAACAGCGTGAGGTGGGAAATGCCGCGGGCGACGCAGGCCTTGACCACCTCGCGCACGGCCTCGACGCCGCGCTTGTGCCCGGCCACGCGAGGCAGGAAGCGCTTCTTCGCCCAGCGCCCGTTACCGTCCATGATGATGGCGACGTGGCGCGGCACGCTATCGACTTCGGGAACGGTGGCGGTTGAACTGGGGAAAAGCGTCACGGCAGCTCCGGTGGACCCGCACGGGGGGAGAAATGGCGCCCTCAGACGGCCATCAGGTCGCTTTCCTTGGTCGCCAGCGCCTTGTCGATGTCGGCGATGAAACGGGCGGTGAGCTTCTGCACGTCATTCTGCGAGCGGCGCTCGTCGTCCTCGGAGATGGTTTTCGCCTTGACCGCCTCCTTGAGCGCGTGGTTGGCGTCGCGGCGCAGGTTGCGCACGGCAATCCGCGCGTTCTCGGCCTCGCCGCGGACGACCTTGATCAGGTCCCGGCGCCGCTCCTCCGTCAGGGCCGGCATCGGCACCCGGACGGTCTCGCCCATCGTCGCCGGATTCAGCCCGAGGTCGGAATCGCGGATCGCCTTTTCGATGGCCGGAATCAGCTTCTTCTCCCACGGCGTCACGCCAATGGTGCGCGCGTCGAGCAGGTTGATGTTGGCCACCTGGTTGATCGGCATGGGCGAGCCGTAGTAATCGACCTGGACATGGTCGAGGATGCCCGCGTGGGCACGACCGGTGCGCACCTTGCCGAGGTCGGCCTTCAGCGCATCGAGCGACTTGTGCATCTTCTGTTCGGTGTTCTTCTTCAGGTCGGCGACGATCATGCCAGTCTCCTCAACAGTGCACCAGGGTTCCCTCGTCCTCGCCCATCACCACCCGGCGCAGGGCGCCCCGCTTGAAAATGCTGAAAACCTTGATCGGCAGCTTCTGGTCGCGGCACAGCGCCAGCGCCGTCGCATCCATCACCCCCAGGTTGCGGCCGATCGCCTCGTCGAAGCTGACGCGTTCGAAGCGCCTCGCCTGCGGATCCTTCTTCGGATCGGCCGTATAGACCCCGTCGACCTTGGTCGCCTTGAGGACGATCTCCGCACCGATCTCCGAGCCGCGCAGCGCCGCCGCGGTGTCCGTGGTGAAGAACGGATTGCCGGTGCCGCCGCCGAAGATCACCACCTTGCCCTCTTCCAGGTAGCGGATGGCCTTGCCGCGGATGTACGGCTCGACCACCTGCTCGATGTTCAGGGCCGACTGCACGCGGCTGTTCAGCCCGGCCTGGCGCATCGCATCCTGCAGCGCCATGGCGTTCATCACCGTCGCCAGCATGCCCATGTAGTCCGCCGTGGCCCGGTCCATGCCCGAGGCGCTGCCGGCCAGCCCGCGAAAGATGTTGCCGCCGCCGATGACGACGCCGATCTCGACGCCGAGATCGGCGACCGCCTTGACCTCCGTGACGATGGCCGCCAGCGTCTCCCGGTTGATGCCATAGGCGTCGTCCCCCATGAGGGCCTCGCCCGACAGCTTCAGCAGGATGCGCTTGTAGGCGGCCTCGGCCATGTCAGCGCGCGGCAGCGGCGGCAGCCTGCGCCGCCACTTCGGCGGCGAAGTCGTTCGAGCGCTTCTCGATGCCCTCGCCGACGACGTACAGCGCGAAGCCGGCCACCTGGGCGCCCTTCTGCTTGAGCAGCTGCTCGATGGTCTGCTTGCCGTCTTCAGCCTTGACGAAGACCTGGCCCAGCAGCGTCACTTCCTTGAGATACTTCTGCACCGTTCCCTCGGCGATCTTCTCCAGCATCGCCTCCGGCTTGCCGGCCTCGCGCGCCTTCTCGACGGCGATGCGGCGCTCGGTCTCGATGAATTCGGCCGAAACGCCGGACGCATCCAGCGCCTTCGGCTTCGAGGCGGCGATATGCATGGCCAGGTCCTTGCCGGTGGCCTCGTCACCGCCGACCAGGTCGACAAGCACGCCGATCCTGGCACCGCCATGGACGTAGGAGGCAAGCCGGCCCTTCGCTTCGATCCGGGCAAAGCGGCGGATCGACATGTTCTCGCCGATCCGGCCGACCAGCGCGGTGCGCGTCGCCTCGACCGTGGCGCCATCCAGCGTCAGGGCCGACAGGGCGGCCACATCGGCCGGGTTGTGCTTCGCCACCAGGTCGGCGAGCGCCCGGGTGAACGCCAGGAAGTCGTCGTTCTTGGCGACGAAATCGGTTTCGCAATTGACTTCGACGATGGCGCCGAGGCGGCCGTCGGCGGCAACGACGAGGCCCACAACGCCTTCCGCGGCCACGCGCGAGGCCGCCTTGCTCGCCTTGTTCCCAAGCTTGACGCGGAGGACTTCCTCCGCCTTGGCCATGTCACCGCCGGCTTCCGCCAGCGCCTTCTTGCATTCCATCATCGGCGCGTCGGTCTTCTCGCGCAGTTCCTTGACCATCGAAGCGGTGATTTCCGCCATGCTTGCTCCTGAATTCTTGCGTGATGTTGCCGCTGCGGCGCGGCCGTGCCGGGCCGCAGCGTATCGGTTGGCTGGCTCAGCCGTTGGCGTCGGCGGCGCCTTCGTCGACCTCGACGAAGTCATCGGCGACGGCGGCGACGATCTCCTGCACCGTCTGGCTGCGGCCCTCCAGGATGGCGTCGGCCGCACCGCGCGCATACAGGCGGATCGCCCGGCTGGAATCGTCGTTGCCGGGAATCACATAGGCGACGCCCTCAGGGGTGTGGTTAGTGTCGACCACGGCGATCACCGGGATGCCCAGCTTGCCGGCTTCGGTGATGGCGATCTTGTGATAG